>VOFG01002122.1_pt1 | contig 25744 bp, 40 predicted proteins | sample 5384171 | NCBI WGS metagenome assembly VOFG01 (sample SAMN12384726, study PRJNA508395) | human gut metagenome | isolation source: healthy gut F | host: Homo sapiens | reverse complement strand
GTTTGGTCGAGTTCTGCGTCTAGCGTCTGCGGACGGAACTTTTTTGACATCATTATCTGGGGAATATGTATTCATCAACCGACAGCCGAACATTGCTACAAGCTGAATGAACAGCCCAGACTTCGTGGGCTATTGTCCTTCATTTTCGATTGTTTGTAGATGCCTTGGGTCATACTCACAATACGGGCAAGCTCCATCTCTGGTCATACCCCATTGTTGTCCTTGCTTTCAATTGCCATACCCATCGGTGTAAAATCGAAGTCAAAATCATTAGTTTCTATGCGTCCAGCACTCAGCCCACCCTTGTAGCAATATAACATTTCTATTATATTTTGCTATGAAATGGGAGTTCTATTGAACGCTTTGAGTCTCTTGTAACGAGATATTATATCTCTTATGCGTAGTTATATCCGAGCAAATTGCTTTATAAACTTAATGCCAAGAGGGATTGACAAAAGCGTTTACATCAGTGTCGTATAATAAAAGCGACTACAAACTGTCGCAAAAATGGAGGCTAAAATAATGTAGTAGAACTAAAGGATAAAACAAAGCAGTTATAAAAACAACAGGCAGTATTATATTTGCTGACAAGGGTTTTTATGCCACGATGAAAGATATTTTGACGAGGGTAACAGAGCTAGCCGAGGAGGATTATATCGCTATTATAATAGCACGGAAAACAAATTATTTTCTGAAATAATATCAGAATTTTAGTAAGTGCAGAATGATTGTGTTTTCGGAAAGCATAGATAGTTAGGTTTGCCTGCACATATGAGATATTGAATGAGATACTTAACTAGGCAGTATAAGCCTGAAATGAACGATACCGCGTTCTTAAGCATGGCAATTTGGCTGACATTTTAGTAGTAGAGAGAACGAGGAAAATGTTTTATCAAAGCAGTCACAATTTGTCATACCATTTCTGCCAGCAGTGATCGAATGCGGTATTTCTCGCACGAGTTTAAGCAAGTTGATATAAAGCAAATCTTCTGATATAATCTTGTTCACATATCAAGGAGTACGGATGTATAGCCAGCTTATGCCTATTCCTAACACGAAACACCTGAAAGAATAACTGAACAGACAGATAGTTACTTTTGTTAAACACGGAGGAATGAAAGATGATCACGTGAAGCAAACATGGCATGCACGACATTGGAACTGGAGCAAAGAAGTCACTTTAAATACCGACAGGAACATTTTGATTTTGAACAAGTAATCAATGGGAGTGAATTGCCTCGATAAGATTAGGTCTTGTTTCTGAATGGCTTGAGAAAAGCAATTGCCAATGCAAGTTTTGAAAACGGTTGACCCAAATTGCTTTTGAGCAGATACCTTTTTGCAGTTAGGAGTAGCTCAGATAATAAAATTGTTGGTATCGTCAGATTTGAGGTATCGGTTAACGATTTTCTGGAAGGATTTTGCAATTGTGGCTATGTAGTGTAAGCACCGCTTTCAGAAAGAAGAAAAGGATATGCTACTGAAATATTAAGACAAATATGTCTTGTTGCAAAAGAGTTACCGCTTGGAAGCAGTTGCGGTACTATCAGTTGAAAAGACAATGTTGCTTCACATAAAACGATTGATGGTGAATTTAGCAGTGAGTTTTATCTTTGGAAATGAAGACGTATGTGCATTTATTACGATTATGAGGTAGAGCTGTAGTGCTTATGTCTCGAATTTAATGTAATCAATCTCCCGTCCCATTTCCTATTGTGTGGTATTTTTGGAAAGATATCTGAACTCCGTCATCCATCGCACGATTGCTGGTGTGTGCTTCCGGACTGCTATGATGCACACATCATTGTGCTGATTAAAAACATAAACCATATGTAATGGCTAACAATGCTAGGTGGCTTGTTTACTGCCTTTTATGGTTATTGGACGGCTTATTTGCGGTGCAGTATCGTTTCAACGATAGCTAGGTGGATTGATTTTTGTGTAGAAGCCATGATTTGACTCTTATTGTTCGACAAACAATTTTATTGATTTGAAAAAGAAATAACTTTAAGCGAAAGGGAAGTACGGGCGTATGATATAAACAGAAATGGGTTTTATGTCCTGTTTGCGGAAATAAACCTCGCAATCGGACAATGACGAAGACAGAATTAAACTATCCGTTGTTTTGTCCGAAGTAAGCAGGAAACTCTTTATAGAAAGTCATCTAAAAATAACAATTGTAAAAGAGCCAGACGCGAAAGACGCAGAAAGCCGATGAACTTGTGAGAGATAAACCTATTAGAAGTCTCACTTTGGTCTGCGAAATATATTTACTCATCCTATTGACTCTTCACGTTACGTCACAGTGTATGCGAGAGAGAAAGGATGAAGTAATATGAATGTAAATTTTATTCGAATTCAGATGGTATTTATGCCAAGATTATGAAAGCACCATTAGACAAGAAAGATGACATTTTATCGTTATGTGAATTGATGATGCCTTTTGAGAAAAATGGGCTTGCTATAGGTGTGCCGATGAAAAGCCAGCTACACCAAATGGGTGGCGATGCATGATGGCGAGTGATGCTGGTCATACATGATGCCAACAAAAAGCGGATGAAAACTCAACGAGATATTGAACGGCGGTATCTTCAGATAGGCTTTCGTCTGAATGTAAACAACTCAGTCGGAAAATCAGTTAGAGCGGTTTTTCAGACGCAGGATTTCGAGTTACCTAAGTCTCAAGTTAGTCATTTGTTTACTATCCTGCTGGCAAATGAGGAGTCCTTATACCTCACAATGAATGAGGGCTAACAGGGAGAGATGAAGCGGCATTCCAGGACATATCTGGCTGATTCCTAATGATTACACATTAGAGCATCTTTCCAGCTGCGCCAGCACATGAAACAAACTCGTAATAATGAGTGTTTTCAGTTTATTGAAATGGAGAAATGATATTACGCTCGGAGAAATGATGGTCAGTGAGGCGCTTCTGGCAGAAAACTTGCCACATATTTGTATGGATAAAGACAAGGTGACCGTGGGTTAAGAAAACTGATATGGAAACGCTAAATAAATATATCAAACCAATTATCTATGATGGACCGACGTACAGGGCGCTTGAAACCTCAATGCTTATTTATATGGCGATGAAAATGGCTGGCTTTGCATTATCCCCTGTTGGATTGCCATATTAACAGTGATATGCTGTGGCTATCATTTAGTAAAATATTATTTGCAGAAAACAGGAAAAGCATAGCAGAAGCTAACTTTGTTACCTCGCAAACGAACAATATTAAGTGCAGTGGAGATGGAATGAATGAAAACCGTTGACAGTTCACGAGGTAGTCAATTTAACAGGCATAACAGCGCGACGCCGCTTCTACCATTATGATGAATTGACTGAAAACCTTTCTGATTGTAACGGAAGCGGCGCATCGTTTGTATACTGACAAGGATTTGTGCCGGTTGCAGAGTTTTGTCGTGAGGTCGGTTTTGCATTGAAAGAAATTAAAAATTGCTCAATTTCCCTCATTATAATCGGATTGCGAAGCATCAGAAAAGCATTTAAGCATTTTAGAAGCTCAGAGGAGAACGCAAGCGACGGTCTAATAGCTCTTGTAAAGGCTGAAATCAATGGAGCAAAAGAAATCTCCTTTTCAAGCATTTTCTAACTCCTCGAAAGTACGAGCCGCACTCTCAATTTCAGAGGTTTTCGGAAAAGTGGGAGATGCATTTGAAAGTTTGTGAGAGTATGAGGCAATCTTTCTCCTCAAAAGCTCAAGAAATTCAAAATGAGCAAATGCAAGCATCTCATGGCACAGAATATGAAAAGGTTAGCGACATATGAAAACAACGCTAAACTGTCCAGAGGTTCAAAATATAGTATGGAATGGCAACTTTATATTACAGAACATTTTTATCAATGTGATAAACAAATACTTTTCTTCTTTGAAAATGTATGTTACGGATTTGATATTTCTGATTTTCGCAAATCGGTTTGGAATGGAGACGAGCTGCCTTTTTCAGTGCAAGCTATATCGAAATGTTCCCGACAAAGAGAGAAAGCAGTCGAACGCTAATTGATAGTTTGTCCTGTTTGCGCTAATAAAACTCGTGACAGAATAAGAGAAGATACAATTTGAAAATTATCCTCTCTACCGCCCGAAATGTAAACAGAAAGCAGACATTGATTGAAGTGACAAAATTCCCATAAGCAACAGGCCATCAAATATTTCAGACGCACAGACGCAGAGCCGATGAACTCCAGAGAGATAAACTCACAGCTCATCGGCTTCCGCCTATTTAGAAAAGCATCTTATGCGACTGTAATTATTCATATTTTAGTTTTAATTCTTTCTCACCCATGTTTCAAATGGATCGCGCAAGAAACGAATTGTTGACGCAAAACGGATAAAACCTGTTTGTGGATTTCGGGTACATTTTCTTTCTTTGCTTTTAAAGTCTCTTCCAGATATGATTTTAGTGTTTTTCATATTGCTTTCACATCTGTTAGGCATTTCATTTGATTTTCTGGCAAGGGCAGCATCCAAGTTGACAATGACTGCATTAAAACTCCAAGAAGACTGAATGGGTTTTATGCGGATATTTCCAAACATATAAGATTTTCAAGCTGTTTTTCACGCTTCTCGTGTATGAGATTGCTCTTTCTGGGCATTTTTCCCTCTTTGACTATGGCAAGTTTGAAATGTATCCTTTTCCTCTAAACTGGACAACTTTTTATAGATTGACTTTGAGTGCTGATTTTCACCCATTTTGATATGTTGCGGTATTCAACCAATGACGTCGTAGTCACTTTAGGCTTCCTCAGTACATTCCTAATACGATTAAATCTATTGTTGCCATGATATTCTCCTCTTTCTCTAACGATTAACTATCATTATAATTTATAGTAGTACATACAACACAGCTTTAGTTTGACAGTAATTTATACTTACTTCATATTTTATACCCAAAGTCAAGAAAAAGGGAGAGTATAATTATGAGCCAACAAAACAAGAAAAATGCAGTTATTAGGTAACGCACCTATCCCTCAAGCCCTATTAGCAATGGGCATCCTGGACAATGATTGGAATGTTGCAAACGCATTATACAATCTGGTGGATGCCTATTCTTGTTGGAGGATTTCTTGGGAGAGAGCCAGATGGGAGCAATTTCAGTTGTAGTACCCATTAGACAGGTTGTGGCTGCCGAGGCTGCTATTTGGAAATGGGCAGCATCCTACATTTCCAGATTGTTAGGACGCAATGATGGGCGAAAAAGCAAACCAAGTTGTCAGCACAGCTCATGCTGTATACAGCAGCGTTTTTGTCAGCAGTTATGATTATCCTGTCTGTCATTTTTCTAAAGCCGATACTAAGTATTTTGGGAGTCGATCATGAGAGTATTTTGCCCTCATGCGGTCAAGACATATGGAAGTATTTATATTATTTCCTGCATCTTCACGTCTTTAATGTCACAAATGACAATATCGTGACAAGCGAGGGAGTCGCAAAGACGACCATGTGTGCGCTCTGCTGATGGAAGCCGTACTCAATATTGCATTGTGGACTCCTCATATTTATTTATGTACTGATTTGGAGTGCATGAGCCGCCATTGCTACTGCAATTTCACTATGTAGTATCTACCTGGTGTATCTATTTTATATTTTTGAAAGAAGAGTGCATTTGATTTTTAAAATAAAGAATCACTGCCTTTCAAAAGAGGCCGCATCGGAAATTTTCTAAGACTGAGTAGTTCCAACGCCAGGTTCCAGATATTGGGTCAAGCCTTTCCATTTCTCCGATCAACAATGCGGCGGCTGACATATGCGAGATGCTGCAATCGCAGTGAATGGGAGTTGCTGTGCGCACGCCTTTGTTTCAATGGGAAAGTCTAACAATATTTGGTTTTATTAAAGGCCAGCCAATCGCAGTGGGTACAGCTTATGACGAAAAATTCAACCGCCTGTATAGCACCAAAACCTCTAATATCTGGTCAAATCCGTTATATGGAAAGCGTTGTTTATGACTGATACTGGCTTTATTTTCTCAACGTCCATCGTGCCACATTCGCAAGTGGCAATCTTGAGACGATTAAAGAAGTCATTATGTAAATGGATTCTCTCATGTTGTTCAGTTTATACCGTATATTCCTCATTATTCCTGCTTTAGGAAAAGGGAAAGAAGGCTTATTTCGAGCTATGGTGGGAATTTAAGCTTGCAGCCAGTTATCTCGTTCTGCCTGGCGATATGGGGATTGAATGGTATTCTGTATGCGCCAGTTGCAGATGTGCTTTCTGCTATTATTACGTATTTATGGCTATCCATCTTCACAGAGAATTAAAATGAAGCAGAAAAGCAAGTGGCTATTGCAGGAACTAATGAAGTACATTAAAGAGATGTTTTAGTAAAATGAAAAATGGTGCTTTGCCCCGTTTGCGGAAACAAAACACGGATAAAAATAAGAGAAAATACGGTACTTCTTAATTTTCCGCTTTTTTGTCCTAAGTGTAGGCAGGAACAGCTTATAAATGTTCAACAATTAAAGTAACTATCATCAAAGAGCCAGACGCACAGACATAGAGCCGATGAACTTGCGAGGTAACTTGCAGTTCATGGCTCTTTTTTTACATGAATATAGATGGATAAGCCCACCGGGAATAAAAAAACGGTGTTTTGGGCGGATTTATCATGCCCTAATAAAACATCTTCCTCCAAACCCGTTTTGAGTTTGGAGGGATTTTATGTGTTGGTCTGCCAAACCAACCACGCTGCTTATCAGAAGCAGCAGCTATTTATACATAGTGTCACGCACAAGATGAGGATAACCTGTTAAAAAAGCCTATCTTGCATTTGGGGCACTTATGCCCTTCGGAAAGTAGAAGTCAAATATCTATATAATAGAGATTATTATGCGTATAACCGTAAGGGTTTGAGTACCTTTGCGGTTTTTTTTGTTTTTGTCGAATTAACAGGATAAACCTGTTTCTGGCATTGGGTGCCGTTCCCGCCTTTCAATCTGAATTTTCAAAAATTCAGATTGGAGGAACAATCATGAATGAAAACAAAACCAGAAAGAAAGAAATGGCGGCTCTGGAAAGAAGCCGAAGAAAAACAATTAAGGAAGCTCGGCGTTGATGAAAGTACCATCAGAAACGTCCGTACTCACGATTGGGCGATTTTAATTCAGACAGACGGTATTATCAGCGAGTGCAGGAACAGGTACATATCTTGATGAACTTGTCGAAGATACTACAATGACCCGAAGTGAAAACGGTTGAGGATTTTCTGGACAGTATCGAAAATCAACACCTCTATCAAGTTTTGATTAAAACTGGACAGGCTTACATTGCAGATTGCTTTGATGAAGATGCAAGGATATTCAACCCGTGAAATTGCGGGTGTCTGGATATTACCGAAAAGCTGTTTACAGGCGAATGGACAGGCTCAAAGAAAAATTAAAAAAGTTTTTTGAATAGGGGAAATTTGAGGTTTCCCACGGGCTACTGGGTGAGAGGACAAAAAACCTCTTACCCAGTTTTCCTTTGTGTGGCGAAAACGGGGCTGTTCCTTGACAATCGAATACCCATTCGCCAAATACTTTCTCTTTGTGATTGTGATGAGCATAAGCGTGTGCAGCGGTACGCCACGACCTGCCAAGCGGCAGCGGGCGATTGAAAGGTGGTGAGCCTATCTTTATCGACTCAAAATATCGGGCAGCTCCCGATTTCGCCGTAACCCACAAAGAGGATAATGATACTCCCGTCCAGTCACAGTCCGAGCGTGATAAAAACCGTCGCAGGCAATGAGGGCGGCTCTGGCAGACCGACAGTTGGGGTGGAACTCCCGTGGCGTCAGTTCGCTGCTGACCATTTGGCGACTTCCCATAGCATTTCGGGGTGTCGAGGACAAATTGAAATGCTCCTATCATATTCAGCCAGACGAAAGGCGGTCACAAGAACAGAGATTTTGTTAATTCTCCAGACCATAAATACTTCCTTTTTGTTTGGCTGATTACATAGGCAGAGCTTACCTGCTTATATCCAGATAGGAGGTCAAACACAATGGAAAGAAAAATAAGCGTGGAGATATTTACTACGCAAATCTAAAATCCCGTTATCGGCTCAGAACAAGGCGGCACAAGACCTGTACTTATCATTTCAAACGATGTCGGTAATAAAGCACAGTCCTACGGTCATTGTCGCACCCATCACAAGCCGAATACACACAAAAGCAAAATTGCCGACACACACCGCAATCAATGATTTTGAAGGTTTGATAAGAACTCTGTCATTTTGCTTGAGCAGATACGGTCGATTGATAAGCAGAGGCTTAAAACAGTATATGGGAATGATGCCCAATAACATAATGGCAAAGAGTTGACAAGGCTCTTGCCATTAGTGTTGCATTGAAAAAAGTGAAGGCAACAAATGTGTAAAAGGACGAGAACGATAAATTTGCACATTGGTAAAAATGCGGTTGTATTTCTATAATTTAGAGTACAACCGCTTGTTTTATGGAGGTACTCATTATGGGGAAATGAAAACTATATCAAAATTCAGAATTGCAAAATGAACAGATGAAAGATGAAAACGAAGTATTTAATTCATTTATCAATGTTATGGTGCAGATAGTTGAAAAATACGGAAAGACAGTTTTGCAAGAATTGGATTGTGCTGCGTAAGCTACGCAGCCTTACATATCACATTTCCTATAAAATTATGGAGGTGGTACGATGAACAGAGAAGGAAAGAAATGTGTCCTGTATCCGAGAGAGTAAGTACCGAAATGCAGGTAGACGGATATAGCCTTGAAGGACAAAAAAAACGGATTAAAACGATTTGCTGACCGAGAAGAAATGGAAATTGTCGGTATCTATGAGGATGCAGGTAAATCAGAAAATCTATTGAGGACGCCCTGCATTTAAGAAAATGCTTTCCGATATAAAAAACGGATTGGAGATAGACTATATTCTGGTTTATAAACTTTCCCGTTTCGGAAGAAATGCAGCGGATATTCTAAATTCATTAGAGTTTGTACAATCTTATGGAATAAATCTTATTTGTATTGAAGAAGGAATTGACTCGTCACAGACAAGTGGAAAACTTTTTAATCTCTGTTTTGTCTGCGGTTGCAGAAATAGAAAGAGAAAATATCATTGAACAGACAATGAATGGACGGAGAGAAAAAGCACGACAAGGTGGGTGGAATGGTGGATTTGCACCATACGGATATTATCTGAAAGACAATCAGCTCTTGATAGAAGAAACGGAAGCTGAAGCAATCAGAATTATATTTGATAAATTTGCTAATTCTGACATAGGACTTGGCGGGGTAGCAAAATATCTTAATCTTCAAGGTATAAAGAAGATACCTCGTCAGAACGGCACATTAGAAACTTGAGCAGTCATTTTATACGGTTGATATTAGACAATCCTGTTTATTGTGGAAAGATTGCTTATGGCAGAAGAACACGAGAAAAGGTAAAAGGTACAAAAATGAATATAAGCAGGTTCATGCAGAGGATTACATTCTGGAAGATGGACAACATGAAGGAATTATCAGCGAGGAATTGTGGCAAAGGTTCACGCAAAGCGTATGGCAACAGGAATTAAACAGCCATCCAAAATCGGTAAGGATAGGTCACACCTTTTGACAGGGGATATTAAAAGTGTCCCCTTTGTGGAAGTTCAATGTATACGAACAAACACGCTTGGACAAATAAAGATGGCACATACAAAGAGGTTTACTATTATATTTGCGGCAGAAATAAGCAGGAACGAGGACATCATTGTGATTATAAGGCATCTCTGAGAAAAACAGATATTGAGCCACTTTGTAATTGAAGCTGTTAAGGAATTGGTAAGCGATAAGTATTTTGCAAAAGAGATTGAAAAGCGTATTGGCGTACAGACCGATACAACAGCTATTGATAAGGGAACTTGCCAATTACGAGAGTAAGCTGAAAGAAGTTGATTTGAACAAAGCACGTCTGGAGAGAGAAATTGATAATCTGCCTGTTGATACCCGCTTCAGAGAAAAGAAAATTCACGATATGACTTTAAGACTTGATGCCTTGTATGATACGATTGTAGAGTTGGAAGAACGGATTGAAGATGCAAAGCTGAGAAAAGCTCTATCGAAATGGAAACAATCACTCTGGACAATATTTACAAGCTTATGCTGAATTTCGGAAAGCTCTATGATATAATAAGTGACGAGGAAAAGAAAAGCCTTATTACTTATCTTATAAAAAGAAATTCAGATATATCCAAATGGGGAGTCAGAGCAGCCTTTGAAGTCGATAGAGTTTAATTTCCCAATATATCGGGATGGTCAAGAGGTAAGGCGGCTCTTGTGGGGAAAAAGGTAATACCGTTGAGACAGTCTGCCTTCTGTCAAGAAAAGCCCAATAAATCAAAGGATTTCGCCATTTTGGGAATAAAATAGATGTGTTTCTGTTTCCGTAGAGTGATGATATAACAGGAGGTTTACCCCAGGGGATAGGCTTTGGAGAACGAAAGATATACATTTTGGCGAAAGGATACTTTTTTCAAAAAGTTGTTTTTACGTCATGAGGATGAGAAGATGAGTAATGATTTTGAGAATTCACAGGAGTATAGGAAAGCACTTGAGATAGCTAAGAAGCAGGAAGAATTATATAAAAATGTTACAGAAAGCGATATCTCCAGAAGCGTTAGCAAAATTTCAAGAACTCAGTAACAAATTAAGCGAATGGAAGAATTCACTTAATAATATGCCGGGGCTTCTAAAGTTTGCAGAAATGCTCAAAAATTATCAGCAAGAGGTCAGAGTAACTGAAGGTTTAACTGAAGCTGAGTTTGAAGAAAAAATATAGATCTGAAATTGAGTGGAGTGAAAAGTTCAGGAAAAAATGGTTGGGTTATTTCTGAGCATTCAAATCCTGCAGATATTAAAAATTGGGAACAATTATTACGTGAAGGGGAAGCAAAGGTAGCAGAGTTTTTGACGGAGAAGATATTGTAATTCTTGATGTGATTATAGAGGGATTACAAGAAAAGTATGTTTCGGACGAGATACAGTTATATTTTAAGAATGGTATGCAAGCTTTTGAAAATGAAGATTATATGACTGCAGCTATGTACTTGCTTGCATTACTTGATAATAGAGTGAATAAATTAGTTGATTTTCCGAACCAACATATGAGTTACAAAGTTAAATATTCTAATAGTGGCTTTGCAAATCAAATGGCCGAGGATTTTTAGACAGCTTACCGAAAAACGAGGATTTATGTCAAAGAAAATATACTTTTTGGAAATGTATCCTTCGTTAATTGCATATTTGAATAGGATATTTATAGATGGCTCATACAAGTTCGAAAAAGGCATAGAACCTCCGTATTTGAATAGAAATTGGTTAATGCATGGTCGAATGAATAGAAGCATTGAAAGATATGAATGTATACAGATTTTGAATGCGCTAAGTGTTATTGAGTTCATGTTTGGAGATAGGTAAGGAGCATTACGAATGAATAAAAGAGATGACTTTTCGCAAAAAACTATAGATAGATTGTGTGAGAGAGTGGGAGGAAAGTGTTCTAATCCAAACTGTAGAAGAAAAACAAAAGGTCCCCACAGCAATCCATAAAAAGAGTATCAATTGGTGAGGCGGCACATATAACTGCGGCAGCTGAAGGCGGACAAGATACAATCCGGACTTGACGCCAGAGGAGAGAAGTAGTATAGAAAATGGAATTTGGTTATGTAGGTCTTGTGCCAGATTGATAGATAGTGATGAAAGTATATTCGATAGAATTACTGTAGAATGTGGAAGGATGCAGCTGAATACGAACAATCTTGCATTATTAATCAGACAGATAACTTGGTTAAAAACAAACGTTGTATTTGAAAGTAGAAAAAAATAGCATGTAGGAAGGCAAAAAAGAAGCATTAGATAATTTGCACGGTATATTACAATACGCATATGAATATTGGAACCATAATTTTGAGAATCGACATTATGGTTCATTTTTGGAAAAATGAGCTAATGGAACATTGGGTTCTATATGAAGATGATTTAAAAAAGAATTTATACGTTTCAAGAGAAAAGAGTGCTTTTGAATGAGGTGCTATTGGAGTATTCACTGGATTTAGGACCAGAGATATGTAAAGAAATAAATAATTATTGTAATTATTTGAATTTCTCTTATCAAAGCGATACTTGTGGTCTATATGATAATTATTGGAGATGTTTTTTGAAATGTTGTCTACTTGTTTTGATATTTTAGTGGGTATCAAGAACAATGTTGATGACATATTAGAAATCTGAACGATCTGATAGCGATGATTACCGCAATGGATATAAATCAAAGCGTGTAAACAGTAGCTATGGCAGCATGGATATCGATGTTCCACAGGACCGTAAATCAACATTTGAGCCACAGATTGCTCAACCACTGTCAGAAAGGTCATTTACACAACAAATGCGCTCGAATTACTGAATTCCACCTACCGGAAGCTGAATCGCCAAAGGAGCGTATTTCAAGCGATACCGCCCTGTTAAAGTCCTGTATTTGGCCACTTTTGAGGCTACGAAAAAGTGGACTACCACAATCCGGGATTGGGATCAAGTCTATGGAGAACTGAGTATTATGTACGAAGGACGCTTACCTGAATAATCAAAAGATAGCTTAAAAGAGACAGACGGGAAACCGCCTGCTCTTAACATGCCGGTAAGCAACTGTTATATATAAACAAGGGCGATAAGCCTAATCCGTAAGCTTATTGCCCTTAATTATCATAGAAGAATCTTTTATTTACAGAGCTTTTCCCAGACATCCCGCTTCGGCGAAATCGGTTGTGTTTTCCCCATTAAAATCCCTTTAAACAATGAAGTTTATTGATATTTCGCCCCATCGCTAAAAAGGATACTTTCTGCCAAGGCATTTACCTTTCCACGGTACAGATATCTCCGAAAGTTCATGTCTTCTTTCACATCAGCAAAAGAACCTTCCGCCTGAATACTGCGGTTCATCCGGAGCATAGTCCCATACTCACTCGTGATCCGTTCCAAATCTTCTGCACGCTTCTGGCTCATCGTCTTTGAGACCATCAACACTTTTATTGCGCTTTTCCATAGGCGTTTTGCAGTTGTTCCCTTTGATACATTCTGTTTTATAAGGACAGCCAGTACAGTCTGAACACCTGTAATAAGTTTTTATACTGACATATCCACTGTCGTTTTACTTCTCCGTTCATTTGTGACAGTCAGTTCTCTTCCATTCCGACAGATGTAACTGTCCCTGTCCTCATGATACTCCATGTTTTCCCTTCTGCTAATGTCTTTTTGTATTTTCGTGTTTTGAGATCTCATAGTTCTGTGGCTTTATGTAGGCAGTCTGTCCGTTGCCCTCAATGAAAAAGTAGTTTTCTTCACTTTCGTACCCAGCATCTGCAACGACTTCTGAATACCTAAATCCCAGGTAGCTCTCCATGTCTTTCAAAAACGGGATCAGGGTACGTGTATCGGTGGGGCGCGGGCTGATATCAATCCATGTGATGTATTCTGAATCCACTCCATGCTGGATGTTATACGCAGGCTTTAACTGTCCGTTCAGCATCGCGTCCTCTTTCATTCTCATAAAGGTGGCATCGGGATCTGTTTTGGAATAACTGTTTCTGTCCCCAAGCGTATACAGTTTTTTTGTATATTCCTTTAGTTTCTCCAGATATTGATCCAGCTGTTCCAGGGATTTTGTAACTGTGTTTTCCTCCGGCCGATTCCGTGTACAAACACGATTCCTTCCCGTACTTTGATGCGGCACAACTGCTTTTTTAACCGCTTCAGTGTGTGTATGGATATCCGCTTATGGTATACCGTCTTAATTCCGTAGAGCTCTTCGCATTCAGCCACAAAAGAAGACAGTTTTGTGTATAACCGGACCTGATTCTTTGTAATGGCCTTTTTCCATACAAATGTATACTTATTAGCTGCCGATTCGATCTTGGTGCCGTCAATAAAGATGGTCTTCCCCTGAGATCTCACCAAGAAGATAGAGCAGATCTGACATTTGAGCAAGTAAAGCTTTTGCACAGGCAGAAAAATGCAGGGATATAAAACGTGCGATGGTTGCGTGATCAGGAGCAGGCACTCCTTCCAGGAGATACATAAAGTTGATATCCCGTTTACATGCTTTTCTGATATCCCGGCTTGAATAGATTCGATTCATTGCTGCATAGATAACGAGTTTCAGCATCTGACGCGGTGTTGCCTGATTTTTTCTGATCCTGCCGTAAGTTTTATACAGTTCAGAAAGGTCCATTTCCTCCACAAAGGCACTTACCAGACGAACTGGGTCATCAGATGGAATAGAAATCTCTAAATCCAGTGGAAGTTTGATTTGATAATACAGAGAAAAAGAGGTATAATCTCTCTGTATTATGACCTAGACGCTTTCACATACCCTTCGTGTTCCGCATTATCTCTTTGCGAACAGCCATTGTTTTCAATGTTTTCTATCATAGACGGTCATTCCTCCCCTTCTCGGTCATACTCAAGACTCCTACTGATTCGGTCCTTCACCTCTCGGCTACTATGACCTCTGCTGACTTCTGTGCGTTCAGCATTGCTTTTGATAATGGTTACCTCTTTCAGGGCATACCGCACAGACCTCCCCCGGTACCACACGTTTCTTCCTCTCCATCCATCTGCCTCATTTTATCACGCATGATTCCGTGTAGTTATTGGGCTTCAACTTTGGCTTGCAGCCTTACCCTCATGCATAACCTTATATGAGATTTCTGTTCGTCAGACCAGAGATTTGCCCATGGTTAGTAGGTTCCCACATCCGGCTTTCTTCGGATTCCACCTCACGATGGACACCCTTGCCTTCGGCTATATCCTTCCCACTACCGGGCGGATTCCGGACTTGCACCGGTTAGAAACGTGCGCCGCCGGGCGCACTATATAAAATGAGCTGCCGCACGTTAGTGCGACAGCCCTTTATTGCAACTGCAAGTATTCGTTGCTTAAGATGGTTGGAGGAAAACGGTATAAATAATTTGTTAAAATGCTTTTTGGCATGTGCATGAGGGATGTAAATATTTTAAATGGCCTGAGAGTAATGGAATTCTGGAAAATAAATTAACAGAGAATAGAAGAAGGATGTTGTAAAAATTCAGGCGCTTAAAGAGTTGGACTGGAAGGTTATTGTAGTTTGGGAATGTGAATTAAAGGGAGATAATCAAACAAACCAGATTAAACAAACTGTATTTGGAAATAACACAGAGAGAACAAAAACGTAATTGATAGGAGCATAAAGATGGCAAAATTAAGGTATTTGGATCTTTCGCTGGAGCGGAGGATTATCGGAAGGATTTATAAGAGCGGGTTTTACGTCGGTATCACATGTAGAAAATGGATGCCGCTGCTTGCTATACCTTTAAAAACAAGATTAGCCTACAAATGGCTTTTGAATGAAGGGCAAAATCAGATATTTATGATTCCATTTCGTGGAGAGATTACAAGAAATGCATTCTATAGAAGTGCCAGAGTCATTATTGTCTACTGCTGAACCATGAAATATCATGGATAACATTGAGGTGAAGTATTCCAAAAATATATAATTTGATGGTGAAAATAGACTTAATTGTAGGGACCTCCCATGTCAGTATATCTTTAATTGAAGAGCTCTGTGATGAAAACGGGAATGCTGAGATAAAGAAATTATTTATACAAATTATATGGAGAATTTAAAAAAGTATCGACTCAAGTATTTAGAAGTTTGAAAACGACAGGTTTGTTATCTGCTGTGATGCTGATAAAAATTGCATTTTGATAAAATGCGGGCTTTATTTCAGCAATGTGGATACAAGAAGACAAAGACTTTAAATGCAGCAGATTATAGGGGGTGTTGCAGAATCGAAAACAAAATTATTTTGATTGGAAAATATGGAGATGAGTGAAAAGTTCTATCCTGAAATACCCAAAATAGAAAAGAACATACTTTGTTGAAATTTTAAGGATTTACCTTTTTACGGCTGAGGCGAAGTGCAAGACCTATATAGAAACAAAAGATTATCAAGGGCATTATTTATATGAGTCCGAATAAAAGCAAATGAACCATCAAATGGTTACATTCCATAATGCTAGGCCGAATACTGAACAGGATAAAGAAATTTATAGAATTGCTGTAAACTTATGGAATAAAGAGCATAAGAGATTAAGTTATACGGATTTGCCATTGGCATTTGCAATCTCAGAATAATAAAGAATCTTTTTTAGATCGATTTAAAGTTGTTGCTGCAGAGCTTGATTGTTCACAGACAGTAGTGGCACATATTTCAAAGGATGGGCATTATTTTATTCATCCTGATATTTTTACAAAAAACAGATCCCTTTACTCCTAGAGAAGTTGCAAGATTACAGACATTTCCGGATGACTATTATTTGAGTCCGTATCAGGTAAACCATCAAGGACAACTGCATATAAACAAATTGGTAATGCAGTTCCAGTTTGTTTGGCCGAGAAGGTTGCAAAAGCATTGAAGGAATGTTGGTAGAATATTATAGAAATAGCTACAATGATATAATGAGGAGTTTTGAACATATTAGTATAGGAAGGATGGAATTCGCATGTTGCAGATGCCGTTTAAACCAAGAGCGCAAATCTTTGCTGCAGCTAGGTGAACAGTTGATTAAAAATGAGAATATAGCAATATTGGAGTTGGTAAAGAATGCATATGATGCGGATGCCAAAAAGGTAGTGGTCAATATGCGCTCTATCGATTCTAAAGATATTGGGTATATTGAAATTCATGACGATGGCTGTGGGATGAGGTATGAACATAATCAGGGATATTTGGATGGGTAAGGAAACAGCCATAAAAGGGGAGAGTGGAGCGCAAGGCGCGTTCAGAATTAGGTCGATTGCCGATTGGAGAAAAAAGGCATTGGCCGATTTGGTGTGCACAAATTAGGAAAAGTAATTGAGCTTGTGTCAAAGATGGAGGGAAGACAAGAGGTTGCATTGAATATTGATTGGAGAATATTTGAAAATGCAGAATATTTATCAGATGTGAATATCAATATTCAGGAAAGGAAAGCAGAGATTTTTAAAGATGGAAAAACAGGGACATATATAAGAATCAGAAATTTGTCAACAAATTGGACCAGAGGTATGCTTCTGTAATTTGCATAGATCTCTTACAGCATTGAATTCCCGTTTGATTCAAATCAATCTTTTAAAGTGGTTTTGAAAACTGACAAGTTGGAATGGTTGAGGGGTTAATTAGTTTTAAGGACATCAAAGAATATGCGTTGTTCGAATGTGATATGAAGCTTGAGAAAAATGAAATAACAAAGTTCGAATACAATTTCCGCCATATGACGTTATGTACAGACAAGATAAATGAAAAGTTGTTTTTTGATAAGACTGTTATAATGAGAAACGTGTAAATAAAATGGTAAGAACGATTTTGAGGATATAAATTTATCAAAAATATGAAATGGAGATATCAGAATAAAAATTTATGCCTTTGATAGGGACTCAAGTATTTTAAATAACTTTATTCCCGATAAAGCTGCATTTAAAAATTATCTTGATGAAAATGGCGAATTAGTGTGTTTAGAGATGGTATGAGGATTCTGATTATGGAGAACCCGATAATGATTGGCTGGGTTTGGATTTGAAAAGAGTAAATGTCTGACTAAAAATTTAAGCAATAATATTATTTTTGGGCAGTTTATTTGGACAGAGATAATAGCGGAGATTTAAAAAAGAAAAGGCAAATCGTGAAGGATTTATAGAAGATGAAGCGTATCAATGTTTTAAAATGCTGTGGAGTTTGCACTTGGGCAGTTTACAGCACAAAGAAATATTGATAAGGAAACTTTGAGAGTTTCTCTTTCGGGAGGCGCTAAAGAACCTGTAAAGGAAGAAATATCGAAATAAGAAAAACTATTTCTAATGCACAAATGGACAAAATGCTGAGAATACAGTTGGAAAACTCTCTTATTAAGGTTGAGAATGAGTTGGAGTTTCTTAAGCAAAGGTATATAAAGACAGCAAATGCAGGTATGAGTTACGGGATTGTTATTCACGAAATTGAAAAAAATAATTAGTGAATTAAAAATAGCTGTTAAAGCAGAGGGGACATCAAGAAAGATAAAGACTCTTGCAGCACATTTGTCACGAGTGGTTGATAGTTATGCTGAATTATTAAGAAATAAAAGTAAGGCCACAAATAGCCTTGTCGATATCATAAAACAGGCACTGTTTAGTGTTGAATATCGGTTGAATGCGCATGAGATCGAGATTATTGACGAATTCTCTGAATATAAAGGAAATGTAGATGTCAAGTGTGCATCTAATATGATAGTGGGTGCGATAATTAATATAATTGATAATTCAATATACTGGACCACATATGCAAAAAGCCCGAACGTAAGATATTGTTTAAAATTACAGAAGAAATAGAAGGAGTAATAGGAATTGTAATTGCAGATAATGGGATCGGATTTAAAATATCTGGTGAAGACGCAATAAAACCGTTTGTTACAACAAAACAAATGGACTAGGTCTGGGGTTGAATATTGTTAGTGAGATAATGATTGCACAAAATGGAATATAGTTTTTTCGGAAAATGGAGATATAGATTTACCTCAAGAGTTACAAGATGGTGCAGTAGTAATGTTGGCTTTTTTTCAAAGGAGTAACGATATGGATAATTTACCAAATGGAGGAAAAAGTAGTAATAGTTGATGATTGTTTTCAGGAAATATTACCATTAATTAACATATTAAATAAAAATGCAATTCCTGTAATATATTATTCAGGAAGAGCAAATGAATTACCGATAAAACCGTTACAGGGAATAAGATTATTTTTTTCTGGATCTGCGCTTTTCAACAAATACGGATACAAAGACAATAGTTTCTAATGCTTGTAATATTCTTCAAACTATTTTGGGAGAAAATAATGGTCCATATTTGTTGATTATTTGGAGTAGTACAGGCACTGACTATAAAGAGAACTGGAAAATGCATTAGGGGATAAACTATATAGGCCGGAGTTTGTTTTGTGTTTGTCGAAGGCGGATTATTTTGAAATAAAAGATAGAAGTTTATTCAGTGATAGGAGATATCGAAAAGATATTAGATGAAGCAGACGTTGAAAATATTGACAGTATTATGGAAAAAATCACAGAGAGAGTTATTGCAAATGAAGATGAGAATGAAAAAGTATTTATTTCATCGAGCATAGATAAACTTCAACAGGAACTATATGATGGTTTAAAGAATACAGGTTTGTTATCTCTGTTTATTTTATGGGAAAATACGATTAGAAACTCTGCGCATAAAGTGGTAAATGAGATTTTACTCAGATACCGGAATCAATACCAACAGATAAAAAGTTGCCGGCAATGGCGTACTATTTAGCAAAAATCGATTGGAGAAGCAATTTGAGACAGTAGAAGGAAAAGATAAATTACATGCAGCATTAATGGAATTGAATGAGTTGTATACATATTTCTATTCTGAGGATGTGATTAATATTTCTGTTGATGGATTTTACCATTAAATATTCAGAAAATACAGATTTAGTTCCTTCACAGGCAAAATTTAATGCATGGAAGATGATTTCTCCTACATGTAAAAATGATACCCCAGGCAATATATATGAAGATAAGAATAAAGTGTTTGAATTCTTTAATTTGGCCAAAGATTATAGTGATGGAAAAAAATACGGAGAAGCGGCACAAAGGTTAAAAGAAGATGGAAGAATAATGTATATTGGGGTAAATATAAATGGAGAGTGTGAAACTGCTCAGAATAAATATCCTGTTATAAGAGTAATACCAGGGGTACTCATTCCTTGTGAGGTTTATAGCGAATATGAGAATAGCGGAGTGCTAAAAGCAATAAACAAGGCGGGGGATTATATATTTAATGAATTCGATCCTATTGAATATAATGGTGTTGAATATTATTTGTTGTTCAATATAAATCAAAGTACATTTTTTGCGTAAAGAAGTAATCGAAAAATTGAAGTATATTTTACATTGCATAGAAAATATTATTTAAAAACTCCGTCAAGCTCTTGTTACAGATTTCTCAAAACAAGGGTTAGATTTATATGGGGCTCATTAAATAATTTAATAGAGTTTCATTCAGAATTTCTGGTGGAACTCTATTTTAGTTTAATTAAGGAGACACAGTCATGAATATAGAAATGAAATATCACAATGTATACTATTACTGTGGCATTTTGAATAATGTTATAGAATATCAGCAAGAAGAATTTTTAACAAAATTATGGGAATTTTCACATGTTTATCTCGAAAAAGGCATTCAGAAAAGTATGATAAGGAATCTGTCTTGTTACTTTTTTGCAGGTGGGCAGTAAAATCAATAATGGAAGAAGATATGGAAGAAGAGTTGGCAGAACTAAAAACAACTAATTGAAGAATCTGCAGATAAGAATGAGAAAGCCCTAGAGAAGGTATTCTGGAATAATGGTGTGTACTTTTATTTTTTTATGAGGTGGAGAGGGGCAATTGAAAAAGCCGGATGATTACATTAATGTCACGATTGAACTTGATGATGTGGATATAACATCTGCAGAGACTAAGGCAACATATGATGAGATAAAGAAGTATGTGGCTGAACATAATGCCGGCATGAAGGTTTCCAATCTGTATATCTCACAGGTAAAGAGAAAATGCGGAATTGAGGTTGGAAAGAATTATAGGAGAATGGACTGCTTGCAAAATGAAGACTAGATTGGAACTTGTTCCAAGTCCCAACAGAGCGTGCATTCTATTGTTTACCTAAAAATGAAGATAGCAGGCAACCGCAGTGTCCAGAAGATAAAGAGGGTGCAATTGTGGAGGCATTGAAGCATTTTAAGATGAATAGTTAATAAAGAGAGGTGCAGATGCTATGCCAGGTATACTCGTGGTTGAAGATGATGAAAATTTAAATCGTGGAATTACATTTTCACTGAAAAAATCCGGATATGAGGTTTTTTCAGCAGAATCAGTGAAAAAAGCGAAAAGAATTGCAAGTGATAATAATGTGGATGTTACCATTTGTGATGTGAATCTTCCGGATGGGAATGGACTGGAATTTGTAAGGTGGATGAGATGCAATTATAATACATACATTATTTGTCTTACAGCACTAGATCAGGAGATGGATCAGGTCATGGGATATGAAGCTGGGGCAGATGATTATATTACAAAGCCGTTTAGTCTTTCGGTACTTCTTTTGAAAATAGAAGCACATTTCCGCCGCAGACAGGAGAAAACGGAAGCCGGAAAGATGATTTCGGGAGATATTGTATTTATCGCAGGAGAAATGAAAGTCCTGATAAAGAGTCGTGAAATCAGTCTGACAAAAACGGAGTTGAAAATGCTGACTTTTTTCTTCAGAATCCGAAACAGATTCTTTCAAAAACACAAATATTGGAAAATGTGTTTGATCTGGAAGGGGATTTTGTGGATGAAAATACAATCGCTGTCAATATCAGAAGACTCCGTGAGAAAATCGAAGACAATCCGGCTGCACCGGTCTATATAAAGAATATCAGAGGTCTTGGGTATATATGGAATCAGGAGGTAAGGCAGTGACAAAGAGATATTGCAAGAAGATTACAGTAGTGCTCTCCTTGGTATTACCTGTCATATTATTGTTTGCAATATTAAATTGCTTTACCACGTATGTGTTTTATGAAAATTATAAATATAAAATGAATCTTATGACAGACATTGCTGCAAAGGAAGAATTTTCCGGGCTGGATGCTGTTTCGGAATTGCTTAAGGATAAGGATATTGAAACCAACGAACAGGGAAGGCGATTATTGGAGCAATATGGATACTGGGGAAATAAAGGGAATGTGTTTTATTCGCAATTCCGGCATCAGGTTATGGTGACCGGTGCTGTAAGCACTGTGATATGCGTGCTTCTTTTGACTTTTTTACTTTATTGGAAGAAAAAAGAAGATGCGTGTCATCAGAAAATTTTAGACCAGTTGGAAGAAATTCTGATCAGATTCCGTGAAAATAAATTTGATGATTTACTGAAAATGGAAAATCCATGCAGAAATGGAAAAATTGAATGACCAGCTTGAAGCAATCGGACATCATATTCAGTTGATAAAGGAAGAAGCAAGGGCAGAAAAGGAGAACACGAAAGAAATGGTTTCTGATATTTCTCACCAGTTAAAGACACCGGTTGCAGCTTTGGATACATGTTTTAGTGTGCTGATGCAGAATGACTTAAGTGCCACAGAACAGGAGGAGTTTCGTATCCGTTGTCGGAGTGCTCTGGATGGACTGAGACATTATTGCAGTCGCTTCTTGAAATATCCAAGATGGAAACTGGACTGATTCAGATGAATAAGAAAAAACTTCCGCTTATGGATACTGTCATATCTGCTGTGAACCGCACTTATCCTAAAGCGGATGAGAAAGAAATTGAATTCGTTTTTGACTATGAAAAAGAGCTGGAAACATGCACGATTATGCAGGATAAAAGGTGGCTTGGTGAAGCTGTGATCAACGTTTTAGATAATGCAATCAAGTACAGTCCGGGTGGTTCAAAAATATTTATCCGGTTACAAAAAGAAACGATCTTGTAAGAATGGAAATTGAGGATCAGGGAATCGGTGTTCCGCAGAATGAGTATCACAAAATTTTTCAACGATTTTACAGAGGAAGTTCCAAGGAGGTCATGGAAAAGAGTGGTACAGGAATCGGACTTTTTCTATCGAGAGAAAATCTTATATGTTGGTTAAATTTTGAAAGTGAAATGAAATCCTTACAATTTGGATGTAGGTAAGACTTCTTGACCAAATTTTGAAAGGAAATGAAAGATTGCCCTGAAAAGGTACGCTTTGAATTGAAAAAGGAGGCAACACATGAGTGTGATATTAGAAACCAAGCAGCTTTGTAAGTTTTATGGCGCAGGTGAGAATCAGGTCAAAGCGGTCAATCAGGTGGACATTCAGATTGAGCAGGGAGAATTTGTCGCAATTGTTGGAAAGTCAGGATCCGGTAAAAGTACATTACTTCATATGCTTGGAGGGCTGGACACCCCGACAAAAGGCAGTGTTACTTTTAGCCGGGAAAGATTTATACAGGATGAAGGAAGATGCCCTTGCTGTTTTCCGCAGAAGAAAAAATCGGATTTGTTTTTCAGGCATTTAATCTGGTTTCATCTGTTAATGTCTGGGAAAATATTGTACTGCCACTGGGGCTGGATGGAAGAAAAGTGGATGAAGCGTATGTAAATGATATTATTGCAACTCTGGGGATTGAAAACCGGATTTATAATCTGCCAAATCAATTATCCGGAGGACAGCAGCAGAGAGTAGCAATTGCAAGAAAGCACTGGTGAATCGTCCGGAAATTATATTTGCAGATGAGCCGACAGGAAATCTTGATTCTAAGACCAGTGATGAGGTAATCGCTCTGCTTAAGATGACAGCAAAAAATATGGACAGACAATTGTAATGATTACCCATGATGACGAAATTGCACAGGTCGCTGACCGTATTCTGGTGATTGAGGACGGACAGGTGGTGGATTTCAGATGAAGACAATAAGTAGGATTGCATATAGCAATGACAAAAAGAACAGGACAAGAAGTATACTGATTATGATGTCCATATGTCTGACCACGATGCTGCTTGTGATTATCAGTACTGTGGGAAATGGAATGATACGTTTGCAGAAAAGTCAGGCGGCAGGCTCATACGGAAGCAACTATGGTCTGTTTATCGCCGCAGATGGTACGCAATTAAAGAAGTGGAACGCAGAGCCGAGATATCAATAGGCATCATTATGTACAGAAGGCATCCTAAAGGAAATGAAAATGGCGGCTTTGTCAGCATGGATGGAGACTGCAAGAAAAATGCTTCCCTATAATAAGGAATATGTGTTAGTTGAAGTACCATCCGGGGGAAGACGGAAATGCCGCAGGAAGAGCTTTTTTCGCAATGGGATATGATGATGTGGAAGGTCGGAGATACGGAGTATCGTTCCGGCATGCAGTCGGAATATGTTGGAATTTAAAATCATGGAATTGTATGACCGGGATGAGTATACCATCGAGGCATCTGGCGTTGCTTTCGGTTCACAGGAGTTTTTATGATGAGCACGTCGCGGAATGACAGACAATATATTATCTATTTTACGTTAAACGATTCTGCAAATGTATCTATGAATAAGGAACCGTTATAAAAGATTGCAGCAGCTTCCGGATCGAAGAAAACGTTATAGTCAAATGACTTATTTGCAATCGAGCTATGAAATGATTGTGGTTTGTGGAACTTTGAATCGCACTGTTTTCCGTTGTGGTCATTTATAATATTTTTCAGGTCGGGATCGCCCAGAAGGTTCAGGAGGAAAAAAATCAAGGCTCTGGGAGCGACAAAAAAAGCAGAGATGAAACAACTGATCTTTCGTGAGAGTGGCATTTTTGCGTGCCCCTTCCATACCGCTGGGGCTTTTGGTTTCCTGATTGCAAAAAGTCGGCTCAACTGGCTGGTGGAACAGGAAACTTGTATCAACCCAAAACCCATGAACCAAAATCAGGGTACTGTTTTCCTGCCTGTTATGCTCATCTGCATTTTTGTATCATTTTTACCGTTGTTTTGGCACTGCGCAAACCAATGAAAATTGTTTCACGGATTTCACCTATCGAAGCAACACGGTATTTAGAAAATGCAGAAAACACAAAAAAAGGAAAACGAAAATGGCAGAAAAAATGTCACCGTTTTTCTCCCATGGCAAATATAACGGGTAACCGGAAAAGAACCATTGCTACGATTCTACCATGGGGCTTTCCTTTGTGTATTGTTTGTAATTATGTCAATTAAATATTGATACGGAGCATGAGTGAACGTAATCAACCATGGACAATTTGAACTGCAGCTGACTATTCTGCTGAGTATGATGAAAGCCTATCCGAGAATAATCTGGATAATGATTCTGACGGATAATCCATTGAATGATTCAATGATTGAAGAAATCAAAAGCATTCCAGGAGTGACAGATGTCATGACGAGAGATTGTTCTGTAAATCTGAACGAAAACAAATGAGCAAAATGATTTTTGATTTTATAGTGTCAAGACGGGGATATTGGGCTCTATGGACCATGATCAGGCGGTAAAGAATGCGTAAAATTTGGCTGGTCGATGGATGGAACAAGATGATATGTTCGGGTGAATCCATTTGCATTTGACTTTGAGAATGGAAGTGAAACCTATACCACTGTAAAGATGTGCGATCCTTTGTAAAGTGGACACTTATCTTGTCATTCCGGAAGGTATATCGTTCCATGAACTGAGATAAACGTTCGCGGCCATCTGTGGAGATCGCATAAAAAGATGGCATCTGTAGAACAAAGCCTAAATGATTTATTTTTAATACTTCGTATATAAAAATGGAGCGCCTGCTTCAGCGCACAGTTACAATTAAAAGAATCAGCATGATGAAGCTATTGTTATCTGTTTGCTATGGTTGTAGACCAATGCAAGTTTTATGAATATGGCAAACACCATAATCACAGAATATTACGACAAAAAAGCAGTGAACATGGCATTAAGGTATTTGGGTAAGGACAAATAAACAATTAAATTATGTTCAAAGTCATAGGAACAGATAAGATGGTTGGCAATAGTTGATCGCTGGTTCGCTGCTCGATATAAGAACACTTTTTTTCCTATGCAAAACATAATGGAATATTTGAAGTCGAATATCTACCATGGTTCCAATCACCACTTTATTATGATTTCTGCATCTGTTGCAGATTGTA
>VOFG01002780.1_pt1 | contig 25753 bp, 29 predicted proteins | sample 5384171 | NCBI WGS metagenome assembly VOFG01 (sample SAMN12384726, study PRJNA508395) | human gut metagenome | isolation source: healthy gut F | host: Homo sapiens | reverse complement strand
CACATGGTTCGTCGTGCCCGTATGGAAGGCAAGAATGCTTGCTGGGTGCCGGGAACTGACCACGCTTCTATCGCTACCGAAGCAAAAGTTGTAAATAAACTCGCTTCTCAAGGTGATCAAGAAAACTGATCTATCCCGTGACGAATTCTTGAAACATGCCTGGGAATGGACAGACGAACATGGAGGTATCATCCTGAAACAGCTTCGCAAGCTTGGTGCATCGTGCGACTGGGATCGTACTGCTTTCACAATGGACGAGAAACGCAGTGAAAGTGTACTGAAAGTTTTTGTAGACTTATATAACAAAGGATTGATTTATCGAGGTGTCCGTATGGTAAACTGGGACCCGAAAGCGTTGACTGCCCTTTCTGACGAGGAAGTGATCTACAAGGAAGAGCACGGAAAACTATATTACCTCCGCTATAAAGTAGAAGGTGATCCGGAAGGACGCTATGCCGTAGTAGCAACGACCCGCCCGAAACAATCATGGGTGACACAGCGATGTGTATCAACCCGAACGACCCCAAAAACGCATGGCTGAAAGGCAAGAAAGTGATCGTTCCGCTGGTAAACCGTGCCATCCCTGTGATTGAGGATGATTATGTAGACATCGAATTTGGTACGGGTTGCCTGAAAGTAACCCCGGCCCATGATGTAAACGACTATATGCTGGGTGAAAAATACAACTTGCCTAGCATCGATATCTTCAATGATAACGGTACATTGAGCGAAGCTGCCGGTATGTATATCGGCATGGATCGTTTCGATGTTCGTAAGCAGATTGAGAAAGACCTCAAAGCTGCCGGTTTGTTGGACAAAACAGAGGCTTATACAAATAAGGTAGGATACTCGGAACGTACCAACGTTGTGATCGAACCGAAATTGTCTATGCAATGGTTCCTCAAGATGCAGCATTTTGCAGATATGGCATTGCCTCCTGTAATGAACGATGAATTGAAGTTCTATCCTGCGAAATACAAGAATACCTACCGTCACTGGATGGAGAACATTAAAGACTGGTGTATCAGCCGTCAGTTGTGGTGGGGACATCGTATTCCTGCATACTTCCTGCCGGAGGGTGGTTATGTGGTAGCCGCTACAGCAGAGGAAGCTTTGGCAAAAGCGAAAGAGAAAGACGGGTAATGCCGCCTTGACAATCGAAGACCTTCGTCAGGATGAAGACTGCCTGGATACTTGGTTCTCTTCCTGGTTGTGGCCTATCTCTTTGTTCGATGGTATCAACAATCCGGATAATGAAGAAATCAACTATTATTATCCGACAAGCGACCTGGTGACAGGACCGGATATCATCTTTTTCTGGGTAGCCCGCATGATTATGGCCGGATACGAATACGAGGGACAGATGCCGTTCAAAAACGTATACTTCACAGGAATCGTTCGTGATAAACAGGGACGTAAGATGTCTAAATCACTCGGTAATTCTCCCGACCCATTGGAGCTGATCGAAAAGTATGGAGCCGACGGTGTACGTATGGGTATGATGCTTTCGGCTCCTGCCGGAAACGACATTCTTTTCGATGACGCACTTTGCGAACAGGGACGTAACTTCTGCAACAAGATATGGAATGCTTTCCGTTTGATTAAGGGATGGACAAATGCCAAAGGCACTATTCCGGATTCCTACCGATGCACATCTGGCAGTTCAATGGTTCGACCAGAGACTGGATGCAGCTGCGGTTGAAGTTGCCGATTTGTTCTCTAAATATCGTTTGAGCGAAGCATTGATGTTGGTTTACAAACTGTTCTGGGATGAGTTCTCTTCCTGGTTGCTGGAAATTGTGAAACCTGCTTATGGGCAGCCCATTAATGGCTTTATTTATAGTATGGTGCTTAGTTCTTTCGAACGTCTGCTCGAGTTGCTTCATCCTTTCATGCCGTTTATCACAGAAGAATTGTGGCAACAACTGCGTGAGCGTGAACCGGGTGAAAGTTTGATGGTTACTCAACTGTTTGAACCGGTCGGAGCAAATGAACAATTCCTGGCAGAGTTTGAAGTGGCTAAGGAAATTATCAGCAATGTTCGCAGCATTCGTTTGCAGAAGAATATTGCTTTGAAGGAACAACTCGAATTGCAGGTTGTGGATAGTCATCCGGTAGAAAAAATGAATCCGGTGATTATCAAGATGTGTAACCTGTCTTCCGTAACAGTGGTAGAAAGCAAATCAGAAGGTGCTTCTTCTTTCATGATAGGAACGACCGAATTTGCCGTGCCATTGGGTAATATGATTGACGTGGAAGCCGAAATCGCCCGTATGGAAGCCGAATTGAAGCATAAAGAAGGGTTCTTGCAAGGGGTGCTGAAGAAACTTAGCAACGAGAAATTCGTCAATAATGCTCCGGCTGCCGTTCTTGAACTGGAACGTAAGAAGCAAGCCGATGCAGAGAGCATCATTAATTCTTTGAAAGAAAGTATTGCGGCTTTGAAGAAATATAATCCTTTGATACTTAATTTTATATAATAAAGGGCATCTCAATTCGTTTTGGGATGCCTTTTTTTTGCACTAAAGAAATTAATACTATCTTTGCTTCCGCTATTTATAGAATACCACAAATGAAACAATCGTTACGGATCATTCCATTCCTCCTTGGATTATTCCTTTTTATTGAAGGATTCTTATCACCTGCGTCAGCCCGAACCGAAAATACAAATAAAGAAGTACTGGTTTTAAACTCGATTAATTTCAATCTGCCTTGGGCTAAAAACTTTTATTGGTGTCTTCATGATGCTCTTCAGAAACAAGGAATTTCTGTGAAGGCGGAAGCGCTTTCCGTACCTGCTCTGGTGAATGAGATGGAGGCGAATGCCGTAGTCACCCATTTGCGTCAGAAGTATCCGGAGCCTCCCACTGCTATTGTGATGATTGGAGATCCGGGATGGATTGTCTTGCCGTGAACTGTTTGATGACGTATGGAAAGATGTTCCGATAATAGTGACAAATGCCCGCGATCGCCTGCCTGCTTCTCTCGACGTTTTGCTGTCTCATGCTCCACTCACAGAAAGTAACAGTGTTTCTGCGGAAGAATGGAGACGGGAATATAATATCACTTCCTTGAAGCAGCATTATTACGTCAAGGAGACCGTAGATTTAATTTATAAACTGATACCTGACATGAAACGTCTGGCTTTTATTTCAGACGATCGGTATATCAGTGAAGAAACCCGCTGAGATGTGAAAGAAGCCGTAGAGGAAAATTTCCTGATTTGCGTCTGGAGCTTCTTTCCACTACTCAATTATCCACAGAAATGCTACTCGATACTCTGCACAGCTATAAAGCAAACACGGGAATTATCTATTATTCCTGGTTTGAATCACACAATAAAGAATGATAACAATTACCTCTTCGATCACATTCAGGAAATTATAACTAATTTTACTCCCTCACCTCTGTTTTTGCTATCTCATGAAAATTTATCGAACAATACTTTCGCGGGAGGGTACTATGTCTCGGCAGAATCTTTCAGCGATTCTCTGCTGGAGATTCTTGATCGGATATTGAAGGGTGAACAGGCCCGGAATATTCCCGGTGGAGTGGGAGGAAAGGAAGTGCCTATCTTTGTTATCCGGTATTGAAAGCTCATAATATACCTGTCATACCGTTACCCGGCCGATGCTGTTTATGTCAATGAGCCCAAGACTTTTTTCAGCAGTATTCTGTTGAAATTATTGTCTGTTCCATCTTCCTGTTAATTCTGATTGTTGCTATCATATATTATATCAGCATTCTTCGGAAAGCATATAGTCGTCTGCATGAAGCAATGGAAAAAAAGCGGAACAGGCCAATCAATTGAAATCCGCATTCCTGGCTAATATGAGTCATGAGATACGTACGCCCTTGAATGCCATTGTAGGATTCTCCAATATGCTTCCTCATGTCGAAAACCGTGAAGAAATGTCGCGAATATGCAGACCTCATTGAAACAAATACGGATTTGTTGCTCCAGTTGATTAATGATATTCTGGATTTGTCGAAGATTGAAGCCGGTACATTCGATTTCTATCCTGCCTTGATTGATGTGAATCAGACGCTTGAAGAAATCGAGCAGAGTATGCAGTTACGTCTGCGACAATGATAATGTGACTTGCACATTTGTGGAGAGACTGCCCGAATGTACATTATATACGGATAAGAACCGTTTGATTCAGTTACTTGCCAATTTCATTGTTAATGCCATCAAATTTACAGAAGTGGGTACCATTCGTATGGGGTATCGTCTGCTGGACTCCGAAACGATTTATTTTTATGTGTCGGATACTGGCTGTGGAATGTCTTCTGAACAGTGTATCCATGTATTCGAACGGTTTGTGAAGTACAATCCTTTTGTGCAAGGTACCGGACTGGGACTTTCTATCTGCCATACGATTGTAGACTGCCTGGGAGGGAAAATAGGAGTGGAGTCGAAAGAAAACAAAGGATCTACTTTCTGGTTTACCTTACCTTATCGGCAGAATTAATGCTTTATTTCTTTCCAATCTATCAGTAGATAAGTTGCTATGCTCTTATTGCAAACTTCCTTTCCCTTATTGGATAAGTTGTCTTTGACTAAGAAGAAACTATAAACGCAAAGTTCTGATTGTATAAACGAAACTTGCAATTATATAATCAGAACTTCTGTTTTTATAAATGAAGCTTGCAATTATAGTTTTCTCTCGGTCAAAAGAAGTTTGGCAGTAGGGGAATGTAAGTTTATCCCTAATACAACGGAAGTTATCTATTAGTACTTTAGTAAATAGAACGTAATAGATCAGAAAATAGATAGCGGGTTTATTTTAAGGAAATAGAATTGGTAGCAATAAAGGCAGATAATCCTTTAAATCCACGCGTAGTTGCTTTAATGCCTGCTGAATGCGGTAATCTACAGTTTTGGGAGATACTCCCAGAATTTCCGCTATTTCTTTATAACTCATATCCCGGAACCGATGCATCACGAAAGCTTCCCGGTAACTTTCCGGCAATGTGGCAATGGCATCCTTGATGCGTTGTGTCAACTCTTCGACTTGATAAAGATCCGTATCTTGCAGCATTTCCTGCATTTCTTCATAAAAGCGGGTATCCGCCCGTTGGGTGGCATCAATATGTGCAAGCTTGTTCAGAGCTTTGCGGTATATCATTTTAAAGAGGTACGAACTAAGCGAGGTTTCGATAAACAAATTTTCTCTGTTCTCCCAAATCCATAAAAGAGAATCCTCTACAATCTCTTCTGCATCCTCCAACTCGACAAACCGGTGACCATATGCGCACAGCATCGGATAATATCTCCGAAACAGTGTATCGAATGCTTTTTGGTCGCCTCGCTGTATAGCAGATAATAGGAAATTGCATTTCTGACAGGTGAACTTCTTTCATGTATTAGTTTTGTAATTCACTGCAAATATAGCTTTTTTATAAGAAAACAAAGATTTTCTGAAAAAAAATGAGATTTGCGTTTAGGAATCCCACGTCTCTCTTGTCTTATAGTAAAAGGCAATAAAATACGAATATGGATAAAACGATAGAAATACGATAGAAGAACTGCTTCCACGTTATTGTGAGGGGACTGGTAACGGAAGAAGAACGTCTGCAAGTTGAGATGTGGATGGATGAGTCGGAAAAAACCGGCGGATGGCCAAACAGATACATGCTCTTTATTTGGCTGTGGACACGGTTCACATAATGAAGAAAGTTGATACGGAGAAAGCATTGATAAAGGTGAAAAGGAAAAAATGACGGACCGTGAAAGGAAAACGACATGGTGGGAGTGGGCGCAACGTGCTGCAGCAATTCTGTTTATCCCGCTTCTTACCTTATTTATGATGGCAGAACATTGGGGAGGGGAACCGGAATTGGCACAAATGATGGAAGTGAAACAAATCCCGGAATGATGACTTCTCTGACATTGCCCGATGGTACGTTGGTTTTCCTGAATTCCGAATCTACTTTGAGTTATCCCTCTCGCTTTAATGGTGACCGTAAAGTGAAGCATTGAGGGAGAGGCTTACTTTGAAGTAGCCAAGAATCCGGAAAAGAAGTTCATAGTTTCTACTTCCCACCAATCACAGATCGAAGTGCTCGGGAACTCATTTCAATGTAGAGGCTTATGAAAAGAAGACCGGATTATTAGCAACATTGGTTGAAGGAAAGATAGGTTTTATTTATTCATCTGACAATGGCTCGAAAAAATATGCTGATGGATCCCGGACAGAAGCTGGTCTATGATATAAGAGACAGTAAAGTGCAGCTTTATGCCACCTCCGGTGAGTCGGAAATAGCTTGGAAAGAGGGAAAGATTATATTTAGAAATACTCCTCTCGAAGAGGGATTGCGAATGTTGGAGAAGCGGTATAATGTGGAATTCATTATTAAAAACGACCGTTTGAAAGGAGACTCATTTACTGGCACGTTTACAAATCAACGCCTCGAGCGTATTCTGGAATATTTCCAGCTTTCTTCTCAAATCCGTTGGCGTTATCTTGATTCGCCGGATATAAAAGATGAAAAGAGTAAAATAGAAATATATTGATTGATTAACCTTAAAACAAAAATGCAATGAAAGACAGACCCCCTTTAAACAAAAACATACGGGATGATATTGGCGTATCTTCCCGTATGGAAATCCGTAAATCTTTTTAATGCTTGTTTGGCGACAAGCTTAGATAAACTTTTTATTAACTTTAAGTCATTACAAATTTATGCAAAATTATTTTAGCATCCAATTTTTATGGGTGATAAAGTCGCTTTTGGCTAACCTCAAAAAATCCCATTATCTATGAGACTATTAGTTTTGTTCTTATTTTGTTTTATTGGATTAACTAATGCACCGATAGTTATGCTCAAAAGGCTTTAATCAGTATTGAATGTACGTAATCAGCGGGTGGAGGACATATTAAGAGCGATTGAGAAGCAAACTGATTTTAGTTTCTTCTACAACAATGCTCATATAAATTTGAATCGTCGTGACAATCTTTCTGCTGATAAAAGATATCTTTAAAGTTCTTGAAGGAAATATTTGCCGGTACGAATGTAGAATATAAGGTAATAGATAAAAGATCATTTGTCCACGGAGGGCATCTGTCGAACAGGCGCACAGGAAAAGGTAAATAACCGTATCGGTACTAGTATCAGATGCGGCAGGTGAACCGGTAATCGGTGCCAGAGTGATAGAAAAAGGCTCCAGGCCAATGGTACGATCACTGATATGGACGGTAATTTTAAATCCTGAATGTCGGTTCAAAAGAAGGCCATTCTTGAAATCTCTTATATTGGTTCAGTCTCAAACGGTTGCCGTGCAACTCCGGAAAAAATATGAAAATCATTTTGCAGGAAGATTCACAAACAACTCGATGAAGTGGTAGTGGTGGGGTATGGTACACAGAAGCAAGAAGACATTGACCGGTGCCGTTTCATGGTAAACATGGGAGATGTGGAGATGAATACCGTACCGAATGTTGTAAATTGCCATGTAAAACAGCGGGGTTCTTTGCAGGGTGCGATGCCGGGAACAGGTTTCTCACAACCGGGATGCTGCCGGTCGGGACATTCGTGGAAATCATTCAATATTCGTGGTAATGAACTTTATTTGTAATGGCGGTGGTCCGTTGGTGTTCTAGATTTCTGTTCGGGGGATATCGATATGTTGGAATCCCGGATGATATTGAATCCATTTTCTGTGTTGAAAGATGCTGCTTCCACAGCTATTTATGGTGCGCGTGCCGCTTTCGGTGTAATACTTGTGACTACAAAGAAGGCGAAGAAAGGAGACGGTTGAAACAGGATTGAATTATTATCTGAATGAGAAAGACCTGTATGCCAATATGCTTGATGATTACGGTTTTCTGCAAGCGCATAATGTGTCATTGAGCGGTGGTACTGATGCTCGGCTTATCGTCTGTCCCTTGGTTATAATAGCGAGCAAGGTATTTTGATCACCGATAAAGACCGCTACAAACGTTTGTCGGGTAGTGCCTATATTTCTGCCGAAATCACCTCGTGGCTGACTCAGTCTGTAGATATACGCTATGCTCAGAGTGACAAGAATATGCCTGTGACTTCGGATAAGACCGATTGTATGATATGCGTTTGCCGGTTGTATATCCCGAAGGCTCCTGACTTTGCCTGACGGCACCAGCCTGATGACGAATACGCCTTCCAACGTTTTGAGAATGGCAACGGATAACAATACAATCAGAGACAATGCCCGTATCCTGTCAAAAACGGTATTGAAACCATTGAAAGGGCTTGAAGTGGCATTCGAATATACTTTTGACAAGACATGGAGTAATCAGAATGTGAATAAGGCTTCCATTGATTATACAACGGTTGAGCTGGCAAAAAAATACAGACTGCCACTACCTCTTCTCTGGAGACGACTCACCAAAGTACTGATTATAATGCCATCAACCTGTATGCTAATTATAGATATTCATGGAATGACACACATAACTTGTCATTAATGGGCGGCTTCAACCAGGAATCCAGTGACTGGAAGAAATTGTATACTTATTCTTATGATATGATTAACGAGAAGTATCCGTCACATAGTACGGCTACCGGTGAGAATAAGGTTATTACAGATGATCATCGCGTGTATACCGTTCGTGGTGCTTTCTATCGTGTTAATTATGATTATAAAGGCAAATATCTGTTTGAGACCAATGGTCGTTATGACGGATCGTCTAAATTCCCGAAGAAAAATCGTTTCGGTTTCTTCCCTTCTGTATCTGTGGGTTGGAACATTGCCCGCGAGAACTTTATGAAACCAGTTGCAGGTGACTGGCTAAGCGATCTGAAACTTCGCGGAACCTGGGGACAAATAGGTAATCAAGGCATTGATCCTTATAAATTTGTTCCGACCATGTCGCAAGTGGAAAAGAAGGATGTGGCATGGCTGGTGAATGGAGCGAAGCCGCTGACTTTGAATGCTCCGGGACTGGTCAGTGATAGTTTTACTTGGGAAACGGTAGAAACATTGGACTTTGGTTTTGATATAACTGCCTTGAACGGACGTCTGCAAAGTACTTTCGACTGGTATCGCCGTGATACGAAAGATATGCTTGCTCCGGGAGCGAGTTGCCGTCAGTGGTAGGTGCTTCCGCACCTTTGCAGAATACCGCCGACTTGCGTACGAAAGGCTGGGAATTGTCATTGACGTGGAGAGATAGAATCGGTGCATGGGGCTATAATGTAGGCTTCAATCTTTATGACTCTAAAACAGTCGTTACCAAATACCATAATGAATCAAAGATTATCCTGAAAAGTGATGGCACGAATAATTATTATGAAGGATATGAAATCGGTTCTATCTGGGGTTATGTAACGGATGGTTACTATACAGCCGATGACTTTGAAGATACAAATACCTGGAAACTGAAAGAAGGAGTGGTGACAGTGGATGGAGTAAGTCCGCGTCCCGGTGACATCAAGTACCAGAATTTGCGTGATGATGGATCGAGTACGAATCGCATTGATACGGGAGACGGAACCTTTGACAATCCGGGTGACCGCAAGATAATCGGTAATAACTCTTTGCGTTTGCAGTATGGTATAAACCTGGGAGTCAATTACAAAGGATTTGATCTGAGTGTTTTGCTGCAAGGAGTAGGTAAACGTGATGTATGGATCAGTGATGCACGCCGCTGGCCGTTTAATTCCGGACAGTTCGGTTCACTCTTTAAAGACCAGCTGGATTATTGGAAACCGGTAGATTCTGCCAATGGCGACTGGACGGCAGCCAATCCGAATGCGGAATACTTCCGTATTTACGGGCAAGGAAACAATTCAGTTACAATACACGTGCGCAAACGAAGTATCTGATGAATGGCTCTTATCTGCGTGTTAAGAATGTGACTTTGAGTTATAATTTCCCGAAGAGCCTGGTTGGCACCTATTACATTAACGAGTTTGAAAGCGTTCGTAAGTTGTGAGAACCTTCACACATTTACTAAGCTGATGAAGGGTTATGACCCGGAACGCCTGTCATGGGGATATCCTTTCTATCGTACGATTTCTTTTTGGTTTTAATGTTACTCTTTAATTTAGAATTGGTTATGAAAAAAAATAATATATACTATGCTTGCGGCAGCAGCTATCGGATTTACGTCATGCAACGATAGTTTTATGGAACGCTATCCGGATACTTCGTTGACGGAGCAGACAGTGTTCAGTAATTATAATACTTTCAAGACCTATGCCTGGGGATTGTACGGAGTATTTACAAATACTAATATCCTGCGTATTCCCGGTACAAACGGAGCCCTATGCCAGTGCCACATCCTATACAAGCGATATTTATGCAGGTTATCTGATGCGTCGTCAGGGTGACGGTAATCCGTATGCTTTTCAGAATGTATCCAGTTCGTCATCGGGCAATGGATGGGCATTCAGTTTCGTCTATCGGGTCAATGTCATGTTGGCAAATATCGATAACTCAGGGATGACGGATGCGGACAAGGAGCATTGGCGTTCGGTGGGATATTTCTTCCGTGCCTATTATTATTCGGAACTGATAGCTCGTTTTGGCGATGTGCCTTGGGTAGATCGCGTACTGGGTGATTCGGATAAGGAAATAGCATATGGTCCCCGTACACCTCGCAAAGAAGTTGCCGATCATGTATTGAACGATTTGATATACGCTGAAGAGCATATAAAAGAAGATGGTGACGGTGAAAATACGATCAATGTGCACGTTGTCCGTGCTCTTCTTTCCCGTTTCTGCCTTTTTGAAGGTACATGGCGTAAATATCATGCTTTGGGGGACGAAGATAAGTACTTTGATGCTTGTATCACTTATTCCAAGAAGCTGATGGATTCTTATCCCGAACTGAACAGTGACTGGGGAGAGATGCTGACATCTGACCTGAAAGGAATGAAAGGCATCATTCTGTATAAGGAATATGTAGAAAAAGAACTGACTAATTATGTACTGACGCATGTTGAACGGACATCCACCCATAATGTGGAAATGCCGCAACACATCATCGACATGTATCTTTGTAAAGATGGTAAAACGATCCATAACAGCTCGGAATATGAATGGTCGCAGGACGGGGATAGTAGTATGAATGCTACCTTCCGCAATCGTGACCTTCGTCTGCTGGAGACTGTAGCTCCCCCTTATAAGGTGATCCCAAGTGCCGATAATACCAGTTGGGAGTATACTTCTGATCCCAAGGACCGTGAGTTTATGGATATCATGGGCATTACCCGTTACACAGGTTTCGGGGGGTGGAAATGGGGAAGCCGGTAAACATAAAGTGTTCCCATTGATGAACTGGTCTGCTGCTATATTGAAAGGGATGCCTCACTTCTTCACCAACAATGGCGGACAAGGTTTCCTCGTAGCCCGTGGCGGTAACTATGTGTACAGATACTATAATGTTTGGGATAATTCGAAAGAGAATGAAGGGACCTCAGATGTACGTTTGTTCAAGATTGATGAAGTGATGTTGAATTATGCCGAGGCTAAATTTGAAAAAAGGTGGTACAGGTGCCGAAGGCTTCAATCAGACAGTTGCTGATCTTACTATCAATAAGTTACGCGATCGGGTGGGAGTTGCCCATATGAAAGTGGCCGAGATAAATGCCGGATTTGATCCGAAGCGCGACCAGACCGTAGACCCTGTATTGTGGGAGATTCGTCGCGAGCGCATGGTAGAATTGATGGGTGAAGGATTTGGATTCTACGATGTGCGTCGTTGGAAAAAGGCACCTTGGTTTATCAATAAGATACAGTACGGTCAATGGGCTACTAAAGAGCAGATTGGCGACTCCGGACAGTTTGTTGATCTTGAAAAAGGATACGCCGATACAACAGGAAAGAAAGAAGGTTTTATCTATATGTATAATGATCCTTTGGTAGCAGGTAAAGGTTGGTTAGATAAGTATTATCTGTATCAGGTGCCTACTAATGAAATCGCATTAAACCCAGAACTGGCCCCAATAATCCGGGGATGGGAGTAATAATTAACTGAAACACAAATTGAAAGAAGATGTGCAAATAACTGTTTGACACATCTTCTTTCTTTATTAGAGCCAATGCTATCCGTCGGAAACAGTCGGTGAGTCAACCGAATATTTCCGACTTTTCATATATTGGAGGTTATTTAATGTGTATCAGTATAAAAAGAACTACATTTTATTTTCAGTAATCGGAAATTTGAAATATATTTAGAGGCTCAAACGCTCAAACACATTTGATGACCCTTAAAAAATAATGACTATGAACATGCGTCTTCTATTACTTTTATTATTTGGTTCTGTTGTTATGTATACGTCCGGCCTTTCTTTCTACGGAAGATGAACACTTCGATTCATTTGCTGCCATGTATTATGAGGAGTTGGAGAAACTGTACGGAAAAGCAAAGTATTACAGTATGGACCCCTTTCATGAAGGAGGAAATACGGAAGGAGTAGACTTGGCAAAGGCGGGTGCTTCTATTATGGGTGCTATGAAGAAAGCGAATCCGGAAGGCTGTGTGGATGATGCAGGCCTGGCAAGTGAATCCGCGTCCGGCTATGATCGATGTGTTGAATGCCGGAGATATGTTGGTGCTGGATTTGTATAGCGAGAGACGTCCTCAATGGGGAGATCCGGATTCCATGTGGTATCGGGAAAAGGGCTTTGGCAAACACGACTGGCTTTATTGTATGTTGCTGAACTTCGGAGGAAATGTCGGTCTGCACGGACGAATGGAGCAGTTGGTGAACGGATATTACGACGCATGTACACATGTCAACTGGGAAAACATTGAGAGGGGTAGGAGCTACTCCGGAAGGAATCGAGAATAATCCGGTTATGTTTGAACTCTTATATGAGTTGCCGTGGCGTGCGGAACGCTTTTCGCCGGACATATGGTTGCAAGGATATCTGAAAGCCCGTTATGGTGGTGAATGTCACCGGAAGTTATGGAAGCATGGAGAGTGTTGGAACATACGGTTTATAATGCTCCCAAGAATTATCAGGGTGAGGGAACGGTGGAATCCTTATTGTGTGCCCGTCCGGGTTTCATTTGGACAGAACGTCTACATGGGGATATTCCAAACTGTTCTATTCGCCTGATTCTACTTCAAAGCAGCGGAACCCGCTTAATGCTCTCTGTGGCTGAACAGTACAAGGGAAATAATAACTTTGAATATGATTTGGTAGACGTGGTGCGTCAGAGTATGCTGATAAGGGCAATGTGCTGCTCGATGAAATTTCTCAAAGTTATGATCGTAAAGACAAAGATAGCTTTCCGGAAAACAGACACAACAGTTTCTGGAACTTAATATTGTCGCAAGACAGTTTATTGTCTACCCGAAAGAATTCTCGGTATCTTCATGGCTGGCTGCCGCACGTTCTTTGGGAACCACGGAAGAAGAAAAGAAACTTTATGAATGGAATGCATCTGCATTCATCACAGTCTGGGGTGACAGTATAGCTTCCAATCGGGGAGGTCTGCATGATTATTCTCATCGTGAGTGGAGCGGGATTTTGAAAGATTTGTATTATCTGCGTTGGAAAACCTTTCTTTGAGCAGAAACAACAGGAGTTGGACGGTAAACTTGACCAATCAGCGGAAGAACCGATTAATTTCTATGGTATGGAGAAAGCATGGGCGGAGAAAACAAAACAGCTGATTCATCGGATCATAAGTCACAAACTGTAATTGAAACGGCAAAATCTGTTTATCGGACAGCGATTGAAGCAAAGTAATTTATCTACCTACACTGCTTCGGCTTTCAGCTAGAGGGCTGACTAAAAAGTCGGTAGTGCTGCCTTAAATGGGAGTGACTAAAAGTCGGTAGTATCTAAAATCCCCTCCTTCGGGAAGGAGGAGTACCCGCAGGGGGAGGTGGTAGGTGAATACGCAATTCTTTCATTCATAGTAAATTAGATACAACCTTGTGACTAAAAATCATCATCAAATCTGTTCATTTGCATGTTCAGGCGTGCCATTCCCTCTTTTCGTTTCTCCAATTCGTCTACATACATGCTGATAAAGATATAATAGGAGATGGTTCCATCATGTATTTCGCCTGTCTCTTTTTTGTCTGTCTTGCTTTTCTCACGGGCAAGGGTTTGCGCTTTTAATGCCCATTCCAAGGCAGTATCTATGCTGTCTTGCATTTCGTAGCCCAAAGCGGTGTTATAGGCTGCATACATTTTCTGTTTTCCTTTTTTTGTTTCGTAGGTCTGCTTCCAGAGCTCTACTGCTTTACTCCAATTTTCTTCTTTGGCATATACGGCTGCGTCACGCATATTTACAGAACCACCACTGAAGAGATAGCGGTTACTGGTTTTCCAATAGGGGAGTAGATGTCTTACCGGAACCGTTCCTGCAAATTCAGATGCTTGCTTCACCATGTCTTCTTCGCTGATGAGGCGGGAACGTACTGACGCTTCACCATTTCCTGCCTCTTCCCAGAAAATACTGTCATTGCTGTTGACGGTCACCATAGGACCTTTGCGGTTAGGTAAATATATTCTGACGGTAGGATATACCTTTACATCCACTGTGCCGAGGAACACACCCCAGTCGGGCATATAACTTATCTTGCGATTGGAACGCATTTGTATGTTTTCCAGGGCTATCAGGAAATCTACGTCCAAATTCTGTGTAAGTTCCAGTACTTCATCTCTCGATAATGTGCTTTCGCGGGGATTGATGTCTTTACTCCGGAGGGCAGAGTCGCATATCACAACCTCTTCAAAGTAGTTTTCGTTGGCAAGGGCCTCTGCAAGGGATTCGGTTGTTATTGCGGCGTCTCCATTGTAGTAGTTGGTGAGGCGTGCCACCTCATTCTCGCTTTTTTTCTGTTCTTCCTCAGTGATGATGAGTTTGTTGTCCGGTACGTTTGGCATGTTGTTGACAACAGCCACACGTTTCAGTGTTGCCGGGAAACTGACTTCTGCCGGAAGCATATAATCAATGGACAGTTGTTCTACACTCTGGCAGCTGCCTAACAGCAGAGAACCCATCAATAACAGACAATAGTGATATTTGGTCATAGTCTTTGGTTTTGTTCTTTGGAGCAAAAGTACTCTTTTAGCTGAATATTCAAAAGCTGGAACGAATAAAAAATGTGATAATGTGGCAGGAGAAAAAGTGATAGGGTGATAAAAGATACCTGACGGTATCATCTTATCACCCTATCGCCTTATCATTTTATAGCTTTGATTTATGCATTCCTTCCGTGGCAGTTTTTGTATTTCTTACCGCTTCCGCAAGGACAAGGATCATTGCGTCCTACGGTCTTCTCGGCACGGATAGGTTCGCGTCTTGGTTGTTCACGTGTATCTTGTGCCGCAGCGGCCTGCTGGTTCGGGTCATTCAAATCAACCTTCTGTTCGCGATACTTGCTCATATCCTGGCGTTGTTCCGGAGCAGCCTGGCGCACCTCTACTTGGCGGGGAGCCTGGGGAGCCTCAGGGGCTTCAGCCGGAGCCTCTTGTACCGGGATTTGTCCACGCATTAAGATAGAGATAGTCTGATTATTAATCTTATTCACCATGGCATCAAACAAGTTCACAGATTCCAGCTTGTAAATCAGCAGCGGGTCTTTCTGCTCGTAACTTGCATTCTGCACGGAGTGTTTCAGCTCGTCCAGCTCGCGCAGGTTTTCTTTCCATGCTTCGTCGATGACGTGCAGCAAGATGGATTTCTCGAATGACTTCACCACCTCCTTACATTCTGTCTCATAAGCTCTCTTCAGGTTGCAGGAGATGTTATACATACGTTTTCCGTCTGTGATGGGGATAAGTATGTTTTCGTACATGTGTCCCTGCGTTTCGTATACTTGTTTGATGACCGGATAGGCTATCTGTGCCATACGTTCTGTCTTGCGTTTGAAGAGTTCCATGGCAGCGTCAAAAGTTCTGTCTGCCAGTTTTTCTTTCTTCTCATTACGGAATTCCTCTTCGGTGAAAGGTACTTCCATGGCAAGTGTCTGGAGCACATCCATCTTGCAGTTTTCGTAGTCGGGCGCTTCAATGGCATTGGCACAACGGTCCCAAATCATGTTCACGATATCCATGCCGATACGTTCGCCCATCAAAGCGTGGCGGCGTTTGGTGTAGACTACTGTACGTTGCTTGTTCATCACGTCGTCATATTCCAACAGACGCTTACGGATGCCGAAGTTGTTTTCCTCAACTTTCTTTTGTGCACGTTCAATGGACTTGGAAATCATGCCGTGTTCAATCATTTCACCTTCTTTGAAACCCAGTTTGTCCATTACACTGGCAATGCGGTCACTGGAGAACAAACGCATCAGGTCATCTTCCAAAGATACGAAGAATACAGAAGAACCCGGGTCGCCTTGACGTCCTGCACGACCACGTAACTGGCGGTCTACACGGCGGGATTCGTGGCGCTCCGTACCGATGATTGCAAACCGCCTGCGGCTTTCACTTCCGGGCTTAGCTTGATGTCGGTACCACGACCAGCCATGTTGGTAGCAATGGTTACTTTCAAACCGGCGGTAGCAACGATGTCCGCTTCTTTCTGGTGCAGTTTGGCGTTCAATACCTTGTGCTCAATCTTACGCATGGTCAGCATTTTGCTCAGCATCTCGGAGATCTCTACGGAGGTCGTACCTACCAACACAGGACGGCCGGCCTGTACTAGTTTCTCGATTTCTTCGATGACGGCTTTATACTTTTCGCGTTTGGTCTTGTAAACGCGGTCATTCATGCTCATTGCGGGCAATGGGCGGTTTGTCGGGATTACGACAACGTCCAGCTTGTAGATATCCCAGAGTTCACCTGCTTCCGTTTCGGCAGTACCGGTCATACCGGACAGCTTGTGATACATACGGAAGTAGTTCTGCAGAGTAATTGTTGCAAAGGTCTGTGTGGCGGCTTCCACTTTCACACGTTCTTTGGCTTCAATAGCCTGGTGCAGACCGTCGGAGTAGCGGCGGCCTTCCATGATACGTCCGGTCTGCTCGTCTACAATCTTCACCTGTCCGTCGATTACCACATATTCGTCGTCTTTCTCGAACATGGTGTAGGCCTTCAGCAACTGGTTGATGGTGTGTACACGTTCCGATTTGATGGCGTAGTTTGTCAGAAGTTCATCTTTCTTTTCAAGCAGTTGTTCGTTAGTCAGATGTTCATTTTCTCAGTTCCGAAAGTTGTGCGGCGATGTCCGGAAGAACGAACAATGTCGGGTCTTCGGAGTTACCGGTGATCAGGTCGATACCTTGTCGGTCAGGTCTACACTATTCAGTTTCTCTTCGATGACGAAATACAACGGTTCGGTAACTTCATGCATACGCTTGTTGTTCTGCTCCATGTAGATCTCCTCGGTCTTGAGCATACCTGCTTTGATACCCTGCTCGCTAAGGAACTTAATCAAAGCCTTGTTTTTCGGCAAGCCTTGTGGCTGCGGTACAGGGCGAGGAATCCTTCTTCCACTTCTTTCTTATCGTTGGATGCGATCAGTTTTTTTGCTTCAGACAAGATACTTGGTTGCTAATACCTTTTGTGCCTCTACCAGACGCTCTACTAGCGGACGGAGTTGCTCGAACAGTTGGTCATCGCCTTTCGGCACAGGACCGGAGATAATCAACGGGGTACGTGCATCGTCAATCAATACAGAGTCCACCTCATCGACGATTGCGTAATTGTGCTGGCGCTGTACGAGGTCTTTCGGGCTGATGGCCATGTTGTCGCGCAGGTAGTCGAAACCAAATTCGTTGTTCGTACCGAAAGTGATGTCCGCAAGATATGCCTGGCGGCGTGCGTCGGAGTTGGGTTGGTGCCTGTCGATGCAGTCTACGCTCAAACCATGGAACATATAGAGCGGGCCCATCCATTCGGAGTCACGTTTTGCGAGATAGTCGTTGACGGTTACCACATGTACGCCGTTTCCGGTTAGTGCGTTGAGGAATACCGGCAGTGTGGCAACCAATGTCTTACCTTCACCGGTTGCCATTTCGGCAATTTTGCCTTTGTGCAATACCACACCGCCAAAGAGCTGCACATCGTAGTGCACCATGTTCCACAGTGTGTCGTTGCCGCCGGCCACCCAGTGGTTCTGATAAATGGCTTTGTCGCCTTCGATGCGTACAAAATCTTTGGTTGCGGCGAGATGACGGTCGAAGTCCGTGGCAGTCACTACGATTTCTTCATTTTCCGTGAAACGTTTTGCAGTAGCTTTGACGATAGAGAAAGCAACGGGCAGTACTTCGTCCAGTGCTTTTTCATATTTCTCCAGAATTTCTTTTTCTGTCTTATCGATTTGTGCAAAGACTTCTTCGCGGTCTTCCAGTTCCAGAGTTTCAATGCTCGCTTTCAACTCTTCCACTTTCGCACGTTCAGCAGTAGCCGACTCATGGATATATTTTTTGAGTTCTTCCGTTTTGGCACGGAGGGCGTCGTTGTCTAGTTTCTCAATCTCCGGGTAGGCAGCTTTGATTTTCTCCACCCAGGGCTTGATTTCTTTCATGTCTCGCGTGGATTTGTTTCCGAAAACCGAGCTTAAAAATTCATTGAATCCCATGTTCTATTATTTAGTTTATTATTTATCTTTTTCTTATTGCTTCATCCGGATAGATTTTTCATCGATTCATTTTTAATCTGTGTGAATCGAATTTGTGGCGAATAATCTCCGCAAAGTTACATTAAAATGCTGATTTATTTATGTTTTGCGCCCTGTTTTTGTGAGGAAACTTTTACCGAAAGTCGGTAATAGGAGCGGATGTGCAGGCATTGGGAGCCCGGATGCGCATGAAATGAGCCAGTGTGGGCGCGATATGTTCAATTGTTACAGGTGTCTGTATGACGGCCGGTTTTACGGAATGTCCCATGAAGATCAGCGGTGCGGGAATATAGGAATGACGTACCACCTTGTTGTCGCCGCCGTTCTCGCTGACGATGGTCCATCCGGGAAGGACGTCGATTACGAGGTCACCCGAACGTTTGCGGTGATAACCGTTACGTATTTTGTAGATCTCCGGAGTCCATGAACCCAGTAGAAGCCGGTTAGCGGAATAGGCCTCGTTCACTCCGCTGAACTGCATCAGGAATTCTGCAGACTTTTGTTGGATCTCTGCCAGATTCAGTTCCTTCTTTTCCAACAACTTATGGTTCAGATAGATTTGCTGGTTGTGGTGAGTTTCCACATACTTTCCTTCACCGTACGTAGCCATCAGGTACATATTCAATAGGCCGCACAACGGTTGAGATAAAACTCTCTGCCGGGAACTTTGTACAATCCCGAATCAGACGATTCGCTGTCTATATATCCGGTCGAGGTGACGAAAAGAAGTACGTTTTGCAGTCCTACCTTCTTATCAAGCAGGTCGAGCAGGTTGGCAATACTGCGGTCGAGGCGTACGTATGTATCCTGTATTTCCATGGCACACTCTTGTACGGACTTGTGCGTAGTTGCCTGCATAATAAGTCAGTGCCAATAAGTCAGTAATGTCATCCATGCCGATGGAGCTTTTGTTCAGTGCTTCTTCGGCAAGTGCATTCACTTCATCATTCACAAAAGGGACTGGCGATGAACCGGCGGAATTTGTTACTGCGGTCATCATCGAATTTATATTTGAAAAGCATATCCCGCCAATCTGGCAGGAAAGTGTACATCCCCCGCGGGAAAATGGGTTCCCATGTCATGCCGGCGATACGGAAATCGACAGCTTGGCGGTCGTTATATTGACTTGCCCACCAGGGAAACTCTCCGTAGTAGGTGGTTCCGCTCCATTTTCCGGTATTGGGATTGAGCCAGAAAAGCAGCGTTTCCGGCATGTCCGGCGGCAAAAAGTGGCGGCGTCGCAGTTGGGTGCGATGGCGTATACGAGTCCTTTGCCTTGTGTAGCTATTTTCAGCTCGTCGGCAATGGTTGAAGTCAGAAGTTTGGTGGGGGCGACAGTCTGATCGGTGTAATACCCCATGAATTCGGTATCGTCTGTACTGTTGATGGGGCGGAGGGTGGCGGCGTCCATCCATCGTTTGGAGATGATTCCGTTCATGGAGGGCGTCGTGCCGCTGTAAATGGCAGCGATGGCGGAAGCACGGTCTACGCCGCTGAAGGTATATTCGGCATTATGGAACACTCTTCCCTCTTTCCAAAGGCGTTTGAAGCCTCTCTCACCGTAGAGCGACGAAAAAGCTTCCAGATAGTCCGTACGCAACTGGTCAATCGTCAGCCCACCACTAATTTAGGGGCGGCAGGTAGCGACTGAGCTTGCAGCCCGGTGAAGGTCAGTACGGTGATAAGGGAAGTTAGTAGTCCTTTCATTATTTCTTTTTAGATGTCACAATTAGATTGCTTGCTGAACGTATCAGCAAACAGAGTGCCAAAGGTACAACAGCAAAGTCAAATCTTTGCGGAATTACAGGAAAAAGCACTATAAAAAGTGTTAAAACGACAAGATTCAAGGTTAAATACCAACATTTCTTCCCTTTTCGGACACAATATATGATGTAAGGCAAGAAAAGAAGCTGGCCCGGATGAAAGACAAGTAACAGGAAATTAGAGCTGACAGCCGGGTGTTCGGAGAAGAGTGCGAGAAATGCGAGGACGCATCCCACAATACCTGCTATACCAAAAAGGAAGAGGTCGATTCCCCATAATCCGGTTCTCCGGCGGATTCCATAGATTGTGGCGGCGGTTGTCAATATAAATAAGAGTAAGGTGCATTGAAGCGGAGTAGGCATCCAGCCGCTTTCATCCGGTTTGGGAGTGACGTCGATTACCAGCTCGTTGGCCGTTATGAGTGGACGCTGGATAGAATCGCTTTTAATTTGTGCACCGTCGAAAGCATCCATCAGATAGAAGGGGGCAAACATCATCTGACGCTGCGTGATAGGCCGATCGGCTTCACTTCCGATGCATAGATCAATGCCGAAACGTGCCCACGGATGTCCTTTGCAATACTGGTGGACAATCTCGCGGAAGGTACGGGAGCCGTCCTGTGGTTCCGTCGGATAAATCACCTTGCCTGCAATACTTTCTTCTATCTTGTCGCGGGGGCGGGTGGCGCAATTATCGTAAAAGAAATTATAACGGTACACCCGGTTTTCGGGGCGGTAATTTTCTTGTAACAGGTGGATTAGTTTGGCTTTCTCTTCATTATTCAGGTTCAGTGTCTGTTGCCACACGCTGCGTCCGTAGAATGCGTATTCAGCCGCAAAATGCTCATAATCCGTCACTCCCAGTTGGTAATCGGTTTCTCCGAGCGAGAAGCGGAAGATGAAGTTAGGAGTGTTGAAACTGAATAATCCGTAATTGAACACAGCGTCAATCCCTTGTGACGGGTTTTCATAGCGGATGGCAGTGTGTCCGAATAGGGAATATATTTCCTCTCCGGGAGCGCAAGTCAACAAGCTCAAGCGGATGGAGTCGTTGTTGTTGGCAGGTGCTTGTCCGGCGGGCAGAAGCAACAGGAAGAAGGAGAGGATGATGTATGAGAAAAAAAACGTTTCATTAGCAGGCTCGTTTTATTTCGGTGGCAAATATAGGAAGAATTGTTGGATTCGGGAAAACGGAGCCTCTATTTTATCAGAATAAAGGCTCTATTTATGGCTTAAACAGAGGCGCTGTTTTCTTTAAATGGAGCCTCTGTTTGGGTGAAATAATGTTTCTGCTTGAACGGAAAATCGGTTACAAAAAAGTAGTGGAACACTTTTTGGAACGCTGTTTTTTTCTTGTAATCTGTTGTTATTAGTTGTTTATGATGTAATAAAAAAGACTGCCGAACGCAAAGTGGAATACATAATAAACAATAAGAATAATTGATCTATTTAAAAATAGATAGTTCGATTTTTTTGTTTGGGGGATTTCTAAAATGAAAAAAAAGAAGATAATTTTTCTCTTCTATGCTTCAACTTTTCTTTTTTTTACTTTACCTTTGCGCCCGCTAAAGAACCAAAAGATTTGAATTTAATAATCGACATAGGAAATACAAAGGCAAAGATTGCTTTCTTCGACGGCGGAGAAATCGTGGATGTAGTAGCTGAATCCAATCAGTCTCTAGGTTGCTTGAAAGCTCTTTGTTCTCAATATCCGGTTGAACAGGGGATTGTGGCTACTGTCATTGATCTAAACGAAAAGGTTTTAGCTGATTTGGCCGCTTTGCCGTTTCCCTTTGCTCTGGCTCAATCATCAGACTCCGCTTCCGGTTGTCAACCTGTACGAAACTCCCGAAACATTGGGATATGATCGTATGGCTGCCGTAGTGGGTGCTAATGAGCAGTTTCCTCATCGGGATATATTGGTAATTGATGCGGGAACTTGCATTACTTACGAGTTTATAGACTCGAAAGGACAGTATCATGGCGGTAATATTTCTCCCGGTATGCAGATGCGTTTCAAGGCACTGCATCAGTTTACAGGACGCTTGCCTCTGATAGACTCCAACGGGCGCAAACTCCCGATGGGACGGGACACCGAAACGGCTATACGCGCCGGGGTGTTGAAAGGAATGGAATACGAAATTTCAGGTTATATTGAGTCTATGAAGCATAAATATCCTGAACTTTTGGTTTTTTTAACGGGCGGAGATGATTTTTCTTTTGATAGCAGCGTAAAAAGTATCATCTTTGCAGATAGATTTTTAGTGTTGAAAGGATTAAATAGAATTTTAAACTATAATAATGGTAGGATTTAAACACACGCTTTGGGCGCTATTGCTCACAATGGTTACCGGAATGGCAATCGCTCAAAATAATACAAACTCTCCTTATACACGATATGGCTATGGCGACTTGTCTGACCAAGTTCGAATAGTAAGGCAATGGGGGGAATTGCTTTCGGACTCCGGGATGGAGCGCAGATCAATCCGTTGAATCCTGCTTCGTATACAGCCATTGACTCGTTGACGTTCCTCTTTGAAGGGGGCGTCAGTCTTCAAAATATGAATATTAGTGGCGGTGGCGTGAAGCTGAACGCCAAAAACTCTAGCTTCGACTATCTGGCAATGCAATTTCGTTTGCATCCGAGGGTAGCGATGAGTATTGGTCTGTTGCCGTTCTCCAATGTGGGATATTCTGTATCGGAAAGTGAATGAGGCTACAGAAACTTCACCGTATAGCACGAAAAGCTTACTGGTGAGGGAGGTTTACATCAACTGTATGTTGGTGCGGGTGTAAAAGTCTTGAAAAACCTGTCTGTTGGTGTGAATGCTTCTTATTTTTGGGGAGATATAACCCGCTCGTTGACGCAGCTTTATCCGAATACCGCTTCTGCTTATTCTTACCATTAGGCAGAATGCTGTGTCAGTGTCGGATTATAAACTGGATTTCGGATTGCAATATACGCAAGAATTTAACAAAAAACATTCAGCTACTATCGGAGCAGTATATTCTCCGAAGATAAACTGAATAATGATTATACAGTAACGACGCACAGTTGGTCTCTCAACTGTCAGTCAGGATTGGGATGCTACACTTAAAGTGCCTAATACTTTTGGCGTCGGCTTTACATATAACTATGACAAACGTTTGACTGTCGGTCTGGATTATAGTTTGCAGCAGTGGTCAAAAACAAAGTCTGGCGTAAATACATCGGACGATGCTGTACGTGAAGATTTTGATGAAACATACACGTATTGCGACCGTCATAAAATATCAGTGGGTGCGGAATATATTCCCAATTTGATTGGACGTTCCTATTTATCCCACATCAAATATCGTTTGGGAGCTTATTATACGACTCCGTATTATAAGATTGGCGGTAAAGACGCAGCCCGCGAATATGGCGTAACTGCCGGTTTCGGTCTGCCTGTGCCCCGTTCGCGTTCCATACTTAGTATCAGTGGACAGTTTGTTCGTGTAAAAGTGGACAGGAATCGACCTTTGTAAACGAAAATATCTTCCGCGTGAGCATCGGATTTACGTTCAACGAACGTTGGTTCTTCAAGCGCAGAGTAGAGTAATTGAGATGAATGTAAGAAGAGAAAGAATAGACGACTATAATAATAACAACTAAAATTTAGATACAATGAAAATTAAAACGCTTGTGGCTATGTTGTTCCTTTCGGCTGGAGCAACCACTGTGGTGGCACAGGATGCGTCTAACTGTAATTCGAACAGTAGTATTTCGCATGAGGCTGTGCGTGCAGGAAATTTTAAAGATGCGTATACTCCTTGGAAAGCTGTGTTGGAAAACTGCCGACACTCCGTTTCTACACTTTTACTGACGGATATAAAATTCTGAAAGGCTTAATGGCACAGATTAAGGACAGAAATAATCCGGAATATCAGAAATATTTTAATGAACTGATGAATACGCATGACTTGCGTATCAAATACACTGATGAATTCCTGGCTAAAGGTACGAAGGTATCTTCTGCTGATGAAGCTTTGGGTATCAAGGCAGTAGACTACATCGCCTTGGCTCCGAAACTGGATGTGAATCAGGCTTATCAATGGTTGAGCCAGTCGGTAAATGCAGTAAAAGCTGAATCTGCTGCCGCTACTATCTTCTATTTCCTGCAGATGTCTTTGGATAAACTGAAAGCTGATCCTGCTCATAAGGAACAATTTATCCAGGATTATCTGGCTGCTTCCGAATATGCTGATGCTGCTATTGCTGCTGAAACGAACGAAGCAAAGAAGAAAAACTTGCAAGGTATCAAAGATAATTTGGTTGCCTTGTTTGTAAACAGTGGTACTGCTGATTGTGAATCACTGCAAGGAATTTATGGCCCGAAAGTAGAAGCTAATCAGACTGACCTCGCTTACTTGAAGAAAGTAATCGACATCATGAAAATGATGAGATGTACGGAAAGCGAAGCTTATCAACAGGCTGCTTTCTATGTGTACAAAATAGAACCTAGTGCAGATGCCGCTACCGGATGTGCTTACCAAGCATTTAAGAAAGGTGACATCGACGGTGCTGTCAAATTCTTCGACGAAGCTATTGGATTGGAAACTGACAACGTGAAGAAAGCTGAAAAAGCATACGCTGCCGGAGCTGTATTGGCTTCTGCTAAAAAACTGTCTCAAGCAAGAGCATATTGCCAGAAAGCTATCGGGTTCAACGAAAACTATGGTGCTCCATATATCCTGATTGCCAATCTGTATGCAATGAGCCCTAACTGGAGCGACGAGTCAGCATTGAACAAGTGTACTTACTTTGCTGTAATTGATAAACTGCAACGCGCAAAACAAGTAGACCCGAGTGTAGCTGAAGAAGCTAACAGCTTGATCGGCAGATATTCTGGTCATACTCCACAGGCTAAAGACCTATTTATGTTAGGTTACAAACAAGGCGACCGTATCACTATCGGTGGCTGGATCGGAGAGACTACAACGATTAGATAAAATTTATGTTGCGAAAACGAAGTAACCGTTTGTTGCATAAAAGCATGAGCATAACAATCACCTTCGGGGTGGTTGTTATGCTTCTTTTATTATCTTCCTGTGGCGGAAAACAGAAAGCTATGGGAGAGGCTATCACAGAACGTGATTCTCTTCCGGTGATGACCACATTGGGAGTTACTACCCTTATTTCCGATTCCGGAGTGACACGTTATCGGGTGAACACGGAAGAGTGGATGATGTACGACCGTAAAAAGCCTTCGTATTGGGCGTTTGAAAAAGGAGTGTATATGGAACAGTTCGATTCGATCTTTCATATAGAAGCCAGTATCAAAGCGGATACTGCCTATTATTATGACAAAGAAAGGCTTTGGAAGCTGATAGGGAATGTGGATATACAGAACCGCAAAGGAGAGCGTTTTAATACCGAACTGCTCTACTGGAATGAGGCCACTCAAAAAGTGTATTCCGACAAGTTTATTCGTATCCAGCAACCGGACA
>VOFG01003465.1_pt1 | contig 25758 bp, 49 predicted proteins | sample 5384171 | NCBI WGS metagenome assembly VOFG01 (sample SAMN12384726, study PRJNA508395) | human gut metagenome | isolation source: healthy gut F | host: Homo sapiens | reverse complement strand
AGGTCACCAAATGTTCCTTCTGCTTCATTAATATATAGCAGACATGAGTTTCTTGCCTTCTTCACCTTGACATTTTCTTACTTCATTATGGGAAATTCATCAAGTTCCTTTTTGATGGTTGTAAGCTGCTTCAATTCTGGGGTTGGGTGCATCTTGATGCGAGATGGTTAGCTCACAGTGATGATTGATTGGTTTTATATTTGACACGTGCATATACCTTGCCATCCGTGTTAACTTATCCACGAACTGCTGACCAGCAGGACCATATACCCACTGCATCTTCTGTTCTATCAAAATGAGGCTCTGAATCTTCATTCTTATCATTTTATTCTTCGATTCTTCATAATATCCTGGATACTTCATAAACAGCTCAATACCGTTCTCCTGCGGTACATATGGTTATGCCAAGCTTCCATAGCACCATCAGCAGGAGTCTTTAAAGGCTTACCATACACTGCTTATACTTCTCCCATGAAGGGAATATAATATTAAGATATCAGGCAGTCACTGCTTACGTAGTAATTTCTGATGAATCCATCACTCACGCCTACCTGGACATTGTATCCAGGCTTGAAAAGAACATATGAATGTGTTCTTGTTGGCATTGGCTTCATACTTGGTACCGTCAATAAAGCATAACACATCTGTATCAAAAATATTAAAATCTAGTAGCGCATATGTCTGATATGCCGTATAATCTTGTTGGTGTATCATAGCAAATAAAATATACCACAAAAAGACGGACCTCGGTCCGTCTTTTGCTTTTTATGAAACTATAATGAGTTACCTATCTGACATAACTGAATCATTTCAATATCATTAAGACCATCACCAAATGCATAGGTATCTTTGATATCTAAACCATAATATTCGAGAACTTTCTTAATACCGATGGCTTTACTCATGGTTGGTGAAAAGAACTCAAATGAATTATCACTGCCATGCTGATCAAAACTGATAGTAGTACCAAACTTACCATCTAAATAGTCGCTTACTTTCTGCTTGTCTTTATTTGTGACATTGGCTTCTATTTTAATGGCACGTTTTAAGACATCATCACGGTCAAAATCCATAGAGAACATCTCTTCCATGCCGAGGTTCTTAAAGAACGTATAAAGCTCTTTTGTAATGCTTATCAATATAAATATGATGTGCTGTTTCAATCATATAATCACAATTCAGTTCTTCAAGCATATCAACTGTCTGAGTCGCAAGTTCTGTATCCATTCTCTCTTCAAAGATAGATTCACCATCAATCTCGATATAACCACCGTTATATAAGACATATAACCATCAAAACCCAAATCAAGGAACTGCTGGTTAATCATGGCTTTAGGACGACCACTGCAGATAAAAAGCTTATGCCCATCATTTTGAATTCTTTTAAGTTCTCTTTTTTACACCTTCGGTGCTTCATAAACTCCATAAGTGTTATCTACAAGCGTACCATCAATATCAAAAAATAATACTTTTTTTCTTTCATATGTATCTACTTTACCTCTGGTCTTAATATTTCTACAAATTTAAACTCATTATTGTCATATGTATAATGAAGAATACAGCAATTAGTTAATCCTCCAGAGTTAAAAATAATGGCTGGGTCATTAAATGCAATAAAAGAATTGCATAGAAGCACCGGCATGACTTACTGCAAGAACCACTTCATGGTCTTCTTTATTCATGATTTCAGTTAATGTTTTACAACTCTATGTTGTAATTTGCTTGGTTGTTTCGCCACCATAATGGGGGAAATAAGTCATCATATTTAAAGTCATCAAAATGAGGATTTAAATCTTCACTTTCTCCTTCAAATAATCCAAAATCTCTTTCCTTAAGACCTTTTACTCTTGTATAAGGTACTTGACCGTCTGTTACTATTTCTAATGTATCAGATGCTCTTTCAGCCGTACTAGAGTAGTAATGATCAAAAGGAATGTCCTTGATTAACTCTTTTGCAGCTTCTGCCTGCTTAATACCTAGTTCAGTAAGTGGAGAATCACATGATACTGAATTCTTCTTCGAACATTAAATAGAGTCTGCCCATGACGCATCATATATAAATGTTTCATTATAATTTTCCTCCTGTATTTATGCGGTTTTTTAGGGGTTTGAAACACTATGAAAGCGTAAACTAGTAACAAATCAGTAACAAAAAAAAGCCACTCCTTGAAGTGGCTTCCGCAGGTAGGCTCACTTAGAGTGCTTCAACCGCTAACACAATAAGTATATCACAATATAATAAAAAGCCGACAAAAAGTCGGCTCTCTCATATAAGAAAAATAATAAAGATTTTGGTTTGTTGTAACTTGCAGAAAGGAGACGCATATTTACAACAAAATAATTATATAATCCTGAGTGCCATTTATCAAGTATCATGTGGCACTCTGATTGGCACTCTTTTGGAACGCTTTCGGAACGCTCATGGAACGCTAGAATTTTATCTTATTGATCTCTGTCCACAATTTATTTTTTGAGGCATTAGTATAGATATCAAAAGTGATATCATTAAGCTTATGCCTAGTACTTTCTTTCTGATGTAAATGTCAACGTTGTAAAGCTGACAAAAAGAAGCAAAAAGTATCTCTTGTATCATGCATTTTGTGGTTCATGCCTAGCTGATCATTGAGGGCATAGAGTACAGTCATGTAAAACCATGTGCGCTTAGAATCAAATAATCTTTCTTTCTTATTAATCAGTTCATCAATGACATACTGCTTTATTCCGTCATGTATAGGAATGATTCTGTTTCTTCCGGCTTCGGTCTTGGACCCTGTAATGATATAACTGATTTTTCTTTCTATTCCATCATCATTGCAAAGGCTCATCTATGTGTATCTGTTTTCTATCAAGTGAGAGGAGTTCAGAAAGCCTACACCCGGTATAGATATAAATAAGCAGCACATGTGCTTCTGGTGTATCTAGTTTTTGAGTTTCTTTATTTCATCAAGTGTAAAGGCTTTGTGCATCGTTGATTTAGGAAGGCTCTTTATTTTTATATAAGTAGAGTAGTCATCATCTCTACTGATATATTTGTGCATTACTGCATACTCGAAGACTTTGACACAGATGTACTTCATATCTCTCTGTACACTTACACCAGTATCCATTTCATCAAATATGTTCTGCATATCTTTAATGTGATTATATTGACAGGCATGTTTGACAACCTATCAAGGTGGCTAAAAGCGTTTAGGATGTTTTATGTCCTTTTTCGGTTCTCTTTAATAAAGGTTTCATTGTCTATGATAGTAAAGATTTCTTTGAATGTTGGCGCTCTCTTCTGAGTCTTTTTCCTGTATTCTATCAAACAGATCGGGGCGAGGTTTCTAGCCTCCTCATTTGTTATGCTGCTTGATCTCTTTAATGAGTAAATAGATAAGGCATTCAATGCCTCTTCACGAGTTGCAAAAGTGCCTATACATATCTGTTTCTTCTTGCCTGTTATTATATCTCTTTCATCGCTCATAACTCTTGCACAGTAGGGGTTTCTTCTCTTACCCGATAATTTGACTACAGTTCCTGTGTTATTCGGTCTGCGTCTAAAATCTAGAGTTTCTAGGCATAATATGACACGTCCTTTCAGTTGTAATTTGCCTTAAACGTGCCAATCGTGATATAATTGAGTACGTAAAAGGACTTTTTGTGAAAACTTCTTTTATAGTGATGTTGGCGCATCACATTATTCGCATCTAGTTGGCGCTAGGGTGCTTTTTTGTAAAAAAGAAAAGGAACCTCTAACGAGATTCCTTCAATGGCGCTAGGCCGTTGTGTAAATAACAATAGCGTATAGCTCTTGTTCAATTAGATGTTATCACACAAAGCGACTATTGTCAAACCTCGTTATTATATCTTTGCTATTTATCATTGATGAATAATTCTTTTATTTTATTATCAACTAAATCAAAATTAGGCTATCAGCAATCAAATTTTTGATTGGATCATAATGATTTACAGGTTTTTTAATTCTTATTTTACTTACTGTTGTAATATTTTGTACCAATGCAAATGATTTTTTTATTCTTGTTAATGTATATGTTTGCGACTTTTTTTAAATTCATTAACATTATTGATGACTTTTTGAACGTCTTCAACGTTGTATTCATTTTCATCAGATGAATCCAAATTTGCTAATGCTGTATATAATTCTCTAGTAATATTTAATAATTGCGGATAAACCTGTTTCGAAACAAAATTTCCTATATCTAAATAGTAAGGTTTTCTTTGGAACTTAGTGGTATGACAGTCAAGACACCATTATTAGGGAGTCTTTTCTTTGTTATTACAATTGCAAAATGTTTGCCACGTAATTCACTGCCCATAGAAGGACTGAAGTCAATCAATACAATCTGTCCACGTTTGTATCTTTGATATTTCATTTTCTTTTCTTGCATATAATTTATAATCCTCCTATCAATTTATATTACATCACTTTGGAAAGCGACGGCTCTTCCGATAACCCTAACTTGATTCAACTGCTCTCAGTAAGGATTATATCCTCGATACTTTGATTCTCGAGGCTTCAGACTAACTAAATTCTGTTCACGATAATAGAAGAATCTTTTTTAGTGTAGCCTCATCATCTATGATTACTACAGCAATCTCTCCGTTCTCTACTATGTCAGTTTTCTTCACAAAGACAATATCACCGTCATGGATCCTTGCATTTATCATACTGTCGCCCTGACATTGGAGACAGAAATCAGCACCAATATCAGTACCAATCATTATATAACTTTCTCTGTCTTCATCTGCAAAAGATAGGCTCACCACATGCGACTTTACCCAACATTGGGAGTTTAATTTTGTCGAGTTTATAGATATTATCTACTGTTTCAGCTGTATCTGTCTCGTAATCCCATCCCATTAACTCGCCAGGAGTTGTTTCTAAAACATTAGCAAAAGCCAAAATTTTAGATTGCGGAAGGTCAACATTACCTTTTTCTATTTTTGCAATCATACTTTTGTCTGCATACCCCATTTTTAAAGCAAGGTCAGTTTGAGTCATCTTCAATTGTTGCCTTCTTCTCTAATATTTTTGTATAGTTCAAGCATTAATATGTACCTCCTTTCTTTAATTATATATTATCTCATGTTGTAAAATTATTCAACATTTTTGTTAAAAGGTTGACACATATGCAACTGTGATGTATAGTTTGATTAGGTTGAATGAAATGCAACATAAGAAAGGAGAAACAAAATGACAGATATGGTTAAATTAAAAAAAGCAATAGATGACAGTGGAATGACTATGACTGCCATTGCTAAAAAAAGGCGGAATAGCAAGAGAAACATTGTATAATCGTCTGAATGGAATTGGTGAGTTCACTGCTTCTGAAATTGTCGGACTTAGTTACATTGAAATTAACCAAAAAACAAAGAGACGAAATTTTTTAACCGAAAAGTTGAACTAAATGCAACATCATAAAGAAAGGAGAAACAAAATGAACGAATTATTAAAGAGTTAATTACGACAGTGACAGAATTACACTGTCGGCAAAGAGAACTACATGAATTCTTGGAAATTGAGACACCTTTTTAAAAAATGGTTTCTAAGAATGACTGAATATGGTTTTAATCAAAATTGTGATTATAGAGAGGTTATGGACAAAAATGTCCAAAACCCTAAAGGTGGAAGACCCTCAACTGATTATGAAATCACTCTAGACATGGCAAAAAGAAATCGCAAATGATCCAAAGAAGTGAGAAGGGCAAACAGATCAGACAGTATTTCTTGGAGCTCGAAAGAAAGTGGAATAGTCCTTGAAGCAGTAATGAACAGGGCTCTTGAATATTCAAGAAAGCAAGTTCAAGCGCTTCTTCAGACAAATGAGAAACTAGAACTTGAAAACAAGATGAAGGATCGACAGCTAAATGAATTAAAGCCAAAGGCTGATTATTATGATCGGATCCTTCAGAGCAAGTCATTAGTATTGATTTCTCAGATTGCTAAAGATTACGGACTTGGAGCCCCAACGATGAATAAGAAACTTCATGAGTTGGGTGTTCAGTATAAGCAAGGTGGCCAGTGGCTTCTATATAGCAAATATCAGAACAAAGGCTACACATTCTAGAACTATCAATATCACAAGAAGTGACGGCCGTTCTGATGTGAGAATGCAGACAGAATGGACACAGAAAGGAAGACTGTTCTTGTATGAACTTCTTAGAAAGAACGGTATTCTTCAATCATTGAGCAGAATTAGGAGGTGATCGTCATGGATGAATGGAGTATCTCAATTGATGAAGTTATGAAAATAACTCACAAAAGCCGTGACTTCATCATTAACGCAATCCAACAGGGTGTTTTTCCTGGGTCAGTAGTAACACATAGCTCGGAGTAAAAGAAGTACTTACATTCCACGTAAGGCCTTCATGGATTACATGAACAATTACTATAGAGCTCCTTCGGATAAGTTGATTGCAGCAGTGGTAGAGGGAGCTCACTAAAGAAAGACAATTGAATAAGTAGCTTTAGTTGCTCGTAGGCACCTAAGGCTAGGAGACAAATAATAATTCGTAGAATGAACTGCAATACATAATTTAACATTTCTCTTTTGGGTAATTCCATTGACTATACATACCTACTGTATACGTCTCCTAGCGCTAAGTGCTTATGAGCACAAAAAAAAGCACATGTTAGCGATCATGTGCTCAGTCAATCTTCTAGGAAAAGATTGATAAAAATCAGACAGTGCTAATTATAGCACGGAAAGAGGAAATTATGAATAGTAAAGAATCTTATTAATTGCATTTAACGCATTCGTTTTAGGCATGGTCATCTCAATGATTAGTACAGGCACTAATTGGGATAGTACTGCAGTACATGTATCTAGTGCCTTGTCATTAGATTAAACATCTATTTCTAGAATATATCGGGTTAAAGGGGATAAATAATCATGATCAAACACGTAGAAACACCCTTCCTACACCTTGAGATTAAAGACAGGAACTGTGAAGTAACAGGAACAGGAAACACATGGCATTACTTACTTCTGTTTGCCTTTTTGCTGTTAAAGCAGCAAAAGAAGGACAATTCACAAACGGCTTTGCTAATAAATATGAAGAAAGAGAATTCAATAGAATTCTAAATAAGGTATATGAATGTCCTGATGCTGCAATTGAAGCGTTTGGACCATTAGGGGATGTAAAATACAGTCTCTGATATCTTAGAAGCGCTAGATAGATTGTTTTGAAGGGATTACGTAGATGGAGAATAAGAAAGATATTCTAGAGAGCCTGTTTGAGACTCTCACTAGAACTAGAAAGTGGAGTGATGAAAATAGCAGAAATGCTATATCACAAGGATAAGAACGGCAATGAAGAGGTCACTGTCAGACTTTATGAAGGTAATGCAGAAATGCTTATTGACGTTACTGGTGACAGTGGCATGGCTCTTATTAAAAGATGTTATTAACGCTTTAGAATGTGTCTAAGGGGTGAAAAGATTATGAAAGGTGTAATTAAGCACAAGTTGCCAAAACTCGTGAGGAGTGGCTATATGACCGTTTAAAGGGTATAGGTGGCTCAGATGTTGGTGCAGTTTTAGGACTGCTAATAAGTATAAAAAGTGCCTACACTCTGTGGGCTGAAAAATGCGGACTTCTTCAAGATGAAGAGGAAGACAACGAAGCTATGAGAGTTGGTAGAGATTTAGAACAGTATGTCGCTGACAGATTTACAGAAGCGACAGGAAAGAAAAATTAGAAAAGTGGGTTTTCTTTTTCAATCTGAAAGCGTCCGTTCGTCACTGAAATGTTGACCGTTTTAATTGTTGGTGAAAGGCAGGGCAGATATGTAAAACCGCTAGTGCACTAACTAGATGCGATTTTTGAGAATGGTGATGTTCCACCAAATATTACTGTCAATGTATGCATTACATGGCAGTAACAGGCTTCGAAAAATGGTATATAGCCGTTCTAGTGATGGGCAAGGGCTTCTTTGGTACGAAATCAACAGAAATGAAAGAAAGAAATAGAAGCACTTATCAAGGCTGAAGGTGATTTCTGGGAAATGGTCAAAACAAGGTAATGCTCCCGATGTTGACGGCACAGAGAGCACAAAGAACACATTGAACACAATGTGGATCTCAAGAAAGAATTGCATTTTAGGGCATGAAGCCGAGGGACAGTGTCAAGTTTGCTTTCTATCAAAAAGAAATTAAAAGCTTTGAAGGAACTTCAAGTTTCTTATGAGAACACTATCAAAGCAAGAATGGAAGATGCAGAAGCTGCAGAGAATTAGAAAATACTGCAATCAAGTGAAGACTTCAAAAGCATGACTTTTTGATAGGGAATAAGTTCAAAAAACCCAGAGTTATTTAAGAAGTACTTAAAAGGAAAATACTCAAAGAAAATTCTATGTAAAGGGAGAAAAAATAAAATGGCAGAAGTAAATCAGAAAGGTATTATCGCAAATACCACTAAACAGGCAGTTGCTAATAAGCATAAGCCTCAAACTATCAAGGACTACATCAAGGTATATGGAGGAGAGATTGCTAAAGCATTGCCTAATGTAATTACTCTGAAAGATTTAGCCGTATCGCAATGACGGCAGTTACTAATACTCCAAAGTTGGCGAAATGTACACCACAATCGTTCATTGGGCATTGCTTATTGCTGCACAGTTAGGTGTTGAACCTAATACGGCATTAGGACAGGCTTATTTAATCCCTATGGCAGCCAGTGCCAGTTCAATTAGGGTTACAAAGGGGCGCTTGATGCAGCGTACAGAACAGGAGAAGTTAAGTATCACGGCTGGAAGTTGTTAGAGAAGGAGACCTATTCGAATATGAATTAGGGATTAAACCCTAAATTAAGACATGTACCAGCACAACAGGAAGAGGAAAACCGATTTTCTATTATGCAGTCTTTAAATTAGTAAATGGTGGGGAAGGTTTCCAAGTCATGAGTTATGAAGATGTGATGGAACACGCTAAAGTACTCTAAAACATTTAATAATGGACCGTGGAAGAGTGCTTTTTGATGAAATGGCTAAAAAGACAGTACTCAAGAAGCTATTGAAATATATGCCGTTAAAAACTGAATTCGTTAAGGGCAGTGGCACAGATGAAAACAATCAAAAACTTCGATGTCGGAGAAGACAACAGGGACATTCTAGACAAACTAATGAATGGGTTGATGCAGATGTCAATATTGTTGATGAAGACACCAGGAGAAGTCAAAGAATAGGAGATGTGACAGATGGAAAGAAAGGAGATGGATAAAACTTTATATGATGGACTACGATGAAGTCTATCACGATTCCAAAATGTTCCATCTTTGGATTGACATCTTACTACATACTAATCCTGTTGATTATTATCATCATGGTGACTTGATCGAAGAGGACAATGCATCCTCTCTCTGAATCAGTCGCTGAAAGATGTCATATGTCAAAACAACGGTTTCTAAGTACCTTCGATTATTAGAGGAATGTGGAAAAATCAAGTTAGATATACAACGCAAAGGTACTAAAGTGACGGTGTTAAATTGGGATAAATACCAGAGAGTGAAAAGTACAAGCGGTTTAGAACTAAAACCAAGAACTAAACCAAGAACTAAACCAAGAACTAAACCAAGAACTAAACCAAGAACTAAACCAAGAGGTAAACCACTTACTAAACCCTAATAAGAAGAGTCTAAAAGAAGAGTCTAAAAGAATAAAAGAAGAGTCTAAAAGACAGACTAGGGAATTTATAATTCTCTTTTGTCTAAAGTTAGAAGACTATTACTCAGAAACATATGAGAAAATGTGAAGTATATGGTTTCGATAGAATCAAGAACCTAAAAGCGTTCTGTATTGCAGTTGCTTTAAGTTAGCAGCTAAAAAGAAACCTGTACCAATAACAGAAAAAGAAAAAGAAACCAAAAAGTTAACAGAAAAAAGCAATTTGAAGAAAAAGAAGGAAAAGTAAGAAGGAGGCATGGAGAGTCTTAGAGGAGATGAAGAAAGAGTCTCTGAAGAAGAAGTCTCCTGATGAAGAGGTTGCTGAATTAAGAAAATCAATGGAAGAACTGAGGAGGGATTTATAATGACAATTGTGAATGATAGGAAGTTAGAAACAGGTTGCTAAATTCATTGGAGTGAAACAGGAAGTCGAAAGAGCATTGTATTCATTTAATGAAGTACTAGAAGAAAATAAAATCAATGTTCCTTGTACTGCTTTAGCAATTGCAAAAGCAACTGCCCATTCTATTCAAAGAAAACTTCTTGAATTGGATTAAAGAACCTAATAAAAGATTTAGCGTTGAAAGATTTAAAGGGGCCAAAGCAATAGATTTTTGTTGAATATATAAATAATGATGATGCTGCTCCAATAGATTATCCTAATTACGCTGGAGCTTTAGAAAGATACTGCACTGAGTTGGAAAATTTATTCGCTGATCTCGAATATGATTTAGAAACTGCTGAATAGTGAAAATAGAACGTTAGTTGATAAGTTATCAAAAGATTAGAGGTGTTTTAGATGAACACTATTAAAGTGAATAAAGAAATGTTGAAAAGCATTGTTGAACTGCTTTATAAAACAAACGATGTTTTGCAATTAAAATAGCTATGGGCAGAACTATGCCTTGTGATAGAGGAGAATGTTCCGAAGAATTTTGTCCTTATTGCAGTGCTAAAAATTTATTCAAATATTTAACTGATCAGTGGGAATACGGAGAATGTGATGATTAAGGTAGATGAAAAGAAACTAGATGCAGTATTAAATAACTCACTGATTAGTTGTTTAGGCATATCTAGTGATTATTTCCATGACAGAACATGCCAAGGATATAATCCTGAAGTCAAAGCATTTTTGTGTTCATTGTGTTGCCTTAAGAATAAGCAGAGCATTAAAGAATGGCTTAAAGAGGAGTGATCAATATGTTAAACGCAGAAAAATTTAAAAATAAAATAATGTATTCTTGTGATGGTGAATTTGGTTTCACTGATGGAATAGTAAAATGCGCATATGATAAGTGCGATAATTGCATATTCAGCAATAGAAACAATCAAAATAAACATGAGTCATGCAGTTCAAGAAGGGTAAGGTGGCTACTATCGGAGTATAAAGAGCATATTAAAGTAACTCGATTAGAATATGAATTACTTAAGTTTATTGGCAAAAAGGATATAAGTATCTTGCTAGAGACTCATTAGGAAGTTTATGTGTCTACACTTTAAAACCACATAGAGATGTTAAAGTTTGGAAAACTAACATGAAGTATCTTGGGGTAGGTTTGCTATATTCATTGTTTCAGTTCGTTCAATGGGAAAACTCAGAGCCTACGTCAATCGAAGACGTGCTTAATAATTGTGAGGTGATAGATAATGACTAAACCTTTAATGAAACATGCTGATATGACAAATGCCGAATTTGAAAAATGTTAAGACAGGAATGTGAAAATAATGAAGAGTTGAGAGAAGAAATCAACGAGATAACAGGTATTTTCAGAAGAGCAATCGCAAAAGGCTATCCTAATTTTGATAATAGAGATGAATTTTATAACGAAATTGACGATATGCTAAAGGTAAAAAGCCAGTATTCATAAGAGAGATGTAATCAGTAAAGAAGACCTTCAGGGAAGTTAAAGAAATAAGAAAACGTCTTTGCCAAGTTGACCGCCTAATTGACAATGCGTTAGGTAAATTAAGATTTATGTATATTTTCATCAATACTGGCGAAAACAAAGATAAATTCAATAGCATTATTGAAAGGTTAGGAGATCTTGAAGGCAGTTTATCAATATCAAGAAATAAATCATTGAAATCCCTCGATTATGTTAATCGTGTTGTTGAATCTTTAGAAAGAGAGCTAAAAGAAGATGAATAGAGAAGATTTAAAAGACCTAAACAGGTGGATTTCATTGGGTATGACAACCGCAGTAATAGTTTTTCTTGATAAGGATGGCTATATTGCAGCGTTAGAAAACTATTTAAGTGATTTGGAAAAGCGTTATAAGGAATTACAGGATGCTCTTGAAGTTGCAGGGTAGGCAATGGGAACTCTTATAAATATGCGCTCAACGCAGAAAGAGGGATTAAGGACCGCAATTGGTGATGCAATGCCGGAAGTATCAGAGTGGCGCCGTTTCGCTGAAGGATATGGCGAAGAAAAAAGTTATTTTTGACAAGTGTGTAAGCAAAGAAAAGTCATATATAAACGGAGTGGCATGGTTCTATTCCTCACTTGCTTCAAAAATGGGTGGTGTTGATGATGCTAGTTAACGATGAAAGAATGAAACTATTCATCAATGCAGCTTTAATGAATTGCATGGATTTAAATTATTACTTATTTCATAAAAAGAGCTGTCATGATGAGTGCTGTGACTGTCCTCTAGATAGTGTCAAAAGCATAATTGAATGGCTCGGAAAGGAAGATGATCATGAGTAAATACTGGAAAGCATATGATGTTGTTGATACGCTCATTCATTTGATGTGTGGAGAAGAAAGAGAAGATGGCTATAAACCTACGCAAGAAGAAATGAGTAAAACCATGGCTGATTTAAAAGAGTTAGTGGAAGAAAATCAACAATTAAAACAAAGAGTTTCATATCAAGATGTTTTAAGGGCAAATTTAAACATATACAAGAAGTTGCTTTAAGATTAGCCATTCTGGATGTTGCCAATTATGGTAGTGATTGGCCATTCATTATGGGAAGTGGTAAAGTCAATAATCAATATGATGAGGATAGTGACAGTATCGCTTTCTATGATAAGCTTCCACTTTCAGATGTCGAAAGGTTCTATGTCGATGAATCCATCAAAAAAATTAAAGAAGGAAGTGAAGAAGATGCTGAAGAATAAAGAAGAGAGAACCTCATTTTTAAGAAATGAGAAGAACTGGGAAGCTGAGTATTTAACAGCTGATATTAAAATGTTGACTTTAAAATTAACACCTAAAACTATATGTCAGAAAAATTCAAGTGATGGGTTTTAATAAATATTTTTAAAAAGTGGATGGTATACGCAGTTTACTAAGTTCTATTATCCTGATGATCTATATTATGGTCCTAATGCTTCCAGATACAGAATTATTAAAATATTTAACTGCACATAAAGATGATGATTACATTGAAGACTTAGAAGTAGAAGGAGAACAGTAAAATAATGAGAATAAATGAAGTGTTAACAAGAGTCGATGAAGATGAACTCATTGACATTAGATGCAAAAAGTTATAATTTTTGTATACAAGGCACAAAATGGGAAATCACTCATAGTGACACATTCATGGATAACCATTTTGGAGATATGTTAGTAACTCATATTGAAGTAAATGATTCGCCAAGAGACACGCAATCATGCTATTGGTTGATTAAGGAGGAAAGTAAATGGATGCACAAGAATTACATAATATGCTTGGTGCTCTTGTATCAAATTGTCCTGCACTTGAAAAGGTATGAGACATGGGGCAATCAGCATATGCTAACTATCGCAATGGAAGAAAATGCTGAACTCATACAGGCAATATCAAAATCAAACGCAATGGATTGGACCCAATCAATGCTTCACATTTGGATGAAGACTGCAGATGTATTGATATGTATCTGTGAGTTATTTGTGATGGGATATCTAGATGTCCATGAAATGCTGAAATCATAGAAAGAAAAGTAGAAAGCATCATGAGAAGAACTTCAGATTATATATACGAATTACAAGAGGAGGCTAGCTGCAATGATGAATTTTAGTGCCGAAAAAATTACAGGAAATAGTAGAAGAGAAGGATGCTGAATATAAGAAGCTAGAAGAAGAGTATTCATATTTGAAAGAAGAATATGGAGAGTTTGAAGAAGTATGCCAAGAATTGAAAAAAACAAAAAACTTTTTAATGAAAGCAAATGCTACTGTATTGAATTTCTATAGAGAAGATTGGGGAAAATGGATGATCTTCAGAAGTTGAATAATAAACTTGTTAAAAGCTGTAAAAAGGCTAACAGGGATTTCTTTATCTTAGCAGCAGCCCTATGTTGCTACACTGATGTTGATGATTTTACTTATTTATCAGATGGGAGGGAGTGATACAGATGTTTTCTATTACAGGTATTAGAAAATGTATTTTCTATGTTCGCTATTATCATGCTGATTGTGGGCGTTCTTATCGTGATATCAGTGATTGCTATTGCGGTGTTTGTTATCGTGTCGGTCGTTGTGAATGGCATAGAAGAAGATAAGGAGAATAATAACTTATGACAATAAATGACAAGGAGGAACACTATTAATGCTTAATCGTGCTTTATTAGTCGGAAAGACTTACAAAGAATCCCGACTAAGAAGAACAGGGAGTGGAAAGGCAGTCACAAGCTTCAACCTGGCAGTTGAAAGAAACTTCAAGAGCGATGATCGAGGCTGATTTCATACTGCGTATGCTGGGGAAGATTGCGGAAAACACAGAGCGCTATTGCTCTAAAGGTTCCCTCGTTTCTGTTTGATGGTCGCATTCAGACAAGAAACTATGAGAACAATCAAGGTCAGAAGGTATATGTTACTGAGGTGGTTGCTGACTCTGTACAGTTTATTAATACAAAGAGAGATAGTAATACAGCTACTGCACCACAAGCACCTGTTAATAACTATGCGAGCAATGGACTGATTCATCAGTTCGAGGATGAAGGATTGGCTATGGAAGAGGATGACATTCAATTCTAATGAGCAAGTACCACTCAAGAAAGACTACAGTTGACGGCTTCACATTCGATTCTAAGAAAGAAGCAAAACGCTATTTGGAATTAAAGCAGATGGAAAAAAGACGGGTTAATTCATAATCTACAATTGCAGGTGCCGTTTGAGTTAATCCCTCCTTTTGAAATTGAGATTGATGGCAAAAGAGAAAAAAAGAAGAAGGATGGAGTATATCGCTGACTTCGTCTATTACATCAATAACGTTAAAGTTGTGGAAGATGTCAAAAGCAGAAAACAGAAGTATATAAGATCAAGAAAAGATTTTTGAATATAAATTCAAAACAACGATAAGGAGACGTAGAAAATGGAAGATTTACAAATGTTAACAAGAGAAAGAAACCGCAGAATTATTTAGTATTTCATTAAGTACATTGGATATGTGGAGAGAAACAGGAGCATTGAAGCCAATCAAAACAGGAAGAAATTACATGTATTCTCAAGAAGCAATTAAGAAGTTTCAAGAAAAGTATGAAGGGTTTGATATGTCAACACCTGAAGGAGTTAATAAAGCATATAACACTCTTAATATAAATGAGACAAAAGCTACTATAAAAGAGATTGGTGAAAATATTGAGCCTGTAAAATTAAGTCGCTCCGAGATTGCGTATAGCAAAAAGAACTAAGAAAAAAGAAAATTTTAAAGCTTGTGAAAAAAAAGAGAAAATGAAGGTGCATACTACAGCACTAACAAGGAATTAGAAAACAATTCAACTGTTCGTGTACAACAGTTGTTAAGTGCATCAACGAACTAATTAGTGAAGGAAAATTATATAGACATATTGATGTATATGGTGGTGAAAGAACCTTTCAACAAAGCCATTTAAATAATATTTAATACAACACAGGGCATTGAGTTCTTTTATTAGATTTTATATACTATCAAGAAAATTTATTAGGACCCCTCATACTTAATAGATTCTTTTCTAAAAGCAAAGATCCTCTCATGGATTCGATGCCCTAACATATTTTTTCTATTCTAAAACCAACAAACAACAGCAGTATCATGGCTTTGCTTCAATCTCATTCACCTTTTTTGCAAAGAATAAGAGTATGAAGCGCTAATTTTGCTATCCAACTATAAAGTTATGATGTTGCCGGGAGAAGAGAAGACACAAATTGAATACCCATAATCTACAGGTAACGATTTAAGAGAAGTGTGAAGCAGAAATATTCAGATATAGACTATCTGTCTATGACTGATAGGAAATGATCTTTGTAGGTATTTCTTGATTTTATCCATGATAGTCTTTCCAATCTTTCTATGGTTAAATCTATACTCCTGTTCATTCAGAATAAAGGCATCTCTTTTTAGTTATTCCATGATATATCCCAGTAATATTATTCTTAATATTACCGATTATTATATTTAACCAGAGTAGTCTATGATTCTTTTTACCTGTATTTCTTCATTTAGCTGATTTTTCTCTCAGTTCTTTACCTGTATTTTTCTTAAGTTCATTTAGTGTATTAAAGCTCTGAAAAATAGTGCTGAAAGCAATGAATGCTGCTTATGACATGAGCTGCATTCAAGAACATATGAAGTCTTGGTCTTTCCTACACGCTTGACTAGGTAATACTTATGACAGCCACAACGGTCACATGAAAAGCCTTCAGGCCATTTCATGGATTTGAAGAATTCAATGCAGTTATCAATATTGTTGGAATATTTCTGAGTGAACTGATAAAGAGAAGCTTTCTTAGGTTTTAATACTTTGTTTGACATATGATTATACCTCCATCCGATTTCTAATCTAATTATAGAACAGATGGAAATTTCGTGTGTCCGGTTCAGCTTCATGAACGCCGTTTAATCGGTGCTTATGAAATTTAATTTTCACTAACCTGTGGTTTGTGGGTATTCAAAAATGTTTTTGAAATAATGTGATTTTTTACGGTTGTGGGATCGGAAGTTGCTTTTACAGGGAAATTAGGGAAATCGTGACCATTATGCCACTGGCTGCATTACTAAAATATTTTTGGGATTGCACCCGATAGAATGACAGATAGGAATGACAGATATCTCTTTGCAGCTGTCATCAACTATCTGATGATTACTAAAAATATTATCACCCGATATTTCACTTATAGGTCTTCATATCAGCAAAGGTTGCACTTTTTCATGATACAAGTTGCCTTTATAGTATTATAGTAGGACTTATAGTGGCATATTGTTTAGATTTAATCCTGCCATTTTCATTTTTAGTGGTGAGAGATTTATTCCTATTATATCGGGTCTTGTTACTTCTTTTTGCTGGCGTATTTATCTATGTATGGCCATTACTTTATGATGCATTTATTCATTTTTGGAACATGGATGTCCCATTTAGGACCAATGAGTGCAGGTCTCTATGGATTCTTTAATAGACTCCTTATACCTACAGGACTGCATCATGCATTAAATTCAGTATTCTGGTTCAATGTAGCAGGCATTAATGATATAGGACGTTTCTGGGGCACAGTATCTGGTGGAATCAAAGGAATCACAGGTATGTATCAAGCAGGCTTTTTTTCCCTGTTATGATGTTTGGCTTACCTTGTGGTGCATTGGCTATTTATCAATCAGCTGATAAAAGAAAATAGAAAGAAAATAGGTGCATTGATGTTCTCTGCAGCACTTGCTTCTTTTTTTGACAGGTATTACAGAACCATTGGAATTCTCTTTCATGTTCTTAGCACAAGTCTTTTTGTTGCCCATGCTATTATGACTGGTATAATGATGTTTATTGCCGCAAGTATGCATTGGCTGGCAGGATTTAGCTTTTCTGCAGGGCTTATTGATTATATGTTAAGTTTTAAGGCACCATTTTCTTATCAGGGCTATTCATTTGATTCCTTTAGGAATTATCTGTGGTGCACTCTATTATGTTGTATTTAGAAGTATGATTCTTCATTTTAATCTCATGACACCAGGAAGAATGAAAGAAGAAACAAAAGAAGTGAAGACAAGTCTCGCATTTGATTATGATGATCTCGCTATTTCTTTTGTAGAAAGCACTTGGTGGTAGAAGTAATTGTTTATCTGCAGACGCATGTATTACACGTTTAAGACTCGAAGTCAAGGATACAAGTCTCATTAATAGAGATGAGATTACACGTCTAGGCTTTGATCATGTGGTGGAGGCAGGAGAACACTATGTGCAGATACTTGTTGGTACACATGCTCAGTTTATAGCAGATGCGATGAACGATATATTAATGTAAAGGGGAATATTATGAGAATAATCAAGATCTTCAATAATAATAGTGTTGCCGCTATTTCTCCAGAACTAGGTGACATTATTTTAACTGGTTCGGTATTGGCTTTCAGAAAGAAAGTAGGGGATGTCGTAGATTCTCAAAAATTGAGAAGACTTATCTGTTTAAGGAAGATGCACATAAAAGATTAGAAAAAGAAGATAATATCTCTCCAGACTGTTATGAAATTACCAATCAGATTGTGTCACGTGCGATTAAGAAGCTTCGTTCACGTTATTATGGAGAAATATTCTAACAATGACTGATCATATCTCATTCGCGTTAAAACGCAAGGTAGAAAATATCAAACTGCCTTATGTCGTACTTGGAAGATGTCAGTGTTCTTTATAAAGATGAATATGAAATTGGCTTATGGGCATTAAGTTATATTAAGAAAAAAGACAGGTATAACTTTAGATATAGAAGAAGCCAATTATATCGCATTACATCTTGTTAACTTCTCTATGGACAATAATACGCATAATGCGACTAAGATCGTAAGCTTTGTGACGGATATTATCGGCATTATTGAAAATAGTATGAAGATAAATCTTTCACCACAGTCTTTAAGCTATGCAAGGCTTTCTACTCATCTCAAATACTTAGCTGAACATTATCTTCACAGGACGAAATCAACCTAAAAGACACAACAGAGGATATCAGAGAACTCTTAAAGAGAATCTAAGATTATCTATGTGCATTAACCGTATTGTAAAACATATTAAAGATAAATATAAATATGATTTATCACCGGATGAACAGACTTTCTTGTGTATACATATTAAACGTATCATGCAATAATTTGATGAAAAGCAACGTAATATAAAAAATATACTGCTATACTATTCAAGTAAATGTGGATTGTTACTCTAAGCAGGCAAGACCAAATAAAGATTATGACACCTTTTTTTGTCATACTTTATTTGAGTCTTTATTTTAAATCCATGTTGAATACTCATTTTACAATTTTCAAGGAGCATAAAATGAGAAAAAATATAAAAGAAAGGAGAACATGATGAAAGGAAAGAAAGTCATTACTTATAGTAAGTTTTTTCTTGTTTACATTAGGCTGTGTATCTGCTTTTCCAATGACTGTACAGGCAGATACAGGGTATGAAGTCTATCCTAATCCTCATACAATGAGCTATTCAAATGGGGATTATGAAATGACTGAATGGGTCAATGTTGTCTATGAAGATAAGGTATTGATGCTGATACAAAAGCAAGACTGAATGAAGTTCTTGCATTAAAAGGCATGAGTGCAAGTGTTTCTAAAAAAAAGCGGGAAAAGACAAACATTCTTGTTGGTATTAAAATTCCTAATCAATATGTTGATCGACATTTTGGTTCTTATTCTACTTGAGGCTTATTTGATAAGCTTGATTCATATGCTTTAAAGTCAGATAAGGGCACTATTTCTATCTTAGGTAAAGATACAGATGCTACTTTTTTATGGCCTTACAACATATCACATTTTTAAGCAGGTGAGGGGAAAAACAATTAGAAACTTCTCTATCGAAGACTATGCGGATGTTACCAGCCGTGGATTTATTGAAGGTTATTATGGTAATCCATGGTCAACAGAAGATCGTTAATAAATTGATGGAATGGGGTGGCTATTATAAGAAACCCCAACTCATATTTCTATGCTCTAAAAGATGATCCAAAGCATAATGCTAAGTGGCGTGAACTTTATACTGATCAGAAATTGAAACAAAAGATCAAAACCACTTGCTGAGGCTGGAAAACAAATCTAAATGCCGTTTCGTATTTGCCTTACATCCTTATATGAATCACGCTATACGTTATAACTCTGAAGAAAACTATCGGGCTGACTTAAAGGTTATGCAGGGCTAAGTTTAAACAGGTTATTGATGCTGTGTTCGTCAGATTGCAATTCTTGCAGACGATGCGATTTGTAGGTGGCGCTAATTATACAGGCATTGACAGATATGTCTAACTGGCTTACAGAATTACAGCCTTCTTACCCTGGCTTAAAGCTCACATTACCATTCGTACTCAGGAATATATGGGTTATGGTCAGTCATATTACCGTAATTTCCACGAAACGTACAGATTATCATGACTGACTGGACGTGTATGGGGTGAGGTAACAAATAACTTCACATCATCATTCACTAATACTGCAGGTCGTGGTCCTTATATGTGGATTAACTGGCCATGTACTGATAACTCTAAGAAGCATCTAATCATGGGTGGTTATACAACATTCCTTCATCCAGGTGTTGATCCCTTCTAAGATACAGGGTATTGTATTAAACCCAATGCAGCAGTCTGAACCAAGTAAGGTTGCAATATTCGGTAATGCATGTTATTCATGGAATATCTGGCAGACTGAAGAAGAAGCAAATAAGTGCTATAATGCTTCATTCAAATATGTGGATCATAATGGTTATGAAGAAACAGCCGCTTCAACGGCATTAAGAGAATTATCTAAGCATATGATCAACCAGAACATGGATGGCAGAGTGACTCGCTTAGAAGAATCTGTTGAATTAAGAGATAAACTTCAAGCATTCAAGGCTAAAAAAGTAACTAAAGGTGAAAAAAGATTTCTGATGAAGAATTTGATGAATTAATCAATGCCTTCACAGTATTACAGAATGCATCTAAGACTTATCGTGAAAGCGGTAATGAAAGAATCAAGTCTCAGATTGTTTACTGGTTAAACTGCTGGGATGATACAACAAATGCTGCTTTAAACTATATTAAAAGGTATTAAAGCTGCACAGAATGAAAAGACAATGCAACTATCTGGGATTACTATTCAACAGCACAGGCTGCTTTTGAAAAGAGTAAGTCTTATGGTTTCCACTATGTGGATCGGTATTTAGAATATGCTGAAGTAGGTGTACAGCATATTGTCCCATTCATTAAATCACTTGATTCATACTTATCTGAAATTGCATCTACAATCGTTAATCCAGATAAGCAGATTGCGAAATATATTACTAACCGTGAAGATACACCAGCAGGCAAAGAAGATAACATCTTTGATGGTAATGCTTCTACAGAATTAGTTTTATAAGAGCCCCAATAGTATCTCTACAGGTACTTATGTAGGTATCAAGTATTCTAAGGCTATTGATGTACACCACGTGATCTTTAGAATGGGTGCTAACTCTAACTTAAGAGATACATTCTTAAAAGCAAAGTACAGTATACAACGGATGGTAAGAACTGGACGGATGTCAATGATACAGAATATGACTTACCAAACAATGTAGAATTAACAGACCTTAACCTTAAGGGTGTTAAGGTATCCGTATGATTGCAACTAGAAGATAAGAGTAACACTTGGTTAGGTGTAAGAGATATCTTAGTTAACCCAACAACTACTCCTTCATCAAGCACTGATAAAGGGTACATTATCTATGACTAAGATTGGTGTAAAGGGTGGTTCATTAGATAACTTATTAGATGATAATGAATCTACATATGCGCATTTTGCAGAATCTCCATATAAAGCAGGAGAAATCAAGGACTATATTCCAGTAGATGCTGCAGTGACTCTTTACATTCAATAATCCTAAGAAGCTAGGTACTATCAACTTCGTACAGGATAGTGGTACTGATAAGATTACTAGATATGCATTAGAATATAGTGTTGATGGTACTAACTGGAAGACATTAAAAAGAATATGCAGGTGATGCTACTGTTCATTTAAATGTTGAAGACCAGGATTTGACTGCTAAGGCAATTCGTGTAAGAAAACCTTGAATTACATCTTTCAAGTAATACAGCAGGTTATTGGTGAAGGTAAAGACATTCAACCATACTGATGTAGTCAATGAATATGATGACAAAGCTGTTTATACAAATACAGACTATAAGTTACATTCTAAGAGTACATTAGATCGTACTGATTTAGTGTATAAAAAAAGAAATGACTTTAGCACCTAAACAGTATGTAGGTGTGAAGTTATCACGTGTTAAAGACTTAAAACAGTTAGAACTTGATTATACTGGTGATGTTGTTGTTGAAGCATCAGTGAACGCTCATGATTGGGTAGAAGTCACTGATTTAAACAACAATCTTCCAGATGCACGTTATGTACGTTTAATCAATAAGAAGAGTTCTGATGTTAAGTTAACTCTTAATAAGTTTGTAGTACATTCTACAGAAGTCACTGCACCATACTTATATAAGACAACTATGACTATCAACCCATCTTGGGGTGTAGCAGAAGACACTAGAAACAATGGTGCTGCATTTGATGGCAACATTGATTCTACAACTGAATTGGTGACCTTCCACAGAAGGGTCAGTATATCATCTATGACTTAGGTCAGATGAGAAATATCGATAAGCTTGCTATGTATTGTCGAGGATAGTGCCGTTAACTATATCAGAGATGCTACTATTAGTGTTTCAGTGATTTTAAAACTGGACAGATGTTGTGACAATTGGTGATGGTGTTAAAAACATTGGTGATGCAGGTGTTCAGTGTATCGATTCTGATGCAGGATACAAGGCATCTAGTACATATCCAAATAAAGGTTTATGTATCGAATTGCTGCAGATGTGTACCAGCTCGTTACTTAGAATCTTATTTACTGCTTCTAACAACAATAGAGCTGTTGTATTCAACGAAATCATGATCAATGATGGTGAATATGCACCAGAAGACAATGACCCTACATTTGAATCTAATGTAACAGAAGCAAAAGGTTACAAGCCTCAGTATATGATTGATGGTGACCTATTAACTTCTTTATAAGCCTGGTTCAAATAAAAGCAGGTTACTTAACTTATACTCTTTCTGATAGATTAAATGTGAAGAAATTCAACATTGGCCAGAAGGGTGAAATCAGTAATGCGAAGGTATATGCCATTAATTGATAAAAAGTGACTAGCACGTAACATTCCCCGAAGAAGATAAGGAATGGATTCAGTTAGGTACTTTGAAAAGTCACTTAATGAATTCTATGTACCTCGTCAGTAATGTTTATAAGTTAAAGTTTGAATGGAAGAAAATAGTATTCCTACAATTTCTGGAAATCATCCGCTTAACGGATGACGAATTCAAAACGAATGTGCTAAGGATCTTAAGGATTATATCGATTCATTAAAGGTTGAAGAAGGTAAGTACACGACTGCAACTTATGAAGCATATAAGACTGCTAGAGTTGCTGCACTTAATGTTTATAACACACTCAGATGGGTGAAAAAGGGATGCATTAGAAAGAAGCAAAGGCTAATTTAAAGGCAGCTTATGATGCATTAGTAGCGCGTGGTGGATGTCAAAGCATTAGAAGCAGAAATCAAGGCATTAGAAAAGCTTTCAGGATGACTATACTGAAGAAAGCTATAACGCTCTTATGAAAGTAAAAGCAGATGCTGAACAACTTGTTAAGAACAAAGATGCATCTGTTGATGAAGTCAATGAAATGTTAGAAGCATTACGTAATGCGAAAGCTGCTCTTGTTACTAAGGCTTCTATCAGCAAGAAGACATTAAGAGACTATATCGATTCGAATAATTTGAAGACTCTTGATACTTCACTTTACTTAACTTCAACAGTTAAGCCTTTCCAGGATGTTTAAAGAACGCAGAAGCTATTTGAATAAAGAAGATGCAACTGTTTCTGAAATTGAAGAAGTTTATGCTTTACTTGAGAAGCAAGAAAGAACCTTGTATTAAAGGCATCTGATGCAGAAGTTAGGTATTAGAAATAAAAGTCCTTCATTCAAGGAAGAAGACTATACAGCTTCTAGTTACAAGGCATTCTTGCCAGTATTAGAAGAAGTTAAGGGAAGCATTAAAGGCTGAATACAAGTGAAGAAATCACTGCATTGACTGAAAAGTTAGATACAGCTTCTAAGAAACTTGTAAGAAGAGGCAATACTGCTGAACTTGATCTATTACTTGCTCGGGCTAAAGAATACAGATAGTAAGTTATATACACAAAAGAGCTATAAGAACTTACTAGAAGTCAAAGGCTATTGAGGAAGAACTAGAAAATAAAAAAAGAATTAACTCAGGAAGAAGTAGATGCACTTACTAAGAAGTTAAGTGATGCGGTGGCTCAGTTAGAAGAACCCCAAATCACTCCAGAAACCCTTCTAAACCATCTACACCTTCTACACCTTCTACACCTTCTAAACCTGGAACTGGTACTGAAACAACTAAACCAAACAAAACCACAGACTGGTGATTCTACTATGTTAGGTTTCGCTGCATTTCTTTACTATGATTTCATTATTAGGTTATGTTCTTTTAAAAGAAGAAAGAAGCATAAGATAAGGGAAGAACTTCGCAAGAGGTTCTTTTTTTTGCCTTTTTATGAAGGTGATTTGCAGTAATTGTTTTTATTATAAAATAGTTTCATTAGGGGAATTGATATGACAAAAATACAAGAAAAACTATTAGAAGCATTAAGTGCTTCTTTAAAGGGTGAGAGTGTTGAATGGGAACCACTTTCACAAGAAGATTTATCAGAATTATATAATCTTGCACATATTCATCAAATATTACCTTTTGGTTTATGAAGCAGTCTATAAATCTCGAGGTGTGAACCCACAGGTCAAAAAGCTATTTCTATGCGTGCAGCTATGACTCGAGGCACTTTCTACAAGAGATTTCTTACAGCTTGTTAGTAAGATGAATGAAGCAAAACTTTATCCATTAGTGGTAAAGGGATTATTGTAAGAAAAAACTTTATCCTATTCCCTCATGAAAGAGTATCGGGGGATGAGGACTTATTGATTACTAAAGAATTATTTCCTACTTACCAGTTCTTCACTGAACATAATTTAGTGACAGGAGATGATTTAGAACCTTATGAAGTCCCTTATCAGTTAAAGGGAGTTCATTTTATATAGAGTTCAAAGACACTTTTCCAGGAAGAATCAGTTGCTTATGGGTCATGGAATCAGTTCTTTGAAAAGCCCATGAGAGACGTACTGTTGAAGTGATAGAGGGTGGAAGTATCGACTATGTGTCCAACAGATCATTTCTTATTTCTTATACTTCATGCCTTTAAACACTTCCTTCATAGTGGTATTTAGACAGGTCACAGATATTATGGATGTTTGCCTCTCACTATGAGATTGATTATGACTCTATTTTTAATGATCTTAAGAAGATTCATCTAGAAGTCTTTGGGGCAACATTATTATCTATTGGTAAGAAGTATTTACACGATGCACCTATTCCAGATAAGTATTTAGAATTAAGTGAGAATATGGACCACTTATTAGAAGATATACTTGATGCAGGGGTATATGGTAATAGTTCTATGAGCCGTAAGCATTCAGCTAATATGACACTCGAAGCGATTACTGTAGATGCACAAGGTAAAAAAGCCCATGCTTCTTTAAGAAGTACACTCTTCCCCAAGTCGTAAGGACCTAGTAGGAAGATATCCTTATATAGAAAAGCATGGTTATTTATTGCCTATTGCATGGTTCTCACGTATAGTGACATATATGAAGGAATCTTCATCAAGAGAAGATAATAAAGCGACAGAGACAATTAAGATAGGGAAAGAACGTGTCGCTTTTAATGAAAGAATATAAGATCATCAAATAGAAGTGAGGGACAAAGATGAAGAAAATATTGAATTTCATAACTGATCATCGATTTATTATCGGTATACAGGCAGTATTAAGTATTATACTTGTGGTAAGTATTGCGTTAGTTAATATCTTACCAATGCGTTTTTAATAGTGATAGGGGCATTCCTTGCAATTTTACATTACTTATGTATTTATTCAAAAACCTAGTTCTATTGAGTCTAGAAATGTTCAGATCAGACCAATTTATTGGTAAGATTATTTCTGTAGTTATTAGTATCTTCTTACTTGTGTGCTGTGTATTTATTCAAACAGGTAAGG
>VOFG01002375.1_pt1 | contig 25764 bp, 45 predicted proteins | sample 5384171 | NCBI WGS metagenome assembly VOFG01 (sample SAMN12384726, study PRJNA508395) | human gut metagenome | isolation source: healthy gut F | host: Homo sapiens | reverse complement strand
TAACAGCGTAAAGCCATTGGTATTTGCCATGTAGTTAATAGAAGCACTGTATCCGTTGTCCTTTACATGAAGAGCCACCTGGTTCAACATACCTTCATCGCCTTTAAGAAGCTGCGCATATCCAGCATAAATCCTGTCTCGTAAGCAGACAGACGCCGACCGGGACCTTTCTTTTCTTCTTTGGATCTGCTGCTTCTGTCTGTTCCCTTTTCCAGCCTCACTTCGTCCCAGTTTTTCGCCCAAAGCTTCAGATCAGCAAGGTAAGGATCCTTTACAATAGTTTCCAAAGGAGCATAACCCACTATATGTATACCATCTACATGATACTCTGCCGCCCAGAAGCGCAGCACATCTACCACATAGGAAGGCGACTGTGTCCCATCAAAGTATAACTCAATGACCAGTTCCATTCCTGCTTTTATGTAATGCTTTTACCAGAGTCTTAAACTCTTTACCGGGTCTTTTTCTGTCCAGGTGCCGCGCCTGCATAAGCAGCTTTTGGCGCAAGCTGTGTCCACAGCAGTAGCCCCAGTAATTTACCTTTCCGGGAACATCTTCCATGACTTCATCAAATTCTACAGGCGGCATCATTTCTACTGTGTTAATGCCCAGTTCTTTCATATAAGGGATCTTATCTGCGACCGCTCCAAATGTTCCCGCTTCCCAGCTTTCCCCTTTAAAGGAAGCATGTTTTGAAAAACCTCTTGGGTGTATCTTTGTATACAATGCACTCATTAGCCGAAATTTTAGGCCGTCTGTCCTCTTCCCAGTCAAAAGGCTTCTTTCACTGCTTCAAAAGGTGTGTGCAGCGCCCGTGCTGCTGCCTTCTCATCTCCCCATTTTTCCCGTCCTGTAAAACAGGTTCCAAATGGATCTGGAATTTCTTTTCTTCTTCCTCAAAGGCATATTCCAGACCTGTAAAATCTCCTTTTACCGTCATATAATGCACATTTCCCATACAGGCATTTTCCGGAAATGCAAGTCTGGCCATCCGTTTTCTGCTTCCCTTTTCAAAAAAGCAGCAATGCCGGTTTTTCTCAGAAACAAATGCCACATCAAATCCCCCTGAGTCTTTGTCACTCCCAGGGATAGATTTTTCCCTCATTTGTCTCTATGCTATACTCTCTTTTCATATATTGCGCCTTTCAATCCCATTTCCTTTATTTGCGCTATCAAATCCGCTGCGCGGCATTGCCGCAAGAAGCCGCCTCTCAGATTTTGGCCTATTTCTGGCTTTCGATCTGCTCCACCAGATCCGTCAGATACATCCACCTGTCCATTTTTCTCCTCCAGCTGTGCTTCTTTTTCTGTTTTTCCTTCATCAGCTCATTCAGACGTGTATAATTGCTGGCAGACTTTTCAATCTCTGTTTCCAGGGCTGCTATAGCTTCTTCCAGACCTGCAATGTCTCCCTTCAATGGTCTCCCCATTCTCTCTGCTCTTTATAGCTTAAACGCAGTTTTTCTGGGCTCCGGAAGTCTCCTTCCAGTTGTTTTTATTCACTGCCTTTGCGTTCGGATCATTATCTTCAACGGCATTTTTGTCTGAAGCTTTGCCCAAACCTGCATTTCCGGCACCATTTTCCGCTGATCTGTGGATGGCGTTCATTCCATGCTCTCTGATAATCGGTAAAGCCGCCTTCATACTGCCGGACAATTCCATTTCCTTCAAAAAGCGAAAAATACGGTTTACCACACGATCCAGAAAATAACGGTCATGAGATACAGTGATAACGATACCCGGAATGTATCCAGGTAATCTTCCAGTGAGATCAATGTCTGGATATCCAGGTCATTGGTAGGCTCGTCCAGGATCAGTACATTTGGCGCTTCCATGAGGATACGCAGAAGGTACAGACGACGTTTTTCACCTCCTGAAAGCTTTCCGATGGTTGTATACTGCATACTGGATGGGAACAGGAAAACGTTCCAGCATCTGGCTGGCGCTGATGCTGCCGTCTTTTGTTTTACATATTCTGCTGCATTGCGGATATAGTCGATCACCTTCAGGCTCTCATCCATGGCCTCATTTTCCTGGGAGAAATAGCCCAGTTTTACAGTCTGTCCGATCTCTACTGTACCGGAATCCGGTTCTACCCAGCCGGCAATGATCTTCATCAACGTAGACTTTCCGCTTCCGTTCTGGCCGATAATACCTACACGGTCATTTTTCAAAAAATGTAGGTGAAATCCTTCATCAGCACCTTGTCCCCATATGATTTGCAGATATCCTTCAGCTCTACAGTGGTACGTCCCAGACGGCTTCCAATAGACTCCAGCTGTACATTTCTGTCATACTCCGGACCTTCCTGGTCACGCAGCTGCTCATATCTTTGGATATGGGCTTTCTGCTTGGTAGAACGGGCTCTTGCACCGCGCTGCATCCAGGCAATCTCTGTGCGCAGGATAGACTGGCGCTTGCGTTCTGCTGCCTCTGCCATGCTTAAACGTTCTGCCTTTAATTCCAGATATTTCTCATAACCGCCCTGATAACTGTACAGCTTTCCCTTGTCCAGCTCAACAATACGGTTGGTAACACTATCCAGGAAATACCGGTCATGGGTGATCATTAAAAGAGCACCCTTAAAGGACTTTAAATAGCCTTCCAGCCAGTCAGCCATCTGACTGTCCAGGTGGTTGGTCGGCTCGTCCAGTATTAAAAGATCCGCTGTACTTAAAAAGAACGCTTGCAAGAGCCACGCGCTTTCTCTGACCACCGGAAAGAGTCTCCACTTTTGCGTCAAAATCTTCAATCTCCAGGCGGTTTAACATGGACTTTGCAGAAGCCTTTAATTCTTCCACAGAGCTGAAATGAGGCTCATTTTGATTGTCCCTTACAATACTGTCAAGAATGGTATCTCCAGGGGTAAACTCCGGGATGCTGGGGCAGATAGCGGACATACAGGCTGCGCCCCTTTACAACCGTACCGCCGTCCGGCTCCTCTAAACCTGCCACAATGCGCAGCAACGTAGATTTTCCTGTGCCATTGATGCCGATAAGACCTACTTTTTCCCCTTCGTTGATGGAAAATGCAGTATCATTAAACAGCAGGCGTTCTGTATAGGATTTTGTTAAATGTTCTATGGTAAGTAAATTCATGCGGTGATTATTCCTTCATTATTTCTTCATTATTTCTTCGTTTTAGTCTCCAAAAAAGTATAGCACAAAGAAAAAACCGCGGCTACCTTTTGATCACTAATTCCACCGGACAATGGTCGGAACCAAACACCTCTGTATAGATCTTTGCACTCTCTAAGTCATCTTTTAAGCTCTCGCTGACACAGAAATAGTCGATACGCCAGCCGGCGTTCTTCTCCCGGGCCTTAAACCGGTAAGACCACCAGGAGTAACTTCCTTCTTTATCCGGATAGAAATAGCGCCAGGTATCAATAAAACCGGCATTTAAAAGATCCGTAAACTTGCCTCTTTCTTCATCTGTAAAACCGGCATTGTTGCGGTTGGTTTTCGGATTTTTCAGGTCGATCTCCTTGTGGGCTACGTTTAAATCTCCGCAGAAGATCACCGGCTTTTTTCCTCTAACGTCTTCAGATATGCCCTGAATGCATCTTCCCAGGTCATACGGTAGTCAAGTCTGGCAAGACCGTCTTTGGAGTTTGGTGTATAGCAGGTAACGATGTAATATTCCGGAAACTCAGCTGTGATCACTCTGCCTTCGTGGTCATGCTCCTCAATGCCAAGACCATAGGAAACAGAGATCGGCTCTTCCTTTGTAAACATAGCTGTGCCGGAATATCCTTTTTCTCAGCATAGTTCCAGTACTGGTGATAGCCCGGCAGATCCAGATCGATCTGTCCTTCCTGCAGCTTGCTTTCCTGTATACAGAATACATCTGCATCTGCCTCATTGAAAAAGTCCATAAAACCTTTTCCCACACAGGCACGCAGACCATTTACATTCCAGGATATGAGTTTTTTTTCATGATGTTCTCCTTTGCTGTATATCAATTTCCCCACCTTATATATGGGGGAAACCAGTTGTGCTCCACTGCCCCGTGAAGCGGGGCAAAGGTACTCAATTATTCTTAGTACATCATTTACGAAACGATGTACTACTCCGGATACACTAATCTTGACTCCGGGAACTCATCAATATGTGTCAGCACCTTCAGATACTTTACTGCCAGGTATTTTGCCATGCCAAGGTTCATATCCAGATAATTGCCGCAGTCCTTTGGTGATGCCCCAGGTACTTCACCTTCAAAATCACGGACAAATCCGTACATTTCCACCACTAAAGGCAGAATGTCCTTTGACTCATAATCACCTGCCAGCAGCAGATAAAAACCGGTTCTGCAGCCCATTGGTCCAAAGTATACAGTCTTATCCCCAAATTCCTTATGGTTTCTTAAAAAGGTTGCACCTAAATGCTCAATGGTGTGCATTTCTGCGGTATTCATAACAGGCTCTTCATTGGGGAAGTCATACGCAGATCAAAGGTGGTAACAGTGCTGCCACCCACTTTGTCCTTTTCTGGATACGTAAACTCCCGGCTGTAATTTAATATGGTCGATGGTGAAACTTGCAATCTTTTCCATGGTCATTTCCTCTTTTCTTTCAATTCTTCTCTTGTTTTCCGCTTATTTTTCCTTACATTTCCAGTGCTGCATATTCCTGCAATATGGAGAAATACTCCCTGAGAATGGCAGAAAGGCAGGTCCCAGCAATTCCCGGTTCCTGCCCTCCTTACTCTTATCGTTCTTTATGCATTATATCTCTTTTCAGGCGGTGCATATTCCTGCACGGCGTAGCCGTACAAGAAGCATCAAAGATCACTCCGATGTGAAATCTGACACAAAAAGCTGCTACAAGCAAACTTGACACTGCTTTTTGTGTCAGACTTCCCGCCGCCCTGATAGTTATCGTATTAATCGTCTTCCTCGTCACTTTCAGTTACAGTGAAGGTAAATCTCTTACGTGCCATTTCATCACTTTCCAGATATTCATCGTAGGTAGTGATCTTATCGATCAGCTTGCCGTTGATGATCTCCATGATACGATTGGCAGTGGTCTGTACGATCTGGTGGTCACGGGATGAGAAGATCATCACACCTGGGAACTTGATCATACCGCGGTTTAATGCGTCGATGGACTCCATATCCAGATGGTCAGTCGGCTCATCTAACATCAGTACATTTGCACCGGAGATCATCAGCTTTGATAACATACAGCGGACTTTCTCACCACCGGATAATACCTTAACCTTCTTAACACCGTCTTCACCTGCAAACAGCATACGTCCTAAGAATCCACGAACATAAGTTACATCCTTCTCCAGGAGAGTACTGGGTCAGCCACTCAACGATGGTGTCATCATTTGCAAACTCAGCAGAGTTATCCTTCGGGAAGTAAGACTGGGTTTGTAAGTCCCCACTTATAGCTTCCTTCATCTGGTTCCATTTCGCCGGAAAGGATCTTGAATAATACAGTCTTTGCACGCTCGTTTGGTCCAACTAAAGCAACTTTGTCCTCTCTTCCAAGGATAAAGGAGATATCATCTAAGATCTTCTCGCCGTCAATAGTCTTGCTTAAATGCTCTACTGTAAGAACTTCATTTCCGATCTCACGGGCCGGACGGAAGTCGATATATGGATACTTTCTGCTTGATGGCTTAATGTCATCTAACTGGATCTTCTCTAAGGCTCTCTTACGGGAAGTAGCCTGCTTGGACTTAGAAGCATTTGCAGAGAACCGCTGGATAAATTCCTGTAATTCCTTAATCTTTTCTTCCTTCTTGCGGTTTGCTTCCTTCATCTGCTTGATGATCAGCTGGCTGGACTCAACCCAGAAATCATAGTTACCAGAATACAGCTGAATCTTTGCATAGTCAATATCTGCGATCTGGGTACATACTTTATTTAAGAAGTAACGGTCATGGGATACTACGATAACGGTATTCTCAAAGTTGATCAAGAACTCCTCGAACCATGCAATAGCATCCAGATCCAGATGGTTGGTAGGCTCGTCAAGAAGCAGGATATCAGGATTTCCAAACAGTGCCTGTGCCAGTAAAACTTTGACCTTCTGGGCACCTAACAGGGTGCTCATCTGTGCATAATGGAATTCAGTTCCGATGCCCAGACCATTTAACAGGTTTTTCTGCATCAGACTCTGCTTCCCATCCATTCATGGTAGCAAATTCGCCTTCCAGTTCTGCTGCCTTGATGCCATCCTCATCAGTGAAGTCTTCCTTCATATAGATGGCTTCCTTTTCCTTCATGATCTGATACAGTCTTGCATTTCCCATGATAACAGTATCCAGAACGGTATACTCATCATATTTGAAATGGTCCTGCTGTAAGAAGGAAAGTCTCTGTCCCGGAGTAATGACAATATCACCGCTGGTTGGCTCTAACTGTCCGGAAAGGATCTTTAAAAATGTGGATTTTCCGGCACCGTTTGCACCGATGAGGCCATAGCAGTTGCCTTCCGTGAACTTGATATTAACATCCTCAAACAATGCCTTCTTTCCTACACGAAGGGAAATATTATTCGCACTTATCATGTCATTTACCTTTCTTATAAATAAATCTATTGTTTTTGTTTCCGCTAAAAGAGGGGGCATTTGCTGTCCCCTCTTTTCTGTCTTATGTACTTACAGGATAACCTGAAAATACATTCTTCGCTCAATATCAGATTGTACAGGGAAACACCGCATTTTGCAAGGTCTTTTTACAGGAAATTTCCCATTTGCAGACTATTCATAAGCTGTTTCTCCGTCAGTTATCCGCTGATGCCGGTGATCCGTTCATCAGCTGCCAGCTTTAACAGCATTGCATTCTTATCATATAAAGGCGGATACACTACTTCCAGTTCTATCTTTGTGCCATTCTTGCCTTTTCCCACCTTCAGATTTGAAATCTTGACCTTTTCTTCTGAAAAATGCGTCTGGATATCCACGATCACATTTTCATAATCCGTACAGGTCATTTTAAGAAAGCCGCGGATCGGCTCCGCAGTAAGGAAAGAAGTTCTGTGAAGGATCTCCTGGATCGCCACTACCAGGATACCGGCGCAGACACCAATGCCATATTTTCCGGCTCCCACTGCCATTCCCACACCAGCTGTAGTCCAAAGTCCCGCTGCTGTAGTCAGACCGCTTACTGTATTATTTCGCACAAAGATCACACCTGCACCCAGAAAACCTACACCAGATACGATCTGTGCCGCCACACGGGATGAATCTACCTTTTCTACATCGTAAAAACCATACTTGGATACTACCATCATAAGGGCTGCCCCCACAGCTACGATAGCATGGGTTCTCATACCTGCGCTTTTATCACGGTTTTTTCGTTCATAGCCGATCATGTACCCCAATATACTGGCTACAATAACACGCAAAAACAATTCTGCATCTGCCGGTATCCCTATTTTTGTGATCATTTCTGCTACCATTTTTATGCCCCTCCATTTCCGTCTGACAACATGTCCCTTTCTACACTATTTTCCTGTTAAAATAATGTCATATTATAACATATTACAAGTATATTTTAAAGTAATATGGAAACAGAAATTTACATTTTTTTACATAGTTTCAAGGAATAAAAACCTTAAAGGAATCTTAATTGAATTTTCTTTACCAGAATGTTACCATCAACATAGAATCACCTATATCACCTGTTTTGGAACTATTCTGAAACAAACTGAGATATAAGAACATAAAGGAGAGTGTTATGATCATGAAAAAAAGACATGCATATAATCTTGCAATCCTGCTTGCAGCCGGTAGTATTATGATATCCGCCTGCGGCAAAAAACAGATGTGCCTGCTGATAAAACAGTACCTGCACAGACCGAAAGCCAAACTGAGACTTCTGCCGAAGGAACTTCCAGCCCGGAAGAATCTTCATCTGAAACGCAGGTTCCGGAAGATACAGAAAGCAGCAAATTCTATATGCTCCAGGGAACCATTACAAAACTGAAAAAAAACGACTCTGCATTTACCTTACTGGCTGACGACGGAAAAGAGTATAAGATTGCTCTTTCTGATATTCATGATGTAGAAACAGAGATTGAAAAGAACACCCAGATTGCCATCGCCTGTATGAAGGATCCTTCTGGGCGATCCCGAAAAAAAACACCTACATTTGTGCCTTCCCGAGCAGGAGGAATGGACCATCTCTACCGATGAAGGCATCACCACCAGCAATGCCATGAGTACCTTCATGATCCAGACAACAGATGGCAGAGAGATCGGCTTTATCAAAGATAACTGTCCTTCTGACGAAGATGCACTTACCAGTGACAGCGGGGATTCTGTGATCGTCACTTACGTTACTTCTGATAATGCGAATTTCCCGTTGGAGATACGCAAAGGGAAATAAAGCTTTAGCTTCTTTGTAGATGCAAGATAAGAAAAACGAGTGGTAGTTTTATAGATCACCACTCGTTTTTATTAGTTCAAATATATCTTCATAATTAGGATTTAGTTCAATAGGGTCCGAAAGGGCTCCTCCATGTATAAACGCATTCACGGCAATTTTGTCCATTTTGCTCCGCCGCCAATTAGTCAGGTCTCCGGCAAACTCGCTCACTGCGTTCGCTCAAACAGTGCCTCCAACCTGCCAACTATGCTCACAAAATGGACAAAATTGCCTACCGAATGCTTATTATACATGGAGGAGCCCTTTCTACTGTATTGATATGTCACATAAAAATGCCGTACTTAAGTATAATCTCCCTCCTATATGAAAAACTGCTTATTGGTTTGCTCCTACATTTTTTATTGCCAATAACGCAGAAAGCCGCCGGTGTACATGACAGAATAAGCATTTGTTGAAAATCCGTGAGTGGGCGCGCATAGTGTCAGAACGGAGAACCACTGTTTGAGCACGCAACGCGTGCGAGTTTGGTTCGCAGTTCTGACAATAGGCGACGCAAGCCCACGAACAAAGGATTTTCTCCCCAAATGTGCATCTGTCATGTACACCGGCGGCTTTCGGACCTTAGTTGATTAAATCCCTATTTTTGTGCATTCGTACATTTTTTAGGAATGTAAATGAACGCATAACCTCTACAGCAGATTCCCATACCTACCAAGGAAATTCCTTGTTCTCTCATTATCGGAAGCAAATACCTTTTCCGGTGTTCCTTCTTCTACAATGACACCGCCTGCCATAAAGATAACTCTATGGGAAATGTCTTTGGCGAAAGCCATTTCGTGGGTTACGATGACCATGGCAATATGCAGGTCTGCCAGAGATTTGATGACCTTTAAGACTTCACCGGTCAGCTCCGGATCAAGGGCTGATGTTGGTTCGTCAAAGAAAAGGATCTTTGGCTTTAATGCCAGGGCTCTTGCAATGGCTACACGCTGGCACTGGCCGCCGGAGAGTTGGCATGGATAGGCGTCTTTTTGTCTTCCAGGCCCATTTTCTTAAGAAGCTCTCTTTGCTTCTTTGTAGACTTCTGTCTTTATTGCGCTTCTGCACCCGGATGGGGGGCATCTGTGATGTTTTTAATCACACTAAAATGTGGGAACAGGTTAAAGTTCTGGAAGACCAGACCATACTGGCTCTGGATCTCTTTTAAATCCTTTTTGTCTGCGTAGTTCAGCTTTCCGCTTTCATCACTCCATACTGCCCTTTTTCCAAGATAAAGGATCTCACCGCTGTCCATAGTCTCTAACATGGTGGCACAGCGCAGCAAGGTAGATTTTCCGGAGCCGGACGGTCCGATGATGGAAACGATCTCGCCATCTTCCACGCTTAATGATATATCTTTCAGGACAGTCAGATTATCAAATGACTTTTCCACATGATTGATCTCTAATAATTTCATTATCAATATTCCTCCTGTACATAATTACACACTAACGGTAATAATCCAGTTTCTTCTCCAGCCATTCAAGGAACATGGCAACGATCAGGTTGAATACATAATAGAAAATGCCTGCTGCAACGAAAGGCATCATGCTTACCTGGGAAGAAGCCAGCGCTTTTGCTGTGGTGAACATTTCCATAACACTTAATGTAAATGCCAGGGAAGTGTCTTTTACCAAAGTGATCACTTCGTTGGTAACAGAAGGAAGAATGCGCTTGATCACCTGTGGAAGAATAATGGTGATAAATGTCTGTGACTTACTGTAACCTAACAGCTTTGTTGCTTCATACTGTCCTACCGGCATGGACTGGATGCCGCTGCGATAGATCTCTGCAAAATAGGCTGCATAGTTGATCACAAAACCGATAAATACAGCCCACAGACGGTAGCTGTTGCTTACACGCATGCCAAACATATAGTAAGGGCCGAAATAAACAACCAGCAGCTGCAGCATCAGCGGTGTTCCACGCATAACGGAGATATAAACTTTGATGACCGCCTGAAGGATCTTATTTCTTGACATACGCCCTAAAGCCACAAAGACCTAAGGGCAGTGAAAAACAAGGGTCACTGCAAAAATCTGTATACTGGTTCCCATACCTCCTGCAAGCTGCATAAGGATCTGCTGGAGTGTCATTTTACCCATATCTGTACCTGCTTTCAAAATGTTTCTTACGTGTTTTTTTGTGTCCGCATGGTGCGGACGTTTCTCAGAGATACTATATCATAGAATCTTCAAATGTGCCACTAGCGCATTTTTAATATATACACTCAACAAGGGGGCGCAGCGATTAACTGCACTCCCGTGAACTACATCGGCAATTGAATTACCGAGCATCTGATTACGAAGCATAGCTCCATAGCTTCAGAGGTGCGTCAATGACACCCGTACTGCTACCCAGATGGGTTACACAGCTACTTTTATTGTTTTGTACTGCTCAGCCCGGTTACGGGCATATCAATTTCTTTGCCGGATACGGCATGATACTTTCTCAAAATATTATAAGCTCCTACTGCATCTGCATTGTAGATCACGGTATCTACAATGTAGATGCCACGCTTTTTTCGATTCCTTTTCTCTGCATAAATGCGCGATACTTCTTCTGACCGCGGCGAACATTGACTGGAATAGCTTTCTTCCTGTCTTATCAGGCAAATCCCTTTCATTTTAAGCTTATATTCTAACTGCATATAGATACGGGCATATGGCAGACTGTGAAGCTTCTGGTTGGTTTTTCCTCCCCAGGTTTCTCTCTTTACGAATCCCTTTATATCTCCAATTACAACCGCATGAATATCATTCTTTACACAATAGTTCGTGATATATCGTGTCATCTTATGAATATAATCTTTGATACAGTCATTTTCTTTCGATAGAGTTTCTGCAGATGCTTAGATGTTTTCAGATCCTCCATTTCCCTTGCAGCCTGGATCCGGCCCCATTGTGACTGGACTCTCGCGATTTCCTTGTTATAAAAATAAGAAAGAGAAAGATATTCCCTTCCAATAATAAAAGTTTTCCCTACATTATCATAACAAGTCATAAGATTATGCAAGCCCAGATCAATCGACAGATAATGTCCATTGTCCTCTTCTGGCAAAACATCTTCCACCTCATAAATAACAAGGAGCCTGCTGGTTCCGTCATTTGCCGGAGGATATATTTTTATCTGTTTTATGATATCCATGTTTGAAAAAACAGGATTTTTTCAAATAAAGGTATGCAGCACGAATATCATAGGTATGAGCCATATATTCCTTCAGCTTTTTGGTAAAGAAAGTCTTACATTATAAGAGCCGTTTTCATGTTGAATACCATTTTGCATATAGGTAATCGGCATTTTATCTTTCTTATATCTTGGTGTTCCCGGATTCTCGATACCTCCACTTTCTTTTAACCAGTAAAAGATTTCCATGACTTGTCCAAAAGCGCAGATTTCCTGTGCAGTCTGTGACGGGAGTGATTTGAACCACAGATCATCTTTATGTTTTGATTTCTGATAATACCAGTCAGGATATTTCTCCAATCCCAGATTTTTGTAGTTGTTTCTCTCATAATTGCAAACATTCCAAAGCTTGTAAGCCGCATAACACATGTGTCCAACAATATTTGCATCATTTTTATTTAATACAATGGTTGTTTCATGTGTTAACAGCATATTTTCCCTCCTTCTAGTAAGATTTGCTCTGATGCTCGATATAGCGTCGGATATTTTCTTCCGACACCGAACCGATTGTTTCTACATAATATGAGTGATTCCAAAGCTGACCTTTCCAAAGTTTCTGGCGGATCGCCGGATATTTTTCAAAGAGTTTTCTTCCGGTAATTCCTTTTAAATACTTTTACAATATCTGTCACTGACAGTTTCGGCGGTGCAGAAACAAAGCAATGGATATGATCACCTTCACCAACTTCAAAAAGATGAACCGTAAAACCTTTATCGGATGCTATCTTCTGAACCAGCTCTTTCAGATAAATCTCAATCTCTGCTGATAAAATTTTCCTGCGATATTTCACAGACCATACCACATGGTAATTAATATTATATACACAAGTTCTTGAATGTATTAAATTCGCTTTCATACACATAGTATACTATTATATGGAAAGAAATGCAAGCAAAATCGAACATATTTTCGATTTTGCTTGCATTTTCAGACGCTTTCATCTCGGCAATTGAATAACCGAGGATTCTCGCTTATTATCCTAAATTCATATCTCTTACAGTTCAGCCAAACTGCAACTTATATCTGTTTCAGGCCTGAAACCTATTACTTTCCAATGGTAGTAACGTCTTCACCAAACCACTTTTCAGAAATCTCTTTCATGGTTCCGTCTTTTGCCATATCTTCCAGAGTTGCCTGAACCTTGTCTCTTAACTCTGTGTTGCCCTTTCTTGAAGCCAACACCGTACTCTTCCTCGGAAAGGAATCGTCAAGGATCTTGAAATCTGCGTTTCTCTGTTTGATCTGATATCCTGCTACGATCACGTCCATAGCAATGGCATCTACAGAGCCCTGCTCCAGATCCATAAATGCTGTGTTGTAATCAGCAGTGGTCAAAAGCTGTCCAAAAGTGGAAGTCAGATCCGGATCTTCTTTTAATGCTGCTTCTGCGGAAGAATCTGCCTGGCACTCTACTACTTTGCCTGCAAGACCGTCTTTTCCTTCGATGCCGGAGTCATTTCTTACTACAAAGACCTGGGTATTTGCCATATAAGGTTTTGTCCATGTGTAATCATCTTCACGGCCTGTCATGGTAAATCCATTCCAGATACAATCAATGTTTCCGGATTCCAGTTCCATATCCTTTGCATCCCATGCAATTGGCTGTGCCTGATATTCCAGACCAAGGCGCTTTGCAACTTCCTGTGCCAGTTCGGTCAAAACCTGTGTACTCACCGTTATCTCCTAAAAATCCCATTGGCGGAAGTCCTGGTCGAAACCTACGATCAGTGTGCCGCCCTCTGTACTTTGCAGCTGTGGTCATCTTCTGCTTTTCAGAAGAAGCTGCCACTGTAGTTGTTTCTGCCTCAGAAGCCTTTGTTTCAGCTGTTGTAGCAGCGGTGCCTGATGAGCAGGCTGCCATAGATAATACCATCATAGATGCGATCGCTGCACATAATACTCTTTTCTTCATAATAAGTTTCCTCCTCTTATATCGTAACTCACGCCCCCCCATTACATAGCCTCCTGCTGACACAGGTGGCAGGCGGTTAATCTGCTATCGTTTTGACACGCTATCATGGTAGCATACTAAAGTGTTTTTTGTAAAGAGGAAATTTGAAAAAGATCCAGCCGACAAAGCGGTGGACCTTTTTTCGCAAGTATATGAGAATCTGGTACAAATGATGCATCATACAGGACACGCTGGTATTGGCAGCATTGTAGACACTACCATTACTGCCTATACACAACCTTCCCATCGCGCATCGTGTACTTCACTCTGCCAGTCAGCTCTGCCCCAGAAACGGGCTGTTGGTTGCCTTGGGAGACAAATCCGTCTACTACCCACTTTTCATTTTCATCAAAAATCACAAGATCAGCTGCTGCCCCTTCTTCTAAACGGCCGCAGTCTAATTTGTAAAGCTTTGCAGGATTTAAGCTCATCTTTTCCATTAACCCCATCAAAGTCAGATGTCCCGGTTTTACCAGCTGGTAATGCCAAGTGCCAGAGATGTTTCCAGACCGGTAATACCACTTGGTGCCTCGGTAATGGGCTTTTCTTTTTCCTCTTTGCTGTGAGGTGCATGGTCTGTGGCGATCATGTCAATGGTGCCGTCTTTTAAGCCTTCAATGAGCATCTGGCGGTCCCACTCAGTACGCAGGGGCGGGTTCATCTTTGCCAGAGTGCCATGTTCCAGAACTGCATCTTCAGTAAGGGTAAAAGTGATGTGGTGTTACCTCAGCCCATACATTTGCGCCCATTTTCTTTGCCAGGCGTACCATTTCCACAGAATGACCGGAACTGATATGCTGGATATCGATCCTTGCACCGGTAGCCAGTGCGATCATACAGTCTCTTGCTACCAGAGAGTCCTCTGCCAGCGCCGGAGATCCGTAAATTCCCAGCTGTTCAGATACCTTACCATGGTTAATGCCGTTCTGTTTGATAAAGGTTTTATCTTCTTCATGGAAGCTTAAAACTGTATCCAGTCTGGCTGCCTCTTCCATAGCCTCTTTTACAAACATTCCGTCCATTAACGGGATACCGTCATCTGTAAAGCCTGCTGCACCAGCCTTTAACAGTCCTTCCATATCCGTTCTTTCTTTTCCTTCAAAGCCTTTGGAAACAGCAGCGCAGCTAAGTACATGGATACCGGTCTTCTTTCCTTCTTCCAGCACAGTATCTAAGAGTTTCTTCGTTATCCACAATAGGCTTTGTATTTGCCATACACACAACGGTGGTAAAACCTCCTTTGGCAGCAGCCGCAGCGCCTGTATGGATATCTTCTTTGTAAGTCAGTCCCGGATCACGGAAATGTACATGGACATCCACCAGACCAGGCGCTACCACAAGGCCTTTTGCATCAAGCACCTGGTCTGCAGCTGCTTCTGCCTCTGGGGGGTAATGTTCCTTCTGGATATATTTTTCAATTTTCCCATCTTTTACAACAATATCAGCATTTCTTTCCTTCTTTCCTGCCGGGTCGATCACCCGTCCGTTTTGATCAGCAGCATGTTCTTATCCTCTCTTCCTTAAAATGTATTCTCAAAGTCTTTCCTGTGCCTGCTTTTTGCAGCCGGTTTTCTATATCAGGAAACTTTCTCCCTTTTTATGGATCTTTTTGATCCGGTCCTATAGTCTTTTGCACACTCCAGTGCCTTAAACCGGTCTGTTACTTCAAAATCACCCCAGAAATGCATAGAGGGAACACCACATCAGCTCCCACCATTTTCATAAAGTCGTCCATTCCCAGATAGAAATCCTTTTCCTGTCTCGGATCAAGAAGCATAAAAGCCACATCTATATGAATGCCCTTCATCTTCTCCAGCTCTTTATGGAAATTTTCACTCATCCGCTTATTATCTGCTTCTGGTTCTCCAGCCCATACCCAGTTGTTCAGATCTCCTGCATGATAGATCCGCTTTCCTTCCGTTTCGATCAGAAACGCAACACCTTCATCTGTGGATTTAAAAGCCCGGATCTTCACACTGGATTCTCCTGTAAAAGGTACTGTCAATTCCAGTTCTTCTCCCGGACCGGTAAAATAGGTTTTCCAAGAAATTCTTCCGGCACTCTCCGCTTCCAGATATCATCAGAAAGGACAAAACCGGTCTTTTATGCTTTCCTGCCAGTTCAAAGATCACCGGTGAAAAATGATCTCCATGCCGGTGGCTGGCAAAACCAGAAGAGGCTTGTCTTCCTTAAATTCCGGAAGTTCTCCTTCAAAATAGTCAAATAAAAGTAATTTTCATCAGTTTCTACAAGGAAACTGCTGTGGTGGATATAAGTAACTTTCATTTTCTCCCCTCCAGACATCACAATGTTCTCTCCGAGAGGACATCATAATATACTCCGATTCTTATTATAAAAATACATACAGACTGCCGTAGTACAGATGATCATATATCCGCAAAAGACTAAGCATATCCGGCTTCTGTCCCAAGACCAGAAATCCCATAAGAGCTGAAAACATGATCTGCGAATAGTCAAAACAGAAATTTCTTTTGCCGGAGCATAAAAATATGCTTTCGTCACAAAGATCGACCGCCTGCACCGCCAAATCCGGCTGCGATCATAGCTGCAACCTGCCACCATTTCATAGGAGCAAAATGTCCAATGAGAAATGGCAGTGCAAACACACAGGTAAAGGCTGAGAAAAACATGACTATCAGCTTTCCATTCACCCCTCTTTTTCCCAGCACACGCACAAAGCTATAGGCTGCACCGGCTCCCGCACCTCCCAGCATTCCAATAAGCGCTGCCGGATCTGTCATATTTCCTGTAGGTTTGATGATAAATAATGCTCCCATAAATGCTACTACAACTGCAATTCCCTGAAACAGGGTCAGTCTTTCTTTTAAAAGAAAATAAGAAAAAATAATGGTGAAGAAAGGAGACAGCTTATTTAACATATTGGCATCGGAAAGCACCAGGTGGTCAATGGCATAAAAATTGCATACAATACCAACTGTTCCGCAGATAGAACGCAGGAACAAAAATTTAAGATCCCCCTGTGTATTTCCAGCTTTTCCGGCTTGCGGACCAAACCTGCGCCTACAATAAAAAAATGCAAGCAGATTACGGAACAATATCTTCTGCATAGATGGCGAATCTCCCGCCAGCCGGACGCACAGCGACATAAAAGCAAAACAAAATGCCGCTGTCACAATACATAAAATACCTTTTGTCTTGGAATTCATGACTCCTCTCCTTTATCCCTAATGTTCTCTTAAATCCTGAAATTCCTCTATCGTTTATTCACCGTGATAAAAGGTTTTCCACTCCGCTGAAAAACCGTATTGCAAAGAAGGTAATGCGTACGATCCAGTCTATGATCATGGCGATCCACACACCAATAGCCCCCATCCCCCAGGCTACACCGGTCACATGGCTTAAACCGATACGGAAAATGAACATAGATGCAATGGATACACACATCGGAAATTTTACATCATTAGCTGCACGCATTACATTTGGAAGGCAGAAACCTGCCGGCCATAAAAGATAGCGCAGCCATTATGGATCAGGGCCAGAACAGCTCCTAAATGTCTTGTTTCCCCTGAAACTCCATACAACCGCAAAGTAACAGGCATGGTAAGGATCACCACCAGGCAGCAGATTCCGTTGATGATATAAGTCAGCTTCATCATTTTTTTTTGCATAATATTCTGCCTGTTCAAAATCACCGGCTCCCACACAGCGTCCCACTACAGTAATGATCGCCAGACACATGGCTGTTCCCGGCAGAACTCCCATACTGTCTAAGTTATTTGCAATGGCATTTGCAGCGATCTGTGTCGTACCAAACATGGCGATAATACTCACTGTAAGCACACGACCCAGCTGGAAAATGCTGTTTTCAATGCCATTAGGAATACCGATATGCAGGATACTGCTTTATCATACGCATATTTACACCTTTAGTCGTGCCAATACGGATGTCCAGCTTCGGATCCCTCAGTCTCCACATAAGAATGAAACAGGCGATCATACGGGGAGATCGGTGACGCACCTGCAGCGCCTGCCACACTCCAGTGGAATCCAAAGATAAACAGTGCATCGCCGATCGCATTGATCACATTCATGATAATAGACGCCTGCATGGATATTTTTGAATTTCCCATAGACCTGAACAGCGCCGCACAGGAATTGTACACAGCTAAAAACGGGTAAGAAATGGCTGAAATAGTCAGATAGATCACTGCATTTTTCATTACCTCTTCTGTAACACCCTTATAAATGAGGTTTAAGATCGCCAGCGCAGCAGAATGCTTAAAGCCATGATCACCAGCGCAACCACACCTGTTACCAGGATCAGCTGGTCTGCCGACTGACATGCCTTATCTTTTCGCTTCTGTCCCAGAAACTGGGATGTAACTACTGCACCGCCAGTTGCCACAGCAGCAAAAATATTGATAATAAGTACATTGATAATATCTACCAGAGAAACACCGGAAGTAGCTGCTTCTCCTGCACTGGAAACCATCATAGTATCCACCATACCAACGGAAACCGCCAGTATCTGCTCAATGATCGGAGGAAAGATCAGTTTTTTCAGATCATCCCCTGTAAAAAGAGTCCCCCACAGTTTTTGCCCTGCTGTTTTCTCTTTTTTCATCATCATTTTCAAGCACTTCTTTTCATTCTGCTCTCACTGGTCATCAAACAGGAGCTCTCTGTTATAGCGGTAGTAACGTTCACAATTATATTCCTTTAAAAACTCTACACTGGCTTCCCCAGTATTTAAACCGGTCACAAAATCACCAGTTCTGACCATTTGCAAAGGCTGCTTCCATAAAGTCAAAGGCATGCTCTAACTGTTTACCGCAGGACTCCTTTTTTCTCCTCATAGGCATCGCTTTTTCCATAAACTGCTGCCGCAGCCAGTTCCAGCTGTCCTCCTTCTCCTGTAAGGACAATGCCTTCATCTGCTGTACGTACTGCTCCAATGCCTCTTTCACCTTCCGGTAGATACGGTCCTGTGTGCGGTCTGAAAGTCCGCTCTCTTTTTATGGATACGGATGCTTTCTAACTCAGCACCGATGCTTTCTAAGATCATGACCGGAGCCGGTCCATGAACATCTGCCCCATCTGATTCTTTTTTAAACTGCTTTAACTGTGCCATTAAAAGAGTCATTTCTGCATTCATAAGCTTTAATGCCTTGAATCCGTCCGTCAGCTTTGCAAGAAGCAGACCTGTTACCGCCATACGCTCGTCAAAGGAAGCTTTATCCAGTTTATCACAGATCTCTTCTCTTATTGTGCCGGAAAGGATCTCATCTACCTGGTACTGATCCTGATATTTAGAATAAAGCTCCAGATAATTGGCAAAATCCTTGGCGATCTTAGGATGCTGCAGGTATTGTCCTACTACATCCCTGTCCGCTTTCTTCCCCAATGACTCATATACCTGGATCAGCTGGGACAAGTCTTCCCAGCGTCTTGGAGTGGCAAACCTTTTTCCGTCTACAGTAGTTTCCACTGCGCAAAAATACTGGGGACGGATATTCAGATAAGACATGATCGCCGGGTGTATATTCTGGGCATAGGCATATTCCTTCCACACAGCCAGATCCGGTTCAATGATGATCTTTTTAATACGGTCTAGTGTGACAACATCGAATTCGCGGACAGACTTGTTGTATTCCGGTGGATTTCCTGCAGCAACAATGATCCAGCCTTCAGGAACCTTATGGCTTCAAAGGTCTTGCACTGTAAAAACTGAAGCATGGTAGGTGCCAGTGTTTCTGACACACAGTTGATCTCATCAATGAAAAGAATACCTTCTTTTAAAACCGGTTTCCCGTATGCGGTCATACACAGAAGCAATGATCTCGCTCATGGTATATTCTGTAACAGAATATTCTTTCCCACCATAAATTTTATGCTGGATAAAGGGCAGTCCCACTGCACTTTGCCGTGTATGATGAGTAATGGTATAAGCCACCAGGCCGTCTCACATTCTCTGGCGATCGCTCCATGATGCGGGTCTTTCCTACTCAGGGGGCCGATAAGCAGTACCGGTCTCTGACGGATCGCCGGGATCTTATATTCTCAAACTCATCTTTTAAAAAGATAAGCTGCAATAGTATCTTTTATCTCTTCTTTCGCTCGTTTAATATTCACTGGATGCTGTTCCTTTCTTTATACTCACGAACCCCGTGCTGGCGCACTCTACTGCCTGCTTACGCAGGCGGTCTGCTCGTTAATAGCTTGTCAAAAACAAATGTCTGCTGACGCAGCCGCTTGTTTTTGCCTGCACTCATTATCATCTAACACTACCCGCATAGCCCATGCCGGAAACCCTTCTTCGCAAAACCTCTCCCTGATAAACACAAAAGCCGTATCGTAAACCGGTGCCGCTACCGGATAAATACCTTTTCCGTCTGTAAAATAAATAAGTCCCTTCAGCCCATTTAACTGCCCCATTGCCTTTAAAGTATTTACATACTCAAAAGCCGGTCTGAAATCTGTTCCTCCATATCCTTTGATCTGAAAATGCTCCATATAGGATTTCAGGTCATCAGCGCAGGTAAGGACCACATCTGACTGCACCTTGTCATCACATTGGATCGCATGGATGCGCACTTTTCTGAAATAAGTCTCTGACTGGAAAGCACATCATAGGTTTCCTCTAAAAACCACTGTACCAGCTCCCCTGAGCAGGACATACTGGTATCAATGACAATAACAAATTGCTCGATCACTCTGCACCTCTCTGGTCTCCAAAGGTTCTATAAGGCATATTCCCATAAAGGGAAAGGCCGTATGTGTAAAAATGCCTGATCGAAAGGAATCCGGATCTGTCTGCATTTCTTCCCGCAGGACCGCAAATTTCCTTAAAACTGCCGGTAATCATACCGTTCTTCATTTTCCACCTGAATAGAATCCAGCAGGCTCTGTTCATTCTCTGACTCTTCCTCAGATCCCATAGTCTCCATCTGGGTCTGCATCCGCTCCCTGTTGTCATTCCACTGGTTCTGCCTGGTCATGGCAGCCGATGGATCTGCTTCCTGCTCCCACAGATCATGGTCATCTAAATGAAATTCTGCCTGAAGCTGGCGTAATCTTCTCTCCGGAAGAGCCATTTCCATAAGGGCATGATAGACCCGCTCAGCTGTAAGAACGATATTCCGTTCCTCCTCGCTGGAAGCACCTGCGGTCCTGTTTCCCGTTAAAAACCTGCGGATACGCAGATAAGTTTCTCTTCTCAAAGGACTTTGGGGGATGTGGATGCATTTTCATACATTCCATCAGTACAGATTCCATGGCAATATCACAGGCCAGATCCCACATTTCCTTCTCTCTGCCTTTTCTTGTATACAGATGGCAGAACAGACAGTGGAATAATGCATGGAGATAATAACGGTTTACCACCTGACGCCCCTTTTTGTAAAGGTCTAAAATAAATGCAGGACCATAATAGATCACTGCCCCCGTCACAGGCGATCCCCTTTCTGTTCCAGTCTGCTTCAAAGCCCAGACTGCTTAAAGATACATCCAGAAAATGCATATTTACATACAATTCATTCCGTGACTGGTACAAAATACGGGTACAAAACTCTACCTGATCCAGTTCTTCAAGCTGCCTCTGCCTGGTGGGACTTTCCATTACTGTGCGCCTCCATTCATCCTGCGGTGTTCTTCCCCGATCTCTTCATAAAGATGATAAAAGCTCCAGCCTGCATTCTGCTCTGTAACAATAGCTTTTAAATTGATCTTCGGCACTTTCGCCTTACGCAGATTCAAAAGCAAAGTATCAATACGCCGGCTGGTAAAGTCCTTCATTACCAGCATCTGCTCTGTGATCTGGGGTATTTTTTCTTCTGCTTCCGGCTGCTGTAATACTTCCCTTTTTTCAAAGCCCGGTACACCTGCCAGATATCCTACTGATTCCATCACCTGGTCGGGGCCACATTGCGTATCTTCACTCCCATACGCACCAGAACGCTTTTCATCATCATTTCCTGTTTTTTTTTCATTCAGGGGATCTCCCGTACTGTAATATAACACCAGTTCCATGACTGTCCTTTCTAAGATAACTGTCCTTTCTATTGACCGCGCCGTTTATTTAAAAAGCTGCTCACTTTCCAACATCAGCGTAAATGGTCCGTCATTTAACAGCTCCACCTTCATATCTGCGCCAAACTGCCCCTTTTCCACTACATCCACATAGTTTCTGCACCGGTCCATAAAATGTTCGTATAAACGTTCTGCCATATCCGGCGCACCTGCTTTTACGAAGCTTGGGCGGTTGCCCTTTTGCAGTCTGCATAAAGCGTAAACTGGCTGATCACCAGTAATTCTCCCCCTACATCTGCCAGGCTTAAATTTGTTTTCCATTTTCATCTTCAAAAAATACGCAGCTTGCAGATGTTGTCCGCCATCTTGTCGGTGATCTCCTCTGTATCTGCATCTTCTACGCCTAACAGGATCATAAATCCTTTTCCAATTTTTCCCAGAACCTCTCCTTCTGCTGTGACACTTGCTCTGGCCACTCTCTGCAATACTGCTCTCAATGTATTTTCCTCCTATTTCATCACCATCCGGATATATGCTAATAAATTCTTCGCCACATCCGGCTGATACAGCACTTCTTTTGCTCTTGCAGGATAATCGGTAATAATATTATCCACACCTATAAGAGCCATCTGTTCAATCTCGAACGGCTGTTTACCGTCCATACGTGGATCGCTTTACCGTATTCATGAGCTGCCTGGATCTGTTTTTTGTCACCAGACTGGATCGGATACTGATAAAATCCACAAATTCATTTTTATAATAAGAGCCATAGGCTGCAGCCAGAATATAACCTGTCTTTAACTCCGGCTCTGCTTCCTTTATGCGTTTCAGATAATCCAGGAAACTGAAGTGATCACACACTGATCTTTCATTTCCATTTTTCGGATCATTTCTGCCACCGCTTCAGGAAGTGGGCTTTTCGCGCCTATGCTTTTTAATTCGATATTTAAGCGGATATGTCCTTTGCAGGCTTCCAGAACCTCTTCCAGAGACGGGATCTTCTCCTGCAAACTGGGAACTGAAATGGCTTCCCACATCCAGCTGCTCCAGCTGGTCAAAGGTAAGGTTTTTCAGGGACACGTCCACACCAACCACACGGGCCAGGTTCAAGTCATGACAGACCACAGGCACACCGTCTTCTGACAGCTGCACATCGATCTCACTGTAATCTGCCATTTCATCAATAGCTGCTTTGATCGCCGCCATGGTATTTTCCGGAGCATGTTTAGAACTGCCTCTGTGGGCTGTGATCTCCACCTGGGACAAAAATCGCCTGATCCGGGGAATTTCCATTGTACACCATATCAAAAGACCATAAAAGCAGAAATTCCTGAAAGCACAGCTGTCAATGTAAAAAAACCACCGTTTTCTGGAATAACCTTCCTGGTTTTTGGAAAATCGTATTCATTTACCGGGATCGGTGACGCGCCGCCAAACTGATGATACAATACCGTCATTGCGCCAAAATCTGTTACAACTGCCACCGCAGAACCTATAAACAGCAGCAGCCATTCAATGCGGTAACTAACTGTGGCCATTACAGCTGTGGCTGTATAAGCCTTTGCAAATAAAGTCACCAGGACCGCTGCTATCACCATCACTGCACCGTATGTAAGGACCAGTCCTAAAAATAAAAACAGGTTTAACACTACTAAAAGCAGTACGGCCCTTGGCCATTTTTCCTTTAAAAGATCCTTCTGCTTTCTGCGATCCGTCCTTAAAATTTTCTGTTTCAGCATACAGGCAAAAAATACCATCATGGCAGGTACAAGAAAAAACAGTGAAGGACACTTCCCACTACCAGTGCCATTCTGGTCCCTGCGGTATGTAAGATTTCGTATAATACGAAATTTACCGGTTTCATGCGAGTCAGTATACGCACAAGAAAATAGCAGTTCATCAAAATATAATTTCCAAGGACAGCAAATAACAGCCGCCAGTTTTTTCCAGAAATTCATTCACTGCTGCTCCCCATTCCACCTAAAAACGGATACAACATTTATCCCTCTTAAATAAATAGAAGAATGATAGGCCGTTATCATGGCTCCTGTTTCGATCAGCATAAATGCCATTCTAAAAACAGGATAAAGATAACAGCAAAAACAGTAACAGGGGGCGCAGCAGAAAAGCCCCTCAGATTGCCTGTGGTAAAGGTGGCTGTACCCCCGCCATATGCAGTGAGAACCAAAAAATACTGTTTACTGTTTTAATATAGAATATACCTACACGACCAGCCGGTATAAAAACGTAAATAATACCAGCTGGCGCAGGTTCTGTTTGATCACTTCATCTGTAAGTTTCAAAAATAATTTCATATCTGTTCCCCGATCCGGTCTGTCTCCTGTGTTCTTTTGCATAGGCGGTGATCGCCTCATTCAAAAGAAAACATCTTTTATCCAGCATATCTACCACATCTGCACGGTCTTTTTAACTCGTGCAGCAATCCTTCCGTGCATTGCCTTACAAACTTATAGGCTATCTTGTGCTCTAAGCTGGCCCAGAAATCCATAGCTACAAGCGGATCTGGATCTCCACCTTTGTTTCTACCGGCCCATCTGTAAGATAGACCGGTACGGTTACTACACCATATGGTATTTTGTATCCGTTGGGCTTTAGTTCTTAATATAGTCTTTACGCATGGATCACTGTAACATCACCCTGGGCCGCGATCATTTCTGCAATCTGGTAAATATCAGAAGTAAAAAAGAACGATAGGATTACCGGCAATATCGCTCATATTGTCGATGGTCACTTCTGCATCCGTCTCAGCTTTTTACAATGCTGTCTGTTGTCTTCAGTCTGGATTTAATATGTTCTGATCGCAGATCGCAGTGGGTTTACAATTCATTGTTTAATATTTCTATTTTCGTATTCAGCTTCTTTAAAGCCGAATCATAAAGAAACATCACCGACCGCCACTGGTCCACTCTGATCACTGGTTTTGGGATCACTGACATTTAGTGCCCCTTTCTACAGCTTCAGTCCTTTTAACAGATCTCCCAGTCCTGTTAGCAGAGGCTGTTTCTTTATAATCAAATGTTTCTGTGTTTCTTCCTCAGTTTCATGGATCGAGCCTTCATGCTCGACTGATCTTTCCTGTCTGCAATAGATGATCTTTCACTTTTTTACAGTCTGTCCCTCTTTTAAACTACTCTGATGCTTTGATACGCTGCGCTGATCTGGGAAATGGTACCAGTCCATCAATTCCATCTGGCGTAAGCTTTACAAAGTGCACCGTAATCTTTAATACTGTCTACGGTTCCTTCTACTCACATCTGGTTAAACTGTTTTCAGACGCTCTCTATGGTGCTTCTGCTCTCTCTCCTTTTCAACTTCTGCGGCCGGAAAGCACCAGTCTCTTCTTTTCCGGATCAACGGTGCATCGATCACTGTTTTCAATACTCTTTCCCTCGCTAGTCTTCCAGCTTTCAACATACTCTGCAGATAACTGGATGCTGGATAAATGTTTTATTTCATCTATAAATGCGACAACACCGCCTTTTTACAGTTTCTAGTGATTCTGAACTTTACAATGGTGTGCGGTCAGCCATCATCTGTGCAAACTCTGCCCACTTTTCCTTCTGCATCATCTGCCTCCGGAAGCTCAAAATGTCTTTCATCAAATGCCTTTATAAGAAGTTCTCCCAGCTCTCAGTGTGCACATCTTCCATGGTCTCTGCCGTGCCTCTGCTTTTATTTCGCTTCCTGCTGTTTGTTCATTTCTTCACTCATTATCCTCCGCCATTCTATTTTCCAGCGTAACTTTATGAACTCCAGGCTCTACTGTCTGCTTTGCAGACGGGTTCACTCTTCGTTAATGGTTCGTGAAAACAAATGTCTGCTTCGCAGCCGCTTGTTTTTCTCCTTCACTCTCCCTATACTCATGAACCCCGCGCTATGCGTTTCTACTGTCTGCTTCGCAGACGGTTCACTTCGTTAATGGTTCGTGAAAAACAAATGCTGCTTCGCAGCCGCTTGTTTTTTTCCCTTCACTCATTACATTATATCTTATATGGCACTTATATTTCCAATCGTTTTATTTGGAAAATTGTGCTCAGTTTTTCTCGCCCTTTTTCTCCCTTAATTTGCTATGCTATACTTGATTCAGTACAGAAAGATTCCAAAAACATATAATTTTTCTAATTTAAGAGGTATTTTACATCCATGAAAGATATTTTTAGACCTTCACACACATACTATTGCCAGTGGCCATGCTTACAATACTTTATATGA
>VOFG01003082.1_pt1 | contig 25795 bp, 40 predicted proteins | sample 5384171 | NCBI WGS metagenome assembly VOFG01 (sample SAMN12384726, study PRJNA508395) | human gut metagenome | isolation source: healthy gut F | host: Homo sapiens | reverse complement strand
ATGGCTTTGAAATCCAACTTCTTGCTCATAATCCTGCTTTGTACCTCAACTTCACGCCATAATACATCTTCCAGTGCAGCGACATCTGTTGATGTAAGAGGTTGATTTGTTTTTAATTTAGCGATGGCAATATTATCCTGGTGTTGGCGGATATAAAACTCTGCTTTTGCCTAAATTTTTGAATTCATCATTTTCGTTCGGATTCTTTCCACCTGTTGAAAGCAATTCATCTGTAAAATTTGTGATATATTTTATTCCCGAAGGAATATATTTACCAAATTGCCTGAAGATTTTCGAATCTCCTCAAACCTCACGGATTCCCGCATTTTCAATATAATCGGTATGAAAATTTTGTTAATCAAGTCTGACTGTGCCTGAATTTCTGGAATTAGCTACGCTTGCAATTCCAGCAACTTTTTGTGTAAATCTGAACGAGCTCTTGAATATTTCTTTCCAACTTCATAAGCCAGTTCAATTCCATACATGAGCGCATCAAATCGAACAGCACTGCATCCTCCCCTCCATCCGGCAATATTAATGGAGCAACCTCTTCCCGACAATTAACGTATCCTCATATGTAAGAGCATTACATTTGCTTCCGAAGAATATAACTCCACATATTTTAAATGCTGACGCACTACAAAGTTATCCCTCGGTAATTCCTGCACTTTTTTCACTCATTTGTTTAACTAATGCATTACGGTAGGCAATCAGCCTGTCAATCTCTGATATTCAATATCCTGGAAGCTTATAGGAAATCTCAAATTTCAAATTAAAAATCGCACCTTGAAGCGCAATTATATTCGCCGTAGCCTTTCCTTTATTCATTCGGAAAAATTCAAAATTACCACAAAAATCAAAATATAAAACCTCTGCTTGTCTTCTCCATTTAACAGACCAGGACAAAGTCTCGTGCCTCGTCCGATCGTCTGCAAGAATTTTGCTTTTTGCTCATCACTTTTTTAAAGAATACTAAATTCAAAACTTCCGGCACATCGATTCCGTATCTAACATATCTACAGAAATCGCAATCTGAGCATCTTTTTGCTTCAGAAAACTCATCAATTGCGCTCTGTGCATAAGTCATATAATTATCTATTACCTTTGCATAGTCTGGAAGATTCGGATATTCCTTATTAAAACCTCTAATATCTTCTCCGCATGATCATGATTCTTAGCAAAAATAATAGTCTTTCCGATTTTCTGACCATAATCAATCTTAATACCTTCTGTCATTAATACATTCAAAACCTGTTTTATGGTATCTTCATTAAATATCCATGTATTAAGAGCCGACGAACCTATTGCATTCTGGCAAATCCCCATGCTCATCTTCAAATGTTTCTCATACGATTCTTTATCTTCTTCTGATAATTCATCATACACGATGCCCTGTTCTATAAACTTAAGCTTTGATTCAACAGAAATATAATCAACAAGATACCCGTCTTTTTACAGCCTGTGCTAAGTCATATCCATATGTCGGTACACCATTTTCTAACTCAAATACCTCATATGTATTCTTATCAATCTCATCCTTTGGCGTAGCTGTAAGACCAACCAAAAGAGCATCAAAATATGAAAAATATCTTTATATTTATTGTAAATAGACCTGTGAGCCTCATCACATATTACAAGATCAAAATGACCACATGTAAATAATTTTCCCTCATTATCGTTTACTGTATCAATACAATTCATCATCGTCTGATAAGTTGAGAAAACACAATGTGCATTGTAGTTATCTTTTTTCCTCAACAAGATTGGTACACGATAAGTTTGGCAACATATTTACAAAACTTCTTTTTGCCTGTGTTACAAGAGAATTTCTATCAGCAAGAAAAAAATATTTTTACCCAGCCAGTTTTTAGCAAACAATCACATAACGCAATTACTGTTCTTGTTTTTCCTGAACCTGTTGCCATAACAAGCAACGCTTTTCTGCGATTTTTTCATCAAACTGTTACATACTTGCTTTAATCGCCGCTTCCTGATAATAACGCCCAGCAATATTTTTATCTACTGTCACATGCTTAAGACTTGTCCTCATAGTCAAAAAATTGAACCATTTTTCCAAATCTCTTTTGAATAAATAGACGCACATTTTCTTTCTGGATATTGTCCGTCAATGATACGGGTTTCAAATCCATTTGTCATGAAAAATGACTGGTCTTCTTTATATTTTTGTTCCAATAAATCTGCATAAAGTTTCGCCTGCTGCCTGCCTTTTGAAACATCCACACACGTTCTTTTTTGCCTCAATAACTGCTAACGGACGATGCATATCGTCATAAAGAACATAATCTGTAAATCCTACTTCTGATTTATTGGGCATTCCAGGGTTCTACTTCATTAAGCCAATCTTTCCCTTCTGTCCATCCTGCATCCATCAACATGGAATCAATATAAAGTTTCCGGTCTTATATTCCTGACAGATCAAGAGGTTTCGGAATATATGTCTGCTGCTGTTCCTGTCTTCGGGCAGATAATTCTTCTTTTAATGAGGCATTTTCTGCAATTAATTTCTGCAGATCAATTTCCTGCTTTGCAGATTTTTCCTGTTCTTTTGCCAGTTCTGTCTTCGTAGCTTCAGATGCTGCCCCTTTGACTCCTTCGCTTTCTTATCTGGACGTAATGATTGTTTTATCAAATAAATGTTCTTCGTATTGATCTGAATAGCAATATGCAATGTAATCTAAATAAATAAACAGATTTTCAAGGCAAAGCATCGCTTCATCTATTCCCAGCTTTTTACTGCCATGGGCAACGTTGTTTCCACTTCTACGGATATAATCCATACGTTTCCACAAATCAGGGCCCTACGATCTGCGCGGTATTCTTCTGCATTCATCAAACTTTGCAGATTATCCTGATATGGCATTTCAAGTTCAGAATCCACGGAATACATCCATTTAATTGCAAAACTCCATCGCTCTACGGCTGTTAATGATACCCAGCTTCCGGATCCATGAGTATAATCTTTTCTGCTGATATGGCAACGTCCGCAAAACTTGAAAATTTCGATTCAGTTTTTAAATAATCAAAATTAGTTATCATATAAAAACCTCCCATTTTTCCGAAAGTACATTAAATTTTACCTGAATAATATTTTTTAATCTGCAACTTTTGATTTGTCGACCTGTTCTACAAAAGAAACAAACTCTTTTTTTCAGTTCCATTGGTGGAAGAAAAATCTTAGTTTTCTTAATCTCACCTAAGTGTAAATTTGGAACTCCGATGCCTTTTCCTGCTTGAATCAAACTGTCTTTTCGTTTCAGGATTTTAATCACGCATCTAAAGAAAACGGGATTAATCAATTCTTTTGTCTAATCTTGATTGCAAACTTAACATATATATGCAAAAATTCATCTGTATCATTTTACTGCTGCAACACCGTAATTAACACCATTCTTTTGAAATAAGGATATCATTACGTTGGGGTCTGATAGTTGCATATAATTTTTATTCCAATTCCGCAGGAATATATTTTATATCTGTCCAATCTATTTTCTGTGACATTACATCCTTTGAAGACAAAAAAGGTTATATCCTGTTTCTTTATCTTCTGTGTATTGAGGCGTTTGATGTGTCCCATCTTTAATTAATGAACAAACACCCTCAATAGTAACAACATCAAAACCTTTCTCATTATCATGAAGTGTTCCAAACATCTCGACAAATCGTGCTCTAATGAGGTCGTCTAAAAGCTGCAATTCCTGCTGGCGTTGTTCCTTAATCTTAATGATACGATTTAGCTTATCAACAATATGTTTCTGTTCTTCCATACATCTTGATGGAATCTGCATTTTGCGCATAACAGTTTGAGTTAACTTCTGCCTTGTCGCACCATTTACCATTCCATCTACTTTATAAAACATGAGTGAATAACATAGATAATCCACATCTAAACCAGCTTTTGGTTTCAAAACATGAGCATGATTATTAACCCAACATTTCCAGAAACTCTATAAGCAATAGGTCTTTCCTTTGAGCCAAAATTACCGCCATCCTCAGCTAGTAAAACCAGTTCGTCATCAAAATATAACGCAAATATGTCCTGTATTCCATTTGTCCATAATAAGAGATATTCTCCTTCTTTTCTGTTGTTGTAATTGGAATTCGTCATGCGAATCAATATCTCACAACAATCTTCTATAAACATCATGTTCATACATCATCCCTACAAATCCAAATTTGAAATTGGGGAGATAATTTTATGCGATATATTTCTGATGAGAAAATTTTCACATTGTTTTGATTAACAATTGCATATCTGAGCGTTGTATCTATTTGATCATGTCCCAGAATTTTCTGTACCTGTTCAATCGGCATACCTTTCTCAATGGCCCGCGTTGCCATGGTACGCCGAAACTTATGTGGATGAATCTTTTCTAGTCCCAACAATCTTCCCCAGAACGTAACCTTATCTCAACACCACTTATTTTCAGCCGCTCATGAGGGCGCATCTAATGTTACAAATAGCGCTGGATTACTGTCATCCCGACTTGCAAAAGTAATTTTGTAAATGAATTTTTTGCCTTAGCATCAAAGTAAACTCTTCTTTCCTTATCCCCTTTTCCATAAACAATACATTCTCTTTGTTCCAGGTCAACGTCACTAATGTTTAAATTTACCAACTCACCTACTCTGATTCCCGTTGAATAAAGCAATGATCATTGCAAGGTCACGTATCTCACTACAATGATATCTGATTTTTCAATGGCTTCATCTGAAATAGTTTCTTTTACTACAGTTTTGTTTTTTTTTTGGATTCTCCGCATTGGGCTTTTTAAATATAGTCCTCTTCTTCCAACCATGAAAAAAAACTGATATATTTCACGAATATTATCCACCGTGACTTTACTGCAATTATTTATTTTTCTGATACTCTACCAGATATGTTCGCATTTCTTCTGTAGTAATCTTCCTTATAGGTCTTTTTTCTATATGTTTTAATAAATGTTCAATTGTAACTTTATAATATGTCAGCGTTCTTTCTGAGCATCCTTCTATTTTCTTTGCCTCTAAAAACAGTTTAAGATATTCATTATTTGATATTTCCACACTTGATGCTGTCTGCTCTGTTAAGTTGCGAAGCAATACTTCCTGTAGTTTTTTGATCTGAGAAATATTTAAGAATTCCGCCATTTCATTTAAAATATTTACTAATTTTTTCTTCCATGTTGGTATACCTTTCTTACTATACCAACATCCTGCAACCATTCTAAAATCATTCTATAGTTCCTGCTGTTCCAGCACGTCACCATATTGTATTTAATTCATTTTTAATTTTCTGAAATTCAGGAATATATTTGTTCAGTATATCCTGGACCAATCTTTTTAGCAGCCTGATAAATCATATATATGAGACAAATCATTTCTTGCTTTTAACATTTCCAATCAATTTTCTTCGTTTATAAAATCCCACACTGAATAAGCTGCCTTTATAATACTTCTTGGTGAACCTGTACTTCCAATGCTACGTCCCTCATACAAAAGCAATTCTTTCATCACTTTCCAGCCCTAACTCAAACTGTATAAAAAAAAGTTTATCAATGATTCCACCAATGATAAATTCGTTTGTAAAGATCTTCTTCTCCTGCTTTTTCCAGTATTCTTAGGTTTGAAACATAATTTTTTATACTTTTCATAAATAACAACTCCGTCTCTTTTTATGGAATCCTTTAATTTCTCTGATATACCTCTGTCCAGTTCAATTATATCATATTCTAACAAAGTGGATGTTTCTTCATCTACTGACATAGAAAATCCCAGAAAATTACCACCTTCTACTGCCAAATCAATATCACTTTTCCTATAAAAATCGCCTCTTGCTCTGGAACCAAACAGAATCACCTTTTTTACATGGTTTTTAATGCAATATTTTAATTTCTTCTATTACTTTGTTTGAAATACCAGTCTTTTTCAATCCATAACGCACCTCTTTTACCCAAAACTGTTGCATTAATGACTTTTGTAAAGTTTCCATTTTTTTAAGCTTTCTTCTACTTTCAATTTTTGATTTGTTGATTTGTTTGACGAAGTCTGCAAACCGACTCTGTTCACCTAATGAAGCATATTACTCAGTATCAGCTATTACACCAAGGTGCCGTGTTTTTATAACAACACCTTTGGTTCTGTCTTAAACTGTCTCTGAATTCTATCTGATTTTAATTGTTCACACAGAAATTCTGGAAGCAAATCGTTCTCTGTCATATTTGATTACAGCTAAACTTTCGAAAAGCGGATTTTTCTTCAGTTTTTGTAACAGGAGAGCCTAAGGATCCTCTTAGAAAGAAGAATATCATACAATTCTGTTTGGCTTAACGTTTCTGTATATCCTGATATTCCACTTCTGAAATATGCTTTATATCCTGAAAAATCCAATTCTCCATTTACCTATTCTTTGCAGAAATAAAGGTTATTCCTTCATCTATGTAATTTGGTGTCTTATGCGTTTCATCTGTAATTTTTGAACACACATCACCAAGCCAGATCAGCGGATAATTACCATTATCAAACATCTCGACAAATCGTGCTTTGATAAGCTCATCCAGTTCTGAAGTTCTTCTTTTCTTGCTTGAATAACTCCATATACCCTTTCTAATATTTTGAAAACTCTATCTGTTTTCCAAAGAAATTTCTGGAATCATAATCTCTTCAAGCACTTTTTCGACTGATAGCCTTAAATGTACTTCCTGTTCCTTTGCTGTTTAATTCAGCATTTTTCCCTTTAAAGCAACCAAAAGATAAACTCTGGTGAAACCTTTGACTTATCAGGTGTTAATGCTGCAAGTCCTCGACCTATACAACAATTTTCCCTTTGCATAGTTCATTGCTCCAATAGGTGCTCTTACAGAAATAAGAATGTCATTTGGAGCTGCCATTTTCGTTGGCTCTGAACACCATTTTCTTGTAACAGGATACCTTTACACCAAAATCTGCATTTCCTTGAAAAATGGAACACCATCGCCAGTATCGTTATAACTCTTTGAATCAGGTGACTGTCCCATATTAATAGCACAGACATCTTTTTAGCATCTCATAATTCATTTATTCATCCCTAAAATCCGAATTTTAATCGGTTTTGCTCATCCTTCCTTACGATTTAACAATTTCTCAATTCATCCATTTCTTGTCAATCTCCACTTTCTTCCGGATATCAGCCATAATTTCCGATGTTGGTGGGTATTCAACAGCTACATACTCAATTTCTTTTGAATATCTAAGATTTTTATCAACGATATCCTGTTTTGGAACCATAAAAGGATTTATCTCTGTACGTTTTTCTATCAAGATTCTTTTTTATTTTAAACCGTTCGAAACTAAAATATCCAAGTCGGAGTTCTTTTTATCGTCCAAACTAAATCCATCGGCTGTCATTATCATCCAAAACCATACATTATCAGTTCCGCCATGTTCTGTTTTTTGTAAATATAAAATTGCGGTTGATACTCCTGCATATGGTTTAAACACACCGGAAGGCATGGAAATAACCGCTTCTAATCTTTGGTTTCAATAATTTCTTTTCTGATATCCTTATGAGCCTTTGATGAACCAAAAGTACACCATCTGGAACGATACGGCACATCTTCCACCTATTTTTAACATTCTAAGAAATAACTTGCTAAAAATAATAATTCTGTTTTCTTTGTCTTGCCGCAAACTTTAAGCAGATCACCTGATACGACTCTGCATCAGACTTCCTTTAAATGGCGGATTGGCAAGTATTAATGAATACTTATCCTTATCTGGATTCTGGTCAGATAAACTATCCCTATATTCAATAAATGGATTATCAATTCCATGCGTCATCATATTCATTAACTCCAATACGAAGCATTGTTCCTCCATATCATATCCATAAAACATGTGATTCATATAATGATCTTTTTTTCTTTATCAAAGAAAATCTCTTCTTTTTTTCTTCTCTTTCAAATATTCTCCTGAGGCAACCAAAAATCCCGATGTTCCACATGCTGGATGCAGAATCGCCTCGTCATAGGGATTATCATTTCTACCATCATGCGTATAATATGTCTTGGCGTTTCAAACTGACCATTCCGTCCAGACTGTGCAATCTTTGACAAAAGATACTCATACACATCTCCCCGTACATCTGCGGTCTGGACTTCATTCATCATCTTATAAATTTCGTCAGTGAATCAACGACCTTTGATAAAACAAGAGGTGTGGGTAATTTAAAAATAGCATCATCCATATATTTTGAATAAGCACTATTCTTATCACTGTGCAATGTCTTTATAAACAGGAATACCCATTCCTGTATTACAGAATACATTCTGTCTGCAAGAAAATCATGAAAAACAGACCACTTAAGCTGTGAACCTGCAATTGTCCTTTCTCCAATTTTTATCTCATCTGAAAAAAATGCTCTGATATGGAAGTCCAAGCATTGCACTTTCTTTTGCTCTTATATTATCCGAATCATCCAGCTCATGAATAAACATCAGATATGTAATCTGTTCAATTACTTCTAGCGGTTTAAATCCCCAAAGCAAAAATATCCCATAAACCGTCAATCTTATTTTTTAATTCACCTGTAACCATTTAAACCTCCACTTTCCACACATATTTTGTGTAACGTCCACCGCCGATTTTTCTATTTCTCCATTCTTTAATAACTCTGCCAAAAGCTCTCTGTATGGTTGTATCACTTATATCTGGATTCATTTCCAACAAATCGGCCTTTGTAATCATGCCTATATGATTCTTAATGATCTCCCTAATGCGATCTGATTTTGATAATCCTGGATCTGTCAATAACTTCACTCTGGCTTCAAATTCTTTATATATGCATTTTACGATTACCCCTAACATATAGTTTACAAATGGTTTATAATCATTCTTATTCTCATGCCAGTTTATCGAACTATCCTGAAGTGCTTCATAATATGTTTTCTTTTGAATCTTCGATTATTTTTTTAATACTGATGTATTTTCCCACAATAAACCCGGACTGATATAACAAAAAGCAATGTAAGCAATCGGCTCATTCTTCCATTACCATCATTAAATGGATGAATACATAAAAATCTAAAATAAACATCATACCAACAAGATAGGATCTGTTTCATCCTTTGCTAATGAAAATAAGCCTTGCATAATTCATCTATTGATGCCGATGTTTCCCACGCAGCTACTGGTCTGAAACACGAATTTTTCGTTTCCTTCCATATCTATTTCACGAATAATATTATCTGATGTCTTAAATATTCCTCCATCTATATTTCCAAGAAATTTATATAAATCTCTGTGTAATTGTAAAATATAGTTGCATTTATTGGAATATAATCATAATTCTCATGGATGGTATTCAATACATCTCGATATCCCGCTATTTCAGACTCATCACGATTTCGCGGTGTTGTTTTCGCCTTGTACTAAATTTTTCAATCTATCGTCTGCAGTTGAAATGCCTTCGATCTTATTTGAAGCCTCTGTACTTTGAACTTTTGCTATTTCTACTAACTCGTTAAGTTCATCTTTATGAGCTTCAATAAATAACCTCTGTTCTCCCTTATATTCGTGAATAAGAGTGAGTTTTTTACTATTTCCGGCGTCAGTAATTTATGCCATTTTTCTCTATAGTTATAGTCTCTCATTCAATTACCTCATTGTTTTTAATTTAGTCATTTATTTCTTGAATGACCCAAATTGATTGTGTTAATTTTACAATATTTTAATTCGGTCGTCAACCATTCTAATATAGTCATTTGCAATCATTTTGACTAAATTAAAGGTTTTTACAAATTCTATATAATTTTATAATAAAACAGCGATGAACAGATAATTATACCCATTCACCGCCTTTTTTATTCTTATATCCACTAATTCATTTTTGGTTATTCCGCTCTGCCTTCTATCTTCCATAAATCTTATGAGACTTGTCATTCTCATCCACAGCTACAAAAGGAAATTTCAGCAAACTCTTATATACCTGATTTCATCAAACAGCCTCAATCTCATCTGCGATCCGTTTTCCCATTTCTTTTGTTCCTACAAGTATCTTGCCTTTATGCCAGATATCCGCAGTAGCTATATTGGCAGCTAAAACCTGACGGATGGCTTCTTCTATGGCTCCGGCCTCTGCCTCTAATCTAAAGGAAAGGCGCAGCATCTGGGCAGCTGCTGCGATCATCCCAATAGGATTGACCAGATTTTTGCCGATCACAGATTCGTCCGGATAATGAAGCTGGTTTGGTGTATAAATTCCCTGCTCTGTACCACTGATCTCTGCTGACGGATAAAGGTATGGAGTTCCTGTCAGTTCTGTTCCCTCGTCGGATATTATATCACCGAAAAGGTTAGATGTAACAAAAACATCAAAACGGCCTGGATCGCGTATCAATTCCATAGCTGCATTATCAATATATAAATGTTCCAGATTCACCTGGGAAATTCCCCAGCTGCCAGGTTGACAGTCTGTCTCCACAGCCGGGAACTTCCCAGCACATTGGACTTATCCAGATTGGTCACTTTACCTCTGCGGTTTTCTGCCAGCCTGAATGCTGTTTTCGCCGTTTTGCTGACAATTTCTTCATTATAATATTCATATTCATATGCTTCTCCCCCATGCCCTTCTCCTGAACTTTTTCTGAACAGAGGACACCACCGGCAATATCACGGACAAAGGCTATGTCCATCCCATTTTCCAGACGTTCTGCTTTCAGTGGAGAAAAACATTTAAGAGTAGGATAAATACGCACCGGGCGAATATTGGTGCTTACATTTAATGCCTTTCTCAGCTCCATCAAAGCACCTTCCGGACGTTCATCAATAGGCCGGTCCTGATATTTTTTCAAACCCGTATTTCCAAAAAGAACAGCGGGGACACCGGTACAGATATCAAAACTTCCCTTAGGCAAAGGTTCTTTTTCCTGCTTCCAGAGCCTGTGCGCAGGCTAAAACAGGATACAGCTTTAATTCATGTCCAAACCGGCGGCATACAGCCTCCAGCACACGGACTGCCTCTTCCATCATTTCCGGCCCAACTCCGTCTCCCCGGATCGCTGCAGCCTCCAGTTTCATTTTTCACTCCATCCTTTCCTATATTCTTAATTAACTGATCATTTTAGAATTGCAGGAGTGCAAAGCACATAGCAATTCGGTATCAGAGGGTTTCATACAACTGCTTTTCTGTCCATACCGGAATCCCTGTATACTCAAAAGCATTATGGTGAAGAAGTGCGTCATAAGCACCGTGGGCAAGAGCTTCCATTTCAAATTCCCCTGGAAGCACTGCTACCGGGGCCATCGCTCCGATCTGTTTTTCAATCTGTCTACCAGATAGGTATCATGAGCCATTCCACCGGTAAGAACGATCCCGTCTAACTGGCAGTTCATAGCAGCATACATGCTTCCTGCATACTTACCAATCTGATAGATCATGGCATCATAGACATTTTTTAGCATAAATGTCACCATTTTGGATCCGTTCAACTACTTCCCGGCATCAAAGGTTCCCAGATGGTCACTTAATCCGCCCTGGCTGCGTACAAATTTCATCAGCTCTTTCTCTGTTTTTCCGCTGAAGCTTAAATGGATCATATCTACCGCCGGGATACTTCCTGTCCTGGTAGGCGCCATAGGTCCATCTCCATTTAAAATATCATTGGTATCCCCATTTTTCCCTTTTCGTGGGCAGTAACACTGATACCGCCTCCAATATGGCAGACGATCAGGTTCAGATCCTCATAGGCTTTTCCTACAGACTCAGCATATCTTCTTGCTGCTTCCTTCTGGTTTAAGGCATGGCTGTAGCATCCTGTATACACCCTTAATGCCGGTCAGCCACGGCAATCTGGCGCATTTCGTCTGTTGCAGGACTATTTACCATAAATGACGGTTTTCCTGTTTCTTTTTCAAACATAAATGCGATCTGGCAGCCTAAAAGTGCCGGATGAGACGCATAGATCTCATCATGTGCTTCCTGGACCATCCGTTCATTTACACGGTAGGTACCACCCACATGGGAACACTGGCCACCGCCTCTTGCAGCAAATCCATCTATATCAGAAAGACTTAATCCATTTTTCCTGTAATGCATCCAGGATCATCTGTTTTCTGTACGGGATCGTCATTATTATTTTTTAAAATCTTTCAGTTCCTCTGCTGTATGCACCAGGGACTTTTTAAAAATTTCTTTATCGTCTTCAAATACAGCAATCTTGGTAGATGTAGATCCAGGGTTAATCGCAAGAATTTTCATCACAATCTCCTTTGTCTTTAAGGCAATCCACAGATATGCTCTACAGCCGGTTTTAATATTTTCTGCATGGGATGCATTAATTTGCCTACTGATAATGCACAGATGATCGTCCCTCCCGGATGCCATCCAGTTTTCCCAGAAATACACAGGAAAGGACAATACCGATCACAACGGTCAGACAATCCATGATGACCTTAATATCATGAAAAGGCTTGCCAGGAAGAATACACGGTTTTTACTGCATGAGTCATTCCTTCCATGGGCATGTTTACCAGCTGCACATCCATATACAGGCATACGCCTATTGCTACAAAAAACGATACTGATCGCCAGCATAACCAGTTGCCCCGGATAGGTAGGAATGGCAAAATCTCCCACCACTTTCTTTGCAACATCTACAAAGCGGCCAAAAATCGTGGAAAATACCAGCTGGGTCAGGTCTATGGGACGGAATTTTTTTCTTAACAATAATATCTGCACCAGGATATAAAAACAAAAATGCCGATCACGCAGTTTCAAGATCGAGTCCTGTAATGCGGCTGATCGCATAGGGAAGGGAGTTTACCGGTGAAACTCCCAGAGAAGAATTAACAGAAAATGCCACTCCAAAGGCCATGAATAAAAAGTCCGGTCACGTACAGAATCAGGGGCCTTTTTACCATCAGCATGTAAATCCGCTCCATACAGGAATACCTGTATAAGTCTTCGCCTCTTCTTCCCCGCTTAATGCACGGATCGCACCTGCTGCCAGTGCTTCCATTTCAAATTCGCCTGCCATAACAGTGACCGGTGCAATAAAGGAAAGCATTTCTGTCAGTTTTTCTACTACATACTTGTCATGGGAGATGCCGCCTGTTAATACGATCCCGTCTACCTTTCCATGAAGAACTGCTGCCATAGAACCTGCTGTCTTTCCGATCTCATAGATCATGGAATCGTAAATTAATTTCGCATACTTATTTCCATTTTCGATCATTGCAGTTACTTCTCTTGCATCAGAAGTTCCCAAATGATCTACCAGACCACCGGTCTTTGTGATCTTCTCACGCATCTCTTTTTCTGTGTATTTGCCGGAATAACACATGGTCACAACATCCTTTACAGGAAGCTGGCCGCAGCGGGTGGGGGCCATTGGTCCGTCACCATTTGCAATATCATTAGAATCTACCATTTTTCCCATTTTGTGGGCAGTTACAGAAATACCGCCGCCAATATGACAGATGATCAGGTTCATATCCTCATATTTCTTTCCCTGCTTTGCTGCAAAACGGATACCGATCTCCTTTTGGTTTAATGCATGGATACGGCTCTCTCTGTATATACCCTTTAAACCGGTTACACGGGCTACGTCCTGAATTCATCTACATCCGGTGGATTTACTACAAATGCAGCTCCGCCAAATTCTTTTAGAAAATGCATCTGCCAGCTGTGCGCCTAAGGTTGCAGGATGCTTTACTGTATAACATTCTCTTGCATGCTCAAGAAGCTTTTCACCAATGGTGTAAACGCCGCCTTCTACATTTACCAGGCCACCTCCTCTTGCAGAAAATGCGTCTATGCCTTCTAAGGTCTGTCCTTCTTCTTTCAGGACATTTAATATCATTTCCTTTCTGTATGGAAGCTGGTCACTGATCTCCTTAAACTTCTTTTAATTTTTCTGCATCATGGCCGATATTTTTGAAAAGATTTCCTTTTCTCCCTCAAACATGGCGATCTTTGTGGAAGTAGAGCCGGGATTAATGGCAAATACTTTATAATCTTTCATAATGATTTTCTCCTCGTTATCTAATATCTTTAAAAAGGGTTTTCTAAAAAGCACGCTGACATAGCGCCAACGTGCCTTGTTTTTTGTTGCAATGTGCCTGGTACATCATTTTCATGTACCGAAAAACCGTTTTCGGCTTTTCCACATCTATTAATGGAACAGTGGATATAACAGTCCGATCCAGATAACCATCAGTGCACCACCGATACGGGTAGAGATAGAAGCGAATGCCAGCAGGTTCATACGGTTTGCTGCTGATAAAACTGCCAGGTCACCGGAACCACCGATGTTGCAGCAGCAAAGACCTGCTGTAACGCCTGCCTCTGTATGCCCACAGACCAGAGAGAGCTTTCCGAAGATCATAGCGCCTAACATAGCACCAAATACTGCTAAGAAAATAACTACAAATGCACCTGGGCTGAAGTATTCTGCAAGGGTGGAGAACTTCAGGGAGTTGATACCGATACCTGCGATCAGCATTGGAAGCAGTGCTTTTAATGCAAAGTTCATGGAGTATACACAGTTGTCAGCAAACTGGTCTGGAAGAAGACCGGTAAATTTGATGATAATGCCAAGGATAATGGTCCATGCCAGTCCAGGGATCACGCTGAAGCCCTGGAATATGGCCAAGGATATTACCTAACAAGTACAGACAGAAGCTCATGAAAATACCAGAACCTAATGCTACATAATCAGCAGAAGTACCGGGTCTCTTCTGTTCCTGTTCTTCCTCTTTCTGCACCTGGGCACTCTTTGCAGCAAGGATCTCACCATTACCATTTAAGCCCTTCATCTTTGCAGTTACAGAACCTGCAACAGCTGCCATTACAACAGCCAGTACGTTTGCGATAGAAGCATAGCACAGAATTTTCCTGCCATTGAGTCATATCTGTGCCAGAAAGGCTGGTATATAATGCTGGCAGAGTGGTCATAGCACCACCGGAACCACCGGACATACAAGGAGCACCAATATCAAACAGTGCCTCCGGGATACCATAGCCTGTAACCAGACCTGCTAACATACAGAAGCCTAATGCAAATACCTGGCTTCCAAGGATAGTAGGCATATATCTTGCAGTTGCGCCAAGTAAAACCTTACGGTCCATAACCAGGATGGAACCCACTAACAGCATGGCAATATATGCATCCTGAAAGCCGCCGCCCATAAGGACCTTAACACCGTTTACCAGCTCCTGGGGAACCAGTCCAACATAATTTAAGAAAGAAGCACCGATCAGAGGCAGAAGACATGCGCCGCCTAAGTAGTTATTTACGATCGGGATAGTATTTCCAAGCCAAAAACAGGCCGCCAACTGCCATAAGATAAGCAATTGTCATAATAAAGCTGGTTGCCATATACTTTCCTGCATCATTGGAATAGCTCTTTACAACCTGCATAAAGCCAAGATAAACAGTTGCCATTACAATGATAAAGAATGGAATGAAATACTTTGCAGGAAGCCCACACACCTTTAAAATTTAATTTTTTCTCCATTTTTATTCCCCTTTACTTTCCGCCCACTAACGCCGCGATGACGATGGACATATATTTATCATCTGCACTTGCCGCACGGGATACCATCAGAACCGGAACCTTTGCTCCCAGTACCACGCCGCCGGTTCTTCCGCCGCCAATAACAGTGATCGTCTTTGCTGCAATATTGCCGCTGACGATATCCGGAACAACTAAAAGATGCGCATCTCCTGCAACAGGACTTACATAGCCTTTAATTGGTGCAGAAGCCGGATCCATAGCCAGGTCATAGCTGATCGGACCTTCAATGATGCAGCCATCTACGCCTTCTTCCTTGATCTCAGCTGCTTCTACAGTCTCCTTCATCTTCGGATTCACCTTCTCTACAGCCGCCAGAATGGCTACCTTTGGCTGTTCTACGCCTAATGCGTGGAATGCTTCTACTGCATTCTGGATTGCTGCCTTCTTCTGCTCCTTAGAAGGATAAGTAAGAAGGCCTACATCTGTGATGGCAAATACCTTGTGATAATTTGGGCTTTCCATGAAAGCTAATAAGCTCATGGTATCATTTTTTCTGATACCTCTTTCACGGTTTACCAGTACCTTCATCAGGGCACCAGTTTCTGTCTTACCCTTCATGATGCAGTCTACTTCCCCATCTCTTGCCATATCAGCAGCTTTCTGGATAGCTTCTACAGGATCTTCCACATGGATAATAGTCATCTTATCTGCATCTGTACCGATCTGTGCCAAGATCTCACGGATCTTTTGGCTCATCGCCGATCAGTACCGGTTCTACCATGCCATCCTTATATGCATGGCTGATGGCTTCCAGCGTATGCTCGTCCTGAGCCGGTACTACCGCAACTTTTGCGTTTTACCGGCATAGCTTTCAGCATTGCTTTCAGCTGTTCAAAATTCTTTATCATTGATTTTCCTCCTGTTTATAGCTGTTCTCCCGGAATCTGAGAGAACAGCTGACCGCTTTTTCTGCCTTTAAGATAACGCTGGCAGATCAGCCGGATCTGTTACAACACCCATAACAGCAGTTGCTGCTGCAACCGTTGGGCTTGACAGATAACTTAAGGTTTTCTTAGTTCCCTGACGTCCGATAAAGTTACGGTTTGCAGTCAGCAGAATCCTCTCATCATCTGTCATCAGGCCATATGGCATACCACAGCAAAGTCCGCAGCATGGATGGCAGATCACTGCACCTGCTTCAATAAAGGTCTTAATATATCCTCTTTCAATAGCCTGCTTGAAAATGGTATTAGTTGCAGGAACAACGATGAAACGCAGTCCTTTTGCCACTTTGCGGCCCTTTAAGATCTTTGCGGCTGCTTCCATATCTTCAATACTTCCGTTGGTGCAGCTTCCCAGATATACTTCATCCATCTTGGTTCCTTTTACTTCACTGATTGGATGAACGTTGTCAACGCCCTGTGGACAGGACAGCTGAGGCTCCAGTTCGCCTACATCATAAGTAAGTACCTTTTCATACTTTGCTTCGTCATCTACGCATACCCAGTCGATCTCTTCCAACGGCATTCCGTAGTACTCAGCTGTTTTCTCATCTGCCTCAAACACACCGCACTTAGCGCCTGCTTCCAGAGCCATGTTTGCAACAGTAAAACGCTGTTCCATGCTCATTTCATGGGCTGCAGGACCGGTAAATTCCAGAGACTTATACTGTCCTCCATCTGCCTTGATATCGCCTAAAATACGCAGGATAACGTCCTTGCTCATAACCCGTCTCTTAAATGTCCGTTTAATACGATCTTTATAGCTTCCGGCACCTTAAACCAAAGTTCCCCCGGTGATCAGGGCTGCTGCCATTTCTGCTGTACCAATACCAGAGCAGAAGTTTCCGGCACCGCCGTAGGTGGTTGTATGGCTGTCCGTTGCAGTTGCGATCTCACCTGGCTTTGCATACTTTGCTTCATGCATAATGGTGTGGCAGATGCCTTCGCCAATATGAAGCTTCTTGATTCCATAGGTTTTTGCCAGTTCCAGACCAGCTTCATAATGGTCATAGTCATTTTAGCAACTGCAGTTGGCATACAATGATCCCAAACGATAGTTACCTTATCCGGATCATCAATCTTGTCTGCACCAATATCCTTCCTGGTCTCCAGCAGGTAAGTGGTATAAATATCATGGATCATAAACATATCTGGCTTGGTGATCACAATATCCCCAGGAGCCACATGCTCTTTTCCTGCATTTTTCTTTAAGATCTTCTCTACCATAGTGTAGCCTTTTTACGGCACTGCTCAATAGAAAGAGGTTTGATATCCATTTTCACATTTCCGGCTGCAAGACGTTTTCTGGTATCTTCGATCAGCCCGCCGTTTGCTACGATGTTGTACAGATTTTCAGGAACTGCTCCTACTTTAAAAGGATTTTCCATTAACACTGACGGTCTGTGCGTCTACGTCTACAGTAACAATATCTCCCCTTCACATACATCCTGGATCTGATCACAGGTAAGAAGGAGAATACCGCTGTTAAATGCGTTGCGGAAGAAGATTCTTGCAAAACTTTTTGCAATGATGCAGCGAACACCATTATAGGAAAGAACGGTAGCTGCCTGCTCACGGCTGGAACCACAGCCAAAGTTGGTTCCTGCCACCAGGATGTCTCCCGGCTGGACTGTTGAGCCAAATTCAGGCTTTAACAGCTCAAAAGCATATTTCTTCATTTCATTTCGATCCGGATCGTACCTTTTTCCCTGGGATAATGGTATCGGTGTCAATATCATTTCCGAACTTCCAGATTTTTCCACTGAATTTCTTTTCCATAACCGCTGCCTCCTTACATCTGCTTCGCAAAAGGAAGCGTTCATTACTGTTTCAACAGAACCTGTATATACTTCTGCGTCATCGCAGCCCATGGAACCAGCAAAGGTATACAGTCCGGTAGTTACCAGACGTTCCTTATGTCCCATAGCACCAGGTCCCTGGATCACTACACTGTGATCTCCAGCTGCATTGATCTGAGCCCCGAAATCAATGAATTTAGTAAGGATGCCTTCCTCAGCAGCCTGGATATAATCACGGCTGGTTGCCGGGCAGATACTTAAACGGAAACCTAATGCCAGCTTATGTCCATCTAACATAGATGCTGCTTTCCGCAACTGTTCAATAGTTCCGCCTGTATAACCGCCGATCTGGCCTGCATTTAATTCCATGCCTGCTTTTAGAAGCCTTAGGAACGATACCAGCCTTTTTCTGGTCATTTCTGTCACCGCATGGAAGCATGACCATTGGCTCAACTGCCCCTAAGTTCAACGTTAAACCTGTGGACTGTTTTTCTTCTGTAATGGATGCTGTAAATGCACCTGTGATACATGCCATGCTGCAGAATACTGCTTTCTCATGTTCATCAAAGGATGGTGCATAGATTTCTACTGCCCTGCGGTTTAATTCATGGTCTTCTGCCAGGAATGCAAGTGCTGCGTCCATAACGCTTACACCTTCTTTTAAACTGCCTTCCAGGTTTACGCATAAACTGTTTCGGAACAATGATGCTGTAACGGTCTGTTTCAGCTGCTCTTGCCAGTTCCGGAATGCTTACGTTGATGCCCAAAGCACCGATGCTTCCGAAAAATACTTCCGTGGGAACCACCGCCTACAATGATCTGGCCTGGTTTTACCACTTCATTTAACATATACTGATATCAACGCCCTCTGCCTGGATATAAGGACATCCGTACTTTTCAGCAAAAGCCAGGTTCTTTCTTAAAATAGCTGCTGCCTTCCGGACGTCCGGTTGGTACATCATGATCGTAAATGACCATTACCTTTCAGGCTTTGCTACGGCAGAGATTTCATCTACCGCAGCATGAGCTACACCATCATTGATAACGATCCAGTCAGGTTCTACTGTTACAACTGTACCGACTTTTCCCCCAAGTAACCGTTCTACAAATGTACTCATAACCTTCTTCTCCTGTTTTAGTTTTTTTTTTTTCAGCAAGTTCTCTATATTTTTTACATAGCGCGCCTTTGCTTCATTTTCTGTACGTTCAAACAGTGCATCAGCTGCCTCCGGGAAGGTACGCTCCAGAGATGAGAAACGGACCTCGCCTCTTAAGAACTCTCTGAAATCACCCTGAGGTTCTTTAGAATCCAAGATAAATGGATTCTTGCCTTCTTTGATCAGTTCTGGGTTGTTTCTGTATAACTGCCAGTATCCAACTTCAACTGCACGCTTTGATCTCACCCTGAACGTCGTTCATTCCGCAGCGCAGTCCGTGGCTGATACATGGAGCATAAGCAATGATCAGAGATGGTCCCTTATGGGCTTCTGCCTCTGTTACAGCCTTTAAGAACTGTGCTGGATTTGCGCCCATAGCTACCTGTGCCACATATACATCACCGTAGCTCATTGCCATCATTCCTAAGTCTTTCTTCTTTCTGCGCTTACCAGCTGCTGCAAACTGTGCTACTGCACCGGTAGGAGTTGCCTTAGATGCCTGGCCGCCTGTATTGGAGTAGATCTCAGTATCGAATACCATTACATTTACGTCTGCGCCGGAAGCTAATACATGGTCTAAGCCGCCATAACCGATATCGTATGCCCATCCATCGCCGCCGAAGAACCATACGGATTTCTTGGTTAGATGGTCAAAGTTTTCACGGACTGCCTCAGCCAGTGCCTTTACATCATCTCCAGGAACATTTGCTGCAACCAGATCTGCATTTTCGCTTAATAAACCGCTTGCCCTCAACTGCATTCTTTAATGCTTCTCCTGTTTCACATGAACTCTTATCATTGTAAGAAGCCAGCCATGCAGCTGCTGTTTCTTTGATCTTGGCATCATCTGTCTTTTCAGCCAGTGCTTTTTACATGCTCAGCCAGTTTTCTCTCTGCTGTTCAACAGAAAGCCAGATACCCATACCATACTCAGCGTTGTTCTCAAATAAGGAGCCGCCTACTGCAGGTCCCTGACCCTTATGGTTGGTGGTATATGGGAAGGATGGGAAGCTGGTGGACCACACCTGAGAGCAGCCTGTTGCAGTTGCAATATACATACAGTCACCAAATAGCTGTGATCAGTTTTGCATAAGGAGTTTCGCCGCATCCCGGACAGGAGCCTGGGAACTCTAACAGTGGCTGCTCAAACTGACTGCCCTTTACAGTGGTGGTTCCAAATGGGTTCGCCTTTGGAGCTAACTTCATTGCATATTCCCAGTTATCTGCTTCATTTAAGTTATTGTCTAATGGCTTCATGGTAATAGCCTTTTTCCTTAGACGGGCATACATTTGCACAGCTTCCGCAGCCTGTACAGTCAAGAGCGGATACCTGTAAACGGAAACGCAAGCCTTCTGCGCCTTTGCCCTTAACAGCAGTTGTTGTAAAGGTTTCAGGAGCCTTTGCTGCCTCATCCTCATTTACAAGGAATGGACGGATACAGGAATGAGGGCATACGTAGGAACACATATTACACTGGATACACTTTCTCGCTGTCCCAAACAGGAATATTAACTGCAATACCTCTTTTTTCGTACTTAGAAGTTCCCTGAGGCATGGTTCCGTCTGGCAGATCCATAAAATCGCTGACAGGAATGTTATCGCCCTTCATAGCATTTACAGGCATCTGGATCTTTACGATCCATTTTGGCAGGTTCTCATCAACCTTCTCCTCAGGGATCTGGATATCAGCCCATCTTGCAGGTACTTCTGCCTCTTCTACCATTTCTACGCCCTTATCAACAGCTGCGTAGTTCATATTGACGATCTTTCGCCCTTTTCTTCCGTAGGACTTTTAAGATAGCTTTCTTCATATATCCAACTGCTTCTTCAATGGGGATAATTCCGGTGATCTTGAAGAATGCAGCCTGTAAAATAGTATTGGTCCTGCTTCCCAGTCCCAGTTCTGCAGCAATTGCAGTGGAATCAATGGTGTACAGATGGATCTTTTTTTAATGCTGCTGTTTTTTAAATGCAGGGAGTTAAATGTTTCTCTAACTCTTCGCCCTTCCAGTCGCAGGTAATCAGCACATTTGCGCCTTCCTTTGCATCTGCCAGATGTCATAGCGGTCCAGATAGGACTTATTGTGGCAGGCAATAAAATCTGCGTGGTTTACAAGGTAGGTGGAATGGATCGGCGCTTTGCCAAAACGTAAATGGGAACTGAGTAACACCGCCGGACTTTTTGCCATCATACTCAAAAATAAGCCTGAACATTTAAGTCTGTATGATCACCGATGATCTTAATGGTGTTCTTGTTTGCACCAACAGTACCGTCAGAACCAAGTCCCCAGAACTTTGCAGCTGATGGTTCCTTCCGGAACAGTGTTTACCTCTGGTCCTACCGGCAGAGAATGATGGGTCACATCATCATTGATACCTACGTATAATGGTTCATAGGCTCTACTGCCTTCATATTGTCAAACTCAGCAATAACCTGATCAGGTGTATAATCCTTACTTGCCAGACCATAACGGCATGCTAAAACCTTTGATGTTTCTGCCTGACTCCAGAATCACAGAACATACATCCTCGTACAGTGGCTCGCCTGCTGCACCTGGCTCCTTGGTACGGTCGCCAACAGTGATCATCTTTACAGTTTCAGGCAGCTGGCTTAAGAAGTACTTTGCAGAGAATGGGCGGTACAGATGTGCATCGATGAAACCAACTTTTCGCCCTTTGCATTTAAGTAATCTACAGTTTCGCGAAGAACACCGCTTGCAGAACCCATTACTACGATCACATGCTCTGCGTCTGGAGCGCCATAGTAATTAAATGGCTTTATAATCGCGGCCTGTCGATCTTGTTGATCTTGTTCATGTAATCTTCAACAATATCAGGCAGTGCCTCATACCAAGAATTACATGCTTCACGGCTCTGGAAATATGTATCAGAATACTGGCCTGTGGTTCTTAAAAACCGGATGCTCTGGGTTTAATGCATTCTCACGGAATTTTCCAGTTCCTTCCAGTCAACCAGCTTCTTTAAATCTTCGTAATCCAGACATTCAACCTTCTGGATCTCATGGGAAGTACGGAAACCATCAAAGAAATGAAGGAAAGGTACATGGCCTTTAATAGCTGCCAGATGAGCAACTGCACCTAAATCCATTGCTTCCTGTGGAGAAGAAGATGCTAACATTGCATATCCGGTCTGACGACATGCCATAACATCGGAATGCTCTGCATTAATGGAAATTGCGTGAGTTGCCACGTTTCTGGATGCTACATGGATAACGCCTGGCTTTAACTGGCCTGCAATACGGTACATGGTTGGGATCATTAACATAAGTCCCTGGGATGCTGTATAGGAAGTTGCCAGTACACCGCCGTCTAATGCACCATGTACTGCGGAAACAGCTCCGCACTCAGACTGCATCTCAACCAGCTTTACCTGCTGGCCAAACATGTTCTTCATTCCGTTTGCTGACCACTTATCAACCAGTTCAGCCATTGGAGAAGATGGTGTAATCGGATAAATCGCTGCTACTTCGGTAAAGCATAGGAAGCGTAAGCTGCTGCTTCGTTTCCATCCATTGCTCTGCTTACTTTACTCATAATCTGTACTTTCCTTTCTTTTACTGGGGTTATTCATTTTATTTCCCATTTTTCATTTCTTCTGTCCGATCCCTTCCCCAGAAACCAGACAGCCGGCAAGACGCCTTTTGATATATGTTTGTCTGATGTTTATCCTTTTTCAATGTGTACAATATTTTTACTACATTTGTGACAACATCATGCACATATCCTATTTAGTTTAACGTGTTAGTAAAACGTTTATCCTTGTCACAAAGGATAGTTTATCGTTCTACTTTTGTCAAGTGTTTTGATAAAAATACAATATTATTTGTCAGTTTTATATAGTTTAACGTATTACTTATTGTGCAGTTTTTCACCCTGAGGCCGTGATCATTTTCTTTTCTGAGGACTTTCTTTTCTGAGGATTTTCTTTCCTGCTTGACACAATATGGGAATCTGGCTTAAGATTGGTTTTAGTAAAGTGAATCCACCGTGCTTCTTTTTTTCGTGAATATGGAAACAAGAAGATGTCATAACTGGATTGTAATCATTTTGACGTGGCAGACTTGCTGACTGAAGGCAGCAAAAGATATATGAAAGTATAAAGGTGAACATATGGCAACTATAAAAGACGTAGCAAAACAGGCAGGTGTATCTGTTACAACTGTATCCATTATCATAAATGGAAAATCAGAAGAACGAAAAATTTCCACCGCTACCCAGCAGAGGGTGGCAGAAGCAATGCGATCGGGCTATCAGCCCAATTTAAGTGCAAGACGCCTGCGCTCCCAGAAAATGAACGACCGGTAATTGCTTTTTCTGGCCACTGGACTATCGTTTCCATTCTGGCCTCTTTCTTAAATTTCATTCAGATTGAAATTGCCGAATCTGGATTTGACTGTGAAATGATGATCCAGACCTATGAAAATGATAAACTAGAGCAATATGGTTCCTCTTCTTAAAAATGGTTACAGCGGTGCCATCATTGGTGCATGCTCTGCAAAAGACCAGCATTGGCTTGAAAGCATCTGTCCACGTATGCCTGTGGTACTTATCAACCGTGAATCCGAATATTTTTCTACTGTATGTACTGATAATGACGAAGTCGGTCTGATGGCAGCCACGAAGATCCGCCAGAAGGGCTATACAGAAGCTGCTATTTTTGCATCCGGCCACTCCTACTTTGCTACAAACCGCCGTGTCCAGGCATTTATCAATTCCTGTGAGCGCCTTTGGGATTAAAAACCGATGAAAATATATTCTGAAAGGACTCAGCACACGTAAGGGCGGTTACGAAATAGGCAAACAGTACGCTTCACTTAAGGAACCTCCCAAAATGATCTTCTGTGATTCCGATGCCATTGCCCTGGGAGCTTTAAGGGCATTCCATGAACTGGGATATCCGTTCCAAAGATGCCCAGCTTCTCTCCATCGGTATGCTTAATCCGGAAGATGCTTCCTACTATGTGCCATCCCTTAGTGTAGTAGAAATGCCGGACAAGGAGACGGGCCAACAGGTTCTCCGCCTGGTGAGAAAGAAAGTCCTGAATAATGACCTGACACCAGAGCATGTGAACCTGCATGCGAAGCTGGTGCTGAGGGAGAGTTTTTCGTAATAGTGGAATTCTTTTCCAAGATATTTAACAAAAATCCCCGCCTGATACAAACGTGTACCAAGCGGGGGCCTTTTTTCAGGATATTTCATTACAGTTCAGCCATGACAACTTCTATTCCTCTTGTATTTTTCTTTAAGAAGTCAGCTTCGAGTCCGATCGAGCTGCTTTTTTTAACCATAATTTCAATCTCTCTTTATCAGTTTCTTGCAATAACATTTTTTGTGTATTTTCTGACACAGATTCTTTTTCCTCAAGTAACTCACTTTTCATTACTGACATAAACAAGGCAAAATCACAAAGATTAAACTCCTTGTCTTCTAACTGCATCATGTTTACATTTTCGTCTTCCGTCCATACATTTTGGGGCATAAGCATCGTCCTTTCTGTGCATGGCAGAAAGTTTTATCTTTACTCTCTGCCTGATTCATTGGTTTGTGATTTAAGCAAAGAGTTCAGATAAGATGCTGTTTTGATACAGCAAAGAATTTTAGAATATATTTAGATAATATTTGAAATCTTGCTTACGGTCAGCATAGCATTTTTTTCTTTGCAATGTCCAGACTTCATCCAAAATTCCCCTTCCATATTTATTTTTTTTTTTTATTTTCCCTCTTGACAACCGCCGTAACTCTTTTTTAGTATTCTTGTTTTAACGATTTAGTTTTAACGTTTAACTTAAAGTATTACATATCCCTATATGATTCAATCTTTGCAGGTTTCTGACATGCATACTTCCCCTTTTGCATCTGCCAGTACCTGCCGTTCTCTGGCCAGCTTTCAGTACCTGGCCCCTCCGGTTCTTTTTTGATTTCCTGCCGGAACCTGCCATTTTCAGGTACTGTAAACTGACCAGAGAACGATTCTCCAAAAACTCCAACATTAATTAATAAATGAAGGTGTGGTATTTTGTTCTGGAACAGAAAAAAAGCTCCTGAACTTTCTGCTCCTTCCGGAATCGGAGCAGCAGACTTTGCGAGGCACAGGAACTCCTCTTAAATTCAACAGTGTAGATTTCCGCGACGGACAGCAGTCACTTTTTGCAACCCGTCTTACCACTGCAGATATGATCCCGCTCTTAGAGCAGATGGATGCAGTAGGATATGACTCCATGGAATGTGGGGCGGCGCTACCTTCGATGTGGCAGTCCGTTTCCTGAAAGATGATCCATGGGAGCGCGTAGAACTTTCAAAATATGTAAAGAAAACCCCATTAAA
>VOFG01003409.1_pt1 | contig 25804 bp, 32 predicted proteins | sample 5384171 | NCBI WGS metagenome assembly VOFG01 (sample SAMN12384726, study PRJNA508395) | human gut metagenome | isolation source: healthy gut F | host: Homo sapiens | reverse complement strand
CAAAGCAGCCCAACGAGGCAAGACCATATATTGAGCATGAGAGAAAGTAGCAATATATTCTGTCCAGAGATTAGCCTGTACACCTTTTATATACTGCTGTTCATCCGGAGTAAGGGAAGCCGGCATCGGCTCATAGCTGTACACCCTTTCCATCGGCAAATAACCTCCGATACCGAAAGGTTCATTCTCAGTATCTTTAGCCTGATAATAATCAAAATACAGATAAGTGTTCGGGGTCATGATCACATCATGTTTCTGCTTGGCAGCTTCAATACCTCCACTTTCGCCACGCCATGACATTACAGTGGCATTCGGAGCAAGTCCGCCTTCGAGGATTTCATCCCAGCCAATAATCTGACGTCCGTGATCATTAAGGAATTTTTCGATATGATTGATAATGAAACTCTGCAAACGTTCTTCCTTACTATGATTCTTATCCGATTTCAAGCCCAACGCTTTGATACGTGCCTGACATTTCGGACATTGCTCCCATCTTACTTTCGGACATTCGTCACCACCTACATGGATATACTCTGAAGGGAAGATTTCAATCAATTCGCCATATACATCTTCCAGGAATTTCAGAACCTGATCGTTGCCGGCACAAAGTACATCATCGGCTACCCCCATTGTCTCCAAACTTCATACGGTCCACCGGTACAACCCAATTCCGGATAAGCGGCAAGGGCAGCCAGCCTGTGTCCCGGAAGGTCAATCTCAGGAACAACAGTGATATAACGTTCTGCGGCATAATCTACAATTTCCTTAGCCTGTTCCTGTGTATAGAATCCACCATAGGGTGTATTGTCATATTCACCGGAGTTACGTCCGATGACCGTTCCCGATCTTTGAGAACCTATTTCCGTCAACTTCGGATATTTCTTGATTTCCAGACGCCATCCCTGATCGTCAGTGATATGCCAGTGCAAACGGTTCATGTTGTGCAAAGCCAGCATATCAATATAAGTCTTCACTTCATCAATTGTGAAGAAATGACGACTAACATCGAAATGTGCACCACGATAACCGAAACGAGGAGCATCCTTAATTTCAACAGCAGGCAATGCTATATCAGCACCCAAAGCAATAGGCAATGATTTACGCAAAGTCTGAATACCATAGAAAACTCCGGCTTCTGTAGGGGGCAGTTATCGTGACACCTTGATCGGTGACTTTCAACTGATAAGATTCAGGGTTTTCTACTTCTGAGCCTAACGCCAGCACTATAGCATTTTTTACCTTCAGTTCCGGCTTCAATCGAAAAGTCTTTTCCGGTTGCAGTCTTCAGATAATCAGCCAAAAATTGCGCATTACTCTGCATCTTCTCATTTCCTTCCGGATAAAGGATTTTCACACCGCTTTTTCAAAATAAAGGGGTTTACTTGCGATGTTACAATTTCTTGTGGCAATGGGATAATCTGATAATTGGCTTCTTCTTGTACCGAGCCACAAGAACTCATCAGTCCTGCCAGTGCCACACATCCTGTTAATTTTAGGAGTTGTTTCATAAAATAAAAATTAGGTGTTAGTAGTTAATAAATTAGTTTTATTTATAGGTTTCTCGAATATGCTTGATATTGACAGGTAATTCTTCTCCCTTCTTTATCCGGGGAGAAGTGATAATTACTTTCTTACGTTCTCCGGGTAAGAGATCAAAGAAGTTGTCACTGTAACGGGCTCCTTGCAATGGAGTCTCAATAAAAATATCTTTTGCCAACATTGATGAAAAGAGAGTCAATTCACATTTACCATCCGTCTGCTTCATTTGATAGGATACTGATGTCGGAGGAAGTTGCAAATCTTTCGTCTTTCTGAAAAAATGGACGCTCTCAGCCACCTGATGTCCCGATTTATCTTTGAGTATCAATTTCAAGAAGCTACGTCGGCAGTCTTCGGGAGTCAGCCAGCCATCCAGTTTTGCACGATAAACACATTTTGAAGTATTTGCCGGAACTTCCAACGAATGTACTTGTATCTTCTTACCCAGCGTTTTTCCATCAAAATCCACGACTTTCATTTCCAATGTCATTTGCTCCATTGTATCAAGCCGGTCTGAGATCAGATAGACACTCAAACTGTCATTCTGCTGTATAGGATTGATCAAGACCGGTGCAAAAAGCACGCTTTGCCTGATAATGTAATGCCTTCCAATTACCATAATAATCAATACTTGACCAGGATACTACCGGCCAACTGTCGTTCAACTGCCAATACAATGTCCCCATACAATAAGGACGATTGCGTCTGTGAGCTTTCCAGTCCATGCCGCATCCCCTGTCCTTGCAAGACTAATCCGACATACACAAAATCCTCGAAACTTTCGGGAATGATATAATCACGTTCCATATAAGTACGGATCAACGAATTACCAATACTACTCTTCTGATGCGCATTCATCACTTCAGACTCAATCTGATAATCTTCAGGAGCAGCAAAAGCAGCAATAGTTTTCATCTCCGGAAATGACTGGAAACCAAATTCACTCATAAACGCGGCAAATCGGTATCTAAAGACTCAAATGGCTTCTTTCCGTACCAGACTCCCCAATTATGACTGTCTCCTGTCCCCATGACTCCGGACGCCCCCAGTTAGCGAGATAAGGCGAACTGTGCACATAAAAACGATCCGAATCAAATTCTTTAACCGTTGAAGGCAACAGCTCACGGAACAGTTTATCATAACCATGCATTAATCCTTGATAAACCTCCGGAGTAAACTTCTTCTCAAAACCCCAATATTTCAGAGCCCCAGTATTTCATTATTACCACACCACATCGCCAAAGAGGCATGATTCCGAAGACGACGAATATTGTAAACAGCCTCGCCTCTACCCGTTTCAGGAAAGTAGGATCGGATGGATAAGGGGTACACGCAAACATAAAATCCTGCCAGACAAGTATCCCGTTCTCATCGGCAAGGTCATAGAAAAGATTATTCTCATATGTCCCACCACCCCATATACGAACCATATTCATATTGGCCTCCTTCATGTCACGGAACAAAGTCTGATAGCGTTCCGTAGTAACATTAGGCAGCAGTGCATCCTGAGGAATATAATTAGCTCCTTTGGCAAACATCGGTATGCCATTGACTTCAAAATAAAAAGATTCTCCGTCCTTATCTTTTCATTTACCACACGAATCGTTCGTAAACCAATCCGATGAGATTGTTCCGCAACAATCCGATCTCCACAAGCTATCTGAGCCGAGAAATCATACAGAGTCGGAGTTCCCCAACCATTTGGCATCCATCGTACAGGGTTCGTCACTTCAGCAGGAAGAGTGATATGATTTATCCCGGTTGCAGTGTCACCTGCTGTTTTACTTCTGTAACGGTAGTTCCATTCAACGATACATTGACCCTTACTTCAGCCGGAATTTTCTGAGGAACGATCTGGTTTACAATCAGCTCATTAGACAGACGAGCGTTTTCATCTGTCAGCGATAATTGTCTGACATAGTAGTCGGATATGGTAGCTATGTCGTAAAAACGAAGAGTAACCGGGCGCCAGACACCACTTGTCACCATTCGGATGCCCCAGTCCCAACCGTAACTATACGGAGCCTTACGGCTGAACACACTAAGATGTTTCTCGTGATGATCGTTATCCGCCGGATAATTGAAGCCATTGGAAGCATATTGTGGCAACGTTTGCCGAATAGGTGAATGGAAATAAATATATAAGTGATTCTCGCCCTTCCGCAACACAGATTTTACAGGAAGTGTATAACCCACAAACATATTATCAGCCTTCAGCAGTAATGAGCCGTTGAGATATACGTCTGCATAGGTATCAAGACCTTCAAAAATAAGTTGGATTCCGTCACGATTCAATTGCTCTTCGGAGACTATAAAGGAGGTTCTATATTCCCAGTCCTCATTCTCCACCCATTGAATTTTCTTTTCATTCATCCCATAAAAAGATTCTTCAGTAATTCATGACTGATCAGGTCCTGATGAACCGTACCCGGAACCGTGGCTGGCATCCACTTTTCAGTCCCTGATTGAGAAAATTCCCAACCGGTATCCAGTAGCATGACTTCCGAAGTGTCATTACCTTGAGCATAAAACCATACTACAGCAACATAGCAATCCACATGCTATCGGGGCTATCTTTCCTGTCAAATTTAAGATCATAGTGGGGGCATTAGATATTAACGGAGTAAAGATATTGCTTTTTTGTTAAATATTTCCTATTGAAGCTACAAAATATCTCATTTCATCGAAAAATTCGGCACGAAATGTCGAAGCAGGCAGTCCTTCCCGATTGATCAGATTAGCCCGCGTAAAGGTTGCCAGCCATAACGTACATAGCGGGGATTTGGCACTTCTTTACTATACACCTTCACCTGGTCTCCTACAACCTCAGCCGTTGCCGGATAATAGATACCATCATATTCCGCTACTTCAAAGCATTGTAAAGGCTTTCCGTCTGAACTCCGCATCCCTTTTCCATAATCAAAAGATAAAAAGACTTTCCCACCGCGAACGTTTGCACCACGAAATAAAGGACCGGAAGGAATGACATTTTTCTGATACGTTTTATTCAAAGCCCCTCGCGCCAAACGCTCTCCCACAGGTTTCTTACAGATAGGATGCACATCCAGAGAATCACCATGATCGCTGGATACAGCCATTCCGATATGAGAAATTTCATTCAACATTCTACGCTGACTATCACGGAACCAAGGCCAGGAAGGGCGATTCAAACTGGATAATTGTACATAATAAAAAAAGGCAGGCATCATTCCAATTCTTCCGCCAACTATTCACGAGCAGTTTAAATAATTTTTCATGAGCCTTCCCAATTATGTGCATTCGATTCTCCCTGATACCAGATTACTCCTCGTATCGGATACTGTTCCAAAGGCCGAATCCCCGACTCATATAAATAACAAGGCTCATACGGATGCCTCTGCTGGCTATTTGCTGACTTTTTTATATTCAAAGCAGCCGTCCGCGCACCCATTCCTGAATAAAATCATTTTAGTCCAGTCTTTTTAAAATGGCGGGAAACTGATATTCCAAACTAGCTCTATCTACCCAGGCTTCTGTAGGTGATCCTCCAACGGCATTGCAAATCAATCCAACCGGAACATTCAGACTATCTCTTAGCATCTTACCAAAATAGTATGCAATTGCCGAGAAATCAGAAGCTGTGTCGCCGGAGTACAATTTTTCCATTCCGTATCCTTATAATATTGGAGATGATTCAACGAATCAAGTACGTTCGCCTCCCATTCGACGGCATTTGTGCGCCAACGTGCTTTCATATCATACAAACGAAGTTGCTGATCTACGGCACGTGGAATATCGGCTCGGGCAGTCGAAGCCTGTTTCAGCATAAACTCCATATTTGACTGACCGGAACAAAGCCAGACTTCACCCCCGCTAACACATTTTGATATTGAAAACCCGTCTCATCCGTTGAGATCTTTAAGGTATAAGGACCACCCGCCTTTAAAGGAGGCAGCGTTACCGACCATTTTCCATTCAGACCTGCTTTTGTTTTCATTTGCCGGTCGGCTATGCTTACAGTAACCCGGTCCCCGGCATTGGCAATTCCTTGAACCGTCAGCGGAACATCCCGTTGCAATACCATATTGTCTGTATAAAGCAACGACATTTTCAGTCCGCCATAATCTCCGGTAATGGCGGAATATACGGTCTGAGCCATAATAAACGCTCCTTCGGGATCAGGGTGTACGGCGTCCGTCAATATGAAAGGGTATGGATACAACGGCTCATGAAAGTCGATCAACTGTACTCCGGTATAGCGTGCCACATTCTCAATAGCCAATTGTATTTCTCCATGCCAGTCACGTGTCCCTGACAGGAAACGAGGATGCCGATCGGCAATAGGCGTAAGTCTGGCAATCATAATCCGGACTTTAGAATTAGCCGCCCGAAAAGAATCGATCAATTCAATGTAATCTTTCACAAAGAAATCACGATAATCGGACCAATCACGGGGATCTGTATCATTGATGCCCAAATGAATAACCACAATATCTCCGCCAAAGTCGATCGCTCTGCGATACTCATCTTGCTGCATATAAGGCCGGTGCCCTTTATTCAACAAGGTAGCACCCGATTTGCCGAAGTTTTCGACTTGATAAGACTCTCCCAACATCTTCTGTAATTGCACCGGATACGATTGTGTAGTCCGGTCGGGCAATCCATAACCATAGGTGATACTATTCCCGATGCAGGCAACTTTAATACGATTTTCCTGTGCACTCGCTGCTGTAATAAACAAGATGGAAACAACAATCAATAATACATTTTCATCATATAAAAGTCAATTACATTTTCTTTTCCGGAGAATAGATCAGCCCTTCTACGGCCTTATCGCCGTCAGGAGTCACAAATACTGCAGTAAACATCCATTTAACCAATCGTACTTCATTCGTTGAGAATTTGCCGACAGGCAGTTTCAGCAATACCTTATTCCAGCCTTTATGCAAATGAACCCGTAGTGGCGGACGTGCCACACAATTCTCATTACCTAAGGCTGTTTCCGAGCTTTTCACGAGATGAGTAGCAGACCATACCGGGGGCAGTATTTCCTGATCATTAATCCAAATACGGCTTTCTTTATAATCCCACTTTCCCGGCAATGGCGGCAGGTCATTCTCTGAACGTCCATAATTCTGAAATTCAGCCCATAAGCCTACTTCCTGTGTTTTAGAAGAATAGACATACGTGTAAGCATAAGCAGTATGATTCTCCTGTGGATCTTTGTAAAAAGCCGGCACAATCTTACCCCATACGTGCCGAAGATAGATACCGGCTCCTATGGCAGGACGCACTCCATATTGCTTCCCTTCATAGGTATATGAATCTTTCAGGCTCTTCTTCCGGTGGAAAAACTTTAGTCAGATCCCCTCATTTGGAAAAGCATCTGTAATGTTCCATTTTACATGAGTCTGTTTGACATAGGCAAATGGATACCCTTTTAAACAGATGCTCTTTATACCATAACATACGACTTTCGAAGTCCTCAAAATTACGAAAGACCTCAGAGTTTTCATCTACAGGAAGAATTGTTCCCTGCTTATCGAAATATTCAGTTCCTCCTCCCCGCCATGAACGCTCTGCGATAGCCAGCATATTCGGGTAAAAAGTTATTTTCCAGAACCATATTCCACTCTTTGTCGATTAAACGATCGTTCCAGATACCCATAATGACTCCGGCAAGATCATCACTTCCCATATCTGCATTATAAATCCGACTATTATATAGAGCAATTATATCGCCGAACGTATCAAAATGATTCAAATAATGGAAACGGGAGTCAATACGGGAATACCCTGTTGGGCTTTGCCACGATAACTCCAAAGTTGCATCATGTCGATCTCACCCGCCTTATACTTCCATCCGGGATTCCAGGAAATCACTTTTTCCCTTTGTCACGGACATAAGCCACCATTTCGGGCACAAACTGCGGATTAGTAAAATGCACTTCGTCTGTTCCAATATGGAGATATGGAACATCAAACGTTTCACAAATCTCATCCAGCAGGAGTTTCAGGGATTTTCATTCCTTCCGGACTTTGCATATCATGACGGAAAGTACGGATAAATGCCGCACTATGCCCGGGCATATCAATCTCCGGAATCAACAGTACCTGATGAGCTTTACAGAACTCGGTCAACTCTCTGGCTTCCTCCAACGTGTAATACTTACGCCATACGAGTCATATTCGTACTGTCATTCAGCATCGGAAAGATTTTACTCTCCAGACGCCATGCCTGATTTTCCGTCAAGTGCCAATGAAAGGTATTGATTTTAAATCGGGATAATATGGCTATCTCACGTTTCAATTCTTCCAAAGACAAGTAGCTACGCCCTATATCCTGCATGAAACCCCGAATCCGGAAAGCCGGCCAATCAGTGATAGTAGCACATTGCAGGCGGATCTTTCTTTCCCTTTTTCTTTTTAGTTGATATAGCGTCTGCATCGCCCAATATACTCCGCGCTCTGCTACAGCCTCCACAGTAATTGCCTTTGGAGTAATAGTCAGACGATAAGCCTCTTCCTTATTGACAGATACATTGTCAATCGCGTCAACCAATTTTATATTGATAGAGGATGCCGACTGATCAGTCAGAGTACCTCCCATCTCCGTCACAAACTGTTTCCATTCCTGCGAAAGCACAGGAGTGGAAAGCTGCATTTTACCCACGATAAAATATCCTTTTTGCAAGCACATTGTTGAGGTTGGGGAAGCAGACGCAAATGATCTGCCCCAATATATATAAGGTATGAATAAAAATGCAATCCCAAAAAGATCTGAAGACTTTTCATCGAATCAAATCTTTCAGTTTTTACAATTTTGAAATGTCATGTGGGCTGCACTACTTTCATACAAGATACCAATCGTTTCCCCGATCAATCATTGTCAGACAGCTATATCCCCAGCCTTCTCCTTCATCCAGCATTAACTGATGTTCGGGAAGCCAGGTCAGCCCATCGTCCAGGCTAGCTTTAATAGTTATATGATTGCGTCCTCTGGTCGTATTCGGATTCGAGAACAAAAGAATATCTTTATCAAGTACATTATCTTCAGCCTTTCCACATGGATCAAAACCAGTCCATACATACAGGTTCCTGCAAGGCCTTCCGAGAGGAAGGATGTTCTGTCCATGTCTTGCCCAGATCTTTTGTAATTGCCACAGCACGGCTTCCTCCACGGTTATCCCGCATATTCAGCATCAGCACTCCGGGCCTCTGTTTCTACTACTTGCGCTTCGGTTGTATTGGTGCGTGCCATGTTGTGCATCTTCCATGTTTTTCCGCGGTCTTTACTATACATGATACCGGGCATTAGGTACACGGGAGAGTCGATAAACTGAGTAGGGAATACTAAAGTTCCATCACTCATTGTTATTCCCCGTCCCGGTCCCTGAAGCAAGAAATACCAGGAAGGGTCTTTTTACTTGTTCGGTTATATTAATCGGTTTCGACCAGGTTTTACCGTCATCCGTACTTTTGCCATCACCAGTTGTGCCGTTTGATATAGATCCATTCCGGGATGAGAACTCCACCAGGCACGTTGATTACCCATTCCGTGTGTCCATGCGGCAACAACCCAAATTGTATTCGTTTGGGTATCTACCAAAAATAGAAGGGTCCCCTACTCCATTCTGTGCAGCAGGCAAACCATCGTATTCACCGAACGAAAGAGGAAGGCGCATCTTTTCCCATGTTTTGCCACCATCCGTGCTCCGGCTCAAACCGACATCTACATATTCCTGCAGATCGACACTGCTATTATAACGGACATCATATACGCCAAGCAGCGTTCCTTTATTTGAAGTTACCAATCCGGGAATACGGAAAGAAGCCGAACCGTCATCACCGGCATGGCGGACGCCCACTGCCATTCGATGAATGATGTCTTTCGGCGACCGTTCTTCACAAATGGCTTCTTTTACCATCGATCTTCACTGATTGAAGTTCAGAACTTATTTTCGTGAATAGAGAAGTCTCCGGCTTCATCTGCAAAAGCCGATCCAAAAGAAATTAATCCCCGGGAACAACTTATAATGACTCTTCAAAACTACTTTGCAGAAGGCTGCAAGGCTTCCGCACATTTTATCGAATAAGACGGTATTGCTGCCAATGTATTCCCCGGACGGTGACTGGATATATAGTCAACAGGTGCAAACCTCTTCTTTCCTTTATCTTGTAAAGCCTTCCGTACCGCCATAATAGAGTTTGACTGCCTGTACATCCGACAGATTGACACTCTTTCCAAAATCCAAAACGATCTCATCCATCATCCGGCTTTCTTTGCATCTAAACGAAAGTAGAACAATACGTTATCCTGCCGCTCAATTAAAATAGGAATTTGCGTCTGATGTACAAAAACGGTGTCTGAAGCTTTCACAAAGATAGAGCACCCTAACAAGAGAATAAGGGTAAATAAATAATGATTTCTTTTTCATAAATGGGGTATTAGTTAATTTAACGAAGGCAAAGATAAGATTTTCTCTGCATATATTTAACAGTCAAAGCGACAAACTTGCGTTTTTTACCAAGTTCTCGTAGGACTAGTCAACACTCTGACCACCGTTCTTGCTCTTGTGATCATTGACAGGGTCGGCCGCAAGAAACTGGTCTATTACGGAGTTTCGGGGATGGTTGTCTCCCTCCTGCTGATCGGCATTTACTTCCTCTTCGGTGATTCCTGGGGAGTATCCAGCCTCTTCCTGCTTGTTTTCTTCCTGTTCTATGTATTCTGCTGTGCCGTCTCCATCTGTGCCGTGGTGTTCGTGCTCCTTTCGGAGATGTACCCCACCAAGGTACGCGGGCTGGCGATGTCCATTGCAGGATTCGCCCTGTGGATAGGAACGTACCTGATCGGACAGTTAACCCCTGGATGCTCCAGAATCTCACCCCCCGCGAACATTCTTCCTGTTCGCAGTCATGTGCGTGCCGTATATGCTCATCGTATGGAAACTCGTGCCGGAGACCACAGGAAAGTCACTGGAAGAGATTGAAAGATACTGGACCCGGTCGGAACAGTAGAAGAAAGAGACCTTAATAACAGTAAACTAACAACAACTGAGAAGTATAGAGAAGCCGCATGCGGTTTTTCTGCATGGCCATTCAAGAAACGTTTCCCCGCCTTCGGTGTACCCTAACCTATCTATAATAAAAACAATATTATGGATTTTAAGAAACTAGCGAATCAGTACCGGGATGAATTGTTGGACAATGTCCTTCCATTCTGGCTCGAGCACTCTCAAGATCTTGAGTTTGGCGGTTATTTCAGCTGCCTGGACCGTGAAGGGAAGGTTTTCGATACGGATAAGTTCATCTGGTTGCAGGGACGTGAGGTGTGGATGTTCTCCATGCTTTACAACAAGGTGGAAAAACGACAGGAATGGCTGGATTGTGCCGTTCAGGGTGGTGAATTCTTAAAAAATACGGACATGATGGAATTATAACTGGTACTTTTCACTCGACCGTTCGGGTAGACCACTGGTAGAACCATACAATATTTTCTCATATACTTTCGCCACGATGGCCTTCGGACAGCTGAGTCTAGCAACTGGTAATCAGGAATATGCGGACATAGCAAAGAAACTTTTGAAATCATACTCTCTAAAGTTGATAATCCGAAAGGTAAATGGAATAAGCTTCATCCGGGTACTCGTAATCTGAAGAACTTCGCCCTCCCGATGATCCTCTGTAATCTGGCTTTGGAGATCGAACATCTCCTGGATCCCGGTTATCTGGAACAGACGATGGAAACCTGCATCCATGAAGTGATGAATGTCTTTTATCGTCCGGAGCTGGGGGTATCATTGTTGAGAATGTCGATATGGACGGTAATCTGGTGGATTGCTTCGAAGGACGCCAAGTGACTCCCGGTCATGCTATCGAAGCGATGTGGTTTATCATGGATCTGGGCAAAAGGCTGGACCGACCGGAGCTCATACAACAAGCAATGTTAACCACCTTAACAATGCTTGATTACGGTTGGGACAAGCAATGTGGCGGCATCTATTACTTTATGGACCGTAACGGTTGTCCTCCCCAGCAATTGGAGTGGGATCAGAAACTTTGGTGGGTACACATTGAATCTTTGATTTCATTATTGAAAGGTTATCAGCTGACCGGAGATAAAAGATGTCTGGAATGGTTTGAGAAGGTACATGACTACACATGGACACATTTCAAAGATCCGGAATATCCGGAATGGTTCGGTTATCTGAATCGGCAGGGAGAAGTATTGCTGCCACTCATAGGTGGGAAATGGAAAGGCTGTTTCCATGTACCAAGAGGATTGTACCAATGCTGGAAAGTACTGGAAAATTTATAAACCCTTATTTAAATAGAACGATATGGACGGACGACGTAATTTTCTAAAACCGCATTTGCCACATGTTCATTGCTAGCAGGCAGCAAACTTCTGACGGCATGCACCCCATCAAAAAAGGGCAGCATCTGAAGAAGAAGAAACATTTGAGACATTTGCCACTCCCAATGCCTTGAAAGGGATGCCTATCAAAGCTACCTTTCTGGACGAAATCAGTTGGGATATTCCGCACCAGAATTGGGGTACAAAAGAATGGGATAAGGGATTTTAAAGCTATGAAAAGATGGGAATCAATACCGTAGTGTTGATTCGTGCTGGTCTTGGTAAATGGATTGCTTCTCCTTTTCAATGCCTGTTGGGAAAAGAAGATGTGTATTATCCGCCTGTAGACTTGGTCGAGATGTTTCTGACACTGGCCGATAAATACGACATGGCTTTCTATTTTGGTATGTACGATTCCGGGAAGTACTGGCAGGAAGGATTATTTCAGAAAGAAATAGATTTGAACATGGCTGTGATTGATGAAGTATGGAAGAAATATGGTCATCATAAATCTTTTCAGGGATGGTATTTATCTCAGGAAATCAGCCGCCGGACGAAAAACATGTCTAAGATTTATGCGGAAGTCGGAAAGCACGCCAAGAGTGTCTCTGGCAATCTGACGACTTTAGTTTCTCCATACATACATGGAGTAAAGACAGACCAGGTAATGGCGGGTGACAAAAGCCTTGTCAGTGAAAGAACACGAAGAAGAATGGGACGAAATATTGGATAATGTAAAGGGAGCAGTCGATATCATGGCATTTCAGGATGGTCAGGTAGACTATCATGAATTATATGATTATCTGGTTATTAACAAAAACTGGCTGATAAATACAATATGAAATGCTGGACCAATATCGAATCTTTTGACCGGGACATGCCTATTCGTTTCCTACCCATTAAATGGGAAAAGCTATTGTTGAAACTGGACGCTGCGCGAAGAGCGGGAATGGAAAATGCAATCACGTTTGAGTTTTCTCATTTCATGAGCCCTAATTCGGCTTATCTGCAAGCCGGACACTTATACGAACGATATTGTGAACACTTTATTCTATAAACCTATCTAATATTGTAATGCAATGAAAAAAAGAATCAAATGGAATCCGAGGTTTATTACCTCATTATTTATTGCGTTCATGTGCACACTCAACTGTATGGCACAAAACGTAATAAAGGGATCAGTCAATGATGGTAGTGGCGAACCATTACCTGGGTATCTGTAGCTGTAAAAGGTACAACCAGCGGTACTATCACAGACTTGGATGGAAAGTTCAGTATCAATGCCCGAAATAATGATGTATTGATATTCTCTTATGTTGGCATGAATACACAGGACATCAAGGTAAACAACCAGCGTTTCATCTCAGTAACTATGAAAGACGACGTTGCTTCACTGGATGAAGTAGTTGTTGTGGGATACGGTACTCAAAAACGTGGAAGCATCACTGCAGCAATTTCTACCGTATCGGACAAAGAATTGCTGAAAGCTCCCGACGATGAGTATCAGTAACGTAGTTGGCGCACGTATTGCCGGGAGTGGCAGCCGTTCAGTCCAGTGGTCAGCCGGGGTCTGACAATGCAACATTGACCATGCGCGGACAAACGGGTATAGTATACGTAATCGATGGAATCCGCCGTACATCAGCCGACTTCAACGGACTGGACCCTAACGAAATAGAATCGGTATCTATTCTGAAAGACGCTTCGGCTGTAGCCGTTTACGGTTTGATGCCAATGGTGTTTTCATCGTTACCACGAAACAGGGTAAGGCAGAAAAAATGTCTATCACTTATACAGGTTCTGTCGGTTTCAGCCAGAATGCGGAACAACAGGAATGGCTGGATGGACCCGGTTATGCTTATTGGTATAATAAAGCACGCGAACTGCAAGGAGACTCTCAGGTATTTACAGCAGAGATGGTGCAGAAGATGAGAGACGGAGTTGATGGTTGGGGAAACACAAACTGGTATGATAAGGTATATGGTACCGGCACCCGTACACACCATAACATTTCAGCAACCGGAGGTAGTGACAGAGTGCGATTCTTTGCATCTATCGGTTATCTGAATGAAGATGGTAACATAGACAACTATGGTTACAACCGTTTGAATCTTCGTTCCAATATTGATGCAAAGTTAACCAAGAGCCTCACTTTCACCTTAGGAGTATCCGGTCGTATTGAGAAAAGAGATTCGCCGCGCTATTCTGCCGATCCGAATGCCTGGCATAATGTTCCGCAACAAATCATTCGTGCCCTGCCTTATGTGCCTGACACTTATGAATATGAAGGAAAAACATATAATGTATCCACTCCGACGGCTTCCTCTCCGGTGGCTCCGGTGGCATCTATCAATGAATCCGGATACAGCAAATCCAACTATTCCTATATTCAGTCCAATTTCAGTCTGAAATATGACGCACCTTGGCTGAAAAGGATTAAGTTTCAAATTTCAAGGGGCTTATGACCTAACATATAATTTCAGCAAGATTCTCAGCAATCCCTATGAAGTAATGATCATGAATCTTCCGACTATTGAAAGCACCTCATTAACTTATTATAAAGGCACTGATGCATCGGGCAATTCAATCAGTCTGAGTGAATCTGCTTCCCGGGGATATACATTTACCACACAGTCAAGTGTGACGTATGACAATAAGTTCGGGAAACATACTGTAGGAGCTATGTTCCTGGCAGAAACCCGTGAAAACAAAAAGTAATGCATTAAGTGCCACCGGTTATGGGCTGGACTTTATTCAATTGGATGAACTCAATCAGATCACGAATAAGACAGGAAACGGAGCAGAAAAATTCCCATCTATCGGAGGATATAGCGGACATACCAGAGTAGCAGGTTTCGTAGGTCGTGTGAACTATAATTATGATGATAAGTATTATTTGGAAGCTTCTCTTCGTCACGATGGTAGTTATCTGGTTGGAGGTATGAATAAACGTTGGGTGACATTACCCGGTGGTTCTGCAGGTTGGAGACGCAACAATGAAAGTTGGTTCAATGCTCCCTGGGTCAATAATCTGAAACTGAGAGCCGGTATTGGTAAAACAGCCACCAGCGGCGTAAGTGCCTTCCAATGGAGAAATACAATGGGAATCAGCAAAAATGCAGTTGTTATTGGCGGCAGCAGTCAGACCATGATGTATGCTTCCGTATTAGGTAATCCCAACTTGTCATGGGCACAGTGCCTGAACTATAATGTCGGTGTCGACGCAACGATGTGGAATGGTTTGTTAGGAGTTGAATTTGACGTATTCTATAAATACGAGTATGATAAACTGGCCACTGTGACCGGAGCATACGCACCTTCAAGAGGTGGATATTATTTCAGTTCTGCCAATGTGAACAAGACTGATTATAAAGGTTTCGACGTTACTTTTGACTCATTATAACCATATCAACAAGTTTAATTATGGTGCCAAGTTGATCTGGTCATATGCATACGGTCGTTGGCTGAAGTATGTAGGCGACTCAGACAATGCTCCTGAATATCAGCGTTTGACAGGAAAGCAAATCGGTTCTAAATATGGTTTTATCGCAAATGGTCTGTTTCAGAGCGAGGAAGAGATAGCAAATTCAGCAACAGTTAAAGGCTATAAGGCATTACCGGGATACATTAAGTATGTAGACAGAAATGGTGATGGTATTATTACAGCAGCACAAGACCAAGGCTATGTAGGCAAAAGTGCTACTCGAAGCATACCGGTTCTTTGAATTTATTCGGTAATTGGAAAGGATTTGACTTTGACTTATTATTCTCTTTGGGGATTGGGCAATGTAGTTGCACTGACAGGGCAATATACAGCTAGTGGTTCTGAAGGTACACAAGATAATACCTCATTTACGAAGCCTTTCTATCATGGTGGAAACTCACCGACTTTCCTGGTAGAGAACTCATGGACACCTGATCACACTAACGCGGAATTTCCACGTCTGGAAATCACAGGTCCGAGTAACAACAATGGGTACTCTTCAACTTTCTGGTACAGGAATGGTAACTATATGCGTTTGAAGACTGCACAGATAGGTTACAACTTCCCGAAAAAGTGGTTAAATCCGGCAGGTATAGAAGGACTAAGACTTTATGTAGAAGGATATAACCTATTGACCTTCAGTGGACTTACCAAATACAATATCGACCCGAATCACCGGCGGTGAACAATGGTTATTATCCGCAACAGAGAACATATACGCTAGGTGTAAAACTAACATTCTAAAAAACGGAAGCATATGAAAAAATATTATTAAATATATCATTAGCACTGGCACTAGGCTTTAGTATAAGTTCGTGCAATGACTGGCTGGACGGTGTGGAGCAAACCTCGACCGTTAGTGATGAAATTGTTTGGCAAGATGAAGCATACGTGGATAAATACGTCAATGCATTCTATACATATCTAAACAAATACGGACAATTTGGTGAAGCTCAGTTCTCAGGAAGTTTAACAGAAAGTTTGACCGAGACATTCAAATACGGTTCAGTAGCTTTAGGAGACAGAGCCGGACATCCGAACAATTACGTAACTAATCCGGATGTTATCAGTCCGGACGGATGCCGTTACAACATTTGGGATAAGGATTTGGCTTATGGCAATATCCGTCAGATGAATCAGTTTCTGGTTATGCAGAAGAAATACTCTACATTCCCGGATGATAAGAATCTGAAATGGGAGAGCTCAGGTACGCTTCTTCCGTGCTTATGTTTATTTTCAGTTAGCCAAACGACATGGTGGAGTCATTCTGTATGACGACCTCCCTACCTCTAACGACAAAGCACGCAGCACGGCAGCGGAAACATGGCAATTCATTGCAGATGACCTGGATTTTGCGGCAACCAATCTTCCTAAAGAATGGGATGCAGCCAACAAAGGACGAGTGACAAAAGGTGCGGCTTACGCATTGAAATCACGTGCTATGCTATATGCTGAGCGTTGGCAGGATGCTTATGACGCAGCTGATGAAGTAGAAAAGTTACAGTTGTATGATTTGGTGGACAACTATGCAGATGCTTGGAAAGGCAATAATAAAGAAGCTATTTTGGAATTTGACTACAATAAAGACAGTGGCCCGAACCATACCTTCGACCAGTATTACGTTCCGCAATGTGACGGCTACGACTTCGGTGCGCTGGGTACTCCGACACAGGAAATGGTAGAATCTTATGAAGATAAAAACGGAAACAAAGTAGACTGGTCCGAATGGCATGGCACTACCACCAAAGAACCTCCTTATGATCAGTTGGAACCTCGTTTTGCGGCTACTATTATTTATCGTGGCTGTACGTGGAAAGGCAGAGTGATGGATTGTAGCGTAGGTGGAACAAACGGTGCTTTCATGGCTTATCGTGAACAGTCATACTCCTATGGTAAAACAACAACCGGTTACTTCCTGCGTAAACTGTTGGATGAGAAACTGATTGACGTCAAAGGAACCAAAAGTTCTCAGGCATGGGTAGAAATCCGATTTGCCGAAGTTCTGTTGAATAAGGCTGAGGCAGCATACAGACTTAACAAAACCACTGAAGCACAGTCCTTAATGAATCGCGTCCGCGGACGTCAGGGAGTAAATCTGCCGGGCAAATCTTCCAGTGGTGAAGCATGGTTCAATGATTATCGCAACGAACGTAAGATTGAGCTTTGCATACGAAGGACATCTGTTTTGGGATATGCGCCGTTGGAGACTTGCACACATTGAATATAATAACTATCGCTGCCACGGTCTCAAGATTACGAACGGTACGTACGAATACATTGATTGCGACGGACAAGATCGTAAGTTCCCACAGAAGTTATACGTTTTACCGGTGCCGACTTCTGAAATAAAGAATAATGCGTTAATTGAGCAATATGATGAATGGAAATAACTAAAAGTTTTAATACAATGAAAAATAAAATATTATCAATTATTTCAGTCATTGCGTTTCTAATGGGTATAAGCGCATGCCATAGCCCGGAAGAATTCAATCCGACTGTTGAAAGGAACATAATCAATAACTTGACAGCATCCTTCCCGGATGATGACAGTGATGACAATAGTTTCACCAGTGAGATAGATTATACAAAACCATGTGATTACCGTTGTATTTCCATATAACTATCCCAAACTTTCGGACAATGTCCTGCAACTGTCTGATCTGAAAAAAATGCGTGTGATTGCTGATCTGGACAATAATGTATATGTATATCCTACATTATTATTTATGGATATGACGAAGGATAACTTTATAACTGTGAAAGACCAGACGGGCGCAAGCACCGAATATAAAGTTGTGGCAGAAATTCGTAAAAGTAATGAGTGCGCAATTACAAAATTCAATATTACGAGTCTGGGATTATCAGGCATTATCAACGAAAGTACCAAAACTATTTCTCTGATTAGCCTGGAAAGTATAGGTGAAGTATTAGCAGATATATCGATCTCTCACGGAGCAACGATCTCACCTGATCCAAGAACAGTCGCATTAAATTACGACCAAGACCAGAAAATTACTGTGACCGCACAAAACGGCACAACTAAGTCTACGTATACTGTCAAGAAAGAAATCCCAGAAAAGATTGCTGCCGGCTTACGCGCAAACAGTGCTAAACTTATTTGGGCTAAGAAACTTACAGACATAGGTATTTCAAGTTCTGATATGACAACTGGTATTGCTGTAACAAATGATTATGTAGTTATTAATGAACGCGCCAAAAATCCTATATACCTGAACGCCAAGAATGGAGAAAAAGCAGGGACAATGAATATTAGTTTTGCAGGTAGTCTGACAAACTTCTATACAACATCAGACAAGGACGGTAATATCCTGTTCACGAATCTGACTCCAAATGCTGGACCAGCCTTTACCGTATGGAAAGCCTCGGGAGTAGACCAAGCACCGGAAAAATACATAGAATTTACTACTTCACTGGCTATGGGTAGAAAACTGTCAGTATCTGGCAGCCTGAACAATAATGCTATTATAACCGCTCCTATCTATGCTACTTCAGGACAGTTTGCCCGTTGGCAGGTAGAAAATGGTGTACTTAAATCACAGACGCCGGATATTATTACAGCACAAGGAATAGGTGCCTGGGGTACAAAATGCCGATGTCATTTACTCCGATCCGACAGACCTGACCAGTGATTATTTTACTACATTCTACGCCGAACCACGCAACCTATGCTGGATGGATGGAAAAACCAATTCAATCAAGAACAAGGGAGTGGCACTTGATGGAAACTACGTACCAAATGCAGTTGATCATGCTGTATTTAATAAGGTGGAATATGTAGCTTCAAATCTGGTAAATCCATGGAGTTGGGAACTGCCGACAATATATACCTGTTTGATCTTTCATCAGGTTCATTAGGAACTCAGGCTATTGACTTCGGAAGTACCGGTCTGGGAATCAATGGAAACTATGGGTCTAAGATTCTTGGAAACACAAACGGTAATTATTGTGGTGATGTAGTATTGAAAGTTTCAGATGACGGTTATTATATGTACATCTACTTCATGTTCTGCAATGGATATGTAGGTTGTGTACAGTGCGACTGTATCGACATGTAAATACCATCTTTATGCAAGAAGCCTGTACCTCTTTCAGGTACAGGCTTCTTACTTCAACTATTAAGTCGTATAAAATGAATATTAAGAAAAATATAATAAAAACATTTATGGGGGAATAGCTGCCTGCTTGTGCATGGCATGTGGCGGCAACGACTCAAAAGATTATTGGGGAGACACCAGCGGAGGAGAAGACGAAGAACCGACAGAGAATCCTAATGCTTCCAAACCCCGTTATATCTGGATTGACGCTGCTGCCAACTTTCCCGATTTTGCCAACAGCAAAGAAAATATAGCTCGTGATCTGGCTTTTTAGCCAAAGATGCCGGTTTCACAGATATTGTAGTAGACGTACGTCCAACTACCGGCGATGTTCTATTTAAAACAAATCTTGTAGATCAAGTCAAATTTATGTATGCCTGGATCGGAAGCAACTATACTAAAGTAGAAAGAACGGCAACATGGGACTATCTGCAAGCCTTCGTTGACGAAGCACGCAAACAGGGGCTTCGTATTCATGCTGCCATCAATACTTTTGTCGGTGGAAATCAGATTGACGGAGGCACAGGACTATTGTATAGAGACCAGTCTAAGGCAGAGTGGGCAACACAGATGAACATGCAGGTAGGGATTACAAGCGTAATGAATACCAGTGAAAGTACCAAGTTTTTCAATCCCGCCCATCCGGAAGTACAAACGTTCCTTTGTGACTTGCTGAAGGATCTTGCAGGTTATGATCTGGACGGTATATTCTTAGACCGTGGACGTTTCCTCAATTTACAAGCAGACTTTTTCCGAAGAATCCCGCAAACAATTTGAAGAATATATGGGAGGCATCAGAATTCAAAACTACCCGAACGACATCCTGGCACCGGGTGCTTCCAGTCTTCCTGCCACCTATCCTAAATATCTGACTAAGTGGTTGGAATTCCGTGCAAAAAGTGATTTATGACTTTATGCAGAGAAAGCACGCACTGCTGTAAAAGGAGTGAAACCCGGCATCAAATTCGGAGTTTATGTAGGCGGCTGGTATTCTACCTATTATGATGTAGGTGTCAACTGGGCAGCTTTCCACTTATGATACCTCGCGTTATTACAACTGGGCGACAAGCAAATATAAAAAATTACGGCTATGCCGCCTGTATGGATCAAATACTGATCGGTGCCTATGCCTCACCGCTAAAGGTACACGGTACGACGGAATGGACTATGGAAGGTTTCTGTTCATTGGCTAAAGATAAAATAAAAGGAGAATGCCCCATTGTAGCCGGAGGTCCGGATGTAGGAAACTGGGATACCAATAATCAGGCTACTCAGGAACAAGAAAATCAGGCAATCGTACAATCCGTAAAGGCCTGTATGAATGTTTGTGACGGATATTTTCTGTTCGACATGATTCATCTGAAGAAAGCCGATCAATGGCAATATGCCAAAGAAGGCATCAAACTCGCAATTGAATAAAAAAGAATAACCGACTCTTTAGAATATGATCGTATGAGAAAAATAACAATAGTACTTTTATCAAGTCTGTTAATCATTGCATTGGGAGCATGAAAAAACGCAACTCCCAAGTAGAAAATGGCAAGCCCGCTTTGATGTGGTTTGATGCGGAAGCAAACTTTTGAACGCTTCAGCAATCCTGACTCCATTGATTATTATCTGACAAAAATAAAATCATTAGGTTTCACCCATGCCATTGTCGATGTACGTCCCATCACCGGAGAAGTACTGTTCGATACGGAGTTTGCTCCTAAAAATGCGTGAATGGCATGGATATGAACGCAAAGACTTCGATTACTTGGGACATTTCATCAAAAAGCCCATGAACTGGGTATAGAAGTACATGCTTCACTCAATGTCTTTGTCGCAGGACACAATTATTGCGACCGTGGATTAGTCTATTCCACGCATCCTGAATGGGCATCGACAGTATACACTCCGGAAGGAATCACTTCCATCACCAACGAAAAGAAGAAATATTCGGCAATGGTTAATCCTGTCAATGAAGAGTTTCAGACACATATATTGAATGTTCTCAAGGATTTAGTGAAACGTTATCCCGATCTGGACGGATTGATGCTGGACCGTGTACGCTATGATGGTATAACGGCAGACTTTTTCAGACCTCTCCGTCAGAAGTTCGAGGCGTATATCGGGCAGAAAGTAGAAAAGTTTCCGGAAGACATCTTCGAATGGAAAAAGGACGAGAATGATAAATACTATCCCGAACGCGGAAAACATTTCCTGAAATGGATTGAATGGCGCACCAAGAACATCTACGACTTCATGGCCCGTGCCCGGAATGAAGTAAAGAAAGTGAATCCGGATATTTCTTTCGGTACATACACCGGAGCATGGTATCCTTCTTATTATGAAGTAGGCGTAAACTTTGCGAGCAAGAAATACGATCCGAGTGAAGATTTTGACTGGGCTACTTCCGAATATAAGAATTACGGTTATGCCGAACTGATGGACTTATATACTACCGGTAATTATTATACCGATATCACCATAGAAGAATCTCTGAAAAACAAGAAGAGCGTATGGAACGAAACAGATTCACAGGCACAAAGCGGCACGTGGTATTCTGTTGAAGGTTCTTGTCAGAAATTACGCAATATCATGAAAGATAATAAATTTATGGGTGGTATTCTGGTGGACCAATTCTATGACAATCCCGCCAAATTATCCGCAACCATAGAAATGAACCTGAAAGCTTCCGACGGACTGATGGTATTCGACATTGTACATATCATCAACAAAGGATTATGGAAAGAAGTTGAAAACGGAATGAGAGCCGGAGGAGCTTCTGAAGTAAAATCGAAAGAATACGCTATGAATATGAAAAGATTCTCAATTATCTCCCTTTTGTTATGGATAGGCATTCTGGCATTTGCCTCAGGAAAGCCAAAAGTAATGTGGTTGGACTGTTCGGCTAATTTCCAACGTTTCAGCTACCCCGATTCAATCCGCTTCTATGTAGACAAATGTCATGAAGCAGGTATCACGCATCTGGTATTGGACATTAAAGACAATACGGGTGAAGTATTATATCCCAGCAAATATGCCGCACAGAAGAAGAATTGGAAAAACTTCGACCGTCCGGATTTTGACTTTATCGGTACCTTTATCGAAGCTGCTCATGCCCGCAATATGATCATCTTTGCTGGAATGAATATATTTGCTGACGGACAGAATATCGTGAAACGTGGTGCCATCTTCGATAAACACAAAAAGTGGCAGGCTATCAATTATGTACCGCGCAAAGGACTGCTCCCTGTAACGGAAATAGAAGGAAAGCCTACCATGTTCCTGAATCCGGCACTGAAAGAGGTGCAGAAGTATGAGATTGATGTGATCAAAGAAGTTGTTCGGAATTATGCATTTGACGGCATCATGCTTGACCGTGCACGATATGATTGTATTGATTCGGACTTTTCTCCTGAGTCAAAGAAGATGTTTGAGAAATTCATCGGAAAGAAAGTTGAGAAGTTTCCGGAGGATATTTTTGAATGGCGCCCTAATGCCGAAGGAGGCATAGACCGTGTGGGTGGCCCATACTATCATCAATGGCTGACGTGGAGAGCTTCTGTTATATATAACTTTATAAAAGATGTACGTACTTCCATCAAAAAGATAAAGCCGGAATGTATGTTGGCTGCTTATACCGGTGCATGGTATCCTACTTACTTTGAGGTAGGTGTCAACTGGGCAAGCCGTAATTATGATGTCAGCAAGGACTTCAGTTGGGCTACTCCCGACTATAAAAATTATGGCTTTGCAGAGTTACTGGATTTCTATACGAATGGCAATTACTACTGGAATGTAACGCTGGACGATTATTATAAATCTTCCGGTAAATTTAAGAATGAAACAGACAGCGAGTTTTCTACCGGAGAATATTTATGTGTAGAAGGCGGTTGCAAATATTCCAAATACTTGCTGAAAGATGCGGTGCCAGTATGCGGCGGTCTGTATGTAGAAGACTACAAACGGGACGTAAACCAATTCCAGAAAGCAGTCCGTATGAACTTGAAAGAATCGGACGGTGTGATGATTTTCGACATTGTACACATTATCCGCAACGGATGGTGGGACGAACTAAAAGAAGCACTGGACGAAACTAAGCCGGATGAAGCGCGAATGATCAAAGGAACCGTTACTTGCGATGGCAAAGGTATAGCCAATGTGGTAGTGACAGACGGACAGCGTTGTGTCACTACAGACAAGAACGGTATTTACCATCTACCCAATCTCGGAAACACACGCTTTGTATATATCACGACTCCTGCCGGATACTTGACGGATTGTGAACAGACGATTCCCCGATTCTATCAGGAAATTGACCTGAACGAGACGAATGAATATAATTTCCGTCTGAAGAAGAATCCTAAAGACGACAGTAAACACTTGTTTGTGTTGGAGGCGGATGTACAGGCCGGTCTGAAAGAGCACTGGGATCTGTACGCTCCCATTGTCGATGACTATAAACAGTTAATCGATCAGTATTCGGATCGTGATGTATTCGGACTGAATTGTGGAGACATCTTTTGGGACACACCGGCCACATTCTTTCCACCTTATATCGATAAGGCAAAGAAACTGGATATCCCCATATATCGTGCAATCGGTAATCATGATATGGATTGTAATGGAGCTACTCATGAAACGTCGTACCGGACTTTCGAAGGATATTTCGGCCCTACCCACTACTCATTCAATAAAGGAAATGCCCACTATATTGTTATCAACAACAACTTTTATGTAGGACGTGAATACTTCTATATCGGCTATGTAGATGAAACAACTTTTAAATGGTTGGAAGAAGATCTGTCTTATGTCCCTAAAAGGTACATTAGTCTTTTTCATAACGCATATTCCTACGAGAATAACGGAACAAAAAAGGCCATTTAATTACGATTATGCCATGTTGGCAGGAGAAAACGATCAATGCTGAGGCGGTTCATCAATTATTGGATGGCTATGAAACACACTTTCTGACGGGTCATCTTCATTCCAACTCGAACATTGTATTCAACGATCACCAAATGGAGCACAATACGGCTGCCGTATGTGGTATCTGGTGGCATGCGGATGTCTGTATCGACGGCACCCCATTAAGGATACGGAGTCTACGAAGTAGACGGAAACCAAGTGAAATGGTACTATAAAAAGTGCCGGTCATCCGAAAGACTACCAGTTTCGAAGCTATGCTGCAGGAACATCTAAGGAATTCCCCAAAAGATATTATTGCCAATGTCTGGAACTGGGATAAAAATTGGAAAGTAGAATGGCTGGAAAACGGAAAAGTGATGGGTACCATGACTCAATATACCGGAGTCGACCCGTATGCGCATCAAGTATGTACAGACAAAAAAGAACCATGCAGAGCCTGGATATCAGCAGCAAGTACAGGACATATGTTCCGTGCCACTCCCCGTAATCCGAAAGCTAAAATAGAGATCAGAGTAACAGACCGTTTCGGTAAAGTGTATCAGCAAAACGTTTCTAAATAAAGATTCATGAAGTATATCATATACCACCTATGGATTATCAGCCTGCTATTCCCATTGGGAATGCAGGCCAAAGTCAGGTTAACTTCGATCTGGGGTGATAACATGGTGTTGCAACAACAATCGGAAGTGACCTTCCACGGCAAAGCCTCTGCCAATAGTAAAATTACGATTGAAGCATCATGGAATCATCGGAAGCTAACAACCCGAAGTGACCAGCATGGAAATTGGAACATTCAACTTCCTACCCGGCAGCAGGGGGTCCCTATACTATTACATTCTCTGACGGTGAGGCGCTTACATTAAATAATATCTTACTGGGGAAGTCTGGTTCTGTTCCGGCCAATCGAATATGGAAATGCCTGTCAGAGGCTTTCGGGGACAGCCGGTTTATGGTTCACAACCCTATATCGTAGCTGCCGACTCCAAACGGGAATTACGTTTGTTTACAGTCAAAAGAGATTGAGCACGACTCCCTAAGGAAGAAGGTATTACGATATTGGTCGGAACTTTCTCCCAAAGAAGTCGGAGACTTTAGTGCTACCGCTTATTTTTTCGGAGATTTACTACAACGTTCATTGGATATTCCTGTCGGACTGATTCATTGCTCATGGAGTGCTTCCAAGATAGAGACTTGATGGATAAAGAGACACTGTCACAATTTCCGGAAATTCAATTACCGGATATTGAACAAACCAAGTTCGACTGGCCTGCGGTACACCTACTTTATTATGGAATGCAATGGTAAATCCGTGGAAGGGATTTCCTGTCAAAGGAGTCATCTGGTATCAGGGAGAGTCCAATTCTGCTGATCCCGTCTTTATAAAAAAGCTCTTTCCCGCAATGGTCGCTCAGT
>VOFG01001507.1_pt1 | contig 25807 bp, 36 predicted proteins | sample 5384171 | NCBI WGS metagenome assembly VOFG01 (sample SAMN12384726, study PRJNA508395) | human gut metagenome | isolation source: healthy gut F | host: Homo sapiens | reverse complement strand
GCAATAATTTAATGTGAAACAAACTTTGGAAGTACTAGGAGGATCGTTTTTTATGTGTTGGAATTGATAAGATTCTATTTTCTGACCGTTGGTCTTTTTAACTAAATTAAAATATGATTTAAATCTTCCGTAGCATACCGTATAGTGTGAATATTAACCTTAAAAAAGTCTATATAGACAGGAAATATGGTCTTATAATCTTAAAAATAGAACATAAAATACAAAGAATTGACCTTGTGTGAATTATTATAAAGTTGTTACTTTGCACTCGTTTTTGTGATCAAATAGATTATTAATTAATTATGAGAATTATGAAGAAGAGTTTATTGTACTTGTTTATGCTTGTTTGTTCTGTTAGCATATTCATGAGTTGTAGTGATGATGACGATGAAGTGAAATATCCGATAGATACAGAATTGGCTGGAGGCTATGTTGGTAATCTGTCTGTAAATGTGGATGGTAATCAAATGGGAACTACCGAAAATCAAAAAATCACAATTTCACAGTCTAATAAGGGAACTAACCAAATTGCATTATCATTGAAGAATTTTACTTTTTGGTAAATGTTGGTGATATTGAAGTTGATCCTTGCACTGTGAAAGCTATAGATGGTGGTTATGCTTTTGAAGGTCAACAGAATCTAGATTTGGTACAGCCACTTGGTAATTGCCCTGTTAGTATTTCTGGTACTGTGAAAGGTAGCAATATTAATATTGAAATAGGTGTAAAGGTTGGTGCTCCTTTAAATCAAAATGTAAAGGCTACTTTTGTTGGTCGTAAATTGACAGGTAGTGAAAGTTCGGAGGCTAAAATAACAAGTTTTATTATTGACGATGAGGCAGTAGTAGAACAACCAGTCATAAATGAAGAAGCTGGTACGATTGTTTTTGCTGTTAATGAGGACGTAGAATCTTTAAAGTTTACTCCTATTACTGAAATATCTGAAGGAGCAACTATTACTCCGGCTTCCGGTGTAGCACAGGACTTCTCGAATAATAAGAAAGTGACTTATACTGTGACGGCGGAAGATGGCACCGTGAAAGTTTATACAGCTTTTGTGGAAGGTACTCGTAAGGTATTGAAATATTCTTTTGAAGACTGGAAGGAAGGTAGTAAGAATGATGAACTGTTACCCAAAGATTTGTGGGCAGGAAGTGCTGCTGGAGCTGGTATTTTAGGTGGTACTTTGTTGAGAAAGGAAACTAGAGAGGATGGTACGTATGCGGCTAAACTGATAACTTTTGAATATCCAAATGAGCCAAATTCATTAGTTCCGAAGATTACTGCCGGTTCTATTTTTATTGGTAAATTTGATATGATGCCTGCTTTACAAGGTGATAGGTTGAGTTGTACTAAATTTGGTCTTGATGCAGAAACAGTTAGTTTAGGTGGAAAACCGCTTCGTTTTAAGGGTGTTTATAAATATGAATCAGGTTCTAATTATCTTGATGCTTCTAATTATGAAGATGTAAAACCGGTTGATATTAAAGATAAAGGACAGATTCAAGCCGTATTGTATAAAGTGCAAACAGGCGAGGATGGTAAAGAGATTGTATTGACAGGTCACGATGTGAACACTTCGGAATTAAGAGTTGCTGTTGCTAATATTATCGTTGAGGATATTAAAGAATATACTCCTTTTAACATTGAATTTGAATATTTACAAGAGTATGATCGAAATGCAAAATATAAATTTGCTATAGTTTGCTCTTCAAGTAAAGATGGTGATTTATTTAAAGGTGCTGGTGGTAGTACTTTGATTGTGGATGAATTTGAAGTAATATGTGAATAAGATTGTTATAATATAAGTTGGCATACATTTAATGTGTGTTTATTGTATAAACGAGGGTGTCTATGAGGATATCCTCGTTTTTCTGTAAAATCCTGTATATATATCAAATAAATATTAAATAAATTTCCCTTACTGTTTTTGGACAGTGGGGAATTTTTTTGTAGTGAGGAGAATAATTATTTGTTTATGGCAATCATACCCAAAATGTCATTCAATATACGATACAGAAAAGAATTTGTTCACTATAGAATAACTCCGGATATAAAGTTTCAATGAATTTGAACTCAGCAAATACTACATAGTGAAAAATATTTACCATACTATCATTTATTTTTATATTAAGCTAATTTTCAATAAGATAAGTGTGATAGATGATTTCTCAAACAGGTATCTATCATACCCCTACTGCATCCGCTTTAGTGTAGTATCATGGAAAAACACCCATATGAAGCCACAAGAATATTCACTTTATAGGATGATAACTTGTATTTGGCAGCTAAATAATACATTGGAAACGGTAATCTTTTTTATAGCCTACATATGTAGGCTGTACAGCCCTGGCTATCAAAGTGGGATTATTAAGCCATACAAGCCGGATTTATATAGATTCATTGCAACAAAAACAAGCCATCTTACGCCTGTTTGAACCTTATTGGACTATTTTATTGATGAGAGATACCCGCTTTTTGGTGGTATAGAAACGCAGAGACGCTTACGATACTACCCTGTATTTATTGATTTAGCCCATACATAAATAAAAAAACTACGAGAAGAATTCCCGTAGTTTTCTATTGACACAATATTCTGGATCGTTTAGTATAAAACAATATGCTAAAATGCATATCCAAATCCCACGTTCAAATAAATAGGATACATGGCAAATGAGATTGTATCAAAATCTTTTTTGAAAATATCATTCATCCCCCACGTTAAGTCAGCGTATACATTTAGATGTTTAAATGCTCTCCATTCGCCGCCTAGTTGTAGTCCCCATTGAAATTTTCGGAGATTTTCGGAAAAATCATAGGTAGCTATGCTTTCCCCAGAGAAAACAACTCGTGAACCTGTTTGGTCCGGGGTACGTAAATGACCGTTGTATACATGTCCGGAGAATCCTCCTTCGATGAGGTATGATATGTATGGACCTGCAGACAATTTCCAACGCTTGCTTATCTTATAGTTAGCAACCACCGGAATTGTCAGATATGAGTTTTTAACTTTGGTCTTTACTCCTCCTGTCCATAATCCTTGTAATTCTCCACCATTGGTGTTGATAATTTTCATACCGTAATTTTTTACGGTAGCTTCGGTGGTCATATTCTTATTTTCAAGTCGCACTCCTACAGTCATCCCCATTTGGGATCGAACCACTTCGTCGCATTACCTTCAATTGAAATTGCGATTCCTAGTGCATAACTATCAATTTTACGGATTTCTTTTGGTAGAGGTAATGGTGAAGTTCCACCAATATTGAAACCGGCTTTTATTCCATATTCCCATCCATGTAAATAAGACCAGATGATACCTTGGTTTCTTTCTTCCTGTGCTTGAGCTGTGAATATGCTTACAAATAGCAGCACAACTATGATATTGATTGATTGATATTTTTTCATTGTGTTAGTTTTATTTATTCTTTACAAATAAGTTCTAGCTCATCAACGTATAGAGTGCTACCGACAGCTCCTCTAAAATAGGCGCCATCTACGCTGGATGATAGTACAATACCTAATTTATATTTACCGTTTTGTAGTTTCGTATCGTCAATTTCTCGTCCTTTTACTGATTCGAAATGTATAGTAAACTCATTCCATTCATCTGATTCAACAATATCTTCAGGTTCTATTCGTGCTAATAATACCAATTTATCAGAGTTAAATACGTTATCACCATTAAGCATGATAGAATTATTTTCTGCCTCATACATAACAGCATAAATATCACATTTGTCCCTTTTTTCCGGTTTGTGGCTGTCCTTCTACAGAATAAACTTCCCCAGCTTTAAATTTATAATATCCTTTAAGTGCTATGGGATGTTTATAAAATTGAAAACCAAAGTTCGTTGCTTTTCTAGGATTTGTCAGTGCATTTTCTACTTCAAATGTCCCGATAAATAAATTTCCAGCAGCAATATACATTTTTACCATTGCACCAAAATCTCCAGTATTACGAGTTTCTAGCTTTACAGCCTTACCTTTAAAACCATTTGCAACTTGTACTGTTGGGTAATCTATTCTAGAATTAGCCATACCCGTTAATTTAAAACCGGGATTACCGCTTGACCATTGTAATACTTTAGATATTTCTTGTGAGGTTGCAGGTGTAAATTCGTAAAATGTATCGTATTCACTGGAGGTTGTCAGTAATTCTTCAAATTTGAAAAGGGTAGGTAATTCCGCTAAAATCACATTAACGGTATAAACAGGCTGCCATTGACCGTCTTCTGATGTAACAGTGAATTTACGGGAGTGCGGTTCTTCGCTGAAATCATAGGTAGATTCAGTATCTCCAGTTATTGGAGTATTTACTTTAATTGTAGCTCCTTGTGGAAGTGTAAATTCTAATTTTTGTTTGGAAAGGTCGGCTCCTTTATTTACATATACATTGATTACTTTAGAATCTGCATCGATATTTGCCAATTGCACATCATCGCCTGAACAAACATCAATGGCTGCTTCTGAATTTAATGCTTCATCCTGTATGCAGGAAGATATTGCACATGTAAAGATGAAATAGGCTATTAAAGTCTTAATTTTCATTTGATTTTCCTTTTTAGTTTACTAATTCAGTCTCTTTTATAAAACTTGGTTGCAAAGTTAAGTTTCTTTTTTGAAATGCAGTACTTCATCACTTAAGTAATTCAATAAAATTAGCGCCTTTTAAAATTAATGTTATAAATGAATTATTCCTTTTAAAATCCCCGCACTGTTTTTATAATAAATCTAACTTCCTTGTTATAATCAACTTGTACTGTTGCTTCATTTCTTTGGGCAAGAAAGAAATATCTATGAACTCTAACCATTTCTCGGCAACTTTGGTAAATTTAGAAAATAGGTTGTCTACGATCTTTTTCTCTAAAACTGCAGCTATTCATGGCAACTTCAAAATCAGAACGCTTGATTTTGCGTCTTTTCCCATTAAGTGTCAAAGCCAATTCTTCAGTGTCCTCCGGCATGAGGAGTGCCGTAGAGAGCATGTCATATCCCGGGGTCAGTGAATAATAGCCTTTACGCTGACTATAAAGTGAAAAGTTTTTCAGATGCATATCCGCCTTTCCGGTCAGCCATGAGAAAACGACTTGTTCCCAGAAATTTATTACGTCAAGTTTTGGCACAGAGGAATATTGCATAATTATCTTTGATATCTTTTCATAAGAGCCCTTATATTTATACTCTGTGAGGCGTTCCGAGAGTTGGCACATATCCTCCATTGGCAACTTTTCACCCTTTGCGGTTCTATCTATGCGTTTAGTGATATAGGCCAATTCGCCATCGGCAAAACGAATCAATGAATGAGGGACAACGTTCACTTTAGCCAATTCGGCAAGATGCATCGTTAAATCCTCAACTTCAGGCATGTATTTAAATTGTTCCGTTTGCGGTTTGAGAATATAACGTCCCCATAAACCAACGATAGTAAAGCGTTGCGGTTGGTTGGGGGACGATGATATATCGAGAGACAATTTTGCTTGCACTCCTGTAAGTGTGGTTTGTGAGCGTATGACTTGTTCGGCAAGTTGCTTAATATCCGCTTTTGTATAAGGTAGGAGAGGAACTGTTTTGCTCCCAAATATTTTCTTTCCGCATTGAGGGTGAAAATCAGTTTCTCCCTCGCCAAGTTCCTGATAACAATATAGGCATCTGCTCATCATTATTCTTTATTTAAGATGGGAATCACACTAACTGCACCGATGCAATCTTTGCAACAGGCAAGCAGTAGTGACATACGGTCACGTCGATTTATCTTCCAACTTTTTTCAGCAATATCTAAAAGCCAGCCTTCAGGAATAAGACCGTCAAAGAATGGGAATAATATTAGACTTGTATATGGCTTTTCCGAGATTGGCAGTGTGAGGCTGATAGATTCCGCATCGCTGGATTTAATGTAGGCTGTATCATATTGAAAGGTATAGCCATTTTCATCTTCTGTAAGCAATCCTGCCAACTGGTCTTGGTTGTATATGAGTGCTTGTCTCATAGCTTGTTGAATTTACTTATTGGTACAACACCCACTTCCGTTCCAAAGAGACTAAGCACTTGATTTACTTTATCAAGACGCAAAGTCTGTTTCCCCTGTTCGAGTTCGCGTACAAAACGTAACCCGACTCCTGATTTTTCGGACAGCTCTACTTGGGTCAAGTTATGTTCTTTACGCATTTGCTTGACGTATTCTGATAATGATTTATCGTTCATATTATACCCTTTTGGGTACAAAGATAATGTAAATTTTCTATTTTACACCCTTTAGGGTATAAATTTAGTTGTAGATTTATGAATTATACCTTATGGGGTATAAGAAAACAGGTACTCTTTCTTTGGGAAGAAGGAGTACCTGTAGAGGAAAGTGATAGCAGATTATTCTTTCAAAGCCTCTTGTAAGTCAATACCCAGCGCTTTGGCAACTCCTGTTCCATATGCAGGATCGGCTTTGTAGCAGTTGCGCACATGACGTTGTTTGATAAACAATTCGGAGTCTCCCATGGCGCGAGCTGTATTTTCGAACAATAATTGTTGTTCTTCAGCTGGCATCAGTCGGAATAAGTCACCCGGTTGGCTATAATAGTCGTCATCATATTCCCGTTCATTGTAGTTGTAAACTTCACCGGTAACTTTAAGAGGCGGTTCTTTCATAGTAGGAGAATCCTGCCATTCGCCGTAACTGTTCGGTTCATACCCTTTAGTAGCACCGTAGTTACCGTCTACGCGCATAGTACCGTCACGATGATAGGCGTGGAAAGGACAACGAGGTTTGTTGACCAGAATTTGTTCTGCATTCACCCCTAGACGATAACGTTGTGCGTCGCCATAAGAGAATAAACGACCTTGTAACATTTTGTCGGGAGACAGACCGATACCGTCTACAATATTCATCGGGTTGAAAGCAGCTTGTTCCACTTCAGCAAAATAATTTTCCGGGTTGCGGTTCAGTTCAAGGACACCAACATCTTGTAGAGGGAAATCTTTGTGCGGCCATACTTTAGTCAGGTCAAACGGGTTGATACGATAGTTGTCCGCTTCTTCCTCCGTCATTAACTGAATCTGGAATAACCATTTCGGATAATCGCCCTTTTCGATGCTCTCGAAGAGATCACGTTGATGAGATTCGCGATCTTTAGCAACTATTGCTTCTGCTTCCTGGTCTGTCAGATTCTTGATACCCTGCAAGGTACGCAGATGGAATTTAACCCAAATACGTTGATTTTCTGCATTGATAAAACTATAAGTATGACTGCCGAATCCGTGCATGTGGCGATATGAATAAGGAATACCACGCGGACTCATAGTGATAGTAACTTGATGTAATGCTTCCGGTAAAAGCGTCCAGAAGTCCCAGTTACTGTTCGGGCTACGCATATTTGTTTTCGGATCTCGTTTGATGGCATGATTCAGATCCGAAATTTAAGCGGATCACGTAAGAAGAATACAGGAGTGTTGTTACCCACCAAATCCCAGTTACCTTCTTCCGTATAGAATTTCATAGCAAAACCACGGATGTCACGTTCTGCATCAGCAGCTCCACGTTCTCCGGCTACGGTGGAGAAACGGACAAAACATTCTGTTTGTTTTCCGACTTTACTGAAAATAGCAGCACGGGTGTACTTTGTAATGTCATGGGTGACAGTAAACGTACCGTAAGCTCCCGAACCTTTAGCGTGCATACGTCTTTCAGGAATTACTTCACGATCAAAATGGGCAAGCTTCTCTATAAGCCAGGGATCTTGTAACATTACAGGTCCGCGTTGACCTGCGGTTTTGCGAGTTTTGATTGTCAGCGATAGGACGACCGTTCGCTGCAGTAAGTTTTTTTTTTCCATAAATAGATTTTTTAGTCGGATACAAGTATAAGCAGACTGTTTCCTTTTATTCTTTCATCCGGGGTTTATAATATATAACAAAGATAGGCTTCTTTTGCTCGCTTGTCAAACAGATAATTTCTATCTAAAGATAGAGAATAACTATGAATTGTGTGTGTATTGTCTGCTATTTATTTTTCTACAAAAGATTATTGTGCTGACACCCGGGTGTCGTACATCTTTTTATTGCATAAAAACTCCCGCACTTCCTTCACGGAAGACGGGAGCTTTTAAATAAACTATAGCTTATATATCTTTTGCTGATTATACGATACCTTGTGCCATCATTGCTTTTGCAACCTTCATGAATCCGGCTACGTTAGCACCCTTCACATAGTTTACATATCCGTCGGCTTCAGTACCATACTGAACGCAAGCTTCGTGGATATTCTTCATAATGCTTTTCAGTTTCTCGTCAACTTCTTCTGCACTCCAACTCAGTTTGATAGAGTTTTGAGTCATTTCAAGACCTGATACTGATACACCACCGGCGTTAGCAGCTTTACCCGGAGCGTAAAGGATTTTGCATCCTGGAATACTTTGATAGCTTCTGGGTAGAAGGCATGTTAGCACCTTCAGATACAGCGATACAACCGTTTGCTACCAACTGACGAGCGTGGTCACCGTTCAATTCATTTTGAGTAGCAGAAGGAAGAGCGATATCACATTTTTCACCCCAAGGTTTAGCTCCTTCTACATATTTGCAACCATATTTTTCTGCGTATTCACGGATACGGCCACGGTACAGATTCTTCAGTTCCATGATGTAATCCAGCTTTTCGCGGTCGATACCGTCCGGATCGTAGATGTAACCGTCAGAGTCGGAGCAAGTAACTACTTTACCACCCAGTTCGATTACTTTTTCGATTGTATATTGAGCAACGTTACCAGAACCAGAAACCAGACAAACTTTTGCCTTTCAAGTCAGTTCCTTTTCTTTCAACATTTCCATCAGGAAGTAGATGTTACCGTAACCGGTAGCTTCCGGACGAATCAGTGAACCACCGAATTCGCGGCCTTTACCTGTAAATGTTCCGGTAAATTCATGAGTCAGTTTCTTGTACACACCAAACATGAAACCTACTTCACGACCACCAACACCGATGTCACCGGCAGGAACGTCAGTCTCAGGACCCACGTGACGCCATAATTCAAGCATGAAAGCCTGTACGAAACGCATTACTTCGATATTTGACTTACCGCGCGGAGAGAAGTCGGAACCACCTTTACCGCCACCCATAGGCAGCGTAGTCAGTGAGTTTTTGAATGTCTGTTCAAAGGCAAGGAACTTCAAGATAGAAAGATTCACGGATGAATGGAAACGGATACCGCCTTTATACGGACCAATAGCGTTGTTATGTTGTACGCGGTAGCCCATGTTAGTTCGGATGTTGCCTTTATCATCCATCCAAGTAACACGGAACTGATATACACGGTCGGGAATGCAAAGGCGCTCAATCAAGTTTACCTTATCAAATTCAGGGTGTTTGTTGTATTCTTCTTCAATTGTAGCGAGCACTTCTTCTACTGCTTGATGATACTCCGGTTCATTGGGAAATCTTCTTTTCAGATCGTCTAATACCTTTGCTGCATTCATAATCTTTTTTTCTTTTAATTGGTTGATATAAAAATAATGTGCTAATTTGACAATTTGCTCATGTGCCGCTCGACTATGTGCTTTTCGTGCCGTATAGCAATTTGCACATCTTGTATGGGTACATCGGATTTTTATTTCCGGTTGCAAAAGTAAAGATAAAAATTGAACTAGCAAACATTTTATAAAGAAAAATGCGATAAAACATCAAATTTGATATTTTATCACATTAAAAATAGGAAAAAAAGATATTTATTTGTTCTTTTGATCGACTTATAAACAGGAATAAATACTAATGCTGCCGAAATGACAAGCATTACTACTGTCATTCCGTCAATTCGTTCGGCTTTTGTAAGAACCAAATAGCAAAGAGCCAGCCAAAGTAGACTGATACAAACTATTTGTGATTTTGATAACGGGCGTTTCATTTCACTCCTCTTTTCTTTTTGTCAACAATGGCGTCGATCACGGCTACGGCTGTGATATTCACAATGTCACGGACAGAACTTTCGAAATCGGTGAAGTGGATAGGCTTGTTCAATCCCATTTGGATAGGCCCGATAAATTCTGTGTCAGGGTCCATTGCTTGCAGCAATTTGTATCCGGCATTTGCAGAACTCAAGGTTCGGGAAAATCAGAGTATTTACATCTTTACCTTTCAAGCGGGTAAACGGATATTTGGTATCACGCAATTCGCGGTTCATGGCAAAATTTACCTGCATTTCGCCGTCGATAGCCAATTCCGGATATTCGTCCTGCATGTGAGCAACTGCTTCGTGCACTTTCACTGGGCTACCTGCGGTATCAGCGCCGAAGTTAGAGTATGACAACATAGAGATAACCGGTGTGTGATTGAAGAAACGAACTGTTTTATCGGACAGTTTGGCGATATCAATTAATGTTTCCGTATCAGGGTGGCGGTTAATCAATGTGTCTGCCAGGAAGTAAGTACCTTTCTTAGAGTTCAGGATATGCATGGTACCGAAGTGTTTGAAGCCCGGTTGGATGCCGATCACTTCTTTTGCCACTTTGATCGTATTGCTATATCTTGTATAAAGCCCGGTGATGAATGCGTCTGCATCTCCTGTTTCCACCATCATCATACCGAAGTAGTTGCGTTCGAACATCTTGTCGTTGGCTTCTTCGTAGGTAAATCCTTCGCGTGCACGTTTTTCTGCAAGGATGCGGGCGTGACGTTCGCGACGGTCTGATTCGTCCGGATGACGGAGGTTGACGATTTCAATTCCTTCCAGACTGAGGTCCATTTCTTCTGCCAGTTTTCCGATAGCTTCGTCGTTTCCTAATAAGATAGGATGACAGATACCTTCGGCTTTTGCTTCAACGGCAGCTTTCAGCATATTCGGGTGGATACCTTCGGCAAATACGACACGTTGCGGTGAGCGGCGGGCAGTATCATACAGTTGGCGGGTCAGTTTGGATTCGTAGCCCATCAATTCGCGCAGGTGAACACAGTAAGCGTCCCAGTCTTTGATTTCTGTGCGAGCCACTCCGCTTTCCATAGCAGCTTTTGCCACTGCGCAGGAAACTTCGGTGATGAGGCGTGGATCTACCGGTTTCGGGATAAAGTATTCCGCACCGAAAGAAAGGTTGTTTACGTGGTAGGCTGCGTTGACTACATCGGGTACCGGTTGTTTTGCCAGGTTGGCAATGGCGTGTACGGCCGCAATCTTCATTTCTTCGTTGAGTGCTTTAGGTTGAGTGTCCAAAGCACCGCGGAAGATATATGGGAAACCGATAACATTATTAATCTGGTTCGGATAGTCGGAACGTCCGGTAGCCATCAGTACGTCAGGACGTGCTGCCATAGCGTCTTCGTAAGAGATTTCCGGTGTCGGGTTTGCCAGTGCAAATACGATAGGCATGGGGGCCATGCTACGCACCATGTCCTGACTCAGCACATTTCCTTTTGACAGGCCGAGGAATACATCCGCGCCTTTGATTGCTTCTTCCAGTGTATGGATATCTGTGCGGTCGGTTGCAAAATATCTTTTTGTTCGTTCAGATCGGTACGTGTCTTGCTGATAACGCCTTTACTATCCAGCATGACAATATTTTCGAGGCGCGCGCCCAAAGATACATATAATTTAGTACAAGATACTGCGGATGCACCGGCACCGTTCACGACGATTTTCACATCCTCGATTTTCTTTCCTGCCACCTGCAAGGCATTTACCAAACCGGCGCTGGAGATAATAGCAGTACCGTGCTGGTCGTCGTGCATTACAGGAATGTCTAATTCTTCTTTCAGGCGACGTTCGATTTCAAAACATTCGGGCGCCTTGATGTCTTCCAGATTGATACCTCCAAAGGTAGGAGCGATTGCTTTCACTGCCGCAATGAACTTCTCCGGATCTTTTTCGTCTACTTCGATGTCGAAAACGTCGATACCGGCATAGATTTTGAAAAAGCAGCCCTTTACCTTCCATTACAGGTTTGCCGCTTAATGCGCCTATATCGCCCAGTCCGAGTACGGCTGTACCGTTAGAAATAACAGCTACAAGATTTCCTTTAGCTGTATACTTGTATGCATCCTGCGGGTTCTTCTCAATTTCGAGACAAGGTTCTGCTACACCGGGGAATATGCGAGTGATAAGTCGGTTTGTGTACTATAAGGTTTGGTAGGCACTACCTCAATCTTACCGGGTTTGCCCTGTGAGTGATAGAGCAAAGCGGCTTCTTTCGTTATTTTAGCCATGGTATTTATGAAATTTGTTAATAAGTTATCATTTGACCGCAAATGTAGGAATAAAAGTTCGAAATTGTAGCTGTTGATTAATAATTTCTATTAATTTTATAGCAAAATGGCTGAATTTATGATATGAGATACATAGGATATGCATTTATATCCTATTCTTTTTAAAAGCTTAGATATTGATTTATTGAAATTTTAACAAGCGCTTTGGTTGTCGGCTTTAGTTATTTCGTTATTTTTGAGTCCATATATGATTTAACCTTATTTGATGATGATTACCACCCAACAACTTCAATTATTGAAGGAAGGAAATAAAAATGCTTTTGAAGCGTTGTATCGTGCATACAATGCTCGCATTTACAGTTTTGTCCTTTCTATGATAGGCGATGCCGGGGTGGCAAAAGATATCACACAAGATATTTTTCTCCATATTTGGGAGAAACGGCTCAATATCGATTTGGAAGGTAATTTTGGCGGCTATCTTTTTAAAATATCCCAAAATATGGTATACCATTACGTAAGGCGCGAACTCCTGCTTCAAAATTATGTGGATAAACTATCCAATGAATCGGCTGACGAATCCGTAGAGATAGATGAAGAGTTGGATTATTTATTTTTGAGAAGAATATATCCTGAAACTTTTAGAAGAACTGCCTCCAGCGCGTCGGGAAGTTTTTATGCTTTACTGGAAATCCGGGTTGAACTATCGTGAGATAGCTGAACAGTTGGATATATCCGAAAAGACTGTTGCTACACAGGTACATCGTTCTTTGGATTTCCTGCGTGACAAACTGGGGACGATTGCCTTTTCTGTCTCTCTCTTCCTGCACCATATCTAATGCTTAACCTTTAATAAAAGTTAATATCCAACTTATCTTCATTTTCTTGTAGTCCTTTTCTGTCTCTCAAGGCTAGTATATATAGAACAGGAAAATTATGGAGCAACACGATTACATAGTACTATTGGAAAAATTCTTCAAGAAGGAGGCCTCTTCTGAAGAAAGAAGGATACTTATTGAATGGATTCGCAAACCGGGGATTCGTGATGAGTTTAATTCGCTTTGCGAGCAAATGTGGAAAGAAGCAGCTGTCAAAATAGATAAGACAGTGGAAGAAGAAATGTGGAGTCATCTGCAACGGAATTTGGATGAACCCAAAATTCTGTATCCGAAGAAGCGGCGTTGGCAACCTATTATATATAAGGTGGCGGCTACTATATTATTACCGGTTTGTTTGGGGCTGGCCACTTATTTCGGAGTAGGACATATAAATAAGGTATCGCAGGATCCTTTCATGGTTGCAGTAGATTACGGGCAGAAAGCGAACCTGACTTTACCTGATGGCACGAAAGTCTGGTTGAATTCGGCTAATCATCTTTCTTATGATGCGGAGTATAACAAATCCGACCGAAAGATTTATTTAGACGGAGAAGCCTATTTTGAGGTGGCAAAGAACAAAGACAAGCGCTTTATCGTCTGCTGCAATGATTTGGAGATAGAAGCGTTGGGAACAACCTTTGATGTGAAGGGATATGGCGACGATCTTTCCGTCACGACACTGCTGGCGGAAGGAAGTGTCAGGGTTTCTAATAAAATGAATGCCACCTTGTTGAAACCCGGCGAAAAAGGTAGAGTATCATAAGAACAAGCAGACATTTACTAAATCGCCCATCTCGGATCTGCGTGAAATCGACTTTTGGCGGAACAATATGTTGATTTTTAATTCAGCGCCTTTAGCAGAGATTGCGACCACGTTGGAGCGGATGTACGGGGGTGAAAGTCGTGTTTGACTCGGAGAAGCTGAAGAATGTGCCGTTTTCCGGAACCATCCGGAACAGCAGTTTGCATAATGTATTTTACATTATAAGCCTTACTTATCCTTTGACTTATAAGTTAGAAGGAGATACGGTGAAAAATTGGAAGTAGTATTAACTAAAAAAGACGATTTATGGAAGACACCTCATAATAAAACAAAGAGGGTAGAATTATGTAGCAGCATAATTCCACCCTGAAATTAAATACGGTTTATACATGATAGTAAAAAGAAATTTTTCCTTATGCGGATAAGGAAAGGGAATCCTTTTGCATCACGATTTCACAAAAGATAATAAAAAGTCTGATTTTCAGACTTATATTTTTAAAGAATTTAAAGCTAATTACTAATGAGAAAACAATTACATATCATATTCAGGCTTGTTATGTTCTGTTGTATCTTGTTGTTTGTGTCTCAAGAGGTAAGTGCGCAGATCACTTTCTCTGTAAAGAATCAGACAATACGCCAGACGATACGAGTAATTGAGAAGAAGGCTGATTACAGCTTCTTTTATACGGATAAGCTTCCCGGATTGGATCAAAAGATTTCATTGAAAGTGGACAATGAAAGTATCGATTCGGTTTTTAGAAAAAAGTTTTCAAAGGGTCACCTATTAGTTATAAGATAGAATCGGGCAAGCAAGTAGTGCTTACCCTGAAAACCGAACAAAACGCCTCCCGGAAAGGAGATAAGAAAACAATAACCGGTGTTGTAGCCGATCGGAGGGGGGAACCTTTGATTGGTGTTACCGTGAGAGTGGAAGGAGAGAATATTGGGACCGCTACTGACATTGACGGACGTTTCTCTTTGGAAGCTCCATAGGGGCAAAAATCAGTTTCTCCTATATCGGTTACGTTTCCCAGTCTCATACGGTCAATAAACAGAACATCTATAATGTGTCTTTGAGCGAAGATTCGCAAGTGCTGGAAGAAGTTGTCGTAGTGGGATACGGTTCTATGAAACGGAAAGATATTACGACGGCAGTATCTGTGGTTTCTACGGCAGATATTGAAGAACGTCCGATCATGACAGCCGCACAAGCCATTCAGGGAAAAGCAGCCGGTATTCAAGTTGTGCAGCCATCGGGTATGCCGGGTTCTGGGGTGACCATCCGGGTGAGAGGTGCTACTTCCGTGCAGGCATCCAATGAGCCGTTGTATGTGGTAGATGGTTTGCCGTCGGATGATATTTCGAATATCAGTCCGAACGATATTGAAAGTATGCAAATCCTGAAAGATGCTTCATCAGCAGCTATTTATGGAGCACGTGCGGCAAACGGAGTGGTGTTGATTACGACCAAGAGAGGAAAGCTCGGTGCACCGCAGGTGAAAAATGAGTGCTTATGTGGGTTTTTCTAAATTAGGGAAGAAGATAGATGCCTTGAATACAGAGCAATATAAAGACTTGATGAAAGACTTGAAAGCTGTTTCGGACGTTGCTCCCAATATTCCTGAAAATGAAACACGCTATGTGGACTGGACTGATTTATTCTTCGGTACGGGTGTTAATCAGAACTATCAATTATCCGTGGCAAATGGAACCGAGAAATTACAATATTTTGTATCCGGAGGTTATTCCGACGAACAAGGTATTGTGGAGAAAGCACATTTCAACCGGTATAATTTCCGTGCGAATTTGGATAGTGAGCAGACAAAATGGTTAAAGATGGCGCTCAACTTTGCGTATTCGCATACAGGAGGACAATGGGTGAACGAAAGCCGCAGTTCTTTGCGTGCCGGTTCCATCTTGTCCGTAGTGAATACTCCTCCGTTTATGCAGAAGTGGAACCCGTATGATCCGAACGAATACGACGAACAGGCTTATGGTGCACGTAGTCTGAATCCGCTGGCTGCCAATGCTGCAGACAGCAACACGAATACAGATCATATTAATGGTTCGCTCGGCTTTACGGTTGATATATATAAAGGTCTGAAATTCAAAACAACTTTTGGCATTGAACTGACTAATGAACACTGGGATTATTATCTGGACCCGATCTCAACTTCGGACGGACGCGGTACAAAAGGACGTGTGGAAGAGAGTTTCTCACGAAACTTCGAATGGCTGTTTGAGAATTTGCTAACCTATGATTGTTCCTTCAACAAACATAACCTTTCCATCTTGGGAGGAGCCACCCAACAGCGTGCGCAATATAACGCATCCTGGATGGCTGGTTTCGATCTGGCAGAGTCTTATCCCGATATTCATTCCATCAGCGCCGCCAATCAGTTGGATAAAGACGCTTGTGGTTCTTCCGCCTCCGCATGGACGCTGGCCTCTTTTTAGGTCGTATAGCGTACAATTATGACAGCCGTTATTTGCTGACGGTCAACTTCCGTGCCGACGGTTCTTCCCGTTTTGCTCCGGGACACCGTTGGGGGTACTTTTCCTTCTGTTTCGGCAGGTTGGAGAATTTCAAGCGAAAAGTTTATGCAACCTTTGCAAGACATCGTAACCGATTTGAAGCTACGTGCCGGATGGGGTATGAACGGTAACCAGGGCGGGTTTGGAAACTACGCTTACATGGCTTCCATGAGTGCTAGTAAACTGCCGGTTTCAGAAGGTAACTTATATCCAGGACTTGCCATCAGACCCGGTTCGGCAGCCAATAAAGAACTGACTTGGGAAAAACAAGCCAGTGGAATCTGGGTCTCGACCTGACAATGTTTGATTCCCGTTTATCCTTCTCGGTGGACGCTTACTACAAAAACAACCGACTTACTACTGACAGTCAGCCTGCCGGAGAATGTAGTGCCAAGCAGTGTGACAAGAAACGATGGTGAAATGGTGAATAAAGGTATGGAGTTCACTGTCTCTTCCCCAGAATTTGAAAGGCAACTTCCAGTGGAATACCGATTTCAATATCTCTTTCAACCGGAATAAGTTGACGAAGCTCGGCTTGAATAAAGTCTATTATTATGCTGAAATGTATGAATCCAAGGAGAAAGCTGTCATCCTGAAAGAAGGTCTTCCATTGGGAACATTCTTTGGATATATATCAGAAGGCGTCGATCCGGAAACTGGAAATATTATCTATCGTGACCTGAATGGTAACGGCTTTATCGATCCGGAAGATCGCACTACCTTGGGAAATGCCCAGCCTAAGTTCATATATGGTATGACGAATACATTCTCGTATGCCGGTTTCGACCTGTCTGTATTCTTGCAGGGAAGTCAGGGCAATAAGATTTTTAATGCATCGCGTATTGATATGGAAGGCATGACAGACTTTAGAAACCAGTCGGTTCGTGTGTTGGATCGTTGGAAACGACCGGGTATGATTACCAATGTCCCCCGCGTTGGTAATACAGAGAATAATCATAACTCCTCCCGTTTTGTAGAAGACGGATCTTATTTGCGCTTGAAAACAGTCACTTTGTCCTATAATTTCCCTAAGAAATGGTTGAATAAAATACATCTGTCCAGATTGCAGGCTTACGTCACCGGACAGAATCTTTTCACGTTGACAAAATACAAGGGATACGATCCTGAAGTAAATGCTTTTGGCGGCGACTCCGTTGCTCAAGGAGTGGACTATGGTACTTATCCTCAATCGAGGGCGGTAATTTTTGGTTTGAATGTTGAATTTTAATAGGTGCGAAAATGAAAAACATAATAAAGTTAGCTTATGTCGTACTCTGCGTCTTAGTCGTTTCATGCAGTAGTTTCCTAGATGAGAAACCGCAATCGGATTTTATGCAGGAAGGTACCGGAACGGAAGATCAGAGTCTAAATATGGAAGTCTGGCAGATGCACAGGCCGAGTTGCAGGGTGCGTATGAAAGCTTTAAGGCAGATATATTCCAGTCGGAAAATTACACCATTGGAGATGTACAATCCGATAATTGCTATATTGGTGGAGACGGCGTGGCCGAACAAGAATTTGATTTGTTGAAGCTGACTTCTACCAATTATAAGGTAGAATTGGTCTGGTCACAGTATTATTCAATGGCTGGCACTGCAACCAGTGTGATTGAAAATACGAAAATGATGGATCCTGCCTCTACCGTAGCAGAAGAGCGTAATCGTGTCATCGCAGAAGCAAAATTCTTGCGGGCATGGGCCTATTTCGATATTGTCCGTTTATGGGGTGATACGCCCCGATGGTGCTGGATTTGATTCCGACCATTACAGCCGAAAATCTGGATAAATGGTATCCGGTGATGTATCCTGAACGTTCTGCCGCAGATAAAATCTACGACCAGATATTGGATGATCTGAACGAAGAAAATACCATTCGTTACCTGGTAAGCAAAAATAAAGGAGTTTTCCAGGCCACCAAAGGCGCCGCTTATGCTTTGCGTGCCAAGGTGTTGGCAACCAGAGGAGAGAAATCAACACGCGACTATACCAAAGTGGTTGAGGCTTGTGACAAAGTAATAGCAGAAGGCTATACGCTGGTCAGCAATTTTGACGAGTTGTGGCAACCCGACAAGAAATTTTCTTCAGAAAGTATCTTTGAAGTCTATTACACCTCCGATGCTCCCAACTGGGCTTATTGGGTGTTGCTGAAAGAAGACGACGGCTCGGTGACTTGGAGACGTTATTGTACGCCTACTCATGATTTGGTTGCTAAATTCGACAAGGAGAAAGATACCCGTTATGCATCCAGTATCCTTTGGAAATCGGTTCCTTATGACACCTATTGGCCGGCGGACAGTTACCCGTTGTCTTATAAGATTCGCGAGAAGACTTCCAATATCATTTTGATGCGGTTGGCAGATATACTGCTGTTGAAAGCCGAAGCACTGGTAGAGTTGGATCGCACCCCGGAAGCGATTCGAATCGTGAACGGCATTAGAGAACGTGCGGGCTTTGCTCCCTCTTCTCTGGATGAGAATATGGGACAGGCTAGGGGCCGCTTGGCGGTAGAGAATGAACGTCAATTGGAGTTGTATATGGAAGGTCAGCGTTGGTTTGACCTGGTACGTAATAATCGTTTGCTGGAAGTGATGCAGAAGCATAAAGACAAAGACGGCAGATTGCTGTTTGCAGGTTTGCAGGCTTTTCGGCAGTTGTGGCCGATTCCTCAAGGAGAGAAAGATAAGAACACCAATCTGACTCAAAAATGAAGGCTATTAATGAAAAGAGGAACGTAAAACTTTAAAAGAAAAAATGATGAAACACAATAATCTGTTTTTATGGTTGCTGGGGCTGACTGTTTGTTGGCTGGCTTCATGCAGCGAAGAAGATGGCCGGGTGACGTATCCATATTCGTGTCCCGAAATATCGGAACTGCAATTCTCAACTACCGATCAGACTCCTGCTGCCGATTCTCTTTATTTCTCTGTAAAAATCCACGATCCGGAGACTCCTTTGTCTACGCTGGAAGTGAAATTGATGGTGGGTGAAACCTTGGTAAGTTCGCAGTCGATTCGTACGAAAGGCACTGATGTGTCGATTGTTGAGAAAGGAATTTATATCCCGTTTGAGGCTGACTTGGAAGAGAATCAGGAGGCTAAAGTAGTATTGACTGCCATCAATGTGGAAGGTAGTGAAGTCACTCAAACGTTTGATTTCCATATCGTCCGTCCACAGATTCCGGAAGTGCTTTATCTTCACTATAACGGTGAGGTGGTAGAAATGAACCGGAGTGAGGACAATCCTTCCCTGTATCTAACGGAAGTTTCCGATTTGGAAGAGGGGTATCCGATGGAACTAACCGGAAAAAAATCTCCACTAAGGAATCATTGGACGATGCGGAATTGATTTGGGGAGCTGCTGAAAAGAGTAATACAGCTGTCCTTATTGAAGCATCGGGACCCAGCTTTGCTTTTGACTACCGGGATTGGTTTGTTGAACAGATCACTTTCGATGACTTTTAAACTGGGTATCGTTGGTTTCCAGAAGAACCTGAAAATTAAAGAAACCGAGTTGATAGCCAGTGAAGGATTGTTCCGTGCCCAGATTAGTTTTACTCAAGGTGAAGAATTTGAAATGAGTGGATTTGAAGATGTGGAACATGCTTACAACCGCGACTTCTTTAGTTATAATCCGGATAATGGTAAGTTTACCTTCCTGCGCAAATCGGGAACTTGGGAAATATACTATTCTTCTAAATTCAATTATATTTGGGTTGCACGGATGAGTGATACCGCACCTACTTGTTTCTGGTTGGTAGGACACGGATTCACTTGTGCTCCTGTCTGGAACGAGGCTTACAATAGCGGAGGCTGGAATTTGGAAGATATATCACAGTTGGGATATATTGTGCCGATTGGTGAACAAAAATATCAAACTACTGTGTATTTGAGTAACACTCATGAATGGGAGTCCTTCGAAATCGAAATTTACAGCGATTTGCAATGGAATAAAGATAAAGGTATGGAGTTACAGGCAGGTTCATTATTCGGCGACACGGATGGAATTGAACTATCGGCTTCCAATGGAATAACGAGTGGCGACGGCTTCGTACCTGGCTATTACCGTCTGACTTTCGACACTTCGCAGGGAGTAGGCAAAGAAACATTGCACATCGAACGATTGAGTGATTAATGTCTGAAAGAGTGATATATAGAAAAATAGGAAAGCCTATGAGAAATATACTATATACGATAGGGGGAAGTCTGTGTCTCCTGCTGTTCATGACCGGCTGTAATCGGCTGACGGGGCGAAAGCCCCGTGTCATTGACTTGGGAGATGGGAGCTGCCGACGTGCAGCCCGGCTACTATGAGAACTCATTTATCCTGAAGAATATATCAGATGTTCCTTTGGGAAAGGACTGGATCATCTATTATTCGCAGTTGCCTCGTGAGATTCTTCAAGACGAATCTGCATCGGTCAAGGTAGAGGTAGTAAATGCAAACTTCTTCCGGATGTATCCGGCGGAAAACTTCCAGCCATTGGCACCGGGAGATTCGCTGGTTGTGACGTTCTGTTGTACCAACGGACTGAAAAAACTGTCACACGCTCCCGAAGGTACTTACTGGGTGAGTCAGGCAGGCGGCAAGCAAGGTACTCCCTTGCCTGTCGAACTGACCATACAGCCGCTACAAGGAATGGAGACGGAAGACTGGTATCCCGCACCTGATAAGATATATGCTTCAAACTTGGCGTTAGAGACTACTGCCAAGTTGCAGCAAACTGATATTTTCCCATCAGTAAAGGAAGCGTTTCCGGCTGTCGGTAAAGAAAACGTTATCATAGAAAATAAGGTGAAACTGACTTTTCATTCCGATTTTGCCAACGAAGCAGGATTGCTGAAAGAAAAGTTGGAAACACTCTATGGGTTGGAAGTCATTTCCGAAGCACCGGTAACGGTTCATCTGGATTATTTGCCGCAACAGGAAACCGCTGCGAATGACGAATACTACCGGATGGACGCAGGAAATAGTCTGATAAATATTTTAGCTCCTACTTCACACGGCATTTTCAATGGCACGCAAACCTTGCTCTCTCTTTGAAAGGACAAGAGAAACCGTTCCGTTTGGAAGCTGTATCTATCCGTGACTATCCCGACTTGCCGTATCGCGGACAAATGCTGGATATTGCCAGAAACTTCACGACGGCAGACCAATTAAAGAAACTGATAGACGCTATCTCTTCTTATAAACTGAACGTGCTGCATTTCCACTTTTCGGATGATGAAGGCTGGCGTCTTCAGATTCCCGGTCTGGAAGAACTGACTTCGGTTGGTGCACGTCGGGGACACACCACGGATGAAATGGAATGTTTGTATCCGGGCTACGATGGTAACTATGATCCGTTTGCGCCTACCTCCGGTAACGGATATTATACTCGTGAAGAGTTTATAGATTTATTGCGTTATGCAGCTCAAAGACATGTGCGTGTAATCCCGGAGATAGAGTCTCCGGGGCATGCACGGGCGGCAATAGTGTCCATGAAAGCACGTTATCATAAATATATAAACACCGATCCTGAAAAAGGCCGTCCGAATATTTGTTGAGTGACGCGCAAGATACTTCCCGCTATGTTTCCGCACAGTCTTATACGGATAACGTGATGAATGTAGCATTGCCTTCTACGTATCGGTTTATGGAAAAAGTGATTCGTGAGCTGATTGCTATGTATGAAGAAGCGGAGGTACCTTTGACTACCATTCACTTGGGAGGCGATGAAGTGCCTGATGGAGCTTGGATGGGTTCTCCTGTCTGCCGGGCGTTTATGGATGAACATGGAATGACGAGTGCGCATGAACTGTCTGAATACTATATCACGAAGATGGCAGACTATCTGCAACAATATCATGTGCAGTTCAGTGGCTGGCAGGAAGCAGCGTTGGGACATTCGGAGGCTACCGACCGCCATTTGAACAGGCTTGCGGCAGGAGTATATTGCTGGAATACAGTTCCCGAATGGGAAGCGGACGAAATACCTTATCAGGTAGCCAACAAAGGGTATCCGGTGATCCTCTGCAACGTGAACAACTTCTATCTGGATTTGGCCTATGATGCTCATCCCGATGAAAGAGGGCTCTCGTGGGCGGGATATGTGGATGAATCTAAAGGCTTTTCCATGCTTCCATATCACATCTATCGCTCTTAGCGTACTGATATGGCTGGCAATCCGGTCGATTTAGGTATTGCGGAAAGAGGAAAACTGTTTTGACCGCATCCGGCAAGGAGCGTATCCAAGGAGTACAAGCGCTATTGTTTGCAGAAACGATCCGTGATTTCAAGTGGGTGGAATATTATACCTTCCCTAAAATCCTCGGACTGGTAGAACGCGGGTGGAATGCTTTTCCCGCTTGGAGTATGCTGGCAGGAGAGAAAGAACAGCAGGCTTTCAACAAAGCGCTGGCTTTGTTCTATTCGAAAGCGAGTGAGAAGGAAATGCCCCATTGGGCGTCCCGAAACATTAACTTTCGTTTGCTCTCACCCCGGACTTTGCCTCAAAGAAGGCAAGCTCTATGCCAACACCCCCATCCGGGGAGGGGAGATACGCTATACGACCGATGGAGCGGAACCAACTCTTGATTCAGCGCTTTGGGAAGCTCCCATAGCCTGTGATGCTTCGGTTGTGAAAGCTAAACTGTTTTATTTAAACAAAGAGAGTGTGACAAGCACTCTCAAAGTAAATTAATCCACAAAAAGTAGACAAGTTATGAACTATGATAAGATAAAAAGAAGCGGTATATTATTCCTGTTGGGAATAGGTGCGATCACATCGTTGTCGTGCAATGACAATGATAATGGAGGGTATCCGAACGGGTACCGACCCGCCTGTCGGTAATGCCTTTGCCGGAAAGAGTTGATTATAAAGAATCGGTGGTCACTCTTCCGCAGAATGTGACTGTTAGCCAGAATATTCCGGCTTCTACGTCACAACTGTTGAAATCCACGCTGGAAGAGAAACTGTCTTTTCCGCGAGTGACGCTTCCAACGATCATGCCTTTATCCGGGTGAAACAAGAATCTGATCTGGCCAAAGAAGCCTATCGTCTGACCGTAACCAAAGAGGGGCCTGCATCTATTATTCGACGGAAACCGGACTTCTTTGGGGAATCCAGACGTTGAGGCAAGCACTCGAACAAGCTAATTTCTTCACTTCGGGAAACTCGAAATATCTTCCGATGGTAGATATAAAGGATGCTCCCAAATACGACTGGCGCGGATTCCATATCGATGTGGTACGGCACATGTTTACAGTTGACTATCTGAAAAGGTGATAGACTGTCTGTCTTTCTACAAGATAAACAAGCTCCACTTGCATTTGACCGACGATCAGGGCTGGCGCATCGAAGTGAAAAAATATCCTTTACTGACGCAGGAGGGAAGCTGGCGTGACTTCGACGAGTATGACAAGAGATGCGTAGAGCTTTCCCAACAAGATTATAACTACGAGATAGATCCCTCGTTTTGTGAGAAATGGTTCGCAATATGGTGGTCATTATACACAAGAAGAGATGAAAGGCTTGGTGAGTTACGCATTGGAAAGAGGTATTGATATTGTTCCCGAAATAGATATGCCAGGGCATTTCTCGGCGGCTATCAAAGTGTATCCCGAACTGTCGTGTACGGGAGAAGCTGGTTGGGGGAGAAGAATTTTCTTATCCTATTTGCCCTTCCCGGCCGGAAAACTATCAGTTTGTGCAATCTATCATTGATGAAATGGTTGAAATCTTCCCTTCGGAATATTTCCATATAGGAGCTGACGAGGTGGAAAAGGATAACTGGGAGCAGTGTGAAGTCTGTCAGCAGTTGATGCAACAGGAAGGTTATCAGAAAGTGGATGAATTGCAAAAACCGCTTTGTGAAGATAATGACGAATTATGTGAAGGGTAAAGGTAAGAAAGTGATGGGATGGGATGATGCTTTTCTTGAGAAAGATCCACAAGACCTGATCTATACCTATTGGCGTGACTGGCTGCCCGACCAGCCGGGAAAGATTACCCAGAAAGGTTATCCGATTATATTCATGGAATGGTCCCGTTTCTATTTGAGTGCAACGCCTTCAGATGAAGGATTAAGCTCTTTGTATAACTTCGAGTTCGAACCCCAGTTTCCTAGTATTGTGAAGCAGAATGTATTAGGCTTCCAAGCCTGTGTCTGGACGGAAATGATTCCCAATGAGCGGAAGTTCGGTCAGCATGTTTTCCCTTCTCTTCAGGCCTTTTCAGAATTGGTGGGGGAAGTGACCGCAACTGGATTGATTTCACCAATCGCCTGAAATGGCATGTTAAATGGTTGAATGAGAATGGATTTTACTTCACCAAACCGGGATTTATTTAATCCCGGTGTCATCAGAACGATATGAAATCAGAACGTTTACTTTTCATTAGACGTGCTTCGAGGAATCACTATTGTCGGAATGATTTTGGTGAACAACCCCGACGTGGGAATCTGTTTATGCGCCCTTGCGGCATGCCGAATGGAACGGACTGACACCGACAGACCTGGTCTTCCCATTCTTTATGTTTATCATGGGTGTTTCTATGAGCTTTGCCTTATCCAGGTTCGACCATCACTTCAGCCGTAGTTTTATCACCAAACTGGTGCGGCGCACAGTGATTTTATTCTTGTTGGGACTTTTCCTTTCCTGGTTTTCGTTGGTGTGTGCGGGAGGGAACAGCCTTTCTCACAGATACGTATTCTAGGTGTGTTGCAACGACTGGCGTTAGCTTACTTTTTTGGTTCTTTGTTGATTATGAGTGTCCGGCGTCCGGCAAATCTGGCATGGATCTCCGCGATTATTCTGATAGGCTATATTGTCTTGTTGGCTTTGGGGAACGGCTTTGAACTATCCGAGCAGAATATTATTGCCGTTACAGACCGAACATTATTCGGAGAAACTCATCTGTATCGGGAGTGGTTGCCGGACAGCGGACGTATCTTTTTCGATCCGGAAGGGCTGTTAAGTACCTTGCCGTGTATTGCGCAAGTGATAATAGGTTATTTCTGCGGAAATATCTTGCGGGAGAAGACAGAAATTCATCACCGGTTGTTACAGATATCCATACTGGGTATTGCTCTTTTATTTGCCGGATGGTTGCTTAGTTACGGTTGCCCGTTGAATAAAAAAGTATGGAGTCCGACTTTTGTTTTGGTAACCTGTGGTTTTGCTTTTTATTTCTTGTGTTTCTCACCTGGCTTATTGATATTCGTAAAAACAGAAATGGGCGTATCCTTTCCATGTTTTTGGCACGAATCCGTTGTTCATCTATGTGTGGCCGGTGTGTTGGCTACTCTGCTCGAGAGGTTATCACAGTTAGTGGAATTAGTCTGCAAGGGAAGGTTTATACCTCCATCCTGCTCATTCTTCCCGACACTTATTTGGCCTCTCTGATTTACGGACTTCTGTTTATCGGATTCAATTATTTGATTGTGTGGGGCTTGTACAAAAAGCGGATCTTTATAAAGATATAAAA
>VOFG01000162.1_pt1 | contig 25808 bp, 31 predicted proteins | sample 5384171 | NCBI WGS metagenome assembly VOFG01 (sample SAMN12384726, study PRJNA508395) | human gut metagenome | isolation source: healthy gut F | host: Homo sapiens | reverse complement strand
CATAGCGGCGCGGGCCTCGGGAACGTTGATCTTGTTGGTGTTCTTACTGGACATAACAGTTTCTCCTTTTCAATCTCTTACATGTGTGGGTCACTTGGGTATCGCAAGCATAGTTTGACACGAAAAGGATCGGCTATGCGGAAATAAAAACGGTAAAATCTGTGTTTTTCTCAATTTTCGCCAGTATTATGCCCGGCACCGTTATTTAAAAGGATCTGGACCGCATTTTTATCGCAGGCCGGCAAACGGTATCTTCTGGTTCGTTTTGTCATTGCTTTCGTAAAAAATCACGGGGACTGCTTTTTAAGCAGTCCCCGTGTTGGGTTATTCAGCAGTATTTGCCATCGAGGCGATATAGTCCTCGTAGGTGCCAAGGCGGTCGGTCAGCTTGCCATCCTCCAGCACCATAATGCGGTTGGCGATGGTCTGCACGAACTCGTGGTCATGGCTGGAAAACAGCACCACGCCCTTGAAGTCCACCAGGCCGTTGTTGACGGCGGTGATGGATTCCAGATCCAGATGGTTGGTGGGCTGATCCAGCACCAGCACGTTAGAACCGTAGAGCATCATGCGGGAGAGCATACACCGGACCTTCTCGCCGCCGGAGAGAACCTTCACCGGCTTGAACACATCGTCGCCGGAAAACAGCATCCGGCCCAGGAAGGCCCGCTTGAAGGACTCGGTGTTGGCCTCCGGGATCTTGGGGGTGAACTGGGCCAGCCAATCCACCAGATTCAAATCGCAGTCGTTGAAGAAAGCGGAGTTATCCAGCGGGAAATAGCTGGTGGTAATGGTGGTGCCCCACTTGTAGGTGCCCTCGTCCGGCTCCATCTCGCCCATGACGATCTTGAACAGGGTGGTCTTGGCGATCTCATCCTCGCCTACAAAGGCGATCTTATCGCCCTTGTTCACTCGGAAGGACACATTGTCCAGCACCTTGCGGCCATCCACGGTCTTGCTCAGGCCCTCTACCGCCAGGATCTCCTTGCCGCACTCCCGCTCCATGGTAAAGCCCACGAAGGGATACCGCCGGGAGGAGGCGGGCATTTCCTCTACCGTCAGCTTGTCCAGCAGCTTGCGGCGGGCCGTGGCCTGCTTGCTCTTGGACTTGTTGGCGGAGAAGCGCTGGATGAACAGCTGCAATTCCTTGATCTTTTCCTCGTTCTTCCGGTTCTGGTCCTTCATCATCCGCTGGACCATCTGGCTGGACTCGTACCAGAACTCATAGTTGCCCACATACATCTTGATATGGCCGTAGTCCACGTCCACGATGTTGGTGCAGACGGTGTTCAGGAAGTGACGGTCATGGCTCACCACAAGGATCAGGCTCTCGCAATCCATCAGAAAGTCCTCCAGCCATTCGATGGCCTGAATGTCCAGATGGTTGGTGGGCTCGTCCAGCAGGATGATGTCCGGCTTGCCGAACAGCGCCTGGGCCAGCAGCACCTTCACCTTTTCCTTGGCGGTCAGGCTGGACATTTCGCTGTAGAGAATATCGTTGGACAGGCCCAGTCCCTGAATCAGACGGGAAACGTCGGATTCGGCCTCCCAGCCGCCCATTTCTGCAAATTCCGCCTCCAGCTCGCTGGCCTTCACGCCGTCCTCGTCGGTGAAGTCCTCCTTTTCATAGAGGGCGTCCTTCTCCTTCATCACATCGTAAAGCCGCTGGTTGCCCATCATCACCGTATCCAGCACGGTGTAGGCGTCATACTGGAAGTGGTCCTGCTTCAGAATGGACATCCGCTCTTCCTTGGGGATGATGACCTCGCCGGTGGTGGGCTCCAGATCCCCGGAGAGGATGCGGAGGAAGGTGGACTTGCCAGCGCCGTTGGCGCCGATGATGCCGTAGCAGTTGCCGGGAACGAACTTCAGCTCCACGTCCTTGAACAGGGTCTGGCCGCTGAAGTTCATGCTTACATTGTTGACTGTGATCATGTCGGTATCCTTTCATCACGGAGTCCGCGATTTTCCCGCAGGCTCCTTTTATTATCCGTCATAGCCGGACAGCGGTCCGGACGGCAGACAGTTCCCCGCCGCCGCATAAAAAAGCGACGGCCAAACGGTCGTCACAGAACATTGTGCTGCCCAAAACTGGTACTATTATGTTGCTTTTTCTCTCTTTTGTCAAGTATTCTTCTGCATTTGTACAGAAACATACTGACATTTCTTGAGACTGCCAATAAAGTGATAAATTCTCCGCGACGGTAAGGAAGGGTGTGCGCGGGAAACCCAAGAAGGGTGTCCTGCGCCATTGAAATCCTAAGTTTTCAGAACTTTTATAAAGTTCTAAAAACTTGTTCAGCGGGACGAAAAGGCTTTTTCGACACGCTGATTTCCTTTTTCATGCCGCTCTCCCGGCGTTTTTTCCTTGAAAGCCCCTTGACAATTTGGTTTACACATTGTAGACTGCAGGTAGAAGGTCTACATGTAGTAAACCTCGGAGGTGAACCTATGAGCGATTTGAAAATGGGGCCGGTGGAGACCCGGTTCGCGGAGATCATCTGGGACAGGGAGCCGGTGGGCTCCACGGAGTTGGTCCGACTGGCGGAGGAGGCCCTTGGTTGGAAAAAGTCCACCACCTACACCGTTCTGAAACGGCTGTGTGACCGGGGCATCTTCCAAAACGAGGGCGGCACCGTCACCAGCCGGCTGTCCCGGGCGGACTATGACACCGCCCAGAGCCAGCAATTCGTGGAGGAAAGCTTTTCCGGCTCCCTGCCCGCGTTTATCACGGCGTTTACCCGGCGAAAAAAGCTGACGGAGGACGAAATCGCGGAGCTGCAAAAATTGATCGATCAGAACAGGAGGTAGCGTATGGGCGAGTTTGTAATGCACCGGCTGTTTCCCATCGTCTGTAATATGAGTCTCACCGCCAGCGTGGTGATTCTGGCGGTACTGGCAGTCCTCCTGCTGCTGCGGCGGGCCCCCAAGGTCTTTTCCTATGCCCTGTGGGCGGTGGTGCTGTTCCGGCTGCTGTGTCCGGTGTCCGTCACCTCCGCCGTATCCCTGCTGGGGGCGCTGGGCGCTCCGGCCCAGGAGCGGACTGCCGTCACCAGCGTGGTGGAGTATGTCCCGGCGGATATCGTCCGCAATATGGCCCCCGCGGTGACGCCTTTGCCCCAGGAGCCGTTCCCGGCGGAACCCGGCGAGAACATCGTCAGCACCGCCCCCAGCGTGACTCAGCCTGATGCTGCCCCGGTCTCACCCCTCAGCGGCCCGGTGGCGGTCCTGACCCTGACGTGGCTGACGGGCATGGCCCTGCTGCTCCTTTACAGCGTGGTCTCGCTGCTGCGGCTCCGCCGCCGTCTGGTGGGAGCCGTGCGATTGGAGGACAACATCTATCTGGCGGACTACATCCCCTCCCCCTTTGTCATGGGCCTGTTCCGGCCCAAGATCTACCTGCCCTCCACCCTGACGGAAACGGAGCGGGGCTACATCCTGCGGCATGAGCAGTATCACCTCCGCCGCCGGGATCATGTGGTGAAGCTCCTGTCATTTCTGGCCCTGTGCGTTCACTGGTTCAACCCGCTGGTGTGGGCGGCGTTCATCTTGGCGGGGAAGGACATGGAAATGAGCTGCGACGAGGCAGTGGTAAAGGAACTGGGCGAGGACATCCGGGCGGACTACTCCGCCTCCCTGCTGAGCCTTGCCACCGGCCGCCGCATCGTGGCGGGGATGCCCCTCGCCTTCGGCGAGGGCGACACCGGCGGCCGCATCCGGAACCTGCTGAACTGGAAACGGCCCCAGCCGTGGATCATCGCCGTGTGCGCCGTGGTCTGCGTGGGTCTGATCGCCCTCTGCGCCGCCAATCCCAAGGGGAGCGGCACCCCAACGGAAGATCCCCCGGCGGACCGGACGGAAACCGGCCAGTGGCCCAGCGTGGAAGCCTACGTCCAGCAGGTAATGCTGTCCCAGACGGAGGCGCGGTATTACGCAGAAAACGCCGACGGCACTGCCAGCGGCCAGCCCCATACCGCCGCGGTGACGGATCGAAAGCTGGAATATCTGACGAAGGGCGGCGAGCTGGCCGGGCTGGCCCCCGACGGCGTGTTGGAGGAATGGGAGTATTTCTATCTGGTGAAGCTGGATGTGGACACGGCTTCGGTGGCGCTGGTGGGCGGACAGTATTATGACAACGAGGAATACTTCTCGTTAGATGATCGTCATGTAATAGTGGCCCTGCGGCACGATGACGGCAGCTACGACATCCTCTGCGACGACTCCATCAATGACGGCGGCGATTTCTTCGGCTATCACAACACCATGGAGGAGGCCATTTACGACTGGTATGTGACGGACCAAAATTTGGATCTGCCGCTGTATGTGGAGGACTGGATCGACCAGATCAACTACAACACGGAAGATGGCAAGCCCGGTAATTATCCCGTCCACCGCTACGATGTGGACGGCGGTTACCTCTATATCCCCGGCAGCGCATGGATCATGGCGGACGTGACGGCCCATCGCAGTCACGGTCACTGGGAATGGTATTCCGGCTATGATACCGGCTCCATCCTTACGGTAGACCGGTTCACCCAGACCTTGGAGGACGAATATATTACTTCCCGGAAGCAGGGCTTCGAGCCGCTGGACGATACCAAGCAGATCTGGAAACGGCGGCAGGGCGGCATAAACGAGCGCTACTACTTCTACCCCGCCGCCGATGGGAACGGCTGCTGGCGGATCTGGACTTTGTGGACGGATCTGGGTATCAGCAATTACGTGCATATCTTCATCGAGCCTCAGGTGATGTATCTCATGGCGGAGAGCTTCACGCCGACGGAGAGCTTTCCCGCCGCCGGCGCGTCCACCCGGACTACGATGACCTCCACCTACCGGGCGGAGGTGGACGGGCGTGCCGCGGATCTTACGGTCTCCTACACGGTGGAGCAGAAAAACGGCGAGCCGCAGCTCTGTTCTCTGGACAGCGCCCGGGCCAGAAACGTTCACGGCTGGGAGCAGGTGCATCTGGCAGCCACGGTGGAGCAGCATCAGTCGCTGTTCGGTTCGGGCCTATATCAGTACCTCGTTCCAGTATTCTACGAGGCCGACCGGGGCAATGGCTGGGAAACCTTTCAGGCCGTGGTGGAGATCTCGCTGACAGGGCAGTACAGTCCCCGGCACACCCTGACGCAAGAGGAGCTGGCCGCCTACAACGCCGTTATGGACCCTGCGGTCCGGGATGAGAGCGGTGACATTGTGGACTTTCACATCCAGCCCTTCAGTTACTTCTTTTCCTCCTATTATAAAAATGTCAGGAACCTGAATTTTGAGGAATTTATCCGCTATTTCCCGGACAGCGGCCAGGCGACCGAGGCGGAATTTGAGGCGTTGAAAAAGCTGGATGACTGGCCGTTCAAGCAGGTGGCGCGCATGGAGGATATGCCGGTACCCATCCACCGGCACACGATTTCCAGCATCAACGAGGTGCTGACCCGCTGGGGCGGCATCACCACGAGCAATCTGGACACCTCCGGCGTCTGCTATCTGGAGGAATATGACGCTTACTATACATATACCTCAGATTTCAATATGTTCTATTTTATAGCGGAATCCGGCGAACAGGTCGGAAACTACGTTTATCTGCGTAAATCTGTTGAAAACGGAAATATTGCAGTCCTGACCCTGCGCCTGATGCCGGGAACGGACGAATGGCAAATTGTATCCCACTGGCGCTCGGGCAGTTGAACCGCATAAAAAGTCAGGCGTTGGAAAGCCAACGCCTGGCTTCAGCGTGTCGAAAAAGTCTTTTCTCCCCGCTGAGCCAGTTTTCAGAACTTTATAAAAGTTCTGAAAACTAAGGATTTCAATGGCGCAGGACACCCTTCTTGGGTTTCCCGCGCACACCCTTCCTTTCCGTTGCGGAGAATCTACCTCTTTATCGACAGCCTCAAGTCAGGCGTTGGAAAACCAACGCCTGACTTTTACTATGTTTGCTATGTTCCTTTTTATTCGTCAGTCCTTTCGGTACTCCGGCTTCCAGAGCAGTTCCTCAAAGCTCTTGATATACACGTCGCAGAAGGAGCGCATTTCCTTCTCGTCCCCGGCGAAAAAGCTGTCATAGACCCCTACCACCCGCATTTTGGCGCTGCGGGCGCCCTTGCAGGCGGCAAGGCTGTCGTCAAACAGGGTACAGGTTTCCGGCTCCACGCCGTACCGCTCCGCCACCCCTAACCACAGGCGCTTGTCCTTTTTCTCAATACCCAACTCCTGGGCAAAGGTAACGGATTCGAAGTACTTCATCAGATCCAGCTTTTCCATCGCGGTGCGGCAGTGCACCGGCACGCTGGAGGTCACCAGCGCCATCCGCCGGTTCTCCGCCTTGCACTGCTTTAAAAACGCCCGGACGCCGGGCTTCACCGTCACATGGGCGTAGGCGTCCTTGGCCAGCTCCATCCACTCCGCCATGATGTCTTCCTCGCTGTCGGGCAGATTACAGAACTCCTTGGTGAACTTAGCCGCCAAGGGGAAAATGGTGTGGGCCACCCCCTCGTAATAGGCTTTTGTGTAGGGCAGACCCCTCCGGGCCAGAAATTCCCTGTCCACGTCCTTCCAGACATCGTTGGAATCAATGAGGGTGCCGTCCATATCAAATAAATACATATCAGTTCTCCTTTTCCAGCCAGAATCGCCACGGGAAGTCCTTGGCCTCCTCCGCATAGTCCACGCCGATCCGTGGGCCGGCGCAGATGTGCTCCGATCCGATCATCGGGTCCGTCAGCCCAACGTCCGCCAGGGAATCGCAGAGGAACAGAACATCTCCCTCCAGATCCAGCTTATTCTGGGCCGTGGTGAGGTCCAGCGCCTTGCAGACCTTGCCGGGACCGTTGAGAAAGTTTTTCCGCCGGTAGGCGTTCATGGGCGCATCCCCGAACCGCAGGTGCTTCATGGTCTCTGCCCCCGCCGCCGGTTCCAGTCCCCGCAGCAGCACGGCAGAAGGTTCTCCCTCCGGCTCCGTGACGAAGTTCAGACAGTGGTACATCCCGTAGATGAAATAGATGTAGGCATGGCCCGGAGCCATGAACAGCGTTTCCGTCCGGGGCGTGCGGCGGTAGTTGTAGGCGTGGCAGGCCTTGTCGCACCGGCCCACGTAGGCCTCCGTTTCCGTAATGCGGCCCGCCAGCAGCTCGCCGTTCCGGTTCCGCACCAGATACTTTCCCAACAGTGCCTGCGCGATGGCAACGGTGTCGCCGTTGAAGAAATCATGGGTCAGCTTCGCCATAGAGCCTCCTTTATCAAATATGCAGAATTTCGCAGAAAAGCAGTAAAAATTCACAAAAACAGCCGCGTTTCCAGAACTTCCTTTGCGGCCTTCGGAGAAGTCGGCCAGCCCCTCTTGCGGCGGCGGCAGTTTTCCACTATAATCGCTACATTCGCGGTCTCTGTGCCAACTTTCGCGCAGGGCTGATTCGATGCGTTGATCCACGCTGCCTGCCGTCCAAAACCGGCGGGGGAAACTTTTTTATCATCATACCACATCCGGTAAGGAGGAGCAAGTATATGAAGCAGGGTTCTCTGCGTTCGTCCGCCTATGCGGTTCTGACGGCTTTCATCTGGGGCACCGCCTTTGTAGCCCAGAGCGTGGGCGCGGAACATGTCCCGCCGCTGGCCTTTAATGCCGCCCGGTCGGTGATCGCCTTTGTGTTTTTGCTGGTGCTGTGCGCCGTCATGCGATCCGGCCGCCGCCGGAAGGGGCAGGTTGCTTCCGTCACCCGCTCCCGGAAGGATCTTCTGCTGGGCGGCTTCTGGTGCGGCCTGACGCTGGGCCTGGCCTCCTTCCTTCAGCAAAAGGGTCTGGACACCACCTCCCCCGGCAAGGCGGGCTTCATCACCGCCCTTTACATCGTGCTGGTGCCCATTTTCGGCATTTTCCTGAAGAAGCGAGTACCCAAGGCGGTGTGGGTCAGTGTGCTGCTGGCGGTGACGGGACTGTACTGCCTGTGCATCACGGAGAGCTTTACCATCGCCCCCGGCGACCTCTGCGTGATGCTGTGCGCCTTTGTGTTTACAGCACAGATCCTTCTGGTGGATCACTTTGTCACCGTGGTGGACGGCGTGGAGCTGTCCTGCTGTCAGTTCTTCTTTGTCACAGCGTTTTCCCTGATGGGCTCCCTGCTTTTCGAGCATCCCACCTGGGCGGGCCTGACCATGGCGGCGGGCGCCATTCTGTATGTGGGTCTCCTTTCCAGCGGCGTGGGCTATACGCTGCAAATTCTGGCTCAGAAAGGCTCCAACCCCACGGTGATCTCTCTGCTGCTGAGTCTGGAATCCGTGTTCGCTACTATTTCCGGTGCGGCGATCTTGGGAGACCGCCTCAGCGGGCGGGAATATTTCGGCTGCGCCCTGATGCTGGCAGCGGTGGTGCTGGCACAGCTGCCGGACAGAAAAAAAGCATAAGCCCTGCGTGTTTTTTCGGAAGCGGAGCCTGTTGGCTCCGCTTTTTTCGTGGACATTCGCAAAGGTATGTGCTATACTTTAGTCTGTATGAGTATGGAATCCATAACTGAGGTGAAAAATATGCGGATCGACGTATTAGGCGTTGGTTTTGATAATCTGACCATGACGGAAGCCGTGTCCCGCGGAGCGGCACTGCTGGAGGAACCGGGGTGCCACTATGTAGTGACCCCGAACCCGGAGATCGTAGAAGTCTGCCGGGAAAATCCGGCGGCCATGCAGGCGGTCAACGGTGCGGATCTGGTTCTGCCGGACGGCATCGGCGTGATAAAGGGAGCGGCCATGCTGGGAACGCCCCTGAAGGAAAAGACCCCCGGCATCGAATTTGCCGCGGGGCTGATGGGAAAAATGGCCGAGCGCGGGAGATCCCTCTATCTGCTGGGCGCCAAGCCCGGCGTGGCGGACATGGCGGCGGAACGGCTGCAAAAGCAGTACCCCGGATTGAAGATCGCCGGAACTCATGATGGCTACTTCAAGGAGGACGCCCCTGTGGTGGAAGCCATCCGGGAAAGCGGCGCGGACTGCGTGTTCGTCTGTCTGGGGGCCCCCAAGCAAGAGCTGTGGATGGCGCGGAACGGCCCCGCCACCGGCGCCCATTTGCTGTGCGGCCTCGGCGGCAGTCTGGACGTATTCGCGGGCACCGTGGAGCGGGCCCCGAAATTCTGGTCCGATCACGGTCTGGAATGGTTTTACCGCCTGTGCAAGGAGCCGAAGCGCATCGGCCGGATGATGAAGCTGCCGCTGTTTCTGGTCCATGTGCGGCAGGAGAAAGGAAAGCGGAAATGAACGGACGTTTGATCGTATTTGAAGGGACCGACGGTTCCGGCAAAGCCACCCAGTCCCGGCTGCTGTGTGAGCATCTGCGGCGGGAAAACATCCCCTACAAAAATATCACCTTTCCCCGGTACGGCAAGCCCTCCGCCGCCATGGTGCAGGAGTATCTGGACGGCAATCTGGGCAGGCGTCCCGGCGATGTGAACGCCTACGCAGCGTCGCTGATGTTTTCCATGGATCGCTATGCCTCCTACAAGCAGGACTGGGGCGCTTTCTATGAGGCGGGCGGTCTGGTGGTGGCGGACCGCTACACCACCTCCAACGCCGTCCATCAGGCGTCCAAGCTGCTGCCTGGTGAGCGAAAGGGTTTTTTGGAGTGGCTTTTTGATTTGGAATATGGCAAGCTGGGGCTGCCGGAGCCGGACCTGGTGATCTACCTGGATATGCCTACGGAGATCACGGAGAAGATGATGCGCAGCGGGAGGCCGCCACTGGCACCCATGCCGACATTCACGAGCAGGACGAGGCTTACCTGAAAAGCTGCCGGGAGGCCGCCCGTGAAATCGTGAAGGACTGCGGCTGGACCGTAATCCACTGTGCCAAGGGCGATGCTCCCCGAACCGTGGAGGACATCCACAACGAGGTGTACAAGACTGTCAAGTCGCTGCTGTAATGCCTGTCCCCCCAGCGGGACGCGGTGCGTCCCCGCCGGTTCAGCAGCAATCGCAGCCGTTGTGGACACAGCCGTTTCCGCAGCTATATCCGCTGCCGCAGCATACCAGTACCACGATCAGAACGAGAATGATCCAGAGCCAGGAGCTGTCATTGTTGTTGCAGCACATACCACTACCCCGCTTTCTGTTTGATAGGCTATCTTATGCCGCTGTCACCGGGAACCGGGCTTGGACCGGACAAAAATCCGGAAATTGTATTCCCCTTCCCTGCCGGGGACCGGGAAAGCAAGGAGGAACCAATGTCTGAATTCAGAAGAGATGATACTGCCAGCTGGGACGCACAGGAGGTCCGGCAGGCGCAGGGGGCGCGGCGTGAAGCGGCGTCTGCCCACCACAGCAAAAGCCGTCCCCGCAGACGGAGACAGAATCCGCTGGCGGTGTTGGTCGGTTACCTGATCTTTGTCCTGCTGGCTTCCGCCATTCTGGCGGGTGTGGGCTGGATGCTGGGCTCGGATTTCTGCGCCTTCAACCGGGGTGCTCTGCGGGAGACCTCGGTGGAGGTGACGGCGGAGGACAGCGTGTCCACCGTGGCGGATAAGCTCCAGGATGCAGGGCTCATCAAGTACAAGTGGTTTTTCAAGCTCTATGCCGGGATCTCCCATGCCGATAAAAAGATCGGCATCGGCACCTATACACTGAATACGGAGATGGATTACCGGGCGCTGATCCTGGGCATGCACAACTCCTCCGGCAACCTGACGGCGGAGACTGTCACCGTCACCATCCCCGAAGGCTATACCGTGCGGCAGACCATCCGTCTGCTGGCGGAAAAGGGCGTCAATACGGAAGAAATCTGCTGGAGGCCGCCAAGACCGCCACATACGATTACAGCTTCATCAGCAATAATTCTGAAGACCCCAGCCGTCTGGAGGGCTACCTGTTCCCGGACACCTATGAGTTCTACAAGAATCACAACGCCAAGAACGCTCTGGGTAAGCTGATCGACGCCTTTGCCGACCATATCGACGAGGATGCGTTCGCCTCCTCCAAGGCCAAATCCATGGGTTACAGCATGAAGGACGTGGTCATCATCGCCTCCCTCATCGAAAAGGAGACGGACGGTACGGATCAGCGGGATATCGCCTCCGTCATCTATAACCGCCTGCAAAAGCCCGGCGAGACCGCAGGACTGCTCCAGATCGACGCGTCCCTGCTCTATGGTCTGCCGGATCACACCGGTGCCATCACCAACGCGGACAAGGCGGTCGATACCCCCTACAACCTGTATCTCCATAAGGGACTGCCGCCTACGGCTATTGCCAACCCCGGCAGTGCGGCTCTGAAAGCGGCTATGGATCCCACCGACACGGATTATTATTACTACGCATTGGGCACCGACGGGAAGCATCACTTCTCCAAAACACTGTCTGAGCACAATGCCTTTGTAGGGAGCAGTTCCTATGGTGGATAAACAGAGAACGCTGCCGGAGCTGCTGGCTCCGGCAGGGGATATGGAACGGCTGAAAATGGCCGTGCTCTACGGCGCGGACGCCGTATATCTGGCGGGCACCGACTTCGGTATGCGGGCCTTCGCCGGAAACTTTGAGCCGGATGAGCTAAAGGCGGCGGTGGCCTATGCCCATGCGCACAATGTACGGGTCCACTGCACCATCAACACCATGCCCCGGGGCGGATGAGATCGTGCGTTTGCCGGCGCATCTGGAACAGCTGAATGACGCCGGTGTGGACGCCGTGATCGTGGCGGATCTGGGCGCTTTTACGCTGGCGGGGAAGTATGCCCCCAACTGCCAGCGCCACATTTCCACCCAGGCCAGCATTTCCAACTATGTCACTGCCAACGCCTGGTATGATCTGGGCGCTTCCCGGGTGATTTTAGCCCGGGAGTTGAGCCTTGAAGAAATTCGGACCATCCGGGAGAACACCCCGGCAGAGCTGGAGATCGAGGCCTTTGTTCACGGGGCCATGTGCGTCAGCTATTCCGGGCGGTGCCTGCTGAGCAATTATATGACGGGCCGGGATGCCAGCCGCGGCGCCTGCGCCCAGCCCTGCCGCTATCATTACGCCCTGATGGAGGAAAAGCGCCCCGGCGAGTATTTCCCCATTGAGGAGGACGAAAAGGGCAGCTATATTTTAAATTCCCGTGATATGTGCATGATCGACCATCTGGATGACCTGCTGGATGTGGGCCTGTCCAGTCTGAAGATCGAGGGCCGGGCCAAATCCGCCTATTATGCCGCCATCGTCACCGGCGCTTACCGGCACTGTCTGGACGATGCCGCCGCGGGCCGCCCCATCGACCCGGTGTGGCGGGACGAGGTGGAGCATGTCAGCCACCGGCCCTATGCCACCGGCTTTTACTACGGTTATCCCGGCCAGTACTACGAAAATTCCCGCTACATCCGGGAATGGCAGGTGGTGGCGCTGGTCACGGAATGTGACTCCGACGGCAACGCTGTCATTTCCCTGCGGAACAAGTTCCGCACCGGTGACACGGTGGAGCTGGTGGGGCCGGACCTGCGTCCCTTTTCCATGACGGTCCCGGAAATGCGGGATGAGGCCGGGACCGTGATCGAAGAACCCCGAAATCCCCAGATGCTGCTGAAGCTTAGGCTGCCCCGGCAGGTGCCGCCTATGACGCTGGTACGCCATCAGGTAGAATTGTCAGCTAAATAAGGAGATAGGAGATATTATGAACGCAGATGTTGTTATCATCGGCGCCGGTCCTGCCGGCATCTTCACCGCCCTGGAAATGATCAAAAAGGGCAGCAAGCAGAAGATTATCATGGTGGAGAAGGGCCAGGCGGTGGAAAACCGCCATTGCCCCAAGGACAAGACAAAGAAGTGCGTCAACTGCAAGCCCTACTGCCACATCACCACCGGCTTCTCCGGCGCCGGCGCGTTTTCCGACGGCAAGCTGTCCCTCAGCTATGAGGTAGGCGGCGATCTGCCCACCCTCATCACCCCGGAGCTGGCACAGGAGACCATCAACTACGCTGACCAGATCTATCTGGACTTTGGTGCGGACGAGCACATTGAGGGTCTCGGCAATGACGAGGAGCGCAAGGAGATCCGCAAGCACGCCATTCAGGCAGGCTTGAAGCTGGTGGACTGCCCCATCCGCCACATGGGCACGGAAAAGGCTCAGGGTATCTACTACGCCATCGAGAAGTACTTACAGGAGCACGGCGTAGAGATGTACTTCAGCTACGAGTGCAGCAACCTGATTCTGGAAAATGACGTCTGCAAGGGCGTTTCCGTGTCCAACGGCAAGGTGGACATGGAGATCTACGCCAAGCACACCGTGGTGGCTACCGGCCGCCGGGGTGCCGACTGGCTGGAAAAGCTCTGCGCCGAGCACAACATCGCTCACGCCCCCGGCACTGTGGATATCGGTGTCCGTGTGGAGGTCCGCAATGAGGTCATGGAGACCGTAAACCGGGTCCTGTACGAGTCCAAGCTGGTAGGCTATCCCCGCCCCTTCAAGAATAAGGTCCGTACCTTCTGCCAAAACCCCGGCGGCTTTGTCAGTCAGGAAAACTATGACAACAACCTAGCGGTGGTCAACGGCCACTCCTTCAAGGAGATGAAGAGCGACAACACCAACCTCTCTATTCTCTGCTCCCACAACTTCTCCGTGCCCTTCAACCAGCCCATTGCCTATGCCCAGAAGGTGGGCGAGCTGACCAATATGCTGGCCAACGGCCAGATCCTGGTGCAGCGCTTCGGTGACATTCTGGACGGCAAACGCACCTGGCAGAAGGAGCTGGCCCAGTCCAACATCCGCCCCACTCTGCCGGACGCCGTGGCCGGCGACATTACCGCCGCCATGCCCTACCGGGCCATGACCAACATCATCAACTTCATTCAGGCTATGGATTATGTGGTGCCGGGCTTCGCCGCCTACGAGACCCTGCTGTATTCCCCCGAGTTGAAGTTCTACTCCAACCGGGTAAAGATGGACACGGATTTCAACACCAGCCTTCAGGGGCTTCACTGCCTGGGCGACAGCTCCGGCTGGACCCGCGGCTTGATGATGGCCTCCGTCATGGGTGTCCTCATGGGCCGCAAGATCGCGGAGGAGGGCTGAGTTCCCTTCCGCCCGTAATATGTTCCGAATAAATACAGCCCCGCCGGATTCCTTTCGGAATCCGGCGGGGCTTTTATCATGTAGGAAAGGCTTTGCGCTTATTCCTGCGGCTGGTCGGCGGCGATGTTCACGCCGATGCCGTTGACCTCCACGCCGTCATCAGCGGGGATCAGGAGATACTTGCGGCCGTCGATGACCCGGGTCTCGATGAGGTAGCTGTTTTCCGGGGCGATGGAGATTTTCACCTCCGGGGTGGTAACCTGAAATTTGCGGCTCTCGATGATATTCACCGGATTCAGTGCGGCGTTTTCGCCGTACTGCTTTTCGCAGTTCGCTTTGAACGCTTCCACCTTTTCGGTGTCCACGCCGCTGTTGGCCAGTATGCAGCCCACGTCGGAAACCGTCAGCTCCAGCGGCTCCGGATCGTGGCTTTCCTTGTGGTCCTCGATCTTTGCCCGGATCTGCTCATGGACGGACTGCACCACGTCATAGCTGCAAGCCTCATCCAGCGCCTCCGTCAGCGCCGTATCAAAAACGTTTTTCTGTTCTGCCGCAGACATGGGCGGCTCCACCCGGAACAGCGCGTCAATGACCTCCTGATGCAGCTCCGCCGGGTTCTTGGCGTAGAACAGCAGGTCATAGATGTTGGCGGCGCGGCTGTCAAAGGCGGGGTACAGGAAGCCAAGCTCCGGGGCCAGCGCGATATGGCCGGTGGAGCCGGGATGGAATTCGTTCAGGTCGTGATCGTACCGCAGCTCCAGAGTAGGGGCCTTTACCGGGCAGACGGCGCAGACAAAGTAGCGATACACCGTGTCCCCCGCGTCCGCCTGAAATTCATCGTCCCGGCTCTTGTGGGGCACATCGTAGGTGTCCGCCGCCAGTAGGATCAGGTAGTTGGTCTCCCCCATATTCAGCGCGTCGATCAGCCGACGGCAGAAATCCTCCCGGGAGGCAGGGTCCTTCAGTTCTGTCTGCCGCATGGTCTGCAGCAGGCGATGCTCGTCACTGTCCGCCACCTGCGCCGTGGAAAATGTGATATCCACCAAGTTCTTGCCCAAGGCCCCGGAGAGGGTCTTTTTCAGAAGGCCCAGATACATTTCCTGCTCCTCCTGCTGCATGAGGCCCATAGAGGCGTCGATCCAGGAAATGATCTCCTTATTGCTGTTGACATAGCAGCCAAAAATCTTGGAAATGCTGTTTTTATCCAGCTTAAAGCGCCGGCGGATCTCGTTGAGTTCTTTTTGATTCATGGTTATCCTTTCCCTTCGGTCAATGCTCGTACAGGAAGAAAGTGTACCACGGAACCGGCCGGAGGGCAAGGGTAAAACCTACAAATCACACACAGCAAAACCGGCGGATACGCATACACGTATCCGCCGGTTGTTCGTTATTCGGTCAGCCGATCAGCCGTTCTTCTTGCCGGCGCACAGCTTTTCCGCAAGGACGCACAGGAGAACGGTCAGGACCATATCCGGCAGAGTGTAGCCCACCGGGGTGTCCACGCCCATGAGCCAGCGATAGGCGATGAAGCCCACCAGCCAGATCACAAGGTTCCGGCTGTCCGCCGCCGCGGCAAAGCGGTCCCGCTTGAGGAGGAAATGATCCGCGATCTGCACCGCGATCATGGGTGCAAACACAGAGCCGATCAGATACAGGAAGCCGGTGATATCATCCATGGGGAACAGAATGGCCCCCGCAGCGCCGATGACCGTCACCGCAATGGCGGTCTTTTTCCCGTTCAGCTTCTTGGAGAGGGACTCGGCAGAAATACCGGCGGACCAGGCATCCAGGAAGGTGGTGGTGACGGTGGAGAACACCAGGATCACCAGCGCGGCAATGCCGAGACCGGCCTTCACCATGATAACGGCAATGTCATACTCCCCGGTAAAGATGGCCGCGCCCATGCCGATGACATACATCCAGCAGGACACCAGTCCGTACACCAGAACGCTGACCCAGGTGGCCTGCACAGGCTTTTCCGCCTCGCGGGTGTAGTCGCTGATGAGGGGCAGCCAACTCAGAGGCATGGCCACCGCCAGCTCCACCGCCGCACCGAAGGTCATGGCCTCGCCGGAGGCCGCCATAGCGCTGCCGGAGAAGAAGATCACCTTGCACAGCACTAAGGTCAAAAGAAACAGGGCCGCCATAGTAAGCTTGTTGATCCAGCCCAGATCCGTGATGCCCACAGCGATCCACAGGATAATGAGGACGCCGATGACCAGACACCAGACCCAATGACCAAGATTGAAAATACCTCCGATAGCCAAGGCCCCGTCATAGATCATGATGGCAGTCCAGCCTACCAGCTGAAGCACGTTCAGGAAGGCGAACAGCAAGCCGCCCTTCTGTCCAAAGCTCATTTTCACAGTCTCCATGGCGCTGCGGCCGGTGCGGCCGCCGATGAGACCCGCCAGAAGCATCATGGCGCAGCCGATGATGTGACCGATGAGATGGCCGCCAGACCCTTGGCCATACCCAACGGCGCAAAGGCGGTGCCGGTGAGGATCTCCGCCAGAGAAACACCTGCGCCGAACCAGATCAGCCCGTTTTGGAAGGTGGATGTCTTTTTCATGCCTGCGCCCCGCCTTCCGTTCCGAAGCGGTCCGCCATATCCCAGAAGGATGCCTCATAGCGGGAACACGCCGTAAAGATCTCCTCCAGATAGCGGAGCTGCTCCTCGGTATAGTCCTTGGTCAGCCGCTCCAGCATATCCTTCAGGATCACGTTGTTGCCTGTGTAGCGGGGAGTGATGTAGCCCCGTACCCAACGCCCGTACATGGGGTGCTCGGGAGCGGAGGGGCACTCCTCCACGATCTTGCGGGCGATGACCTCATAGCTGTAAGCGCAGGAGAAGATAGCCGTCAGAATTTCCGCCTCACCGCCCCGGTAGGCAACGCTGAGCATATAGGAGGTGTAAGAGCGGTTATCCTGCTGGATAGGCGTGTGGTCCAGTTCCTCCTGGGTGATCCCAAAATCGGCCATATAGCCGTTGTGAACGTTGACCTCGCCGTCCAGGATCGCCTGGATGTACTTGGCAAAGAGTTTCATGACCTCCACGCTCTTGCTCTTGGCTACGCCGATGGCAAAAACCTTGGTATAGTCCATGAGATACCAGTAATCCTGAATGATATAGCTACGGAATTTCTTCTGGTCCAGCGTGCCGTACTTCAATCCCTGCACAAAGGGCTTTTCGTGGTAGCTGGCCCAGATATCCTCGGTGGCTTTCAGAAGCCGATCAACAGTACCCATCATTTTGCCTCCCTTCTGGCAATGGCCCGCCGCATAAGCGTCAGCGGCAGCACCGATACGATCAAAATGCTCAAAATCCCCTCCGGAAGCCGGGAGGACAGGTTAAAGGCCAGACTGTAACCCCAGGCGCCCCAGCCGTCCCATGCGTTCTGGGAATAGAAGATCACACCGCTGATCACATGACCGAAGCAGCGGATCGCCACCGCCAGCGCCATGCCGCAGATGGCCTTCCAGCGCTTGTCGCTGCCGAACACGCCGGCATAGCCCAAGCAGGAGAAGCAGACCAACTGCTGCACAAAGATCTGCGCCCAGTGGACCGCCTGCCAGCCGGGGATCAGGATCATTGCCAGAATACCGCACACCCAGCCGCTCAGCATGGACAGCCGATAATCATACAGCAGGGCCAGCAGCATCAGGGGTATCCAGGAGCCGCAGGTGATGTTGGAGCCGGTGGGCAGGGGGATGCGGATCGTGGCCAGCACCAACGTCATGGCGCAGACGATACCACCCAGGCACAGGTCCCGGGCCGTCAGCCGGATGCCCCGGCACAGCCAGACCGTTGCCAGCAGGTAGCCCACAGCGAATAAGATCGCAACCGCAGAGGTGATCATTCTGTGAACGCTCCTTTCAGAGCGAACATGTGGTTCATGGGACCGGAGCCGTGGCCCAGATCCAGCATGGCCGCCAGCGCGCCGGAGATGTATTCCTTGGCCCGCTCCACGGACTCGTCCAGATCATAGCCCTTGGCCAGATTGGAGGCAATGGCGCTGGAGAGGGTGCAGCCGGTGCCGTGGGTATTGGGATTGTCGATGCGCTTGCCGTGGAACCACTTGCCCGCGCCCTCCCGCCAGAGGAGATCGTCGGCGTCATTGACCTTATGGCCGCCCTTGCACAGCACGGCGCAGCCGTACTTTTCGCTGATGAACTTGGCTGCGGCTTCCATGCCGGCGGCATCGGTGATGGTCATGCCGGAGAGGATCTCCGCTTCCGGGATGTTGGGAGTCAGGACCGCCGCCAACGGCAGCAGCTCCCGGCACAGGGCCTCCACCGCGTCATCCCGCAGCAGCTTTGCCCCGGAGGTAGCCACCATCACGGGGTCCACCACGATGTTCTTCGCCTTGTACTGCTTCAGTTTTTCCGCGATGACCACGATGAGGTCGGCGGAGGAAACCATGCCGATCTTCACCGCGTCGGGGAAAATATCGGTAAAAATAGCGTCCAGCTGCTCACCCAGGAAATGAGGAGTGGACTCCAGAATATCTGTGACGCCGGTGGTGTTCTGGGCGGTCAGGGCCGTGACGGCGCTCATGGCGTAAACGCCGTTGGCCGTCATGGTCTTCATATCCGCCTGGATACCGGCGCCTCCGCTGGAATCGCTTCCAGCAATGGTCAATGCTGTTTTCATGTGAATACTTCCTTTCTCTTTTACAGCACAGTTTTATAAAGCGATACAAGGTGGTGCCCCCAATGTACCGCCTGAACACAGGGCAAGGCCCTGAGCGTTCCGAATTTACTTGTTGAGCGGTTCCCAATGGCCGGGAAACTCCGTCAGGGACGTGAGATAGACCTCCGCCGCCTCTTTCAGCCCCGCCTGATCTGTTTCCCCGTGGGCGTCCAATACGCCGACAGTGCGGAAACCCGCCGTCTTGGCGGTTTTCAGGGCGTAGAGGGAATCCTCGAATACCAGCGTTTCTGCCGGGGCCGTCCCCAACGCTTCCGCCGCCAGATGGTAGATCGCCGGCTCATGCTTGCTGACGCCCACCTCGCCGGTGGTGAAAACGGCTTTCAGGTAGGGCAGCAGGCCCAGCCGATCCAACGCGGCGGTCACGTGCTCCCGCGGGCTGGAGGTAGCCGCCGCCATAGAAACGCCCCGTTCCGCCAGAAATTCCAGCAGCGCTGCCGCGCCGGGCTTGGCAGGGACCTCCTGAGCATAGTAGTCCTTCAGCATTTGGGCAATGCCGCCGCAGATTTCCGCCTCGCTCTGTTGAAGCGGGTAATGCGCTTTCAGATAGGCAGCCCCCTGCTCCATGCTCATGGGAAAGAGGACCTCATTCAGTCCCGGCTCCGGGGTGATGTGCAGCCGCCGGAGATACCGGGCGCCCAGATCTTCCCAGATACCCATAGAGTCCAGCAGGACGCCATCCAAGTCGAAAATGGCCCCCCCGGATCATGCCCGCAGCATTTCTTCCACGGTGGCTTTCAAATCAGCGGCGGCGGCTTTGACGTCCTTGGCAGCGTAGATAGCGCTGATGACCGCCACGCCGCAGATGCCGCTGCCCGCCAGCTTGCCTACGTTCTCGCCGGAAATGCCGCCGATGGCCACCACAGGAATGGACACGGCCTTGCAGATAGCCTTCAGGGTCTCGTAGGACATCTCCCCCACATCGCTCTTGGAGCTGGTGGGGAACACGGCTCCCACGCCCAGATAATCCGCCCCCTGCTTCTCTGCCAGCAGAGCCTCCTCCACCGTGTGGGCGGAGACACCGATGAGCTTGTCCGGCCCCAGCTTGGCCCGGGCATCCAGCGCCGCCATATCGTCCTGCCCCACATGAACGCCGTCAGCGTCCATGGCCTTGGCGATGTCCACGTTGTCATTGACGATAAAGGGAACGTGCCGCTCCCGGCACAGGGCCTGCAGCTCCTTGGCTTCTTCCAGAAATTTGCCCTCATCCAGAGACTTTTCCCGAAGCTGGATCATGGTGACGCCGCCATCCAGACTCTCCTTGACCACGTCCACCAGCGTCCGTCCGTTCAGCCAGTGCCGGTCAGTGACGGCATACAGCAGCAGATCTTTCGGATCACATTTCATAATTGAACACCTCTGCATCTTTTGAAATCCCGGCGGGCACCGCTCTTGTCTGTCCGGCACAAAGGACCGGATAGAAAACAAAATGCGGATATGCCTGAAAGACATATCCGCATTACGAGCTCCATGAGCGTGTCAGCGACGGTATCTCCCTACGTTGGCATTATCCAAATCAGGTTTACGGGTCTGGGCGATACATCCCACTCTCAGCCTGCTTGCGCAAGCTCCCCTATTGACAAAGGGTATCATAGCACTATTCGCCCCGGTTTGCAAGGGATTTTTCCGGATACGGGGGAAATCGGTCAATTTTCCCCGCTCTGCGCGGACTGCACAGAAATTCTGGAGAAAATGCAGTGCGTTTCGCAAAAACTCCGCACATCGAGGACATCTGTCTTTTCGATGACCACCATGAAAAGACCCATTTGTGATCCTGCACGAAGTTCGTTCAGAGGGGTAGACAAGTTTCCGCCGCGGGTGTATATATGTATACAAGTATACAGCAAGCGTATCGCTGGAAAGGAGCCCGCCATGCTTGAATTATCCGCCAAAACCAATCTGCTGGAGGAAAATGACTACCGTTATTCCCTTCAGGATGTGAAGGACCCGGTGCTGTACCGGGACGTATATAACTACGATGAGGTCCCCAAGGTGGCCTTCAACCACCGGCGGGTGCCTACATCCATGCCTGCCGATATCTGGATCACGGACACCTCCTTCCGGGATGGTCAGCAGTCCATGAACCCCTACACGCCGGAGCAGATCGAGCACCTGTTCAAGCTGCTGAGCAAGCTGGGCGGGCCTTACGGCATGATCCGGCAGACGGAGTTTTTCATCTACAGCAAGCGGGACCGGGAGGCCATCGAACGCTGTCAGGCTTTGGGGCTGCGCCACATCTTCAAGAATGGTGAATGAAGACCGACCAGCGACTACCACATCTTCAGGCCATGGACTACTATCTGGCCACGGTGAAGGACGCCCCATCTGGAGGACATCACCCGTGCGGACTTTTACGGCTTCGTCGTGCCCTTCGTCAACGAGCTGATGGAGCTTTCCCACCAGGCCAAGATCCCCGTCCGTATCCGGGCCTGCGACACCATGGGCTACGGCATCCCCTACACGGAGGCGGCGCTGCCGCGCAGCGTGGCCGGCATCATTTACGGCCTGCAGCAGTACTCCGATGTGCCGAGCGAGTGCCTCGAGTGGCACGGGCACAACGACTTTTACAAGGCGGTCGTCAACGCCTCGACCGCGTGGCTCTACGGCGCGTGCGCGGTCAACTGCTCGCTGCTGGGCATCGGCGAGCGCACGGGCAACATCCCGCTCGAGGCGATGGTGTTCGAGTATGCGTCGCTGCGCGGCTCGCTCGACGGCATGGACCCGACGGCCATCACCGAGATCGCCGACTACTTCGAGCACGAGATCGGCTATCACATCCCGCCCATGACGCCGTTCGTCGGGCGGACTTCAACGTCACCCGCGCAGGTATCCACGCTGACGGTTTGCTCAAGGATGCCGAGATCTACACGATCTTCGACACCGAGAAGCTGCTCAACCGCCCGGCGTCCGTGCAGGTCGGCAAGACGTCCGGCCTTGCGGGCATCGCCTACTGGATCAACCAGAACTACCACCTGACCGGCGAAAAGCAGATCGACAAGCACGACCCGCTCGTGCTCGCGCTCAAGGGCTGGGTGGATGCGGAATACGAGGACGGCCGCCAGACCGTCCTGTCCGTCAAGGAACTCAAAGCCAAGATCGCGGAGCTGGCGCCCGGCCGCTTCGCGCAGGTTTGACAGGAGGCGCAGTATGAAAGATTTCCGTACCGTTACGCTGGCCGATCAGGTGTTTGAGCGGCTGGAATCCGATATCATTCAGGGCGTGTACCCGCGCGGCGAGGTGCTCACGGAGCTCAAGCTCGTCGAGCAGCTCAACGTCAGCCGCACGCCCATCCGCGAGGCGCTGCGCCGCCTCGAGCAGGAGCACCTCATCGCCGACACCGGCAAAGGCTCCGTCGTGCTCGGCATCACGGCCGAGGATCTTGTGGACATCATGGACATCCGCTGCCAGATCGAGGGGCTCGCGTCCTACTACGCGGCGAAAAACGTCTCGCCCGAGGGCCTCGCACGCCTGCGCCACATTATGGACCTGCAGGAGTTTTACTTTGAAAAGCGCGACGCTGAGCACCTGCGCGAGATGGACGACCAGTTCCACGACGTCATCTGCGACATGAGCGGCCACGCCGTCATCAGTGACACACTCGTCCCGCTGCACCGCAAGACCCGCCGCTACCGCAAGGCGTCCATTGCCGACGCGAAGCGCACGGCGCAGGTCGTCAGGGAGCACCGCGCCATCTTCGACGCCATCGCCGCCGGAGCCGCCGACCGCGCCGCCGAGCTCACGACCGAACACACCATTCACGCCAAGGAAAGTATGATGGGGAGGCTGAAAAATCATGGGTGAAACGCTTGCTCAGAAGATCATCCGTGCGCACCTGCTGCACGGCGACATGACGCCCGGCAGCGAGATCGCGCTGCGCATCGACCAGACGCTCACGCAGGACGCCACCGGCACGATGGCCTATCTGGAGTTTGAGACGATGGGCATCCCGCGCGTGCAGACCGAGCTGAGCGTGGCCTATGTCGACCACAACACGCTGCAGTCCGGCTTTGAAAACGCCGACGACCACCGGTATATCCAGACCGTTGGCCAAGCACGGCATCTGGTTCTCCCGCCCCGGCAACGGCATCTGCCATCAGGTGCATCTGGAACGCTTCGGCGTACCAGGTCAGACCCTCATCGGCTCCGACAGCCACACCCCCACCGGCGGCGGCATCGGCATGCTGGCTTTCGGCGCCGGTGGCATGGACGTGGCCGTGGCCATGGGCGGCGGGGCCTACTATATTACCATGCCCAAGGTCATCAAGGTCGAGCTGACCGGTGCGCTGCGTCCCTATGTCACCGCCAAGGACATCAGCTTGGAGGTCCTGCGGCTCCTCTCCGTCAAGGGCGGCGTGGGGCATGTGATGGAATGGGGTGGTCCCGGCATCGCCAGGTTATCCGTTCCGGAGCGGGCCACCATCACCAATATGGGTACGGAACTGGGGGCTACCACCTCCATCTTCCCCTCCGATGAAGTGACCCGCGCCTTTTTCGAAGGCCGCAGGGGGGCGCGAGGCGGACTTTGTCCCTCTCCGCCGATCCCGATGCGGCCTATGACCGGGTCATTCACATTGATCTGGACACGCTGGAGCCGCTGATCGCCTGCCCCCACATGCCGGACAATGTGGTCACCGTTCGCAGCCTGAAGGGCACCAAGGTGGACCAGGTGTGCGTGGGCTCCTGCACCAATTCCTCCCTGTACGATATGCTGAAGGCCGCCGCCATGCTGAAAGGCAGGACCGTGTCCCCCTCTGTCAGTATGTCCGTGTCCCCCGGCTCCCGGCAGGTCCTGACCATGCTGGCCAACTGCGGTGCCCTGTCGGACATTCTGGCTTCCGGTGCGCGGCTGCTGGAATGTGCCTGCGGCCCCTGCATCGGCATGGGCTTCTCCCCCAACTCCGGCGGTGTGAGCCTGCGGACCTTCAACCGCAACTTCGAGGGCCGCAGCGGTACGGCGGATGCCAAGGTGTATCTGGTGTCCCCGGAGACCGCCGTGGCCGCCGCCCTCACCGGGGAGATCACCGATCCCCGCGATTTGGGGCTGGACGCTCTCCATGTGGAACTGCCGGACCGGTTCCTCATTGACGACAGCGCTGTGCTGGCCCCTGCCGCCCCGGAGGATGCGGCCCAATTGGAGGTGCTTCGCGGTCCCAACATCAAGGAATTCCCCCAGGGCAAGCCTGTGGGGGACGCCATCACCGCCAAGCTGACCCTAAAGGTAGGGAGATAACATCACCACCGACCACATCATGCCCGCAGGCTCCAAGATCCTGCCCTACCGCTCCAACATCCCCAAGCTGTCCGAGTTCTGCTTCGGCGTGTGCGACAAGGAGTTCGCCCAAAAGGCCAAGGAGCCGGGGAAACCATTCTAGTGGGCGGCAGCAACTACGGACAGGGCTCCTCAAGGGAACACGCGGCGCTGGTACCCCTGTACTTAGGTGTCCGGGCAGTCATCGCCAAGAGCTTCGCCCGTATCCACGCCGCCAACCTCATCAACGCCGGTATCCTGCCCCTGACCTTTGCCAACCCCGATGACTATGACGCCTTGACTCAAGGTGAGACCCTGACTCTCACCGGCATCGACGCCGGTCTGGACAGCGGTACCATGACACTTCACGCTGGAAACCGTGAAATCCCCGTCTGCGGCAGCTTCACCAAGCGGCAGGCGGCAATGCTCCGGGCGGGCGGTCTGCTGAATTACACGAAAGAAGGCAATGACTGATGGATCAGAACACATCTATCGAACAGGCGGCGGCGCATTTCCGTGCCTTACTGACTGAGCAGTTAAACCGGCAGGTGCGCATGGCCCAAGGCTCTCCCGCCAAGGACTTTTCCCGTATGGAACACATCGTCATCGGCCTGATCCCCGGCGATGGCATCGGCCCCATCCTCATGGCCCAGGCCCGGCGGGTGCTGGAAAAGCTGCTGGCGGCAGAGCTTGCCTGCGGCCGGGTGGAGCTGCGGGACATCGAAGGGCTGACCATCGAAAACCGCACCGCCCAGGGCAAAGCCATTCCCGACGAGGTGCTGGCCGCCATCAAGGACTGCGACGTACTGCTGAAGGGTCCCACAGAGACCCCCAAGGGCGGTACGCTGGAAAGCGCCAACGTGGCCATGCGCCGGGAGTTGGACCTGTTTGCCAACGTGCGGCCTGTATCCGTCCCGAAGCTGGGCATCGACTGGACCTTCTTCCGGGAGAATACGGAGGGCGAATACGCTCTGGGCAGCCGGGGCGTTGAGGTGCCCGGTATGCTGAGCATGGATTTCAAGGTCACCACAGACGCCGGTACCCGCCGCATCGCCAAGGCCGCCTTTGACTTTGCCCGGGCCAACGGCAAAACCAATGTGGCCATCGTCACCAAGGCCAATATCATGAAAAAGACCGACGGAATGTTCACCCGCATCTGCCATGAGGTTGCGGCAGACTACCCGGAGATCACCGCCGAGGACTGGTACATCGACATCATGACCGCCAATCTGGTGAACCCGGAGATCCGCAGCAGGTTTCAGGTGTTCGTCCTGCCCAATCTGTACGGCGACATCATCACCGACGAGGCCGCCCAGATTCAGGGCGGCGTCGGCACGGCGGGCAGCGCCAACACCGGCAGTCAATATGCTATGTTCGAGGCCGTCCACGGCACCGCCCCCCGGCTCATCGCCGATGGCGAGGGGGACTACGCCAACCCCGCCAGTATTTTGAAGGCGGCAGAGCTGCTGCTGCGGCACATCGCCATGGCGGACAAGGCAGATCAGCTCGCCGCCGCTATGCGCCTCTTTGATACATCTCGAAAGACTTTTGAAGAAAATCCTTCATTCCTTTAACCGCTGGTTCAGGACTTAGTATCTTTATTGATCTTCCAAATGTGGCAACCCACGCATAAAACGGCGGACTTAACTCAACAGGCACATTTACGGTGAAATGCCCTTCATCGGCGGGAATCATCATTATATCTTTGCCAAATTGGTCTATCACCGCATCCGCCATCCGATTATGAACCCGCATCCGGACATAATGTGCCGTGCCGTGGTACATGTTGAACACTTTTGCCTGTTGGGGGATTATATCTTTTTTGTCGTATTCATTCTT
>VOFG01004230.1_pt1 | contig 25811 bp, 36 predicted proteins | sample 5384171 | NCBI WGS metagenome assembly VOFG01 (sample SAMN12384726, study PRJNA508395) | human gut metagenome | isolation source: healthy gut F | host: Homo sapiens | reverse complement strand
AGCAAAAGCCGCGCCTTTAACTCGTCGCAGCCGCTTAACACGCTTTTTAAACCGTAAAGCGTAAAATCAAAGCTTTCGGACGGCACGGCGACGCATTCTTTCGGCAAAAGGCTTCGAGAGTCCTTTTATAAGTTTTTTCTCATGGGATAAATCGAAACCGACATATAGCCGCATCCGAGAAAGCTTCCTTGAAACAATCGGAGGAAAGCCGAACGTTGGTGGACTTTATTCAGTTTATAACCCCTTTTTCAAAGGAATAATATCAATATACACAATCATGGCTTTGCTCCCTGTTATTATTTTAACAAAAAACACTTGAAAATCGGGGGAAGATATAATATAATAAGATGTGGCTGTGCAGACGGCTTTGTGCTGTACAATAATTTTTCATTTAATAATTATATATTGGAGGATATTTTTATGAACGCACTCAACAAGAAAAACCATCGAAGACATTAACGTTAAGGGCAAGCGCGTGCTTGTGCGCTGCGATTTTAACGTGCCCCTCAAGGACAGGGTAATCACCAACGACAAGAGAATTGTCGAAAGCCTTCCCACCATTAAGTATATCCTGACAACGGCGGCAGAGCTGTTCTTTTGCTCTCACCTCGGCCGTCCCAAGGGAACCTTTTTAATATGGATTATTCTCTCGCCCCGTGGCCAAGAGACTTTCCGAGCTGCTCGGCAAAGAAGTAAAGCTTGCGTCCGACGTTGTAGGTGAAAGCGCCAAGAAGCTTTCGTCCGAGCTTAAGGACGGAGAGGCCATGCTCATCGAAAACGTCCGTTTCCACAAGGAAGAGGAAAAGAACGATCCCGAGTTTGCAAAAAGAGCTTGCATCCCTTGCCGACATCTACTGCAACGACGCTTTCGGCACCGCTCACCGCGCTCATGCTTCCACCGCCGGTGTTGCCGCCTATCTTCCCGCCGTTTGCGGATACCTTATTCAAAAGGAAATCAGCATCATGGGCAAAGGCCCCTCGAAAACCCCAGCGTCCCTTTGTTGCCATTCTCGGCGGCGCCAAGGTTTCGACAAAATCGGCGTTATCACCAATCTGTTTGACAAGGTCGACACCCTCATCATCGGCGGCGCCATGGCCTATACATTTAAAAAGGCCGCAGGCGAATCCATCGGAACCTCCCTTTGCGAGGAGGACAAGCTCGAGCTTGCCGACAACATCGTAAAAACCGCCAAGAAAAGGGCGTAAATCTTCTTCTGCCTCTCGACAGCCGCTGCGGTGATAAATACGATCCCGACTGCGACATGGTCATGGCAAATGTCGAAAACGGAATCCCCGACGGATATATGGGCCTCGACATCGGACCCCGCTCCGAGGAGCTTTTTGCAAACGCCGTTAAGGACGCCGGCACCGCCGTGTGGAACGGACCCATGGGTGTTTCCTGAGTGGCCCCCTGCTTTGCAAACGGAACCATTGCCGTTGCAAAGGCTCTTGCAGATTCCGACGCCATTTCCATTATCGGCGGCGGCGACTGGCTGCTGCGGTCGTCAAGCTCGGTTTTGCCGACAAGATGACCCACATTTCCACCGGCGGCGGCGCTTCTCTTGAGTTCCTCGAGGGCAAAGAGCTTCCCGGTATTGCCGCTCTTAACGATAAATAATTCTTTTTAAGGAGTCCTTTAGATGAATAAAAATTTGAGAAAAGCCGTTATCGCGGGCAACTGGAAGATGAACAAAACTCCCGCCGAGGCCAAGGCTCTTATCGAAGAGGCAAAGCCTCTGCTTGAGGGTGCCGGCTGCGACGTTATCATGTGCGTTCCCTTTGTGGACCTTTTTGCACCGCTCTCGAGGCGACAAAGGGCACAAATATCAAAAATCGGCGCACAAAACTGCCATTTTGAAAAATCCGGCGCCTTCACCGGAGAAATTTCGGCTCCCATGCTTAAGGAAATGGGCGTTGAGTATGTAATTCTCGGCCACAGCGAGCGCCGCACCTATTTCGGCGACACCGACGAGACCGTTGCAAAGCGTCTTAAAGCCGCTCGAAAACGGTCTTAAGGGGAATCCTCTGCGTCGGCGAATATAAGGAACAGCGCGCGAGCAGGCATTACCGCCGAGCTTGTGGCAATGCAGGTCAAAATCGCTCTTGGCGGTCTTTCGGCCGAGCAGGTCAAAATGTCATTATCGCATATGAGCCCATTTGGGCAATCGGAACAGGTCTCACCGCCACCTCCGAGCAGGCCGACGAGGTTTGCGGAATTATCCGCTCCACCGTCGCCTCTCTTTACGGCAAGGAAATCGCCGACGGCATGACCGTTCAGTACGGCGGTTCCATGAACGCCAAAATGCCGCCGAGCTGCTCTCCAAGGAAAATGTCGACGGCGGACTTATCGGCGGAGCTTTCTTAAGGCTCCCGATTTTGCAGCTATTGTCGAAGCCGCTTCCAAATAAGCGAGGTGCAAATCATGAAAAACCTGTTGTTTTAGTAATAATGGACGGTTTCGGAATCAATCCGAACCACAAAAACAATGCCGTTTATTCGGCCAAAACCCCCAATCTCGATAAGTTCGTCGAGATGTATCCCCACACGCAAATCGGCGCTTCGGGTATGGATGTCGGTCTTCCCGACGGACAGATGGGCAACAGCGAGGTCGGCCACACGAACATCGGCGCGGGCCGCGTCGTCTATCAGGAGCTCACCCGTATAACCAAATCCATAACTGACGGGGATTTCTTTGAAAATCCCGTGCTGCTTGCTGCCATGGACAACTGCCTTGAAAAGGAACCGCCCTTCATCTTGCGGGACTTCTTTCCGACGGCGGCGTTCACAGCCACAACACCCACCTTTGGGGACTTCTCGAGCTTGCCAAAAAGAAGGGCATAAAGGAAGTCTATGTTCACGCTCTGCTTGACGGGCGCGACGTTCCCCCTGCTTCGGGTATAGAATATGTCAAGGAAGCATATAAAAAAGCTTGAGGAGATTGGCGTCGGCAAGCTTGCCACCATGGCGGGCCGTTACTACGGTATGGACCGCGACACCCAGTGGGAAGAGTGCAAAGGCCTACAACGCCATTGCAAAGGGCGAGGGACTTAAGGCCGACTGTGCCGTTGAGGCTCTTGAAAAATCCTATGTTACCAAGGACGAGGACGGAAAGTTCATCACCGATGAATTTGTCGTTCCCACCGTTCTCGGGGGACTATAAGGGAATAAACAAGGATGATTCCGTTATTTTCTTCAATTTCCGTCCCGACCGGGCAAGAGAGATAACCAGAGCATTCGTCGACCCCGAATTCAAGGGCTTTGACAGAGAGCTTGTTCCTCTTTACTATGTCTGCATGACCGAATATGACGCATCTATGCCGAACGTTGAGGTTGCCTTTAAGCCCGAGGAGCTTAAGATGACCATGGGAGAGACCGTTTCAAAGGCGGACTGACCCAGCTGCGTATTGCCGAAAACCACAAAATATGCCCACGTTACCTTCTTCTTCAACGGTGGTGAGGAGGTCAAATTCGAGGGCGAGGACAGAATTCTCATCCCCACTCCCGATGTGTCCACCTTCGACCTTAAGCCGGAAATGAGCGCATATCCCGTTTGCGACGCCGTTTGCGAGGCTATCGAAAGCGGAAAGTATGACATGGTCATTCTCAATTTCGCCAACTGCGACATGGTCGGCCACACCGGTATATTCGACGCTGCAGTCAAGGCCGTCGAAACCGTTGACGAGTGCGTCGGGCGCGTTGTTGCCTCCACCCTTAAGATGAACGGTGTGGCTCTCATAACCGCCGATCACGGAAACGCCGACTGCATGGCCTCCGACGACGGAACCCCTTCACCGCCCACACCACCAATCCCGTTCCCTTTATTGTTTGCGGTCTTGACTGCAAGCTGCGCGAGGGAGGACGGCTTGCCGATATTTCTCCCACTAATGCTTAAAATCCTCGGCCTTGAACAGCCGAAGGAGATGACAGGAGAGAGTATTATTGTCGACTGAAAGAAGAAAGAAAAAACTGCGCAACGAAAAGATATGGATTTGTGTCGCCGTTTGCGTGGTTGCCGCTCTTTTGATTTTTGCCATAGTCAAAATGATTGCCAACAAAGAAACCGCAAAACGGCGGGGACGATTTGTCGTCCGTTTCGTCGGTCTTTGTTGAAAGCGGCGGTCAAAGTGCCGAGACTTCCTCGAAATTTCTGAGGAAGGACAGCCCTCCGACGGCGAAAAACTCGGCTGCCGAGTCCTCCGAGCAGGCAGACAGTAAGGCGCCGTCCTCGTCATCGGGCGGTTCCTCTGCCGCAGCCGGTGCAAGTACCGCTCCCGCCGCGAGCGTTTCTGCCGAAACGGGCGATTGGATGCTCAGACTTGCAAGTGTGGCTCATCCGCTGCCCGAGGGCTTTGTCCAGCCGTCGGTCACGTCCATTGACAGCCAAGGACGCGAAATCGACAGCCGCATTGTGGGCGCTTACAACAGTCTTGTAAACGCCGCCAAAGCCGACGGTATAAATCTTTATCCCATTTCGGCCTTCCGCCCCCACAGCACCCAGGTTTCCCTTTTTAACGCAAGGGTCGAGCGGGCGAGAAACGAGGGCTATTCCGACCCTGTGGCCGAGGCTGCACGTCACGTTGCAAAGCCGGGAACAAGTGAACATGAGCTTGGCCTTGCCATCGATTTTAACAGCGTCGACGAGGAAAATTTCAAAAAATACCGCCGAGGCGAAATGGCTTGCGGCCCATTGTGCCGAATACGGTTTTGTCATTCGCTATCCCGAGGATAAGGAATCGGTGACCGGCATAATATACGAGCCGTGGCACGTCAGATATGTAGGAACGGAAAATGCCAAGCGCATGACCGAGCTTAATATGTGCCTTGAGGAGTATGTCGACTATGTCGGCTCGGGAAATAGCTAAAAGAACCGTAAAACCATTGACTTTTAGGCAAAAGAAGTATAATTTACACATTATGTTCGGGGCTTTGTCCGCAAGGTTCAAAGCCCTTAATAGACGAAAAAATGGAGGGAACGCCAATGAAACGTTCAGGTAGAGTTACCTTTGTCGTTGTTGCGCTGCTGATATTTTTGCTTTCGCCTTTGTTTCGTTCTTCGGGTGAGCAACTACTACGGTGATACAAAGCATGTTATCTTCAAGGGCACCGACGATATTAGGTGGGGAATCGACATCCAGGGCGGTGTCGAGGCCATTTTACCCCCCTGACGTAGCGGAGGATGAGGTTTCGGGCATCACGGCCGAAGAAATGGAGTCTGCCGAAACCATTATCACCAACCGTTTGGTAAACAAAAACATCACCAACTATGAAATCTATACCGACAACGAGAATCATCAGATAATCGTCAGATTCCCGTGGCAGTCGGATAACGAGGACTACAATCCCAGGACGAGGTCAAGGACCTCGGCGAGACCGCGCTTGTCACCTTCCGTAAGGGTCAGCAGGACGCAAACGGAGACATAATTCTCCAGGGCGCCGCCGATGTTGAAAGCGCCACCGCCAGCTATGACGCGCAGCAGGGATTTTATGTTGCTCTGAACCTCACAAGCGAGGGCAGTTCCAAATTTGCCACCGCAACTTCCGAGCTTCAGCAACAGTACATATCCATTTATATGGACGATCGATTGCATTTCGGCTCCTAAAGTTAATTCGGTTATCACAAACGGCAAAACCATCATAACCGGTATGCAGAACGCCGACGAGTCCAAGGCTCTTGCCGACAAGATCAACGCCGGTTCGCTGCCCTTTGCTCTGACCATTGACGATACCATCCGAGTTATCAATCCGACCCTCGGAGAGGCTTCGCTGAGCGTTATGCTGCTGGCCGGAATTATCGCCTTTGCGGCCATCGTGATCATTATGATTTTAAAATACCGCGTTCCCGGATTTGTGGCTTCCATTGCTCTTCTCGGACAGATCGCGGGTATGCTTGCCTGCACAAGCGGTCTGTTCGGCGGGGTGGACAGCTTCACGCTGACCATTCCCGGTATTGCCGGTATTATCCTTTCGATAGGCATGGGTGTTGACGCCAACGTTCTTACTTCCGAGTTCATTCGCGACGAGCTCCGTCATAACAAGAAAACGGTGGACGGCGCAATCGACGCCGGATATGCTCACGCTTTCTCGGCAATCTTCGACGGTAACATTACAAACATTATCGTTGCCATACTTCTTATGGGCGTTTTCGGACCCAGCGACGGTCTTTGGGCAAAAATTCTTTATCCGATTCTTTGGCTCTACAACCACACCGTCGGTCTTATTCCCGGTCTTGCGGTCAACAACTCCATCACCGGTTCGATATACTCCTTCGGCTACACTCTGCTCATAGGTGTTATATTCAACTTTGTCATGGGCGTTTTCGCCTCCCGCGTTATGCTTAAAGGAATTTCCCGCTTTAAGTTCTTGCGCAAGCCTACTCTGTACGGAGGTGTAAAGACTGATGAATAAAGAATTCGATTTTATTAAAAACAGAAAGGTCTGCGCGATTATTGCGGCCTGCGTTCTGCTCTTCGGTCTTGTTTTCAACATCATTTTCGGTGTTAAGCTGGATACCAACTTTAAGGGCGGTACGATTTACACCTATTCCTTCAACGGCGAAATGGATGAGGACGGCGTTAAGGCCATTGCTGCCGACGTTCTCAAAACCGACGCATCCGTTGCTTTCAGCAAGGAGCTGACCGGCAATTCAAGCCAGGTCACCATTACCACCAACGAAATTCCTCCCACGGTGCTCACCTATTCCTACACGGCCGGTGAGGGTGCCGAGGCAACGGTAGAGGCCGACAAGGCTCAGACCGTGGCAAAGGACACCATCGGACAGGACGCAACTGCCGAAATCGTGGACGGAAAGCTTGTTATAACTCCCGCCGACGGCTCGAGAATAGCAAATTCGGTTGAGGAATCCCTGACCGACGCTCTGACTTCGGAATTCAGCGGATACACATTCACCCTCGATTCTTCCAACGACGTTAACGACGTTGCCGAAAAACTTCAGAGCGAGCTTGTAAATTCCTACGGAACCAAGCTTGTCTACGACTATGCGGCCGACAGCGCCGACCAGTCGGCTCTTAAAACCGCTTTTGAGGGTGTGCTCGGATTTGAGGTTACCGTAACGGTGGATGCAAACGAAAAACCGTTACCGTGGTTCCCGCCGATCCTTCCGAATCTAACGGTGCCTTCTCCGAGGACAGCCAGGCGGCTTTGTCTGATGTTCTTTCGGAAAACGGACTGACCCTTAAGGAAGCCCGCTACAATTCCATTAAGCTTATCACCTCCAATAGTGTTAAGCCCACCGTCGGTAAAGGCTTCTTCATCAAGTGCATCGTTGCCATGGTGATCGGTGCCCTTATCATCACGCTGTATGTTTCTCTGCGTTTCCGCAGAATAGGCGGTCTGTCGGCTGCAATGTTCGCATTCCTTGCCCTCATTCACGACATTCTCATTTCCTATTTTGTCTATGTCGTTTTCAGAATTCCCCTTGACGATAACTTTATCGCCGTTGTGCTGACCATTCTCGGTTACTCCATTAACGGCACCATCGTTATCTACGACCGAATTCGTTCCAACGAGAAGAAATTCGGCTCCACCAAGACGGTTTCGAAATCGTTAACATGAGCGTTAACAGCTCCTTCACCCGCAACGTCTTTACCTCGCTCTCCACCCTTATTGCGGTTGTTGCGATCTGCGTCATTGCCAAGATCAGAAACCTTGATTCGATCATCAGCTTTGCCTTCCCCATGAGCATAGGCATTTGCGCCGGTTTCTATTCCTCGCTCTTCCTCTCGAGTCCTCTTTGGGCTTTGTGGAGAGAGCACAAGCTTAAAAAAAAGCAGGCCGACAACGGCGGAAAAGGCAAAAATAATATCACGCAATTCGGAGCCTCGGTTTAAAGCCGAGGCTCTTTTTGTTCAGTTTTGTGCGAAAAAAAAAGAGCAACAAAGAAGACAGCCGTTTCATTTGAAACGACTGTCTTTTTTATATTTTCATAGGGTCGGATGTCGTCCGATTTATCAGACAATACCCTGAGCCATCATGGCGTTTGCAACCTTTCAAAGCCTGCAATGTTGGCGCCCATGATGTAGTTTGCCCTCGTGGCCGTAGCGGGCTGCGGCGTCGATAGCATTGTTGTGAATGTTGATCATGATGTTGTGAAGCTTTTGCGTCAACCTCGTCGAAGGTCCAGGACAGTCTCGGAGTTCTGGGACATTTCAAGAGCCGAGGTGGCAACGCCGCCGGCGTTGGAAGCCTTGCCGGGGGGTGAAGATGAGGCCGCCGTTTACGATGATGTTGGTAGCCTCGAGGGTGGTGGGCATATTTGCACCTTCGCAAACAGCCATGCAGCCGTTCTTGACGAGAAGCTTTGCGTCGTCCTCAAGAAGCTCATTCTGAGTGGCGCAGGGGAGAGCGATGTCGCAGTTTACGCCCAAACGCCTCTGCCCTCGGTGTACTTGGCGTCGCCGTGATAGTTGAGGTAATCCTGATTCTGCCGCGCTTAACCTCTTTGATTTCCTTGACGGCTGCCAGGTCAATGCCGTTTTCGTCGTAGATCCAGCCGTTGGAGTCGCTCATGGTGACAACCTTTGCGCCCAGCTGCTGAGCCTTTTCGCAGGCATAGATGGCAACATTACCGGAACCGGAAATGGCAACGGTCTTGCCGTCAAAGCTTGTGCCCTTGACCTTAAGAGCTTCCTGAGCAAAAGTATACGAGACCGTAACCGGTGGCCTCGGTACGGGCGAGAGAGCCGCCGAAGGTCAGACCCTTACCGGTGAGAACGCCCTCGTAGTTGCCGGTAATGCGCTTATACTGACCGTAGAGATAACCGATCTCGCGGGCACCGGTGCCGATGTCGCCGGCAGGAACGTCGACAAACTGACCGATGTGCTTATAAAGCTCGGTCATGAAGCTCTGGCAGAAACGCATAACTTCATTGTCGGACTTGCCCGCTTTGGGTCGAAATCGGAACCGCCCTTACCGCCGCCGATGGGCAGACCGGTCAGAGAGTTTTTTTGAAAACCTGCTCGAAACCGAGGAACTTAAGAATTCCGAGGTTTACCGAAGGATGGAGACGGATGCCGCCCTTTGTAGGGTCCGATTGCGCTGTTGAACTGAACGCGGTAACCCTTGTTTACATGAACCTGCTGTTGTCGTCAACCCAAGGAACGCGGAACATAACGGTACGCTCGGGCTCGACAAGTCTTTCGAGCAGGGAGCACTCCTTATATTCGGGATGAGCCTCCACAACGGGGGTCAGAGATTCGAGAACCTCGGTAGCTGCCTGGTGAAACTCCTTTTCACCGGGTTTTTTGCCTTGAGTTCTTCGAGAACTCTTTCGGTATATGACATTATAAACACTCTTTAAGAGATTTTTGACAGTATAAATTATATTGCTAAAGGTAATTTTTTTCAATAGGTTTGAGTATAAAAATTCATGTTAAACGATAATTTTAAGATTTTATTCATTAAATATTACCTTGCGTATACAAAATTTTACACTTTAAAGCGGAAAAGAACGATGTCTCCGTCCTTGACAACATAATCCTTTCCTTCGCTTCGCACAAGGCCCTTTTCCTTTGCCGCCGCCATAGAGCCGACCTCCATAAAGTCGTCATAGCCGATGACCTCGGCGCGTATAAAGCCGCGTTCGAAATCGGAATGAATTTTACCCGCCGCCTGGGAGCTTTGGTGCCCTTCTTGATTGTCCAGGCTCACCTCGGGCTTTCCGGCAGTCAGATAGGAAATAAGACCGAGAAGCTTGTAACAGGCCGAAATGAGCCTGTCACACCCGATTCCTTGAGCCCGATTTCTTCAAGAAAAGCCTTCTGCTCATCTCGGTCGAGAGAGGCGATTTCGGCCTCGATCTCGGCGCAAAACCGGAACAACGCCCGCGCCCTCCTCGGCCGCAATTTTTCTTGACGGTCTGATAATGCTTGTTTTGCTCGAGATTTCCCGCAATCTCGTCCTCGCCCATGTTGCAGGCATAAATAACCGGCTTATCGGAAATGAGGGCGACCTCCCTTTATCATCTTGTCGCCGTCCTCGTCGCGGTCAAATGAACGGGCGGTTTTTCCGCTTTCAAGGTGGGCATAAAGAGCCTTTAAAAAGGTCAACCTCCTGGCAAGATTTGTCGCCCTCATCATCTTTTGTGAGTCGGTCGATACGGCGTTCAAGCATTTCCATATCGGCAAAAAATCAGCTCGAGATTTATGGTTTCAATGTCTCTTTGCGGGGTCGACCGAACCGTCCATGGACAATGTCGTCGTTTTCAAAGCAGCGGACGACATGAACAACGGCGTCAACCTCGCGAATATGGGAAAGGAACTTGTTGCCCAGTCCCGCCCCTTTGAGGCGCCCTTGACAAGACCCGCAATGTCGACAAATTCAACCGTTGCGGGGTTATTTTATCGGGATTGTGGATTTTGGCAAGCTCGTCGAGACGTTTGTCGGGAACGGCGACCATGCCCACATTCGGTTCGATGGTGCAGAAGGAAAGTTTGCAGACTGGGCGCCCGCATTAGTGATGGCGTTGAAAAGAGTTGATTTTCCGACATTCGGAAGTCCTATAATACCGAGTTTCATTTAAAAGCTCCTTAACAATTCTTTGACTTGTAAGTTTTTAACCTAATAATTATAAACCATTTTTCCGCCGATTTCAATATTTGAGCATAAAAAAACACCGTGACCTCGCAAGAAATCACGGTGAAAAAATTTATTTATGCTTTTTCAACGGGGAAGTTGGGAATCTTGTCTACGGCGCGCTGAAGAATGAGAAGAGCGTCGCTGACGGCGATGCTGCCGCTTCCGTCGACGTCGCCGGCCTTGACCTGATCCTCGGTAAAGGTGATCTTTCCGACGGCTGCCTGAAGGGCGAGAAGAGCGTCGTTAACGGTTACGTTGCCGTCTCCGTTAACATCGCCGTATACAATGGGAGAGGCGGCCTGGAATTCAAGACCGTTGTCCTCGGCATAGGTCTGGGCATAGCTGCCTTCAATACCGATGATGACGATACCGTCGATGTCCTCAAAGTTGTTTGCGCCGATTTCGGTGACCTGCTCGCCGATGGTGACGGTCTTAACGTTTTTGCCGGCAAAAACGCCTTCGGCAATTTTGGTGACCTGAGAGGGGATAACAACATCCTCGGAGGAGCCGTTGTATTTGGTCAGAGTGTGGCTGTCTGTGGGATCATAGCTGAAATCTCTCGCGGGGAGTCCAGGTGAGGGTCTCGGCCTGATAGGGAGTGGAGCCCTTGGTAATTCTGATACCGTCAAAAGTAGATGCTGACATCCTCGGGCTGACCGCCGTCGTTGTCGGGATCGTGAAGTCCAATCATTTCGAAACGAATACGCTGAGCGCAGGAAAGAGCATATTTTGCATTTGCGCTGGTGTCAAATCCGTCGGGGTTGATGCCGCCGTCAGGGACCGTATTCAAACTCGGTTATCGGAACAACAACATGATACCATGTCTGACCCTTAAGGCTCAGCTTTTTACGGTCGGCATTGTAGCCGTGCCATGCCTTAACGTCGCCGCACATACAAATTGAGAAATTGTCGATGTCCATGTCATATTCACTGGCCATGTCGAATTCCACAAAGTTGTAGCCGTTTTCGGTGATTTTAACGCCGTATTTGCCAACGTTGTCAAGGTTGTCGGAATCCTGCTTGATGAAAGCTCCGTCCTCGTCCCAAACAAAGTTGTGGAAGAAGGTGAGCTGGTTTGTGAAGGCACCGCTGATACCGCTTGAAGCCTCGCCCTCGGTGAACTTGTTGACCTGCTTGCCGTCAACGGTCCAGGAACCGGTCTGCTGAGCGGTGAGGTATCCCCACTGTCCGTTCTGGCACCAGCCGTTACCGACATAGGTGTCAAGAGAACCGATGACCAATGAGTCTTTTGTATAATCTTCGGGATCGTTAGCCGCGGAGGCGGTCATTCCGAAACTCATTGCCGTTACGGCGATAGAAGCCGCAACCGCTGCTGAAATGATTTTTTTCATATAAGGTTGACCTCCTTGTTTTTTCATTTCATATCTATAAATTATAATATATTAAAATCGGCTTATTGTCAAGGGGAAAGGCCGAAATGCACAAAAAAATAGCGCTGTTCTATTTGATTATTTAACAAAATAGGGAACATCTGTCAGAAGAAAAAATTGACAAAATCCAAAAATAGTCGAGTCAATTCAAGAAAGTAAATGGGAGAAATACCAGAGGCATTTCTCCCGCTTGAATGTGAAATTTTGAAAAGGGATTATTCTTCCACCGGGAAAACGGTTATCTTACCTACCGAATACTGAAGAATAAGCAGCGCGTCGGTTACGCTTATGCCCGCCTGTCCGTCAACGTCGGCGCGTTCGGCTTGCCCGTCGGTTAAAGCGAGCTTGCCGACAGCCGCCTGAAGCGCGAGCAGAGCGTCGTTTACGGCCACGTTTCCGCTGTCGTCAACATCGCCGTAGACAATGTTTTAAGCTCCTCAAAGTCAAGGCCGTTGTCCTGGGCATAGGTTTCGGCGAAGGAGCCGGGAACTCCTACAATGACGATGCCGTCAATGTCCTCAAAGTTGTTTGCGCCGATTTCGGCAACATTGGAGCCGATTTTGACCTTTTTAATGTCCTTGCCGGCAAAAACGCCGTCGGCAATGGCGGTCACGTTGTCGGGAATAGTGACGGTCTGACCCTTTTGGTTATAGCCGATAAGGGTGGTCTTGTCGCTGTCATAGACAAATTCGGGGCGGTCATAAACCATGGTGTCTTCCTTGACGGGATTGTCATATCTGACAATGCGAAGGTCGTCGATATTGAAATAGAGCTCTTCGGGAATGTCGTTGGTTTCGGGGTCGATGGCTCCCGTGATTTCCATGCGCATACGCTGAGCGCAGGAAAGGCCGAGCTTTGAATACTGATAAGAGCTGCTCGGATCGGGAACGTCGGGATTGGGGGAGTCGATGTCGGGGCGGAATTCAAAATCGGTGATCCTTATGGCAACATGATACCATGTGCCGGCCTTGAAAACGACATTTGCGCGGTTGGCGTCATATCCGTGCCATGCGTCGGTGCTTCCGCAAAGGCAGAAGGAAAATTGACCGACGTTTACGTCATACATGGAGGCCACGTCGAATTCCACATATTTATAGCCCTGACCGATGATGTCGAGGCCTTCCTTGCCAACGTTGCTCAGCGGCTCGGCCTTGATGAGGGAGCCTTCTTCATTCCACACAAAGTTGTGGAAGAGAGAAACGTGGTCCATATTGGAGGTGTATATACCGCTCGAGCGGGTTCCTTCGGTGAACATATTCGTGCCGTTGGCATATTTGCCGTTGTCGCCGCCGGAAAGCGTTCCCCCATTGGTCGTTGGCGCCGTCGCCGATGCCGTTGTCGAAATTGGTCAGCTGAAAATTGTCGGGGTAGTCGATGTTTGACGCAGCAGAACCCGGCAAAATACAGGCCGAGGTTATAACCGCGGCGGCAACAAAGTGCCGAAATAAGTTTTTTTCATTGGACAAATCCTCCTTTTCGTTACCGTTAAATAATACTCTAAATAAAATACTCTGTCAAGGTGCATTCGCAATAAAATGACAAAAAATATTGTTAATAACGGCTTTTTCATAGAAAGTACCGATTTGTTTGACGGTTGTTTCTCCTGCGGAAATTTCCGTGATTTGGTCGGAAAAGCCGTCGGCCGAGGAGGGGTCGAGGGAAAGCGAAAGTCTTACATCCTCGGAAAAAATCCGAGGTCAGTATCCTGCCGCCGCATTTTGAAAGAATACTTGGAATACGGTTGTATAAATTATAGCCGCAGCAAATTTCCGCCTTGACCCTCAAAACCGATTTTTCAAGCGAACAGTTTTCCACCGCGCCGCTTCCGCCGCCGCCGAATAGGCTCTGACAAGACCGCCGGTTCCGAGCAGTATGCCGCCGAAATATCTTGTGACCGTCAGCGCGCAGTTGCATATGCCGTTTTTTCAAGAATATCCATGATGGGGGCGCCTGCCGTGCCGGACGGCTCGCCGTCGTCGGAATAGCGCTTGTCGCCGTCGTCGAAAAATATAAGCAAAAACCGTGTGGCGGGCGGCACGGTGGCGGGCACGCACCCTGCCGATAAATTCTTCGGCCTGCTCGCGGGTTTTGCCGCCGGGTGTATTTCGGCGATAAATTTGGAGCGTTTTCGGTTATTTCGAAAAGGGCGGACGCCTTGGGAGAGTAGTAAAGTCCTTCAAAAAATCACCTCTGTTATTGATAATACCACAGCGCGGCAAAAAAAGGAATAAGGCAAAAAAAGACCGTCAAAGGTAAATCCCATGAACGGTCCGTTTTCGTTTGTTACTTGGAGATATTGAAACGCTTGTTGAAACGCTCAACACGTCCGCCGGTGTCGACCAGCTTCTGTCTTCCGGTAAAAGAACGGATGGCAGTTTGAGCAAATATCAACACGAAGGTCCTTTTTGGTGGAACGAGTTTTGATCTCGTTACCGCAAGCACACTTGATGGTGGTCTCCTCATAAGCGGGATGTATTCCTTCCTTCAAAACCAGTCACCTCTTTCTCTACTTCAAATAAACAGTAAACTTATACTAACACAACGTGCGGCAAAATGCAAGTCTTTTTTTAAGTTTTTAAAATTTTTTCCCGATATATTTTTTCATGGAAAGCGAAAAACACTAATTCACGCTGTCGGCGGCGCGGAGAACGCGGGCGGCCACACCCGAGGCGACGCCGAGTCCCGAGCCGGAATTTTCGGCCACGACGACAAAGGCATAGGGTTTGTCGGCCGATTGGCAAAAATCCCACAAACCACGAGTGCGGGGTGGATTGCTCGCCCACCTCGGCGGTGCCTGTTTTGGCGCAAAGCTCAAGCCCCGAAAAGGACGAGTCGCCGTAGGTTTCAATTACGTTGTTTCGCATATATTCCTTAAGCATATTTGCGCTGTCCGAGCTTATGAGTCGTTCCTCCGAGCGGTTTTCTCCGCGGATTTCCACCCCGTCGGGAGTGGTTATCGACTTGACAATGTGAGGGGGAAACGCTGACCCCGCCGTTTGCCACCGCCGCCATAAAACGCATATATTGATAAGGATTGGCAACGTCGGTATACTGACCTATTCCGGCCCAGCCGGTGTCGATTTCGTTTGCCGACGAAATGTCGAATTTGCTTTCGGCGCATTTAATGCCGTCCATATAAAGGGTTTTGTTGAAGCCGACCTCGTTGGCCGTGTTTGTCAGGGCGCTTTTGCCGAGATCAACGGCGGTCTGAGAAAAACGGCGTTGCAGGAGCGGGCAAGTCCGTCCCGAAGGCCGAGTGTGCCGTGGTTTCCGAGACAGCTCAGCCATTCGCCTCCGATTGTCACGCCCTGCTTGCAGGTGTATGTGCGGCTTTTGAAATCCGAAAAGTTTTCAAGAGCCGACAGACAGGTCACAAGCTTGAAAACCGAGCCGGGGTATACTGTCCCGACAGCAGACGGTTGACGTAAACGCCCTCCTTTTTGCTCGTCCTTTGAGGATTTTTCCTCTGGGTCAAAGGAGTAGGAGCTGACCATGCAGATTATTTCCCCGGTTTTATAGTTGCACACTCCGACGGCACCGGCGCGGCTTCCGAGGCTGCGGAGCGCCGTGACGCAAAGGTCGGAATCAAGGGTGAGCTGCATATCGTTGCCCTTTCCGCTTTGGTTATATGTGCCGTTGAGCACGTTGTATCCCGTAAGCTCGGGCAAAAATGCGGCGTGAACACCGGTGGACACAAATCCTCCAAATCGCCGACGGCGTGGGCGGTGGCCACTCTTGTGTAATAATTTTCGTTAAAATGACGTTCTCCGTCTCGGGTGCTTGCAAGCACGACGCCCTGGAATCGGTTATGTCTCCCGCGCGCAGCAGACGTCCGTCGGAATAAAGGTGGCTGTTGGTGGGATAGGTTGCCCACTTGCCGCCGTTTACAAAGAGCCGTGCATAATAGAAGAAAATTCCTGCGATGAAAAGAACGGTGACGATGATAACGGCAGTCGACCGTGAAATTACCTGTTTGAGCGCTTTCCGCCTCCTTCATAAGAAACCGCGGGTTCGAATATTTAAGCTTTTTGGGCGGTATTTCGGCGCCCTTTGAAAAACGCGATAAAGAGGAAGGCCGCCACAAGGCTTGTGCCTCCTCGGCTGACGAACATTATGGTAACGCCGGTCAAAGGCAGTATGTCGGAGGAGCCGAAAATGTTGAGCGCCGTCTGGAAAACCATAACGGCGGCTGCGGCGCACACCGAAATGGCAAAATAGGAGATCGGCATCGCTTTGCAAGGCGAACGGCGTAAAAGCCCAAACCGGCAAAACAGGCGGCGACGCAAAAGGCGATGAGCCAGCCCCATTCTTCGCATACTATTCCGTATACAAGGTCGGTGTCGGCGGCAATTATGCCGTGAAGGGTCCCGCTTTCCGCCTCCCAGCCCGAGAATACCTCCGCTGGCGGCAGCCACGAGTCCTTGTCTGCTGATAGCCGGCTCCCGAGGCCTGCTCCCAAATGTGCCCCCAAACGCCGAAACGGGTGGCAATATGTGGGAAAATCGTCATGAGAAGGATTGTGCCCACAACGGCGGCGGCAATAATCGCGATGACAAATTTAATGTCGGTCTGCCTCATGAGCAAAATTACAATCATGGCCACAAAAAATATGGCAACGGCGCCGAAGTCGACCATTTTGGCAAGTGCGGCCATGCAGGCTGCCGAAAATCCGAGAAAGGCAAGGCGGCTTTTAAAGGTCAAATCGGAGGGGGTAAAGGGCGGCCGAGCCGGAAAATATAAAAGGCAACCTTTGCGAATTCAGAGGGCTGAAAAGGTTACTCCGCCGATGTTTATCCAGTTGCGTGAGCCGTTGATGTTGACTCCGAAAAAGGCGGTGAGAAAAAGCAGCGCCACGGCGAACACGGCAATATACGGACGAAGTGTCAGAGCAACGTTTTGATGAGTCAGAATGACGGTGAGAATCAAAAAATCCCGCAAAGCCCATGAAAAACGCAGGCAACCTGCTTTTTACAAGGTCGTCGGGGTCGATGCAGGCGGTCACGGCGAGGCCTATGGTGCACAGAAAAGCACCGCGCTTTCGGCAATTATGCGAAAGCCCTTAAAAACCGTGTGGCCGCAAAATATATCCACTGAGTGGCAATAAAGCAGCCCGAAGCTCAGGGGAATGTTCATGTTAAGCTCGGAAGAAAAACGAAGGCAGATTTGCCCGCACATAATCAGCTGAAAAAGTGTCAGCACCAAAAGCAGCAGCGCTCCCGACGGCTCGCTTTCGGCGGCGGGAACGGTTTTTCGGCGCCGAACGGAATTCTATCGGATGCCCGCATATCTCAAAGCGGTCTCCCTCAAAAATTTCCGTTGCTTTTTTATCTTTTCGCCGTTTAAAAGCACCTCTCCGTCGAGAGGGCAGAGAAACCAGCCGTTTTCCCGCTCGTAAAGCATGGCGTGCTTTCTTGAAACGGTCTGACCGGGAATTCTTATGTCGCAGCTTTTTGCACGTCCGATTATGTTTTGGGCGGCATATACATAAAGCGAGTTGTTGCCGCCGAGAAAAAGCTCGCACAGCACCGACATTTTCTTCCTCGTCCCAATATAAAGCCGACACCAAAGAAAGGCGCACAGCATGGCGAGCACCGGCAGAACGATGCGGAAAATTTCGAGATATATCTGATAAACGTCCGACATCGGAGACCTCCTTCAGTTTTGCGGTTTTGATTTCTGACGAAGCTTTGACGGATCCTCGTCGGTCCAGCCGTCGATGTGACGGCGTTCGAGGGCGCCTATGACCTTTTCGTAAACCTTTCCGTAGGTCTTGTCAAGATCCTCGGCGAAAAAGCTTTGCCTGCTCTCTTGCGGTGTTGCCGTCGGCGGGGCAGGGGCTTTAATGACCGGGAGGTGAAGCTTCTTGGCGGTGTTTTCGGTCTGTTTTTCGGAAACATACAAAAGAGGTCTTATCATGGTTATATCCTTGCGGGAAAGATAGGTCACCGGCTGAAAACAACCGATTTTTCCGCCCTGAAGCAGATTCATGAAAAAGGTTTCCACCGCGTCGTCGGTGTTGTGACCGAGGGCGATTTTGTTGCAGCTCGCAGCCTTTGCGGCGTCGTGAAGAATTCCTCTTCTCATGCGGGCGCACATGCTGCATGGATTGCTCTCCCGCCTGACCTCGAATATTATTTCATAAAGCTGAGTCGTTCTGATAACGGGCTCAATGTAAAGACGGCGGCAAAGCTCGATTATCTCCGAATAGTCGGTTTTCTTGCCGAAAAAGCACGGGTCCACCATTATGGCTTTAACGGTGAATTTTTTTGGATAAAACCGTTTGAGCTCGCCGAGAGCCGCCAAAAGGCAAAGCGAGTCCTTTCCTCCCGAAACGCCGACGGCAATGCAGTCTCCGTCGTCGATCATTCGGTATTTGTCTACCGCCTTGCGGACGATGCTTAAAAGCTCGTTCAAAAAAATCACCCCGAAAAAAAAAAACCGCATCAAAGCAAAAAGCCGATGCGGAAAATGAATGGAGCGGATTACGAGGCTCGAACTCGCTACCTCCACCTTGGCAAGGTGGCGCTCTACCAGATGAGCTAAATCCGCAACTGCAAGTGGTATTATAACGGCAATAAAGGCATTTGTCAACAGTTTTTTTCTTTTTTATTTTCGAACGGCTGAAAATCACCCTTTGCCGTCGGCTTTGTGCCCTTAAATGTCTTGCAATTTTCCCCTTTATATGATAGAATGGTTTGAATAATTATTATGGGAGGTTTGTGCCGTGGTTATTTTGGGAATAGACCCCGGATATGCCATTGTCGGGTTCGGCGCCGTGAGATACGAGCGCGGCCGTTTTGCCCCTCTCGGATACGGGGCCGTGACCACGAGAGCCCACACCGAGTTTACCTCCCGTCTTGAAGAAATCTACGACGGCATGACCGAGCTTTATAGCCAAATACCGACCCGACTGCATTTCGGTGGAAAAGCTCTACTTCAATACCAACACCACCACCGCCATTGCGGTTGCCGAGGCGAGGGATGTATACTTCTCGCCGCAAAAAAGGTCTTGTGCCGGTTTACGAATATACGCCGCTTCAGGTCAAATCGTCGGTGACCGGATACGGCAGAGCCGAAAAAAGCAGATCATGGAAATGACCCGTATACTGCTCGGTCTCGACAAAATTCCCGTCCCGACGACGCTGCCGACGCCCTTGCCCTTGCCGTTTTGCCACGGGCACAGCGCGGGCTCGCTGCTCACTCAAAAACAGATTGTAGGAGAAATATATGTTCTATTCATTGACAGGAAAGCTTGTTCTTCTCAGCCGCAACCGCGCCGTTATAAGCTGCGGCGGCGTGGGCTTTGACTGCTGCATAACCGAGACGACCTATAAGGAGCTTGTCGGAAAGAACGGGGGAGGTAACGCTTTTTACCCACCTGAACGTCAAGGAGGACGCCCTTGATCTTTTCGGCTTTTTACGCAAGAGAGGAGCTTGAATTTTTCAAGCTGCTTATCGGAATTTCGGAATTGGTCCGAAGGCCGCAGTCGCCATACTTTCGGTGCTTTCTCCCGACCGCCTTCGGTTGCGATAATGTCGGGCGACTTCAAGGCCATAAGCGCGGCGCAGGGAGTGGGTGCCAAAACCGCCCAAAGGGTGGTTATGGAGCTTAAGGATAAGCTCGGGCGCTCAAACGTTGCCGTGTCCCCGACGCACAGGAAGCGGGTGCCGTTTCGGCATCGGCAAACGCAAGCGACGCCGTCATTGCCCTTGAGGCTCTCGGCTTTCAGCGTTCCGACGCGTCGTTGGCGGTGGGCCGCCTTGACAGCGGGCTTGACACCGAAACTCTCATAAAGCAGGCGCTTAAACTTTTGTCCAAAGGCCGATAAAAGAGGAAATATAAATGATTGAAAACGAAATGGATTTTGAAAACCGCATGGTGTCTCCCGATTTTGCTCCGGGGGAGACCGAGCTTTGAGAATTCCCTTCGCCCCAAAACCCTTGACGACTATATCGGGCAGGAAAAGGCAAAGGAAAATCTCTCAATATACATAAAGGCGGCAAAGCAGAGGGCGAGCCCCTTGACCATGTACTGCTCTACGGCCCTCCGGGACTCGGTAAAACCACCCTTTCGGGCATTATCGCCAACGAAATGGGAGTCAACCTCCGCATGACCTCCGGCCCCGCCATAGAAAAGCCGGGCGACCTTGCGGCGCTGCTCACCAATCTCAACGAGGGCGACGTGCTGTTCATTGACGAAATTCACCGTATTTCCCGCAATGTGGAAGAGGTGCTCTATCCCGCCATGGAGGATTTCGCCGTCGACATCATAATCGGCAAGGGACCCTCCGCCCGCTCCATTCGCCTCGACCTTAACAGGTTCACCCTTGTGGGGGCGACCACCCGTTCGGGGGCAGCTGACCGCACCTCTTCGCGACCGTTTCGGGGTCATGCTCCGCCTTGAGCTTTACACTCCGGAGGAGCTTGCGAAGATAGTCACCCGTTCGGCCGGTATTCTCGGAATTGAAATCGACGCCGAGGGTGCTCTTGAAATAGCCTCCCGATCGAGAGGAACCCCGAGAATCGCCAACAGGCTGCTCAAGCGTGTGCGGGACGTGGCCGAGGTGCTTTTTACAATTCCTCTATAACCCTTGAGGTTGCGAGGGCGGCGCTCGACCGCTTTGAAATCGACGAGCTGGGTCTTGACGATTTCGACCGAAGGCTGCTGACCTCCATGATATACAATTACGGAGGAGGCCCCGTGGGGCTTGAAACTCTTGCCGCCTCTCTCGGCGAGGAAGCGGTCACCATTGAGGACGTTTACGAGCCCTATCTTATGCAGTTGGGCTTTTTGACCAGAACACCGAGGGGCCGCTGCGTGACGCCTGCAGCCTATCGGCATCTTGATATTGAAATTCCCGAAAAATAGATAAAGAGGAGAAAAAATTATGCCAAGACTTTTTGGAACAGACGGTGCGAGAGGAGTGGCCAACAGAGAGCTTACCTGCGAGCTGGCCATGAAAATAGGACGTGCGGCGGCGGTCGTGCTTGCCGGGGCGGGTAAAGCCGTCCGAAAATTCTCATAGGTATGGACCCGAGAATTTCTTCTCAGATGCTCGAGGCGGCTTTGACGGCAGGAATTTGCTCTGTCGGTGCCGACGTGCTCAGAATAGGAACCGTTCCCACCCCGCGGTTGCGTATCTCGTCAAGAAATACGAGGCAGACGCCGGCGTTATGATTTCGGCTTCCCACAATTCCTGCGAATATAACGGCATAAAGCTTTTCAGCGGAACCGGCTTTAAGCTTTCCGACGAGCTGGAGGATAAAATAGAAGAGCTTGTCGTGAGCGGGGTTTATGACGGCGCTCATCCCACCGGCGAAAATGTCGGACGCGTTATAGAAATGCCGAATGCCGTGGAGGACTATATAAAGCACGTTGTTTCCACCGTCGATGTCCGTTTTGACGGCATGAGGGTGGCGCTCGACTGTGCCAACGGTTCGTCCTCGGTATGCGCCGAACAGCTTTTCACCGTCTCGGTGCCGAGGTTGCGGTTATACACAACAGCCCCGACGGAATAAATATTAACGACCGCTGCGGTTCCACCCATATGGAATCTCTTGTGAGTTTCGTAAAGGCGGGCAACATGGACGTGGGCTTTGCCTTTGACGGAGACGCCGACAGATGTCTTGCGGTGGACGGCGACGGAAATATTGTGGACGGCGACGTGCTCATTGCCATTGCCGCCATGGATATGAAAAAGCGCGGCGAGCTTAAAATAATACCGCCGTTGTGACCGTCATGACCAACATGGGCTTTTGAAGTTTGCGGCGGGCAACGGCATTGAGGTCAAAAGACCGCCGTCGGCGACCGCTATGTGCTGGAGGAAATGCTTAAAACGATTATTCCATCGGCGGAGAGCAGTCGGGCCACATAATTTTCCGCGAATTTGCCACCACCGGCGACGGCGAGCTGACGGGCGTTCAGATTCTTGCCGCCATGAAGCGGGAGGGAAAGACCTTAAGACGTCTTGCCGAAATTATGAAAATATATCCCAGACCCTTAAAAATGTCGTGGTCCTCCCGAGGGAAAGGCGGCCCTATGCCGACGACAGCGAGATAAAGAGCGTCATCGAATCGGTGGAAAGGAACTCGGAGGCGACGGACGGGTGCTTGTCCGTCTTTCGGGGAACCGAGCCCAAAATCCGCGTTATGCTTTGAGGGAACCGACCTTGGCGTTATCGAAAAGCTTGCCGACAAAATTGTGGACAAAAATAAAGGAAAGACTTCTATAATGAGATCAACGGAAAATTGAAGGACTATGAGCTTATAGACGCGTCGGAGGGCGAACGGCTCGAGCGGTGGGGAGATATTATTCTCATCCGCCCCGACCCCCCCAGGCCATTTGGAAAACGCCCCGTCTCGACCCGAGATGGAAGCAGGCTCACGGCCGCTATCACCGAAGCAAATCGGGCGGCGGAAAATGGGAGTTTTATAAAAAAAATTCCCGAGGTGTGGAGCATAAATTACGGCTCTCTTAAATTCAATTTAAAGCCCATGGGCTTTAAGCACACCAGGATTTTTCCCGAGCAGGCCGTGAATTGGGACTTTTGCGCCGAACTTATCAAAAAATCGCAAAAACCGCTTAAAATACTCAATCTTTTCGGATATACCGGAGCCGCAACCCTTTCGGCTCTTGCCGCCGGGGCGAGCGTGACCCATGTTGACGCCTCAAAGGGTATGGTTGCGTGGGGAAAGGAAAAACGCTCAGATTTCACGCCTGTCCGACAGGCCGGTTCGGTGGCTTGTGGACGACTGCATAAAATTCGTAAACAGGGAAATCCGCCGAGGAAATATATATGACGGCATAATTTTCGACCCGCCCTCCTACGGGAGAGGTCCGGGAGGGGAAGTGTGGCAGCTTGAGGAAAGCTTTACGATTTTCTCCTGTCCTGCAAAAGCTCATGAATAAGGACAGCAGCTTTATAATGCTGAATTCCTACACAACGGGTTTCGGCCGGTGTGCGGATATACCTCGGGGGAGATTTTCCAAAAGCGATTTCGGCGGAAAATAATCTGCGACGAGATCGGTCTTCCGGTTTCGGCCAGCGGAAGGGTGCTTCCCTGCGGGGCCACCACGATTTGGACAAAGGAGGATGTGATTTGAGCGACATAATAAAGCTTGACGGCGTGTCCTTCGGATATGCCGATCCGGAAACCGAACAGAAAACAAAAATATTCTGACAATCTGAGCCTTCGATCGAAGAAGGCGGCTTTGTGGGCCGTTCTCGGTCACAACGGCTCGGGAAAAATCCACCCTTCCCGTCTTTTAAACGGCATGATATTGCCCGACGAGGGAACGGTCACGGTTGACGGACTCTCCACGGCCGACGAACAGAATATGCTTGACATCAGGCGGACGGTGGGTCTTGTTTTTCAAAACCCCGATAATCAGATAATCGCATCAATTGTTGAAGAGGATGTGGCTTTCGGCCCCGAAAAATTTGGGCGTTGAACGCGAGGAAATAATCTCTCGCGTGGAAAAATCCCTGAAAGCGGTGGGTATGCTCGAATACCGACGTCATGCCACAACAAAGCTTTCAGGCGACAAAAGCAGAGAATAGCCATTGCGGGAATACTTGCCATGAACCCGAGATGTCTTGTGCTTGACGAGGCAACGGCCATGCTTGACCCGAGAGGCAGGGGAGAGATAATCTCCATTGCAAAAAAGGCTCAATAAGGGAGCAGGGCATGACGGTGGTCATGATAACCCATTATATGGACGAGGCGGTGGATACCGACCGCTGCATCGTCATGGAGTCGGGCAAAATAATTCTCGACGGAAAGCCGTCGGAGGTTTTTGCAAAAAGAGACATAATCAGAAAAACCGGGCTGACCCTGCCCATAACCTGTACCCTGACCGAGGCGCTTTCGAACGGGGAATAAGGTTGTCGGGCGATCCCCTCGACGAGAGCGGAATGGTGGAGGCTCTGTCAAAATTACTGAAATAAAAGAGGAAAACATCGTCATTACTTTGCGCGGAAAAAATTAGGCTATATTTACGGCGAGGGAACGCCCTTCAGAAAGACGCCGTCACCGACGTGAGCTTTTCGGTGGAAAAGGGCGAGATCGTCGGCATAATAGGACATACCGGTTCGGGAAAATCCACCCCTTTGTGCAGATGCTGTGCGGACTTTTGAAGCCCGAGAGCGGCAGGGTTCTGCTTTCGGGGGAGGATATTTTCGCCGACCCGAAAAAATTCAAGAAAATACCGTTTTCGAATAGGTATGGTTTTTCAGTACCCCGAATATCAGCTGTTTGACGAAACGGTTGCAAAGGACATTTCCTTCGGCCCGAGAAACATGGGCCTTTCGGAGGATGAAATAAAAAACGTGGGTCGAAGCGGCCGACCTTGTTGGGCTTAAGAGAACATTGCTTTCCAAATCTCCTTTGACATTTCGGGAGGAGAAAAGCGCAGAGCCGCCATTGCGGGCGTGCTTGCCATGAGACCCGAGGTGCTTATTCTCGACGAGCCCACGGCGGGGCTTGACCCCAAGGGCGCGCCACCATACTTGACATGATAAAAATTACAACGAAAAAACCGGAGCGTCGGTCATTTTTGTTTCGCATAATATGGAGGACGTGGCAGGTCTTTCCCACCGCGTGCTTGTGATGAATAAGGGCAAAAAACGTCATGTTCGGAAGCCCGAGAGAGGTTTTCTCCAAAGGCGAGACTCTTTTGTCCATGGGGCTCGACGTTCCCAAAATCACTCGGATTTTCCTTTTGAGCTTAAAGGCCGGGGATTTGACGTGTCCGACGGTATATACACGGTTGACGCCGCCGCCGCCGAGATAGAAAGACTTTTAAGGGAGCGGGGTGGAAAGCGTGCTTAACGACATCACTTTCGGTCAGTTTTATCCCGCAAAGTCTCTTGTTCACAAAATGGACCCGAGATTTAAAATGGTGCTGACGGTGGCATTCATCGTGTTCACATTTGTGGCGCAAAACGCAATTTCCTTGTTATCACGGCCGCGGCTCTCGCAATTTTCATTGCCGCCACCAGAATACCCGTGAAAATGTATTTGAAAACCTTTAAAGCCCATTATACCTATTATAATACTGACCTCGGTGTTAAACGCCCTTTATGTTTCGGGCGGAGATACCGTTGTTTCCTTTGGAAAATAACCATAACCACCGGGGGAATAACCACCGCGGTCTATATGTCGGTGAGAATTGCCATTCTCATAATGTGCAGTTCGATTTTGACCTACACCACCTCGCCCACCGAGCTGACCGACGCCATCGAACGGCTTTTTCGCCGCTTAATGCAATCAAGGTCGACGTTCACTCCCCTTTGCCATGATGATGACCATCGCCCTGCGGTTTATTCCGACCCTTATAGAGGAAACCGACAAGATAATGAGCGCTCAAAAAGGCCAGAGGAGCCGACATAGAAAGCGGAGGACTTATAAAACGGGTAAAGGCGCTTTGTGCCCATACTCATTCCGCTGCTGATTTCCTCTTCCGCCGTGCGTCCGAGCTTGCCGACGCCATGGAGTGCCGCTGTTATCACGGCGGCGAGGGCAGAACCCGCATGAAGGTCATGAAGGCCTCGGCAATCGACTATGTGTCGACAGGGGGGTTTTAGCTTTCTTGCGGCGATAATTCTTTCAAACACCTACTGCGGCGGAATTATTTGTTCGCTTATAAAGGATAGTTTTATGAGGTATCTTTTGACCGTCAGCTACATCGGAACGGCCTATCACGGATGGCAGGTTCAGAAAACGCAAATTCCGTTCAAAGCGAGGTTCAGAACGCTCTCGAAAGGTGCTGGGCTGCCGTCCACTTTCGGGGTGCAGCAGAGACCGACGGCGGCGTCCATGCGAGA
>VOFG01002058.1_pt1 | contig 25820 bp, 48 predicted proteins | sample 5384171 | NCBI WGS metagenome assembly VOFG01 (sample SAMN12384726, study PRJNA508395) | human gut metagenome | isolation source: healthy gut F | host: Homo sapiens | reverse complement strand
CCCTTCCGCGTTGTCGACCGCAACATCGGCCTTGACATCGACGTGTCGGTCGATGTAACGGCGTTTATTCCTACAAAATTTCCGACCCTATGCTTTTCTACGTCAACGTGTGCGGAAACGTGGAGCAGGAATATACAAGAGACGAAATCGACAGCCAGCTTAAGGCCGAATTTATGAACGCCCTCCAGCCGGCCATGGCGAGAATTTCCGAAATGGAGATTCGTCCCAACGCCATTCCCGCCCATGCGGGCGAGCTTTCAGGATTTTATGAATCAGAGCTGACAAAGAAATGGAGCGAGCTTCGCGGCCTTGAGGTGGTTTCCATCGCCTCAACCCCATAACCCTCCCTCGACGAGGACGCCGCCATGATAAAGCAGGCTCAGCGCGACGCCATCAACCGCAATCCCAACATGGCCGCCGCCACACTTGTCCGGTGCTCAGGCCGAGGCCATGCGTTCCGCCGCCGCAAAACGAGGGGCGGTGCCATGAACGCCTTTATCGGCATGGGAATGGCTTCAAATGCAGGCGGAGCAAACGCCCAGTCCCTTTTTGCCATGGGACAGCAACAGGCTCAGCAGCCCGTTCAGGCAGCCGCACCCGCCGAAAACACATGGAAATGTGCCTGCGGAACCGTCGCATCGGGCAACTTCTGCCCCGAATGCGGAGCAAAACGCCCTGACGACGGCTGGAAATGCTCCTGCGGACAGATCAACAAGGGTAAATTCTGCTCAAACTGCGGCGCCACAAAAAGCCCGCGTGGCGAGCCTCTCTATAAATGCGACAAATGCGGCTGGGAGCCCGAGGACCCGAAAAATCCGCCCAAATTCTGCCCCGAGTGCAGGGGCCCTTTGACGACAAAGACATTCGTTAGGAGGAGCGCCGATGGCAACAACACTCGAATATAAGTGCCCGTGCTGCGGGCGGCGCCATAGAATTCGACCCGAATTCCCAAAAATGCGCTGCCCCTACTGCGACACCGAATTTGACGCCGAAACCCTCCGGCAAAACGACGAGCAGCTTCGCAAGACCGACGCTCCCGACGAGGCAAGCTGGAGCTCCGGAGGCGGGGGAGCAATGGCAGCAGGGAGAAACCGACGGAATGCGGGTGTATATCTGCAATTCCTGCGGCGGCGAAATTGTGTGTGACGAAAATACCGCCGCCTCAAGTGTCCCTATTGCGACAATCCTGTCGTTATGACGGGTCAGCTGTCGGGCGTGCTCAAGCCCGATTACATCATTCCTTCAAGCTGGACAAAAAAAGGCGGCCAAGGAGGGACTTTAAAGCATATTTCCGCAAACGGCTTTTGCCGAAATCTTCAAGGACAAAAACCATATCGACGAAATCAAGGGCGTTTATGTACCTTTTGGCTGTTTGATGCCGGCGCCGACGCCGACATTCGCTATCATGCCACCAAGGTGAGAACCTGAGCGACAGCAAAAACGACTACACCGAAACAAGCCACTTTGCGGTCTACCGCGCGGGAAATATCGCCTTTGAACGGGTTCCGGGGCCGGGTCGACAAGAATGCCCGACGATCTTATGGAGTCGATCGAGCCCTTTGATTTTTCGGGAGCGGTTGATTTTCAGACCGCCTATCTTGCCGGCTATCTTGCCGACAAATATGACGTGGATGCCCAAAGCAGCGCCGACCGCGCCAAACCCGCATTAAAAATTCCACCGAACAGGAATTTGCCAAAACGGTTTTGGGATATGCTTCGGTGATTCCCGAGCAAAGCAGCGTCAGAATTTCGGGAGGAAACGCAAAATACGCCCCTATCCCGTTTGGCTTTAAACACCACCTATAACGGTCAGAAATACACCTTTGCCATGAACGGCCAGACCGGCAAATTTGTCGGAGACCTGCCTCTTGATAAGGGTGCCTATGCCAAATGGTGGGGTATTATCGGCGGTATTGCGGCCGCCGCCGTTTTCGCCGCAAGCTACCTTTTGTGGCTGCTTTAAGGAGGAGAAAAATGAAAAAAATTATTTCGCTCCTTCTTGTTCTTATGCTTGCCGTCTGTATTTCGGCTCCCGCCTTTGCCGACAGCTCCCTTCCCCACCTTATCGACGGGGCCGGCCTTTGTCCGACGAGGAGTTTTCCGAGCTCGAAAGCGAGCTCGACGGCATAAGCGAGGCTCACAATGCCGACATTGCGGTCGTGACGGTGAACTCTTCGGCTCTAAAACCGCCGAGCAATATGCCGACGATTATTATGATTATAACGGATATTCAAAATCAAGCGGCGTGCTGTTTTTTGCTCTCCATGGGCGAGCGCAAGTGGCACATTTCCACCACCGGCAGGGCATAAACGTCATAACCGACGCAGGTCTTGACGCCATGAAGGATAAATTCGTGTCGGATTTATCCGACGGATATTATTTCGACGCATTCATGACCTTCGCCAAGCAGACCGACAAATATTATGTCAAATATGAAACCGACGGAAAGGGCTATGACGTCGACGACCTGCCCAAGGACGATTTCAGCATCGGCTTTAATCTTCTTATCGCCGTTGTCGCCGGCTTTGTCATCGGATTTATCGGCGTTTCGATCATGAAAGGCAAGCTTAAGACCGTCAGAATGCAGAACTTTGCCGGAGAATATGAGATACCGGGAAGTATGCAGGTGACGGGGCAAAACGACGTTTTCCTCTATGCAAACGTGGTTGCCACCCCTGAAGCCAGAGCCGTCCCAAAGCAGCGGAGGCGGGTCAAGCACCCCCACAGCGGCTCGTCGGGAACCTCCCACGGAGGCGGCGGCGGAAGCTTTAAGCAAACAGATTTATAACACAAAAAGCCCTTTTTCAAGGGCTTTTTCTTTGTCGGAAAAATAAAAAGTTACATTTTTGTCGAAGTCGTGGACTTTTTGAAAATATATGATAAAATTACATTGAAACAATACGGTGCGGCGCAAGGAGGTGCGGTCATGAATTCGGTTCGTCGTTTTCTCAACGGCAGACTTTTTCTCGTTATTTTCGTGCTGACGGTATTTGTGCTCGACCTTATGACCTCCCTTCCCGCCATGAAGGATTCCACCGACGTCATGTTCAGCGGCGCCCCTCCCGTTCTTTTTAAAGCAGCGACTTCAGGTTGCGGGCGTGCTTTTCCTTTGCGTTATCGACGGCCTTGTGCTGCTTTTTGCGACGAAATAATGCCGTTTTTGGCCTCGGGGCTTATGACGATTATTTTCGCCGCCAAGTGCTATGACAGCTATAATCTTTTTATGGGCGGCAACATGGTTTATATCACCGTTCCGATTTTTTTGTTTGTCATTGCCGCGCTGATTGTCAATTTCGCCCGCTATTTTTCGGAAAATCGACATTCCTTTTCTCGGTGGGCAAAGCTTTTGGGGCATTGCCGCCGTGACCGTCGCCGTGACCCTCGGGGGTCTCGGAAAATATCCCTTTGCCGACTATTTTTCGGCCGCCTACTATGTCGTTTTTCTCGGAGTCGGGATGCTGCTGCTTTATTTTGTTTTCAGGTTTCGTTTTCGCCACAGGGACGACTATGACTTTGCCGAAAATTTGCCGAGGTGCTTCTCATCGTCGGCCTTTGCGCGGCGCTGCTTGCCGCGAAATCCATTCTTTTCAGTCTTGACGACATTCTGCTTAACAAAAGCGTCCCCGGAATGGAAATTCCGCAACAACTATTCGACCTTCCTCATGATATGTATGCCGGCGCCGCTCATGTTCGCAAAGCGGCACAGGTACCCGATTTTTCTTTCCTTCATCATGTTTGCCGTCATGTCGCTGCTCGGCTCGAGAAGCGGGCTTTTCCTCGGCGCCATTGAATTTTGCTGCTGCCTGCTTTTTCTTATCGTCACCGATTCGGAAAACAGAAATCTCTACATAATCGTCTCTCTCTGCCTGTGCGGCTGCCCTTGTTTTCCTGGGCGGAAAGGTTATGACCTATTTCTCCAGCCGATATTTCGGGTTCAATCCCATAGAGCAGGGAGAACAGCGCATGAGGCTCATAGACGCCTCTATAAGAGACTTTCTCGACGCCCCCATATTCGGTCAAGGGCTAGGGTTTAAAGGCAATTATGACATCTACACGCCAAAAAAGGGAGCCATGGGCTGGTATCACATGATGATACCCCCAAATCATCGGAAGCATGGGGCTTGTGGGTGTGGCCGCCTACGGTTTTCAGTTTATCAACCGCGCCTATCTCGCCTTTGTCAAATCGGGATATAACGCCTTTGTGCTTTTCCTTTGCTACGGGGGGCTTCTGCTCATGTCTCAGACAAATCCCGGCGAATTTTGCCCGTTCCCCATGAAATGCTGGCGGTGATGATTTTCGTTATTATAGAAACCCGCAAGGAAAAAGGGCGCCGACTCGGAAAAAATCACGGTACGAAGGTCATGAAAAAATATCTTACCATGAGCTTTGACGACGGCACAACACAGGACGCAAGGCTTGCCGAAATTCTGAGAAAATATAATCTTACGGCCACATTCAATATAAACACCGGGCTGTTAGGCGCCGAAACCGACCTTTTTCCCTCTCGGCATAAATGCACGGCACCTGCGGCTTTCGGAAAACGACATAAAAAGGCGGCCTTTACGACGGGTTTGAGCTTGCCGTTCACACTCGGCCACCCGCTGCTCACCTCTTTCGGACGAGGAGGTAAAAAGACAAATCGAGCTTGACAGAAAAAAACATCGAACGGCTGACAAAACATCTCCAAAAGGCATGGCCTATCCCGGCGGCGGCAGCGACAGCTTTGATGAACGCATAATCAAAATCGCAAAAAGCGTCGGCATTAAATATGCCCGCACGGGCTGACAAACGGACTTTTTCCCCTCCAGCAGACTTTATGAAATGGCAGGCGACCTGCCGCATTACCGATGAAGATCTCATGACCCCTTGCCAAAAGCTTTGCAGAGCAAAAAGGCGGAATATTTTTTGTTTGGGGTCATTCCTACGAGCTTGACGCCGAGGGGCTTTGGGGAGCGGTTTGAAGATTTTTGCCGATTTATGAGCGGTTCAAGCGACGTTATAAGCGTCACAAACGGCGAGATTTTTCAATATTTTTCGAAACTGAAAAACCAACCGATTTTACCGGGTAGAACTCGGGTTTCGGTTGGTTTTTAATTTGCGTTTATATTTCGCACTTCGCCTAAATATTTCGGCTGAAAATCAAGGAGACAGTAGAAGAAGGCCTTGGTTCGGGCGAAAATCTCCCGCACCTGATTGTTGAGAATGTCGGTATATCCGCCCACACCCGTATCGCAGGCGACGCCCACCGCCTCAAGCCCCTTGCTTTTGGCAACATAAAGGGCGCGGTCGAGGTGGTATTTCTGGGTGACTATGAGTACCGATTCGGCGCAGTATATCCGCTTTGCCCTGACCACGCTGTCATAGGTGGAAAGGCCGAACCCGTCGGTATATATGGCGCTTTCGGGGACGCCCCGTTCAAGGCAATAATTCTTCATGGCCTTGATTTCGTCATACATATCCTCCGCCGAGGTATATCCGCTGAGCAGAATTTTGTCGGAGGCGCCGTTTTCATAAAGGGCAATTCCCGTATCCAGTCGGTCGGCAAGCATTTTACAGGGGGTGCCGTCGGAAAGCACGCTTGCCCCCAAAACAAGAATACAGTCGGCCTTGCCCGAAAACCCGTCGACGGTGGATTTTTCATATTTTGAAAAGACCACAACGCAGTTGGAAACGGCCAGAACACAAAGACACAGAACCAAAATAAAGGCGATAAACTTAAAAAAATCTTTTAATCATTCTTTCACCTTTAAAAGGAAAAGCCGAAGCGAGAAAATTTTAAAAATCCCGCTTCGGCTGTAAAGACAAAACTTATTTGAGTTCGACCTTTGCGCCGACTTCTTCGAGTTTCTTCTTCATCTCTTCGGCTTCGTCCTTGGCAACGGCTTCCTTCAGAGTCTTGGGAGCGCCGTCAACAAGAGCCTTGGCATCGCCGAGGCCGAGACCGGTGATCTCGCGAACAGCCTTGATGACCTTGATCTTCTCAGCGCCGACTTCGGCAAGAACAACGTCAAATTCGGATTTCTCTTCGGCAGCGGCAGCGCCAGGAGCGGCAGCGGCAACGGCAACGGGAGCAGCGGCGGACACGCCGAATTCCTCTTCGATGGCTTTTACGAGTTCGTTAAGTTCGAGAACGGTGAGTTCTTTTACGGCATCAATGATGCCGGTGATTTTCTCAGACATTTATAATACCTCCAAATGATTTTTGAAATAAATTTATGAAGCAAAAAATTATGCTTTGGCGGGGGCTTCCCCACCCTTCTGCTCTGCAACGGCGTTGAGAGCACGGGCAAGACCTGCGATGCACTGGGAGAGTTCTCCGGCCAGCATTGCATAGAGAGCGTCCTTGCCGGGGACCTTGACATTTCGGTCACGGTCTCGGCGGTGAGAGCCTTGCCGTCGGAGAAACCGGCCTTTACCTTAAAGGTATCGCTGGTCTCGGCATATTTGCAAAGCACTCTGGCTGCGGCGATTTCATCATCCTTACTTGTGGCGACGGCGGTGGTTCCTCCAGAACGTCATCAAGCCCGGTGATTCCGGCGCCTTCGAGAGCGAAACGCAGATAGGTGTTCTTTATAACGCGGTATTCAACACCGGCCTCACGGAGCTCACGGCGGAGCTTTGTGTCGTCCTCGACGTTGATTCCCTCATACTGAACGATAACACCTGCGCAGGCCTCTTTAAGCTTTTCGGTCAGATCGCTGACGAGCTGTTTCTTCTTTTCGAGAATTGCTGCACCGGGCATATTATTCACCTCCCGTTATGAATATAAAAAAGCCTTCTCCGCAAGGCGAAGAAGGCGTCAACAGACAAAAATCTTTAAACGCTTTTCCTCGGCAGGCGGCAATAGCCTTTAGACTGAATATCAGCACCCGCTGTCTTTAGAACAGCCTTAGTATAATATCACACTTTTGCCCTGCTGTCAAGGGGATTACCGAAAAAAAAGTTCAAAAAGCGAAAAAAGACCGCCGGGAAACCCGAAACGGTCTTTAAAAACAAAGCTTTATCAGTTGTACTTTGCGGGGCTGATGCGGATACCGGGGCCCATGGTGGTGGCGATGACGCAAGACTTAACATACTGACCCTTTGCGGCGGCAGGACGAGCCTTCACGATGGCGCCCATGAGGGTGTCGAAGTTCTCCTGAAGCTTTTCCTTACCGAAGGATACCTTGCCGATGGGGCAATGGATGATGTTGGTCTTGTCAAGACGGTATTCGATTTTACCGGCCTTGGCTTCGGTGATGGCTTTGGCAACGTCGGGGTGACGGTACCGGCCTTGGGGTTCGGCATAAGTCCGCGGGGTCCGAGAACCTTACCGAGACGTCCCACAACGCCCATCATGTCGGGAGTTGCGATAACGACGTCAAAGTCCATAAAGCCTTCATTCTGAATTTTGGCGGCCAGCTCCTCGGCTCCGACAATGTCGGCACCGGCGTCTTCGGCGAGCTTAACGTTGTCGCCCTTTGCAAAGACGCATACTCTGACCTTTTTTGCCTGTTCCGTTGGGAAGCACGACGGCGCCGCGAACCTGCTGGTCCGCGTGACGGGGAGTCAACGCCCAGACGCACATGGATCTCTACGGTCTCATCGAACTTTGCGGTCTTGGTTTTTAACCGCAAGCTCAAGTGCTTCGGGAGCATCAAAAGCTGAGATTTGTCGAACAGCTTGCAGCTGTCCGTATATTTTTACCGTGTTTCATAAATACATTTTCCTCCCTTAAGAGTGGTTAAATCGGAAATTTCCTCCCACCCGGGAGCACTAATCGACGACTTCAACGCCCATGCTGCGTGCGGTACCGGCGATCATGCTCATAGCGCTCTCGACGGTTGCGGCATTAAGGTCGGGCATTTTCTGTTCCGCGATTTTTCTGATTTGCTCGCCGGTGATCTTTGCTACCTTGTCCTTGTTGGGGACACCCGAAGCCTTTTTCGATGTTGCAGGCCTTCTTGATGAGGACTGCGGCAGGGGGGTCTTGGTGACAAAGGTGAACGAACGATCGGCATAGACCGTGATAACGACGGGGATTATAAGACCTGCGTCGTTCTTGGTGCGCTCATTAAATTCCTTGGTGAAAGCCATAATGTTTACGCCGTGCTGACCGAGCGCCGGACCTACCGGGGGGCCGGAGGTGGCTTTGCCGGCGGGAATTTGGAGTTTGATATAGCCCGTAACTTTCTGAGCCATGTTGATTGCACCTCCGTAATTATCGTGGTAATCGGCGGAACACACGGGTGTTCCTCCCACAATAAGAAGGGAAATACCTTCTTATAGACAGCGTTTGCTTTCAAACGCAAAATTACCGTGTTTACTCTACAGGTTTAACCTGGTTTATTTCAAGCTCGACCGGTGTTTCGCGACCGAACATTGAAATGGTTATCTTGACGAAATTGTTCTTAACGTCAAGCTCGTCTACGATTCCGGTAAAATCGACAAAGGGGTCCGTCGATAACCTTGACGTTATCGCCGACCTTATAGCCGACCTCGGCGCTGCGTTTTTCAACGCCGAGTCTCGCCACCTCGTCGTCGGTGAGAGGAATGGGATCCGAAGCCGGACCGACAAAACCGGTACAGCCCTGAATATTCCTGACCACAAACCACGATTCGTTGGTCACTATCATTTTACCATTACATAGCCGGGGAAGATTTTGCGCTCTACCTCGCGCTTTTGTTGTCCTTGATCTCGACCACGGTTTCGGTGGGTATTCTCACCTCGTGGATAAGATCCTGCATTTTCCTGTTTTCCACAAGCTTTTCAAGATTGCTGGCAACCTTGTTCTCGTAGCCGGAATACGTATGGATAACATACCATTTTGCTTCTTCAGCCATTGTGCCGACTCCTTTCAAATGCGATTTCGGAGAGTCGGGATTAGGAAGCGGAAACGCCGTAGGTAAGCTTAAGCAGCTCGCCCATACCGGTATCTACCGCCCAAACGAGAAGAAGCACGATCGCACATCACCAGAACAACGATGGTGTTTTTTTGACCACCGAGCGACCGGTGGGCCATACGATCTTTAATCTCGGACTTATACTCGCGAAGGAATTTCTTGACCTTTGCGGGTATGGAGATCTTGCTTCCGTTTGACTCCATGACGGCGACCTTGTCGCGTACGAGACCATTACCGCGGATATGACGAGGGGTGGCGATGATTAAAAATCATCATGAGCGTCATGGGTGAAATTATAGCTTGCGCTTTCCGCGTCGATCTGCGACATAAGATTTCTCAAGTCAACGTAGCTTCCAACCGTGCTTACGCGAATGACCAACATAATGATGGCATTGATAAGTCCGGTCACGAGAGCCGCGCCGTTCCATTTCTGGCTCTTGAAGAAACCCACAGCCGCAAAAGATTGCAGTCAAAGCACCGAATATAAAGGACGCGAAAAACCATCCGGATTTCCAAAGGTTTGCGCTGTCCGCGCCGAGGGCGGCCGATTTATCGGCACCGAAGGCGAGTTCGGCTCCGGTCAGGGATATGGTGTCGCCCGCATTGGTCGCCACCGAAACAAGGGGAAAGAAAAAATGCTACAAGCGTCGCCACGGCAAGAACCACGGTGAGCACTTTTAAAGAAATCTCTTAAAACCTTCATTAAGTTTCCTCCTTATTTGGTTTCCTGTGGAGAGTGTGCTTTCTGCAAAAACGGCAGTACTTGTTCATTTCAAGACGGTCAGGATCGTTTTTCTTGTTTTTTGACAGGTGTCGTAATTGCGCTGTTTGCACTCTGTGCATGCCATTGTGATTTTAACTCTCATTTTATGGCACCTCCTGATTCGGAATTTTTATTGTCCGACTTTCGGCTCTGACAAGCCGTTTCCCGTCGGAAAATATCCTCCCTCTTCACTTTGAGATTGCGGATTTTTTCTGCAAAGATGCCCATTCTTTTGACCGAAAAATTTCGGTCGCAAAAAAGCCACAAAAACCCGTGGAGAGGTAGAATAAATATACCACGTCTCCACGGATTATGCAAGTGTTTTTTAAAAGAAAAATAAATTTCAGTTCTTTTTGCGATTTTCCCGCCGGATTTGTAAACCGAATTTGCCGGAACGACGCCGCGAACCATCGAAAGCGGATAAAGATTTGTGCCCCCGCCCGATTATGACCCCGGGAGTGAGCACGCTGTTGCAGCCCACGTCGGCAAAGTCGCCAAGCACGGCGCCCATTTTGCGAAGCCCGGTGTCGATGTTAAGGCCGCCTCTTATTATAACGTTGGATTTATCGGCCTTGATGTTTGCGGTTATTGCACCGGCGCCCATATGCGCCTTAAAGCCGAGCACCGCATCGCCCACATAATTATAGTGGGGAACCTGAACCATGTCGAAAAGCACGCAGTTTTTAAGCTCGGTGGAATTTCCCACCACGGCACCCCGTCCGACCACGGCGCTGCCTCTTATAAAAGCTCCGTGACGGATTTCGGCCTCGGGAAAAATAACGGTCGGGCCGTTTATAAGCGCCGACAGGGGCAACCTTGGCCGTCTTTGCTATCCACACGTTTTCCCCGCCTGCTCAAACTCGTTTTTTGTCGAGAGAGGAATGAGAACATTCAAAATATAGCTCTTTATTTCGGGGGAGGACCTCAAAGGAAAGGCTTTGCCATCAAAAAGAGAGGCGGCGTCGGTCTTTGAAAGATCCAGAAGATTTTCGATTTTAATGTCGTTTATGTCAGCCATATTATTCCACCGTTACCGATTTTTGCAAGGTTTCTCGGCTTGTCGGCGTCGAAGCCCTTAACGGTTGCCATAAAAGTAGCCCAGCATCTGCATGGGAACGACCTCGAGCGAAGGCAGCACAAGCTCGTCGACGGCGGGCAGATAGATAACATAGTCCGAGCACTTTTCGATGGAGGTGTTGCCCTCGGTGGTTATGGACAGAACCTTGGCTCCGCGGGACTTGACCTCTTCGATGTTGGAAATGGTCTTGTCATATATGTGGCTGCAGCAATTGAGCGCCACCACAAGGGTTCCCGGCTCGATAAAGGGGAAATGGTTCCGTGCTTAAGCTCGCCGGCGGCATATGCCTCGGAATGAACATAGCTGACCTCCTTAAGCTTGAGGGAGGCCTCCATGGCCACGGCATAGTCCACATTGCGGCCGAGGTAGTAGGCGTGCTCGATATTTTTGAACTCGTCGGCCAGCTTTTTCATGACCGGCTCGGTAGCCTTGATAACTCCGTCCACAAGCTCTGGCAGGCTTTTTTACCGCCTCAAGATGCTCAGCCACAAGGTCGGCCGACAGCATACCCATGGTTTGGGAAATGTAAGGGGCGATGAGATAAATCATGGAAAGCTGGGTGGAATAGGCCTTGGTGGTGGCCACGGCGATTTCGGGACCCGCCCAGGTATAAAGCACGTCGTCCGACTCGTTGGCGATGGAGGAACCCACCACATTTACGATGGACATGATACGGGCGCCGCAGCGCTTGCCCTCGCGCAAGGCTGCAAGGGTGTCGGCAGGTCTCGCCCGACTGGCTGATGATAATCATAAAGGGTGTTTTCGTCGATAATGGGCTCGCGGTAACGGAATTCGCTTGCAAGGTCGACCTCGACGGGAATTCTCGCCATGCGCTCGATGATATATTTGCCCACAATACCCACATGATAGGCCGAACCGCAGCCCACAATGTAGATTTTGTTGCACTTTTTAAGCTGTTCCTTGGTGACGGTCACGCCGTCAAGCACGATTTCGCCGCGCTCGTTTATGCGGGGAGAAATGGTCTCGTGCAGAGCGGTGGGTTCCTCATGAATTTCCTTATTCATGAAGCAATCGTATCCGCCCTTTTCGGCCGCCTTGACGTCCCATGTAATGGTCTCGGCCTTTTGTCGACAGGATTGAGCTCGCTGTCGAAAACCTTAACGCCCTCTCTCGACAGCAGCACAATGTCGCCGTCGTCGAGGCGGTAGATTTTTCTTGTGTGTTTAAGAACGGCGGTCACGTCGGAGGCGATGAAGTTTTCGCCCTCTCCGAGACCGACGATGAGAGGAGAAGCATGGCGCACGGCCACAAATTCGTCGGGGCGGTCGCTTCTCAGAATTCCGAAGGCATAGGAGCCCTGGAGCATATCGACGGTTTTTTTGACGGTTTCAAGAAAATCGCCGTTGTCGTTCTTTTCGAGAAGATTTGCCACAACCTCGGTATCGGTTTCCGAACGGAAGGAAAAACCCTCCTTTATAAGCTCGGACTTGAGCTCGGCGTAATTTTCGATAATGCCGTTGTGAACAATGGCAAACTTGCCGTTTTCCGACAAATGGGGTGGGAATTCTCGTCCGAGGGCTTTCCGTGGGTGGCCCAGCGGGTGGCCGATGCCTATGGTGGAGGGAATGTGTTCGCCGCCGTCGATTTTTTGCTCAAATCGGCGAGACGTCCCTTGGTTTTATCTATTTCTATATTTCCGTTCTCGATACAGGCGATACCTGCCGAGTCATAGCCGCGGTATTCAAGCTTTTTGCAAGTCCGTCAAGCAGAATGGGGGCAACCTTCTGCTCTCCGATATATCCGACTATTCCGCACATAATTTTAACCTCTTTTCCTAAAGTGAAAATCAGCAGACTTCCACACTTATAGGGTGATTTTATCACGGAAGCCCGATTTTGTCAACAATTCGCTGATTTACAACGGGTCGGCGGCGCAATATTTTTGACATCATGGGGCAAACTGATAAAAAAAAGGGATGAGAAAATTGAAGAAAAAATGTTTAAAGCGGCGCTGTGCCTCACCCTTGTTTTTGCCCTGTCGGCCGCTGCCGTTGCCCGAATAGCCCTTTCCGACGCATATAAGGCCTCGGCGGGAGTGTATTCCGGCTATTCGGTGGCCGTCGACCGACCGAGAGGCACGGTTTTTGACCGAAATCTCGACCCGATTACCAATCGGGAGGAAAAATACAAGGCCGTGCTCACCCGCGACGCCCGAAGTCACAAAGGAGGCTTTACCGCTGCTTTTCGGCGGGGAAGCCGAAAAAATCGTGGAGAGTCTTCGCGAAAACAAGCCGATTGCCCTTTATGTCCCGAAAGATTTTCGGCAAGCGGGGCGGCGGTATTTAAAATATACGACAAAACGCCCGCCTACATTCCCGCCGTTCAGCTTATCGGTTATCTCGATTTCGAGGAGCTGCACGGAAAGGCCGGGCTTGAGGCGATTTTCGACTCACGGCTTATTTGCGAAAAGGAAAGCACGGCCGCCGTTTCGGCAAACGCCGCGGGCAGCCCGCTGCTTGGGGTAAATCCGGAAAAGAACGACCTTTTTGAGGAATATGAAAGGGAATAATAACCACCCTTGATTTAAGAATTCAGCAGGCGGCCGAGCAGGCCCTCTCGGGAGTGAAAAAGGGTGCCGTGGCCGTCACAAAGACCTCAAGCGGCGAAATCCTCGCCCTTTGCTCGACCCCTCATTTTCGCCGAAAAATCTGTCGGCGGCTCTCGACAACGCCGATTCGCCCTTTTTTGAACCGAGGGCTGCTTTCATACAATCTCGGCTCGATTTTTAAAATCTGCGTGGCGGCCGCCGCCCTCGAAAGCGGCATTTCGCCGGAGGAAAAATATTTCTGTTCGGGCAGCGTCGACTGCGGAAACGTTTTCTGCTGTCACAAGGAGGACGGCCACGGGGAAATAGACATGAGCAGGCCTTTGCAAAATCCTGCAACACCTATTTTATCAACCTTGCCGAGAAGGTGGGCGCCGAAAGTATTTTCGATTTTGCACAAAAGGCAGGGCTTTCGGCCGACGTTGTCATAACCGAGGGACTGACGGCAAAATCAAGCCTCGGACAGCTTTCGAAAATAAAAGAATCCCCCCGCAGCCCTTGCAAATTTCGCCATAGGCCAGGGGGATATTGCGGTGTCGCCGCTGCAGGTGTCGCTTCTCGTAAATGCCGTGGCAAACGGCGGCGTTTATTCCCTCCCTTTCTCGTTTCCGGCTTTAAAGACAAGGACGGAAAAACCGAGTATCAAAAAGGGAACCGAGGGACGTAGGATAATGTCGAAAAGAGACCGCCGTCACCCTTTCAAACATGATGACAAGGGTTTTTGAGGACGGAACGGCGGCGGCAAGCCGACCGAAAAGCGGTCTTTACGGCGGCAAAACCGCCACCGCCAGAAACGGGTTGGAAAACCGCCGACGGCAGCGCGGGAAAAAACGCTTGGTTTGCGGGGTTTTACGAGTTCGGCGGCGAAAAAGCTTTCGGTGGCCGTGCTCGCCGAGGGAGGCGAATCGGGCGCAGCCGACGCCGTTCCGTGTTCAAATCGCTTTGCGACGCGCTGTCGGAGGCATCGGCAGACTGAGGGCCGCCATTTGCGAAATCGGCATTTGCCCTTCGCCGTTTTGGAAATTCCCGCCCATTCCGCCGCCCATGCTGCCCATGTCGGAACATTTACGCCGTCGGCCGACACAAGATTTGACGGGTCGGCGGTCTGTCCGTCGGACGTCGAGGAATTGTGCCGCCAAGCTGTCCCTTTATGCTCTTTTGCCCGAAGGCTGCAGAATTCCGAAAGGGTAAGGACTCCCCGTTTCAAACTGCTCATAGGTGCAGAATTTTGTGGGGTCCTTTTCCACATAGGGAGAGATAAAGCTCTTTTGTATCGCTTATAAGTTGCTCAAGGTATCCGCCGTCAAAATATTTTGATATAAATTCAGAGAAAAGCTCATGATAAAGATTTGTGTATTCCTCGCTTGAAAATATCCACGAAAGCATGGGGCGGGACTCCACCGTTCCCGACGAAACGGGAGTGTCTATGGGGGAAATTCACGAGGCTCTCGGCGTCGGAGGAGCCGAACGCCCCGAAAGCCGGTTATAGTCCCAGGGATCATGGAAAGCACGCCGTCGGATTCGTAAAGATAATAGTTGTGAATCATGGAGCCGGTGTAGCTGTCAAATTGTCGGTGAAATTATGAACCACAAAATATCTTATGACCGACTCGACATCAACCGTGTTTTCAGGGTCGGTCTGCTCGGACAGATTTTTGAGAGAATTTATAAGGCGGGATTTGTCCCCGTCGTCCGGGTCGGTTTTGGCGTTGTCAAAAATGTTGGGATAGCTGTCGGCGCTGTCGTCGGAATACTGCAACATGACATCGGAAGAACCGTTCATTCCGCCGGTATCCCCGCCGTTTTGCGGCATACCGCCGCCCTCGTTGCCGCCGAAATCATCGGGGAGGTCCTTTTTGGGCAAAGCCGCTTTCGGGCCGGTCGGCCGAGTCGGAGCTGTCGGAGTTTGCATATTCGGAGGGGTAAAAGCCGCCCTGTTCGCCCGAATTTTGAAAATCGGGAGGAGTCATTTTATCCGAAGAGTCCGCCGATGCCGAGTCGGCAGAGCCGTCGGGCGAAAAAAAGCTTCCGTCCCGTCCGGAGTCTTGCCCGTTTTCGGGCGGGTTGGGACGGTCGTTTTGCTCGGTTCCGCTTTCGTTTTGGGGAGCGTTTTACCTTCACCCTGCTGACCGTCAAAATCCTTGCCGTTGCCGCGGCCCCCGCCCATGCTCTGACTGTCGGGCTTGTAAAGCTCGCCGTAATTGCTTCCGTAATTCCGTTCAAGAAAGCTTTCCTCTATGCCCTCCACCGCAAGGTAAAGACCGAAGTCCTCGCCGTTAACCGTTATATAAGCGTAGCTGCAAAGGGGAGAAGCCACCCCGAACTCGCCCATCACGGTGTAGCAGAGATAATCCTTCATATAGGTGTTGTCCTGAATAATGTTGTTGAGACAAAGCTTGTCGAGGCCGTGATAGGTGTTGGTGCTGTCATAATGATCGAATTCGATTTTAAAAGCTGTAACGGTCGTTGCCGTAATTCGCAACGTTTGTTAAGGAGGTGTTGCCCTTGGCCCTGAGCCCCACATTCTTTTCGGCCTCGCCGTCGATAACAACAGTGCAGAGAACATATTCCTCGTCGGTACAGTCGGCGATAAAGCCGTCCCAATCGTCCATGACGATGTCTATCGAATGAACCTTTGAATTATCGAAAGGCGGGTTTCATATCCCATGGCCCTTGCGCTCGGCGTAATGCCGAGTTTTTCGCCGAAAGCAAAGGCAAACCGTCAGCAGCAGCGCGACACACAGGACAAGGCACACAATTTTGTCGAAATATTTGCTCGTTGACATGATTTTAACCCATATAATCGCCGTTATAGCTGACGAGGCGGCGTTTTCCACTCCAGCATTTCCAGCGCGTTTACGAAATCGGTGCTTTCGTCCTTTAACTATTTCGGCGTTAAGCTCGATTTTACCCTTTGTCACCGTCTTGCTTTTGACGGCGAATTTTTGCAGTTTTGTTTATGAATTCGGCCGCCGCCTTTTCGCTGTCGCCGCCGTCGAGGAAAGCACGAGGATATAGGGGTTGAAATGAGATTTGCGGTTGACAAAAACGATAAGCACAAGGCCGATAAAAGGCTTCCCACAAAGAGCGAGGGAATAAGTCCGCCGCAAGCACTATTCCATCCGCTATCGACCAAAAAAAGAAAGGCGATGTCAAGGGGCTCCTTTATGGCGGTGCGGAAACGGACGATGGAAAGGGTGCCCACCATGCCGAGGGAAAGCACCACGTTTGAGGTGACGGCAAGTATTACGACCGAGGTTATCATGGTCAGAGCGACGAGAGTCACTCGAAGCCGGAGGAATACATGACCCCCTGATAGGTTTTCTTGTAAACAAAAAGATAAACAGTCCTATGGCAAAGGACAGCAGCAGCGTGATTCCCATGTCGAGCAGGCTCACGCCGGTTATGTTTTCGAGAAAGCTTGATTTAAAAATATCGCTGAATGTCATTGTTTCTTTTCCTTTAAATTTTATTTTAATCATACATTCGGCAGGCGGCATATTTTGAAAAGGCCGACTCCCGCCTGAAGGGCAAATTAACCGCGTCGCAGGATTATGTCAGGCAAAAAACCGTCCCATTTGACCTCCAGAATTTTCGGGTCGTCTCTGACCGGAACGGTGGGACAGTCGGGATTTAAAAAGCTCGGTGGATTTAAGTCCCGTTTCCATGTCGTAATCAAAGGTAACCCGCACGTTTCCCGGGCCGTAGACAAAGGCTCTGCGGGTGTAATCCACAAGAACCTTGGGACAAATCCCCCCGCCGCATTTTTACAAAAAGCTCGGCGCAAAGGGCTTCCTTTCGGTCCTTGAGAAAAAGATATTCTCCCCTGCTTAAAAGCTCGGCCTCCCGCTCGGTCAGCCGTACCGAGCTTTTGGCGCAAAAGGCCGTTTATTTTTGACTTTTCAAGGCAGATAAAATCCGTGCTGTTGTTGTAAAGCCGTATTCGGAATTTTTCCCGCCTGTTTCACTCCGTCCAGCTTTTCTCTAAGCGCGGTGTCGAAGGAATCGTCGAAACAGAGGCTTCTTATGCGGTAAACGCCGTTTTCGTAATGGCTGTCGCAGCTTGCAACGGCGCCCAGTCTTGCCCTTATGACAAGGGCGTCGGCCGAATTTATTTCATGCTTTATTTCGTGTCGGAAATTCATGTGCTTTCTCCTTTCTGTGCCCACAGTATAACGACTCCGCCTAAAGCCTGCCTAAAGAAAAAAGCACACCGTGCAAAATTTCGCATAGTGTGCTTTTGAGGGCAGTTATTAAAGATGAATGATATTTGTAAAAACGCCGCCGTCGCAAAGGTCGATAACTCCGTAGGAATGTTCCCCGCTCTCGAAAGGGAGCCGGGATTCATAAGGTAAAGCCCGTCCTCATATCGTGTAAAGCCGATGTGGGTGTGGCCGAAAAGAGGCAATGTCGGCGCCCTGTTTTCTCGCCTGCTCCTCATACCTCGAAAGCCCGGATTTAACGCCGAAAAGGTGACCGTGGCAGGCGAGGATTTTCTTCCCGCAAATTCGAGGAAAAGGCTGTCGGGAAAGGGCGCGGAAAAATCGCAGTTTCCCTGACGATGTGAAAATTTTGTCGGGGAATTCCGAAGAAAGCCTGTCGATCTCTCCCGCTCCGTCGCCGAGAAAAATGACCTCTTTTGCTTCCTTTTGGTCGAAAAGGGCGTCCCCTTGCGGAATTTACCGCCCCGTGGCAGTCGGACATTACCAAAATACGCATATCTTTTACTCCAAAGCATTATTATTTAAAGGGTGATATTTATGAACGGTTACGGCGGAATGAAGCCGCGGGGAGGGCAAACGCCCGATTTCACAATAGGAAAAACCGAGGCCGACGCGCTGACAAAGCAGGCGGCAAAGCAAATGGGCCGACCTCAAAGCGAAATAAAGCGCGCCGTCGAAAGCGGCAATCTTTCCGACATTATGTCGGGGCTGTCGGACAAAGACGCAAAGCGGCTTAACGAAAATACTTTCCGACGAAAAAAAGCAACGAACTGCTTTCGTCAAAAAAGGCTCAGGCGCTGCTGTCAAAGCTGCTTAAATAGCCCCGCGGTCATTATATCAAAAACAAGTTCCCATGGCAAGTCCCGCGAAAGCAGGTGAGATTTTGGACGATCTGTCAACGCTGCTCTCGGGAATTTTAAATTCCCCCGAGGGCATGGAAAATCTGAAAAACGCGGCCTCGGCGCTGCTTAAGGGTTCGGAGGAAAAGACCGAGCCGCCGCCCGAGGAGGACGGTCTTTCGCCGGCGCAAATTGCAGGAATGGTCAAAATCGTGTCGGCGATAAAAAACCGCAAAGAGGACGATCGGACAAAGCTGCTTCTTGCGCTGCGGCCGCACCTTTCGGAGGAACGGCGCAAAAAGACTTGATGAGGCGGTCAAATTTCTTAAAATCGCCGACTTCATTCCCATCATAAAGGGGGCGGGGATTTTTTGAGCACGGGCTATTCAAAGGAACAGCTTGAAAAAATGCAGAGAGAGGCCGAAAAGCGGGTCATGGAAATGCGGCAAAGATCAAAAGCGGCGGCCGAAAGCCCCGATTTTCAAAAGCCGAAACCCGTCGCAAAACAGTCGGTCGCCGTCCTTCCGTCTCCCGATTTTTGGAGCTGCTCAACACCGACAAAATGATGTCCGACCCGGACAGCCGCCTTGTGCTTCTTTTGCTCGCCCTTCTTGCGGGAGGGCGCCGACCCCATGCTGCTTTTTTCTTTTATACATCATACTTTAGAATTTGTTTGACAAACCGCTCCTTTTGGCATAGAATTGTCCTGTTAACGGCAATTAAGGAGAACGGTTTATGGGATATGTAATTTTGCGCCCCTGCCTTTTCGGGCTTGAAGGGTGCTTGCGAAAGAGCTTCGGGAAATTTCGGCCGAAAATGTCAGAGCCGAAAACGGCCGCGTGCTTTTTTCGGGGATTATAACACCCTTGCAAAGCAACATCTGCCTTCGCACGGCCGAGAGAGTGTGTATTGTGCTCGGCAGCTTTTACGCCAAAACCTTTGACGCCCTTTCGAGGGCACAAAGAGGCTGCCTTTTTGAACGGTTTATCGGCAAAAGCAACGCCTTCCCCTGTGGCGGGATGGTCGCTTGATTCAAAGCTTTTCAGCGTCCGCGACTGTCAAAAAATCATCAAAAGGCGGCGGTCACCGTCTTTCGGAAAAATATCACATAAGCTGGTTTGAGGAAACAGGGCCTGCCGTTCAAATCAGATTTTCCATTCTCAAGGACAGGGTAACGGTTATGCTGGACACCTCGGGAGAGGGACTGCACAAAGAGGCTACCGCGCAAATTCGGCGGAGCTCCCATAAAGGAGACGCTTGCCGCCGCCATGGTCATGCTGTCGAGACCCTATTCCGATTCCACGCTTTACGACCCCTTCTGCGGCTCGGGAACAATCGCAATCGAGGGCGCCCTTATCGCCTCAAACACCGCTCCCGGTCTTAAAAGGCGCTTTGCCGCCGAAAACTGGGGTTCGATAAAACCCGTTGTTTTTAAAAAACGAGCGGGAGGCCGCAAAAGCAAAAATAAACCGCGACATAGAATTCAAAGCCGTTGCAAGCGACATTGACGAGACTGCCGTCGCCCTCACCCTCGAAAACGCGAAAAAAGCGGGGGGTGGGAGAATTCGTCTCGGCGGTTCAGAGTGACATTTCGGTTTTTGCCCCAAAAACCGAACGGGGCGTGTCGTCACAAACCCGCCCTACGGCGAACGCCTGCTCGACATCGACGAGGCGCGGCGCATTTACGGAGTTATGGGTAAGGTCTTTGAAAAAAAGCACGGATACCGCTATTCGGTCATAAGCCCCGACGAAAAATTCGAACAGCTTTTCGGGCGATCTGCCGACAAAAAAGCGCAAGCTTTACAACGGTATGCTCAAATGCGATTTGTATATGTATTTTAAATAGACAGCATACTACTGCTTTCCGCCAAATCCTTGTGCCGACGGCGAACAAGTCTTTTGCAGGGCGGACGACGGTAATGACGGCCGAAGCCCGAAATCGGCACAAAACAGCATTTCAACAATCATTGCTCCCGAGAGTTTTAAAGACTCTTTCGGGAGTTTTTCGTCAAAAGCCTTGTATCCTCCCGCCAAACAACCCGTTTCGAAAGTTTTTTAAAAAATTTCTTGAAAACTATTGACTTTTCAAAACTACTGTGTAAAACACAGTAGTTTAAGAACTAAAACAACCGTTTGCCGTTTTCACGATTTGCCGCAGTGCCCTTTCGGAGAACAGCCCTAAAACCACGGAAAGGCCGGTTTCAAAGCAAGCGGCCGAAAAACAATCAAAACGCCGAAGAATTTGCGGTATCGGGAACTGCAAAAAAACTTAAGCAAAAAACAATCCCTCCGTCGCGGCTGCGCCACCTCCCTTTACACAAGGGAGGCTTGAATGTACAAGGCCTATTGCTTTTTATTTCCAATGTGGGGAAATATAAAATCGGTTTTATTTGGTTTAGGCGTTTTCAAAAACACGAAAATATTTTTTCTTAGTCTCGGCGACCTTGTGAAAAATGGAAAGAAATTTTTGCGTACCGTCGGCTCCCTTGTGTAAAGACTGAAATCGACCTCTCCGCGAAGTTTAGGCTCCCAGATGTAAACGACCGCGGTTCGGTATTTTCGGCTCCCTTGTGTAAAGGGAGCTGTCAGCGCAGCTGACTGAGGGATTGTAAGTTTGCGAATAAGTCTCTGATTTATCAATCGCCGCAGTTTGAGTTGTTTGCCCGTAAGTTTATGTTTTATCTTAATCAACGGATACTTAACGAAAGGAGTTTCATATGAACAGTCAATACAAAAAAGGTGTGCTTGACCTTTGCGTGCTGTCGCTGCTGCACAGGCGGGACTGCTACGGATATGAAATATCCGACTTTTTGTCAGGTCACATCGACGTGGCCGACGGAACGGTCTATCCCCTGCTCAAAAGCTGAAAAACGAGGGTCTGCTGACCACCTATCTTCAGGAGGAAAGCGGCGGTCCGCCCGTAAATACTACAAACTCACCGACCTCGGTCGGGGAAACCTATCAAAACGACAAAGCCGAATATCTGAAATTCGCCAAGGCGGTGGAAACTTTATTGGAGGATGAAAACAATGACAAAGAATGAATTTATGACAATACTTTCGGGCGAACTTAAAAAAAAAAACATTCCCGACGCTTTAGACATAATCGATGAATATGAGCAGCATTTTACCTTTAAAATGTCCGACGGGTATTCCGAAGAGGAGATTGCCGCTAGACTCGGCGACCCCGCCGCGCTTGCCTCCCAGCTCGGCGAAAGCGGCGCCCCGAGGAAGACAAAACAAGGTCTTTACGGTAATCGGGCTGTGCTTTGCCGACATATTCGCAGGACTGTTTTTCATACTGCTTGCCGCCTTTGAGCTTGTTATGGCGGCGGCGGGAATTTCCTTTGCCGGGGTTTGCGTCGGCCTTTTGGGACAACGACATTTTCGGAATTATTCCCTCTATGCCCCTATTACTGCGGCGTAATTCTCGCCCTTGCCCTTGCCGCTCTCGCCCTGCTCAGCTTTGTGGGCTGCGTGTATTACGGAACCTTTTTTTCGCCGGTTTGTCCGCGCTTTTCGCGTTTTCATAAAAAACGCCCTCGCCTCGGCGTCGGGCAGCGCCCTTCTCCCCCGCTCTTGCCATAGCCCCGCAGTTTTCGGCCGCCAAAAAGCGCCGCCTTCGCAACACCGCTCTTGTTGCCCTTATACTTTTCGCCGCCCTTTTCGTGCTGTCCTATGTTGTGTGTGCCTTTTCGGCGGGAAGCCTTGAATTTTGGCACGCGTGGAATTGGTTTTCCCCGGCCTTTAAGCCGGCAGAAGCCGTTTAAAGCTTATTTCGAAAATTTAACGCTCTCCGTTTTGCCTTTTTCAAAAGGGCGGCGGGGAGCTTTTTTTTTGGCTTTGACCGCGCCGAAAAGTGCGTCGGGTTCCGCCGCTTTGCACGGTAAAAAACATTTGCCTTTATTTATAATATGTGTTATAATAAAATGAATTTTTGTATGTAAAGGGTGATCCTGTGAATTTGGACGATGGGAACACGGGTCAAGATGAAGAAAAAAGCACCCCTGCACAGGCGATATTTTCCTTATCACGAGGACGGGGATGGACGTAAAACTCAAATGCGAAAAATGCGGCCGCGAAATCATGCTTCCCCGTGCCGCCGCCGAACGGGCGGTCAAAAAATTCTTGAGCAAAACAAGGAGTAATTATGTTTGAAAAACTTTTGGAAATAGAAAAGCATTTTGACGGCCTTTCGAACAGCTTCAGGACCCGGACGTGGTCAGCAATCAGGAGAATTATACAAAGCTGATGAAGGAATACAAAAGGCTGACCCCATTGTCGATACCTTCCGCGCTCTTAAAAAGGCTCAAAGCGACGAAAACGACGCAAAGGAGCTGCTTGACAGCGGGGGACAGGGGAGCTTAAAGAGCTTGCCGAGGAGGAGCTTAAAACGGCGAAGGAACAAATCGAGCAGCTGTCGGAGCAGCTTAAAATCCTCCTTCTCCCACCGACCCAAACGACGACCGCAACGTTATTGTGGAAATCCGCGGCGGAGCGGGAGGGGAAGAGGCGGCGCTTTTGCGGGAAGTCTTTTCCGTATGTATTCCATGTATGCCGAAAGCAAGGGCTGGAAACCGAAATAATAAACGTAAACGAAAACCGAGCTTGGAGGATACAAGGAAATCAGCTTTATGATAAACGGCGAGGGAGCCTATTCCCGCCTTAAATTCGAAAGCGGCGTCCATCGCGTTCAGCGGGTTCCCGAAACCGAGACCCAGGGCCGTATTCACACCTCCACCGTCACGGTGGCGGTTCTTCCTGAGGCCGAGGACGTGGAAATCGACATAAACCCCGCCGATCTTCAAATCGACACCTTCCGTTCGTCGGGTGCCGGCGGACAGCACATAAACTCTAAAACCGAATCGGCCATTCGCATAACCCACCTTCCCACCGGGCTTATCGTGGAATGTCAGGACGAGGCGCAGCCAGCACAAAAACCGCGAAAAGGCCATGAAGGTTCTGCGTTCCCGCCTTTTTGAGGCAAAGCAGCGGGAGCAGGAAAGCAAAATTGCCAGCGAGCGCCGCTCACAGGTGGGAACCGGCGACCGCTCGGAGCGCATACGCACCTATAATTATCCTCAAAGCCGCGTTTCCGACCACCGCATAGGACTGACCCTTTATCATCTCGAGCAGATTTTAAACGGCGACCTCGATCAGATCATCGACCCGCTCATAACCGCCGACCGAGGCCGAAAAGCTCAAGGCGGGAGAGCAATAGAAAGAAGGAAGAAATTTATGCCCAACAAAATTATCGTTGACGCCTTCGGAGGGGACAACGCCCCTCTCGCCGCCCTCAAAGGGAGCCGCCCTTGCCGTTAAGAATACGGCGTCGGCATAATCCTTTGCGGAAACGAGGCCGAAATTCATCGGGTCGCCATTCAAAACGACATTTCCCTTGTGGGAATGGAGATATAACGCTCCGCGGGTGTTTGATATGCACGCCGAGCCACCTCGATTAACTCAAAGAAAATTCCGACACCTCCTTGCCGTGGGACTTCGCGCCCTTGCCGAGGAAAGGGCGACGCCTTTGTGTCGGCGGAAGCACCGGCGCCATAGCCGTCGGAGGCACCTTTATAACCAAACGCATCAAGGGCGTAAAAAGCGCCCGGCAATCGCCACCATGATGCCGACGCCAAAATCGAGATTTCTTCTTGTGGACGCGGGCGCAAATGCCGACTGCCGCCCCCTGAAATGCTGCTTTCCTTCGGGTCATGGGCTCAAAATACATGGAGCTTTCCATGGGGTGAAAAAACCCCAGGTGGGACTTCTCAACAACGGAACCGAGGACACGAAGGGCGACAAGCTCCGTGTGGAGACCTATAAACTGCTTAAGGGTCCGGGCTTAATTTTTGTGGGAAACATCGAGGCGAGAGACGTCATGGCCGACAAATGCGACGTGCTCGTCACCGACGGCTTTTCGGGCAACATCGTGCTCAAAATGTCGGAGGGTGTGGCGCTTTCCTTCTACGGCCTCATAAAACAGGCCTTTGTCAAGGAACCCTTTCAAAGCTTGCGGCGCTTTATGGGTCAAGAAAAAATCTTAAAAGCATGAAAAACTATTCCGAAGTCGGGGGCGCCTCTTCTCGGTCTGAAAAACCGGTCATAAAGGCTCACGGCAGTTCCAACGAGCGCGCCTTTAAAACGCAATAAGACAGGCAAACGCCTTTGCCTCCTCGGGCGCCGTGGCCGCCATTTCGGAATTTTATCAAAACAGGAAGGCTGATGACGGCGATGAAAACGCTGAACAGAAAATAAACTATACCACATTCAAGGACAAAAAGCTGCTTGAAAACGCCTGACCCATTCGTCCTATGCCCACGAGACCCGACACCCCAGAAATGTGCAACGAACGGCTTGAATTTCTCGGGGATTCGGTGCTTTCGGTGGTGGTTTCGGACTTTCTTTAAAGTCCTTTCCAAAGCTCCCGGAAGGAAGCTGACGAATCCGAGCCTCGGCGGTTTGTGAAAAGGCGTTGTCGAGTTTTCGAGGAAGCTGGGACTCGGCGAACATCTGCTGCTTTCCCACGGGGAGGAGCGCACCGGCGGACGCGACCGCTCGAGCATTATTGCCGACGCCTTCGAGGGCGCTTATCGCCGCAATCTATCTCGACGGCGGAATGGAGCCTGCGAGAAGAATTTGTGCTTTCGCTGTGGTGCCCTCTCTCGACAAGCATCTCGGCGCCGTGGAGAAGGATTTCAAGACCCATTTGCAGGAGGTCATTCAGCATAATCCCGAGGACAAGCTCATATACTCTTGTGGGCGAACAGGGTCCCGCCACGACAAGCGGTTCACGGTCGAGGTCAGAATAAATTCCAATCTTGTGGGAACCGGCACGGGCCACAGCAAAAGCGGACGCCGAACAGGCCGCCGCCGAACAGGCCTTAAAGCTCATGGGCATTATAAAATGAGCGCAAACATCCGATTTTCATGCCCCATTCGGCTGTCCCCACAAATGCAGCTTTTGCGTCAAAACGCCATAACGGGAAAGCACAGTCTGCCTCGGCCGCCGATGTGACGGCTACCGTCGAAAAGGGGCTTAAATACAATGACCCGAAGTCAACCGAAATTGTCTTTTTGGGCGCTTCACCGCCATAGACAGGGTACATGACCGAGCTGCTTGACGCGGCCTTTCCCTTTGTAAAAGCGGAAGGGTGGGGATAAGGGTGTCCACCCGCCCCGACGCCCGTAGATGACGAAATTCTCGATGCTTTGGGCAGAGCCGCGGCGTTTGCGCCGTCGAGCTCGGAGCCCAAAGTATGGATAATGACGTTCTCGAAAAAAAACCTGAGGGAGCACACGGCCGAGCAGGTCGAAAGCGCGGCGGAGCTGATAAAATCCCGCGGCTTTGAGTTGGGCTTCAGATGATGACCGGGCTTTACGCAAGCAACAGGGAAAGGACATAAACGGCGCAAAGGTTTGCCTTTCTTTTGTCCCACACGGTCAGAATCTACCCGCAGTCACCCTTG
>VOFG01002494.1_pt1 | contig 25822 bp, 48 predicted proteins | sample 5384171 | NCBI WGS metagenome assembly VOFG01 (sample SAMN12384726, study PRJNA508395) | human gut metagenome | isolation source: healthy gut F | host: Homo sapiens | reverse complement strand
ATCAGTATGCTTCGTTCAGTTACGTATTGCTCAGGTCAGGGAAGATCAGCGCGATGAAGCACAGCGCATTTCGTGATGCTCGGTGCGCTTGCGGCTTTTCAGGCTGCTCATTTGTCGTCGCCTCCTTCAGAAGATCCAGCCTACTGGTGGCAAACAGCAGCAGCGTAAAAGGCGCCGATCAGGTGGAACAGCACGCGATCAGCAGGCGAGACCGATCTTGCCGCGCCGCTTTCGAACGCGTAGTTGTAGAGCATGTGGGACATAAAGTAAGAGGATTTACCGGGGCCGCCCTTCGTCAGAGCGGGGCAGGCGTGACGACCTGCATGTTGGTGATCAGGGACATCAGCATATTATAGAAGATAATGGGGGTCATGCTGGGGAAGGTCACATGCCAGAAGCGCTGCCATGCATTTCGCCAAATCGATCTCGGCGGCCTCATGGTACACGCGGGGCGCATTCTGCAGGCCCGCCAGGAGAGTCACGATCAGGTTGCCGGAGAGCCACACGGCGATCAGTGCCAGCGACAGGACGACCTGCGAGGGACAGGCTGGCCAGACATCAAGGCGTTGATGCCGAGCTTGGAGAGGATGTAGTTGAACAGGCCCCACTTCCGTGTTGTATGCAACTCCAGCCGATGTAGACGGCGGCTGCGGGCAGCACATAGGGCAGGTAGAGACCGCGCGGAAGAAGCCGCGGGCAGGGGATCTTGCGGTTGAGCAGCATTGCGACAATCAGGGGAACAGATGTACTGCCGACGCGACAGCAAAGCCGGAGAAATAGACGGTGACTTTGATGGATTCCTTGAAATACCGGATCCGTGGTGAAGAGCTTGATAAGTTATTGATGCCGTTCCATTCCAGTTGCACCGGTTTCACTTGCCAAGAAAAGCTCAGGCCGAACACCGCGATCAGCGGAATATAGGTCAGCACGATCAGGCCGATAAATGCGGGATGAGGTAAGATCGCAGCGCGCGCTTCCTTGCGAGCAGCTGCTCTGGGTTTCTTAGTGCGTTTGGGCAACTTGCTCACCCTTTCTTTGAGTTAGGAGTTGAAAACATTTTTGGTGACTACCGCCGCTCGGGCGGCCTACCAAAAACCGGGGTTTCAGATATCCAGTCCATAGAGGGTTCTGCTTACTCGCCCATGAACACTGCGTTCAGTGCGTCGTAGTTCTCGGTGATCGCCTGCTCAGCGGTCTGCTCGCCGGTCCAGACCGGGCCGAGGACCGTGCGGGAGGAGCTCGATGAACTCGGTGGTGTGCCGGGATGTAGTACCAGCAGGTAGACTCAGCGCAATCTCTTGCGTAGTCAACGACAGCACCCTTGTACTCGTCATGATCCGGAAGTTGGGTTGTCGATCCACTTGTTGGTGAGGGTCTCATCGGTGTAGTACTCTTCGAGGGATGGGCATCCAGATGCCGGTGGCGATCAGGCTGTCCCAGCTGTTCTCTTCCTTCATGTACCACTTGATGAAGGTCATGGCCTCTTCCGGATGCTTGGTCTGGGAGAAGACGACCTGCGGGCCGCCGGTGCAGATGGTGACCTCGTTGACCATCTTCGGCAGACAGGCGACGCCATAGTTCAGCCTTCGTCACGGGCGGTGGCAAGGCAGGTGCCGACGTTCCATGCGCCAGCGGTCGCCATGGCGACGGTGCCGGTCAGCAGGGAGCGCTGCATGCCGTTGTCCTCCGGGCCTGCATTGTAAAGACATGCAGTTCTCAACGAGGGTCAGGTCAGCGACCTTCTGGATGGACTCGATGACCCGGGTCATTGATGGTGCAGGCAGGCCGTCCCCGGTGAACCAGCGGCCGCCGTTGGACAGTGCCCAAACCTCAAACTGCCAGGTCCAGTTGTCAACGACGCAGCCGTACTGCTTTTGATGTTTTCCTTGTCGAAATCCGGCTCAGGGGCGTTGTTGCCGTTGGCGTCGAGGGTCAGGGTCTTGGCCAGGGTGACGAACTCGTCCCAGGTCATAGCCTCGGTAGCGGACGGATAGTCCAGGTGGCGGCATCAAACATGTCCTTGTTGTAGTACAGGGACAGGACTTCGTTCGCAGCGGAAGTAAGCAACGGGCTTGCTTCTCTTGAAGGTGATGGAATCAAGGGGCATGGAGTCGGCGCCTCGTACATGGCGGAGATGTCGTACAGCAGGCCGTCGGAAGCGAAGTCCAGAACGCCGGACTCGTTCATGATGCCGCAGTCAGGGAAGCTCACCCGCGGTAGCCATGGTGTTCAGCTTCGTGACATATACTCTTCGTTGGGGATTGCCATGACCTCAACCTTGATGTTCGGATACTCTTCGTGGAACTTGTCGGCGACGGCCTGCACGCTGGCAGCCTCGTCCGGGGTGCCCAATAGGGAGTAGGTGATGGTGACGACGTCGCCGTCATTGCCGTTGGTGTCATAGGAGGAATCGGAGTTCTCCGTGGCGGGGTGGTGTCTGAGAGCCGTCGGTCTGATCGTTGTTGTCGGTGTTGGTTGCGCGGCGACCATACCAACGATCATCAGGAGGCACAGCAGGAGCGCGATGATCTTCTTCATGGTTCAGGTTCCTTTCTTCATTTCAAGTTTTTTTATTATAGCAGCTTCCTGCTGCGTATAATTACGAAATGGTGGTATCGACCCAGACGCGCATCTCGCCGGGCGTGCGGTTGCCCCCACAGGCCATAGGGAACGGCGTGCAGCATGCACGGCTCGGTGCGCAACACGCAGTCGGCATAAACTCGGCGTCGTCCACACCGGTCGACACGATCCGGCAGCCGCTCATCCAGCTCCGGCAGATCACCGGGCAGGCCCTCGGCGGGCGCCTTCTCTTCAACAGCAGCGGCATCCGGCGCCATGCGCAGAGCCGCAAGGTTTTCGCCGTTGTCCTGCTGCTCGAAGCAGTAGACGAACAGGCCCTTCTGCAGTGCGACGCGGCGGCCGACATCGGCGCGGACCTGCAGGTTGCAGCACAGCGGTGCACCGGCACCGAGCCGCTGAGCGTGAAGTGATGCTCACCCGCGCAGTTCACGGCAAGCGCAGCATAGCCGTTCTCGACCGCAGGCTGGATTTCCTCATCGCCGTTCAGGCGGAAGACGGGACCTCGATGCCACTTCGGCAGACGCAGGCGCACAACGATGGGGTGTGTGCCGCTCGAGCGGACATCAGCTCCAGCGCGCCGCCATGCATCAGGCCGCTGCGCTGCTCGATGCGGACGTCGGTATCGCGCAGGTCGTTTCGATGGTCGAGCCGACCGAGCAGGTTGACATAAATGCTGCGCTCATCGACCGCATAGATGTACTGGCCGAGGGAGGCAACGTGCGGCGATATTCGCAGGGGCAGCAGGCAACCTCGAACCACGGCTGGCGGACGGGCTTAAGATACTCGATAGATGTATGGTCCTTGCAGTTTGCAGGCCAGACCTCCAGCGGATTGACGTAGGAAGTAGCGACGCCCGCAGCGCTGACGCCGCCGAGCACCGTGTTGCACAGGGCGCGCTCCACCGTCTCGTAGTACGAGGCGTCATGGAACATGAGCCGCCATACGCTGGCCAAACATCATCAGACCGATGGACGCACAGCTTTCGCAGTACATGCGGTCGTTCGGCGAGGTCGTAATCCACGGTAAAGCGCTCAAGCAGGCCGGACGAGCCGATGCCGCCCGTGATATACATACGGCGCTTCGTGACATTGTCCCCAGAGCGTCTGGCAGGCTGCGCGCAGGGCCTCGTCCTGCTGGATATCAGCCAGATCAGCCATTGCGCTGCACTGGTACATGGCGCGGACTGCGTGGCCCTCCATTGTCTTCTGCTCCACGGGGCGCACATGCGACTGGGAAAGTAGGAGGATCGTAGTTGCGCAGTTCGGGGAAAATGACCTTGTGGTTCCGGGTCATTCATCTCTAAGCGCAGCAGGTAGTTCGGCGTGCGGCCGCGGCAGTCCAGGAAGAAACGGGCCCGTTTTCAGGTAACGCTCCTCGCCGGTCACGCGCCACAGCTTCACGAGGCAAGCTCGATCTCCTGATGGCCGGGATAGCCGGGGATGCTGCCCCTCGCCGTCGCCGAAGGTTTGCAGATAAGGTCTGCAAACTTCGCGGCAATGTCGAGCAGGCGGCGCTTGCCGGTCGCGTTATAATGTAGGCGACGGCGGCCTCGATGATGAGATGGCCTGCGCTGTAGAGCTCGTGGCCCTCGGTGAGTTCTTCCAGCGAAGAGCTCAGGATGGCAGACCGTGAAATAGGTGTTCAGGTAGCCGTCCGGCTGCTGGGCCTTGCCCGATGATCTCGATGAGCTCGTCAGCCTCGGGAATATCTCTGTTTCGCCGTTATTTGCGCAATAAGCACTGCCTCGAGCCATTTATAGGCATCCGTATCGCCGAACGACACCGCGGTGCTCACCCTGGAGCGTGCCGCCGGCGATGCAGAAATTATCAATGCAGAAGCAGCGGCTCTGGCCCTGCTTGCCGTTGAGGATCTCCCACTGCACGGGGATCATTTTCTTTGCGACCATGCCCGCGTAATGGCTGAACAGCGGATCCGTTACTCTAATTTTTTTTCAAATCGGGGATCGTGATCTTGCTTGCCATAATGTGGAACCTCCATTGGTGGTTAAACGTTTAAGAAGAAATCAGAAAAGAAAACGCGGAATCCGTCGTCGGTCGCCGCGTGCCGAAGCCGCAATTGGCGTCCGGTGATTTAAACGTTTAACTTTTCTGACCTGATTATATCATAATTTTCAGATTTGTAAAGGCAGAATTACAGAATCGTGAGTTTATACAACTTTCCCGACTATTTTTTGTGCAGAATCCACAACGATCAAGCTGCGCATCTGCCGGTCTGCAGCCGTTTCCGGACTGCATGTAAGCAAAAATGTGCAGCACGCGGGATTTCCTGTAATTTGCGTCAAATTGGCATTTTCCCGAAATAAAACGTTTAGCTCTTGCTGTTTTTCGTACGGTATGATATGATTATATCAACGCCGCATTGTAAATTACCAGAGAAGGTGAACCATTTCATGGCAACCATTCGCGAGATCTCGGACCGAGCCGGTTGTATCCATCGCCAACGGTCTCCAAGGTTCCTGAACAACAAATCCGGCGTCAAGCAGGGAGACGGCCGACCGAATTCTGCAGATCGCGGACCAGCTCAATTATCGTCCGAATCTCAACGCCCGCTCGCTGAAGCGCTCGGCGACGCGCGCACCATCGGCATCATCACGGAGGACCTGACCGTCTTTAACACGCCCGGAGATCGTCGACGGCGTCGCCTGCGCTATGCGAAACGCTGAACTATCATTATATTCTGAGCAATCTGCGTTTCAACAAGGCTACCACGTCCCTGGGACTATCCCGAGGCAACGTGCTCGTTCGCTCCGCCGCCGTGAACGATCTGCTGTCAAGCAGGTCGCGGGCATCATCTATATTGGCTGTCACAGCCACCTTGTCGCATCGCTGAAGGCGCATGCCCATATCCCGTTCGTGTGCGTTTACTGCACCTGCGAGGATCAGGACGTGCCCTGCGTCGGCTATGATGACCGTCTTGCCGCCTATGAGGCCACGGGCACTCTGCTGGAGCACACGTCAGCACATCGGCATGATCACGGGTCCCATCCACTCCGTGCACACCCTGCGCCGCGCCAACGCTTCCTGCAGGCCTGCGTCCACGGCGTGGCCTATGACTCCGCTCGTCCGCGCAAGTGACTGGGACCGTGACTCCGGCTACCGTCTCGGCGGCGAGCTCATCCGCGCGGGCGCAAAGGCCATTTTCGCCCAGAATGACCTTGTCGGCACCGGCGTGATCGACTGGTGCAACCAGAACGGCATCGAGGTCGGCAGGGATATCTTCCTTATCGGCTACGATAACCGTGAGATCAGCTCCGTCTGCCGCCCGTCGCTCTCCACCGATCGCCCTGCCGCTGTTCCAGATGGGCCAGAGCGCGGGCCACACCCTGCTGACATGCTCTCCGGCAAGCATCCGGCGCAGAAGGACATCATGCTGGAATGTACGATCATCAAACGAGAACCACAGGAGGTTAATTCATGAAAGCTCGCATCCGACTGCAGAAGGACTGCATCATCTCCCCCATCGATCCCCCGCGTGTTTGGCTCGTTCATCGAGCATCTCGGCCGCGCTGTCTATACCGGCATCTATGGCCGGGCCACCCGACAGCCGACGCCTTCGGCTTCCGCGGCGACGTGGAAGAGCTCATCCGTCCGCTGCATGTCACGCAGATCCGCTATCCGGGCGGCAAACTTCCTGATCCGGCTACGACTGGCGCGACGGCATCGGTCCGAAGGACAAGCGTCCCGCTCCGCCCTGACATGGCTTGGAGCGCCATTGAGCCGAATCAGGTCGGCACGGATGAATTCCTGCAGTGGTGCGAGCGCATCGCGCGCAGCCGATGATGGCCGTGAACCTCGGCACCGGCACGCCGAAGGACGCCGTGGAGCTGCTGGAATACTGCAACGGCGACATGCACCTACTGGGCGGACAAGCGCCGCGAAAACGGCCGCGAAGCCCCCAACGTCAAGCTCTGGTGCCTCGGCAACGAGATGGACGGCCCCTGGCCGATCTGCTCAGACGGCCACGGGAATACGGCCGCATCGCCTGCGAGACAGCCAAGCTCATGAATGTTCGACCCACGACCATTGAGGACCGTCGCCTGCGGCAGCTCCTACCGCACGATGCCGACGTTCGGCACCTGGGAAGAGGAGGTCCTCCGCCAGAGCTATCCCTACGTCGACTATCTGTCCGCTCCATCGGTATTATACGAACCATGGGGGCGACGTCATGAATTTCCTTGCACGCAGCGAGGAGATGGGCGAGGGATTCATTCAGGAGTCGCCGCCATCTGCGAAAAAGATCCGCCTTGGTCGGCAGCGACAAGCATATCGGTCTGTCGTTCGACGAGTGGAACGTCTGGTATCACTATGCCAAGAACGGCAAGGTGCCGGAGAGTGGACGGTCGCCCGCCCATTGAAGAGGAGAACTACGACTTTGACAGACGCTCTGCTCGTCGGCAGCATGCTCAACACCCTGCTCAACCACGCCGACGTCGTGAAGGTTGCCTGCCTGGCCCAGCTCGTCAACGCTGGCCCCCATTATGACCGAGCCGGGCGGCCGCGCATGGGCACAGACGACCTACTGGCCGTTCCTCTACGGCTCTCAGTTCGGCCACGGCACGGCCCTGCAGCAGGAGGTCGAGGTCCCGACCTACGCCTGCGGTGTCAGCCCGAGCCCCGTACCTTTCCAGCTCCGCCGTGCTCTCCGAGGACGGCACGCATGTGACTCTTTGCCGTGAACAAAAGCCTCGACGAAGTCATGACGCTGGAGCTTGACGGCCTGAACGCCGTGCTGGGCAGCATGTCACGCTGACCGCTCCCTCGCTGGACTCCGAGAACACCGCAGACGCCCAGCCCGCTCTGCCGCGCGAGGTCGCCTGTCGGCGCAGAAGCCCCGGGCTCCCCCCGCCTCGTGGAATATGCTCCGCTTCCGCCTTGCCTGATTTTGAAGATATCCCTTACCGGCGCAGGCCCCCTGCGCCGTTTTTTTTGTCTGTATTGGGTCATTCTGGGTCATTCATGGTAAGGGGCGGGGCATGCCCCACCCGTGCGCGAAGCGGCAAAAAGCAGCACCAATTCGGTGCAGTGTACCGTTCCTGCGCCATGCTTCCTGACGTGTCATTGCGAGGAGCGAAGCGACGTGGCAATCTCGCAGGACCGCCGGATAACAGGACACTCCCGGCGAAACAGCTGCCTGCCCGAGATTGCCACGGGCGCAAAGCGCCCTCGCAATGACAAGTCGGGGGCAATCGCCATTTTAGCGATAGCCTGTGCAAATCGTCAGTGCGGAGCCGGGAGCGGCATGCCGCTCCCCCCCTACAATAAGGGTACGATCGACAGCGCGCCGCAAAGTCAAAAGGAGCCGCCCGGTGGGCGGCTCCTCCCCTGCCCGCATCAGCGGACAGGGATTTTTGGATCAGTTCTCCGCAGTCAGATAGCGCATCAGAATGACGGCGATCTGGGCGCGGGTCGCGGTCTCCTGCGGGGCGAGGTAGGTCTTGCCGTCGCTCTCGGAGATACCGTTGATGAGGCCCTGCTCCACTGCCACGCCATGGCGTCGGCGGCGTAATCGGAGACCTCCCGGCATCCGGGAAACCGGCGAGCTTGCCCTCGACCTTCTCCGCCTTGGCATAGCGGAAGAGGATCGTCGCGATCTGCTCACGGGTGATCTGGTCGTTCGGGGCGAACGTCGTGGTGTTCACGCCCTTGACGATGCCGTTCTCCGCTGCCCAGATGACAGCGTTCGTGTACCACTGACCGTCCGCCACGTCGGCAAAGCGGGTTCGTGGCCGTGCTCTCCGGCTCGCCCGCGATGCGATAGAGGATCGTCACGAGCTGGGCGCGGGTCAGGTTGCCGTCGACGTCGAACGCATCGTCCGCAACGCCGTTCATGAAGCCGTTTCTCACCATGAAGTCGACGCCGGTGTGATACCAGCCGTTTTCCTCCACGTCGGTGAAGTTCGTGCTCGGGCAGCCTGCGGTCTTGAGAGCCCTCGCGGGCAGCGTTCAGAACTGCGGTAACCTCCTCGGGCGTCTTGGCAGCCTCGATGGCGGCCTTGGCGTCCTCGATGACCTTGGCATAGTCCTCACGGGCGTGGCCGGTCAGGGTCTCGCTCTCATGCAGAGCTGTGCCAGCTCGAAGGAGGCGGCATACTTGGAAGCGGCAAGCGCAGCTTCCTCGGCAGCCTGCGGGCCTCTTCGGCGGCCTTGCGCTCGGCCTCTGCCTTTTCGGCAGCAGCTGGGCCTCGGCCAGATAATCGATGAAGCTCAGCCTTGATCTCAACGACCTTCTGATAGGTCTCGGCCATCTGGCGGGCATACTCGGCAGCCCTCGGCGGCAGAGGCAGCAGCCTCGACCTCGGACTTCTTCGCAGCCTCGAGCGCCAGCTCGGCAGCGGCCTACTTTGCTTCCTCTGCGGCCTTCTGGGCATCCTCGGCAGCCTTCTTCGCGGCCTCGGCCTCAACCTTTGGCGCGCTCGGCAGCTTCCTTTGTCCTCGGCGCTGGAAGCGGCGGCCTCCCTCGGCCTTCTTCTGGGCCTCTTCGGCTCTTGCCTTGGCGGCTTCGGCAGCAGCCTGCGCAGCCTCGGCGGCAGCCTGGGCTTCCTGTGCCTTCAGCATGCTGTCGGCAGCCTGCGCAGCGCTCTGAGCAGCCTGTGCGGCGCTCTGCGCGGAGCGGCCTGCCTCTTCCGCAGCCTTCACGGCCTCGGCGACAGCCTTGGCAGCCTCAGCGGCAGCAGCGGCGTTGTTCTCCTCGGCGGCCTTCCGGGCGGCTTCGTCGCGCCGGTCTTGGCCTCTTCGGCCTTCTTCTGGGCTTCTTCCGCCTTGCGGCTTCGGCAGCGGCCTGCGCGGTCTCATTGCGGGCTTCCTCGGCAGCGGCGTTGTTCTCACAGCCTTCCTGCGCGACGCCCAGCGGCCTCGACGGCTTCCTCAGTTCTGGCGGCTTCGGCTTCCTGTGCCTTCCTGCAGTCAGTTTCGCAACCGATCCGTCAGTTCGTTCTGGCAGCGAGCAGCTTTTCATAGTTCTTGACCAGTTCCTTCTGCGTGTCGGTCAGGGCGTCATAGGCGGCGCGGGCAGCCTTGATCGCGTCGCCCGCTGTCGGCAGTAACTTCGCCGATGGCATCGATCAGTCGTCCACAGCCTTTGCGGCAGCGGCGTCGACCAGGTTGGTGGCTTCCTCGCGGCGGTCAGCTCCTCATAGTTCTTGACCAGTTCCTTCTGCGTGTCGGTCAGGGCGTCATAGGCGGCGCGGGCAGCCTTGATCGCGTCGCCGCTCTCAGCGTGACCTCGCCGATGGCGTCGATCAGGTCATCCACAGCCTTTGCGGCAGCGGCGTCGACCAGGGGCGGTGTAAGCTTCCTCTGCCGCAGTCAGCTTCTGCGTAGTTGTCGACAAGCGCCTTCTTGGCCTCGGGCAGCTTGTCGGCGCGGCAGCGTCGATGGCGTCGCCGCTCTCGAGCGTGACCTCGCCGATGGCGTCGATGAGCTCCTTGACCGCAACGACAGCGGGGTCGTCCGGGGCCTTTGAGCATTCGGATCGTCAGCATGGCCTTCGTGGCGGTGCCTTCGACCTCGCCCTCGAAGTTCACGTCGCCGACATTGGCCAGCTCGGCAGCCGTGATGGCGGGCCAGGTGACCTTGACGGTCTGGTTGTCGAACGCGCCGTTGTTGTAGCCGACCTTCACGGTCTTCGGCAGCGCGGGACGATACCCTCATCGTGGTGACCTCAACGGGCTCGACGCTCGTGATGGTGGCCTTGTCCATGTCGCTGCGGACATAGATCGTGCAGGTGGTCATCTTGCCGGTGGAGTTGTTCACGCCCGCGGAGCTGACCTCGCCGTCGGTGGCGATCATGTCAGCCGTCAGGGTCTCCTGTGGTGACGGGGACGCTGATGAGCGCGCCGTCCGAGGTGACTGCCGTGACGTTGGAGGGCAGCGTGGGCATGACGCCGGGCTTCGTGGCGAGGACGACCTCGTTCAGAGAGGCGACGTCAACGGAGGAATAGACCTTGAAGCGATAGATGCCGTTGCGGCTGCGCCGGAGCGAACGGTAACATACAGGCGCAGGCGGGTGGTGGTAACGCGGTCGAATTCAATGCGGTTGTATTTGTTCTTTTTACAATGCTGCTCTCGAACGGGGTGGTGATGTTGACATCCTGCCACGCGCCGTTGGCATCGAGTACTGCATGCGCAGCTTGGACGGGACCTGCAGGCCGCCGCCGTCGTCATACCAGTAGATGTCCGCGCCGCCGACGGTCACGGCCTCATCCCAGGTATAGCCGACGTAGTGCTCGGAGCCGACACTCTGAGACCAGTTGCCCCAGCCCCTTGCCGGTGCCCGCGTTGGAGCTGGTCGGCTCGAAGCTCGGGGTTGATGCCGTTCAGGTTCTCCCAGCTGGAGGTCACTTTCGACAGGAAGCGGCGTCCGGAGCGACGTCCTCGCCGAGGCTGCCCGCAGCGCCCTTCTTCAGGGTGACGGTCAGCTCGCCGGTCGCGCTCAGCTCGCCGTCGCTGACGGTGAAGCGGACGGTGTACTCGCCTTCCACGGGAGCCGGAGATGGTCGTGGTGGGCTTGTTGGCGCTGCTCAGGATAACCTCGGCGCCCTCCGGGCGGAGAACAAGCTCCCGTGCGTAGCTCATGCGTCCTTTGCCGTAGGGCATGCCGTCGTCGGCAGGTCGCCTTCGGGGTGGTATAGAGGTTGGTCATGGAGGTGTCTTCCGCGAGCTTGACGGACGGGCAAATGTTCTGCGGGATGATCGCGGTCGCCGCCCCTCGTTGAAGAGCTGGATCTCGGTCGGCAGTGAAGCCCCTTGGTCCTTGTTGGGTGAAGGAGAACTGATCCGTCCGTCGGCCAGTGCAGTACACGGCGTTGTAGTTCGCGCGCGGAGCGACGGGTACGGGTCCATGCTGCCGGACGGCCTGCCAGGCCTCAGCCGTCCCAGTACTCGACTGCGAACTTGAGGGCTGGAGAAGCGCCCGTCTGGCGGTCGTTGTAGAAGTACAGCGTCGCCATGTCCACGGTCTGCTTGGAGAGAGCTTCAGCGTCCAGGCTGTCGCGCTCGTTCACGCTGCCGTAGTGCCCCAGAACGGCATGTCGACGGTCGCTGTCCACAACTGCCTGCGGATCGGGAGCTGTCTCATTGACGACCTTGGACGTGGAGTCGCTGCCGTCAGCACGGTGCTTTTTCTGCCCGGGACGCGGCGCGGGCGGCGTCCGGGGTGAAGGTGGCGGTGACCTCCGCGCCCTCGGCGAGGTTCGTCATGCCGTGCACGCCGGACTCTCCAGCATGTTGAGGACCTTCTCCTGGTGATAGCGGTGTTCATCGCGGTAGATGGCAGCGCCGCTGGGTGTGGTGACGATCTCGACAGCGCCGTCGGGGAAGGAGATTTCCTTCGTGGGAGTCATAGACATGGCCAGATCCTTCAGGGTGAAGGCCAGCGTGCCGTCGATGTACAGGGAGTAGCCCCGGGGCACTCGTTGTACCAGGTCTTTGCCGTCGTCCGGCTTATCCCACACGACCGTCAGGTCATGTCCGTGATAGCGGACGTTGTTGACCATGAAGTGGTCATAGGAGAAGTCGATCGGGCTCAGCTCGATCTTTTCATCGGAACGCGGCTGGATACCGGCCATGTCCTCGATGAAGAGGTAGGTGTAGTTGCCGAGGATGTTGTGGTAGATCCAGGAACGATAGTAGTTCTCATAGGTTCTGCCGTCGATGTTGTGGAACTCGTTGTTGTTCGGATAGCGGATGTCGCCTGCATCGGGGTAGACGTTCCATGCCATCCACTCGGCCATCATGGCGAGCATGTCGTCGGTGATATAGGTCTGCTCCTTTGTCATAGGTACGCAGAGCGGACTCATACAGACGGAGAGCTGCACGGTGAAGTTGATGTTCGAGAAGTTGTTCGAACCGCTGACCTCCTGGTTGTGGACCTGGTTGGCGGTGTAGAACGGGAAGATCGGGAACTCCTTGCCGTTGAGAAGGCCTTGAGGGCTTCCTTGTACTTCGGACGGAAGCGGCATCGTCGGGGACGAGGCCCACGGCAAAGTAGTTGTAGTTGTTGGACTCGGTGTACTTGACGAGGTTGGGCTGGTTAGCGTTATGCTGCGTGCCGGTCGGACGGACGGCATAGGTCTCGAACTTCTGGCACCTCTCACCACATGAGCTCGAGGACGTCGGCCTTGATCTTGTCGGCCAGATCGCGGTAATACTTGGCCTGCTCGGTGTTGCCCAGCTGCTCATAGAGCTTCGGCGGCGTCGGCAGCGGCCCAGACGTAGGCGTTTTCGCCGTGTGCCTTCCAGGTGCCGGTGCCGGGAGCATGCATGGAGATGGTATCGGCGTCGTTGCCGGTCATGTAGTTGTTGCGGTAAGCGATGAGGTCGCGGCCCTCAATGTGGCTGCCGTAGTGCTCCAGCTGGCCGGTAGCATCGTGGCCGAAGTAGTACGCGAAGTTCTCCGCGACCTCTGCGCCGCCGCCGATGACGTTGAACGCCTCATAGCCGGCCTCAGCCAGATACTGACCATAGTGGTTGTTCCAGTTGTTGCGGTTGCCGGGGTTATCAAGGAAGGCGCTGCTCTGCGAGGAGTTGCCCGCGGACAGCAGCTGGCCGTAAGCCAGGATACGGAGAGCGGAGCCACTTCGTATCCTGCAGGTGCATCGGCTGCGTCAGGATAATCGCGTTGTTGTAGCCGAGGACGCCCTCGATGGTGACGGGGTACTGATAGTCATAGCCGGGGATGTTGGCATCGAGCGAGTTGAAGCGCTCCAGCCACCAGCGATAATCGATCGCCTTCTGGACGGCCTTCTTCGGCACGTCGATGTAGGGGCAGGTTCTCCGCCCAGTAGAGTTGTATTCCGCCTTCTGCGCACGGACAGCCTCAAGGTTTCGAGGCCTGCGAAGCGGAGGTACTGCTCGGTGGACTCCGGGATCTCTTCCGTCGTAAAGGCGATAACGACCTTCAGCTTCCACACTGCCGCCCGCGGGGACGGTGACGTCGCGGGACAGCCAGCAATAGTCGTCGGACGAAGCGGCCTCGAAACCGTCGCCGGTCATGCGGGCATAGATGGTAGTAAGGCCTGCAGGGGAAGAGCAGGTGCCGGTCAGCCTGTCTGCTCTGCACCATTGACCGTGACCTTGCCGGGCCCGTCGCAAAGGTGGAGTCCGCTGCCACCGTAATTGCCTGATCCTCTGCGGGATTTGTTGGTCAGCGTCATCGTCGTGACGGCGACGTTCTCCTGATGGATGAACTTCACGACATCCAGCGTCAGGTTGCTGCCGACAGAGTAGGTGCTGGACCAGTTACTCGGCGCATTGACGCGTTTGCTGGTGTCTTCCTTCGTGGTCAGGCTGCCGTCGGCGTTCGAGAAGAGAACGCGACCAGATCGCCCCGGCCAAGCGGCTGATGATAAGCCGTGTTGCCGCCAAAGCCGATGACGGACGGGCTGTTCCGTGTACATATACAGCGGCGGCCGCGGGTCAGGAAGGTGTTTCCGTCGGCGTTGCCGTTGCGAACCGGCGTTGCCGTTGCAGACGCCCTCACGGCGAGGATGCGGTCCATATAGAAGGATTCGCCGCCATTGGCGAGATCCTTAGATCGCCATCATAAGATCCTTTCGGTATAGGATACGCCGAGCTTTGATAGGTCATAGACCCCGTCGAGAAGTTCTGTGTTCTTGAACGGGTATCCGATGTTCAGGCTGCGGGGGCTCTCTGCGCAGATGCCTTCAGAACGCCGGCCGGGGGAGCAGCGAGAACAAGAGCCAGTACGAGTAGCGCGAAAGCAGCTGTTTCACATGCTTCATTTGGTTTATTTCCTCCTCCTGGTTGATTTTCAGGCATTTTCTGTTTTGAAAAAATCTAGGGAAAATGTTGGGGCCCATGCGGCACCGCATGGGCAGCGGGGAAATCAGGCGTTCAGATACCGGGCAAGGATCACGGCGATCTGTGCACGGGTCGCGGTAACCTGCGGGAGCAGCTTGCCGTCGGAGCTGTTGATGAGGCTCTGGCGACCGCCCAGTTCATGGCCCCAGCGCGTAGCCGGAGATGTCCTTTGCGTCGGGGAAGCTCGTGAGCTTGCTGTCCCCGGTGTTCCCTCCTCGTGCGCATAGCGGTAGAGGATGACGGCGATCTGCTCGCGGGTGATCGGACTGTTCGGGGCGAACGTCGTTTCGTTCACGCCCTTGACGATGCCGCTGCCGGCGGCCCAGACAATGGCCTTTGTACCACTGGCCGTCGGCGACATCCGCGAACGGGATGGCGGCGCTGGTCCGGGCTCACTGGCGATGCGGTAGAGGATCGTGACGAGCTGGGCGCGTCAGGCTGCCTTCGACATCGAACGTGTCGGCGGCAACGCCGTTCATGTAGCCGTTTCTCACCATGAAGTCGATGCCGTCATGATACCAGACGTTCTCCTCGACATCCGTGAATGCGGCGCTCGGGCAGAGGCGTTGTTCAGAGCCTCGCGGGCAGCAGCCAGAGCGGCGTCGACCCGGCGGGCGTCTTTGCAGCCTCGGATGGCGGCAGCGGCGTCGGGCAAGAGCCTTGTCATACGCTTCCTTCGCGTGGCCGGTCAGGCCCCTCGCCGTTCTGGAGCTGAGCCAGCTCGTAAGCGGCGGCATACTTGGCAGCGGGCCAGAGCGGCCTCCTCGGCCTTCTCTCTGGGCCTCTTCGGCGGCCTTGCGCTCAGCCTCGGCGCGCTCGGCCTCGGCCTGTGCCTTGGCGAGGTACTCGACGAGCTCGGCCTTGATGCGGACGATCTCTTTCATAGGCCTCAGCCATCTTCTTTGCGTACTCGGCAGCCTGCGCAGCGGGATGCGGCGGCTTCCCTTTGTTGGACTGCTCGGCAGCCCGGCGGCCAGCTCCGCGGCGGACTTGGCGTCCTCGGCGGACTTGCGGGCCTCCTCGGCGGCCTTCTGCGCTGCCTTGGCTTCCTCTGCGGCCTTCTCGGCGGCTTCGCGGTCCTCAGCGGCGGAGGCAGCGGCCTCCCAGCCTTCTTCCGGGCCCTTCGGCCTTCTTCTCAGCTTCCTCGGCGGCCTTCTCGGCATCCTCGGCAGCCTTCTGTGCCTTCTGGGCCTTCAGCATGGCCTCGGCGGCGTCGGCAGCAGACTTCGCAGCCTCTTCGGCAGAAGCAGCGGACTTCGCAGCCTCTTCAGCGGGACTTGGCAGCCTCTTCGGCGGCCTTTGCGGCAGCCTGGCGGCAAGGGCGTTGTTCGCGGCGGCAGCGGCAGCGGCGTCCCGGCAGCCTTCTGGGCAGCCTCGGCACCGGCCTGTGCTTCGGCAGCAGCCTGCGCGGCCTCAGCCTTGGCCTGCGCCTCTTCGGCAGCGGCCTGTGCCTTTTGGCGGCCTGCTGTTTTCGCCGGAAGCCTGCGCGGCCTCCTCGGCGGCCTTCTGTGCGGCCTCGGCGGCAGCCTTCGCGGCTTCGGCCTCTCCTGCGCAGCCTTGGCGTTCTCGAATGCCTTGCGGGCATCCCGGCGGCCTTCTGTGCAGCCTCGACAGCCGTCAGCAGATCGGTGTAGTCCTTCTCGGCCTTGACGAGCTTGTCGTAGTTGCTGACCTCGGGCTGCAGGCGCGTGGGCAGTGCGTCATAGGCAGCGCGGGCAGCCTCGATGGCGTCCTTGCTGTTTTCGTCCACCGTGCCGATGGCATCGATGAGGTCTTCGACTTCCTTCACGGCAGCGGCGTCAGCCAGCGCAGCATAGGTCTCCTCGGCCTTCGTCAGGGTCTCATAGTTCGGAACGAGCTTCTTCTCGTCAGTCAGGTCGCTTGTCATACGCAGCGCGGGCGGCCTCGATGGCGTCCTTTGCTGTCGAGCGTGACTTCGCCGATGGCATCGATGCGGGCGATGACGACCTTCACCGCAGTCGGGAGGGTCGCCGCTGCCGGCGACCTTGCCATAGACCTTCCACTCCATGATGCCGACACCGTTGCTGTCGTTGGACTGCTTGTTCAGCTTCACACGGAGGGCGGTGGTGGTAATGGGATCGAATGTGGTCTTGTTGAACTTTGTCCATCTCGCGGCCGAGGCCCTCGGCGTTGGGAACGGATTCCAGTTGCCTTCCGCATCGAGGTACTCGAATTCCACGGACTTTCGGCACCAGAATGCCGCCGCTGGTGTATTCGCCCTCGGTGCCGTCGTACCACAGATAGAGATCGGTGGAGTCGATGATGACCTCGCTGCCCCAGGTGTAGGTCACGGTCTCATAGGGAAGACGTGTTGCCCCAGGTGTAGCGCGGCTTGGACGGGTTGTGGGAGTTGAACGGACGATGCCGTCGTTCACGGCGGACAGGGACTCCCAGCTGGAGCAGAAGCTCGTGGTAACGGCAGCGGAGTAGGCGAGGTTGCCGTCCGCACTTTCGAGGCCGGCAATGACCGCATTCAGCTCCGCCGCTGCGGCATCGACCTGCTCCTGCGTAGCGGCCGTATCGCTCAGAACGGCCTGTGCCTTCGCAATGGCCAGATCCAGCAGATACTTGCTGCCTTCGACAAAGAGGTTCGTGTTGATGCCCTCGCAGTTGCGATGGCGTTCTTCAGTGCGGAGCGATCGACGAACTCACTGCAGCCGTAGACCTTCCACTCGATGACGCCGATACCGAGCGTCTTCGGGTTCATGGTCATGCGGAGCTTCGTGGTGGTGATGGGGATCAAAGCTCGTGGTGTTGTACTGGTTCAGCTCAATGCCGAGGCCGCTGACATTCGGGACCTCGTGCCACTGGCCGTCTTCCGCCAGATACTGAGCTTGGCATCCTTCGGAGCGAAGTTGCCGTCGGTAAAGTAGTAGGCATCCGCGCCGTCGATGGTGACGGGCACATCCCAGGTGTACATGACCCATGCTGCGTCGCCCTGCGCGCCCCTGCCAGTTGTGCCAGACGCCGTGGCTCGTATCACGGAGCTGCTCGGGTCGAAGCCGTCGTTCAGGCCGGCAACGCCGCCGAGATCGGACGGAGGTTGATGATGGCGGTCGGGGTCGCGAACAGAGCAACATTCTGCGGTCGCCCTTCACGACGATGACCTTGACGGCCACGCGGGTCGTCTGGGTACGGAGCTGTGCCGTAGGCCTCGAACTCACCGGCCTGTGCATACTTGTCTTCGGAGATCTCGTCCCAATCGACTGCGCCGCCGGAGTAGGTGCCGTCGTCACGGACAGCGACCACGCCGTTCGGCAGCGTCGGTGCGACGCCGACCTGCGTGATGACGGTCTTCACGCGCTGGATGCCGTCGGCGGCATCCGTCATGGTGACGGTGACTTCCGTGGAGGAGGTCTTGTCCTCGTCGGTGACAGTCAGGCGGACAACATACTGCCGCCCCTTGTCGACGCGGGAGCTTGGCTTCCTTCGTTCGATTGCCGATCATGGCATTGCCGCCCTCGGGCTGACTGGACCAGCTCCCAATGGAAGCGCGGGACGCCCTGATACAGCGGGTCGACCGTGACTTCGGCCTTGAGATCGGCAACGGTCGGATTGCCGACAACGGCGTGCCGGTCGCGGAATTGATCGTCGGGGCCAGACGCTCGGGCGCTTCGCCGACAACGAGAGTCTTTTCGACCTCGGATTCTCTCGCCGTCGCTGACGGTCAGGGAGATGACATACTCGCCAGCTGCGCTGACGTTGAACTGCGTTGTCGGAGCGGTGTCGCTGCTCAGGAATGCGCTTGCGCCTCGCCTGCGAGGCCTCTCAAAGGCCCACAGATAGGTCAGGCTGTTGCCGGGATAGCCCGTCGGAGGCAACGGCCGTCAGGTCACGATGGCCCGTGATCGTCGCTGGAGACCTTTGATGGCGGGCCTGCGGAGCGGCATTCTCGCCGTTCGATCGGCCGTGATGGTCACGACATTGGTCTCACCGGCGGGCATGGTGATGGTCGCGTTGGCCTCGTTGTTCTTCACATAGACCTGGCTGACCTTTTCGCCGTTGACGTTGATGGCATAGAAGCCATCCTTCAGGCCGGCGCCGCTCAGAGCGATAAAAACATGGCTTGCAGCGGTGTAGCCCTTTGGACGTTCAGCTCGATGGAGCTGCCGTCTATAGCGAACTTTTGCGCTGGTGATGGTGTCCTGCGTCGTTTCGACGTAGATCTTCTGGTCGAGGATGTTGACGCGCTTGCCGAAACCGTCAGTCGGGACGACCGTGTAGGAGGTCTCGTCGGCGGTGACGTTCGCGCCGTAGCCATACAGGCCGAAGATCGGATCGTTCACGACGTCTGCGCTGATGCGCAGCAGGGAACCGTACAGGCCCTCGTCGCCTCGCCGGAGAAGTCCTGCCAGCCGTTGTTCATGACGCGGGTACCGCCGTCGTTGACGTTCATCGCGCCGTAGCCGCCCTTATACATGTTGTAGCGCCAGGAAACGTTGCCGACATACTTGTCGGAGATCTGGCCCATGTTGATGGCGTTGAAGTTGGAGATCTTGGCCGCGTAGTTCACACGGGCAGCCCATGCGGTGGTATCGCCGTCCTCGAGCCCTCGTAGCGCATCCAATCGTCCATGATGGAGCCTGCAAGGGAGGCGGTGTACTGAAGTTCCACCAGCTTTCGCCGCCGATGAAGACCGGTCGGCGTACTGGTACCCAGGTGGGGATGCCGCGCATCGCGCGGGTCTTGTGGTTGGCCATGCTCATGGCACTGTAGGCGTTCTGGCGGCGTCGCTGTCCGGCCAGTACTTCGTCAGGGCCTGGATGGCGGCGAAGGCGCCCTCTTCACCGGTGTTGTCGTAGGCAAACTCGGAGCCGTACGGGATAGGTGGCGTTGATGCAATTGTTCGCCTTGTACCATGCAAAACCGCTCCTGCAGGTTAAAGGCCTCGTCCCATACCTCGGCATAGAGCGCCTCGATCATGTCGGGGATCTGCTGCTCGCCGTAGAAGCCGATGGCTCCCGGTGCCGACGCGGTTGAGTAGATGCCGTAGGCCTTTTTCCAGATACCACGCTGCGGGCTCACGGTACTTCGATGAGATCCGGATAAGCCTTTGACGATGCGGTACATGTTGAAGAAGCCGGTGCCTCCATCACTTCGGAGAACGTACGGGTGTACGGGCCGCTGGAGGGTGCTGTAGGCGCCGGAAGCGACAGGTAGTTCGCAACGATGAAGTTATCCTGGTGTTCTTCATGTAGGTGTTCCACATGAAGTCGATCAGGTAGGTCTCGATGGACTTGACCTGCTCGGCATCCGGGTTCAGATAGTTCTTCATGGCGATGAAGTTGATGTTGTCATGGCTCCAGTCATCGCCCCAGTGGTTGCGCTGGTTGGAATCTCTGCCGCTGGCAAAGTACCAGTCGCTGCAGATGCCGTAGGTTGTGCTGTCAGGATTCGTGTCCTGCGTCTCATTGACCATGAAGTCGGCATGCGTGTCGGATGCCTGATCCAACTCGGTCAGAACATTGAACTCGAACTGCGTGAACTTGCTGACCCATTCGTCACCGACCTTCAGCTTGTACTCGACGCGAACGCTGTTGTTGCCGATGCAGCCGAAGTGCAGGTCGTAGATGTGGTGCTGCTCGCCGTTGACGGTCTTCGTCTCGACGAAGCTCACGGATTCCTCATAGCCCTCGTTGCCGTCATGCAGGCCGCGGCCGGTACGGCTGTTGTTGACCATACCGGAACGGTGCGGCGTATGCGCTTCGTCGAACGGATCATTCTCGTGCACGCACTGGATGTCGACGGAGTCGACCTGATGAGGCTGTCATCATAGTGCAGGTCGAGGCGCGTGTCCATATTCAGAGCCGTCTGGAAGCCCGGGACCGCGATGGCGTCGATGAGGCCGTTCTGATAGAGGATAGAGCGCATGTTCGTCTCGCGCTGCTCGATGGAGTCAGAGGCGTTGTTCAGGCTCTCGGCGCTCTCCTGCGGGGTGTTGTCGCCCGCGCGGACAGCGGAGAACTTGAACTGGTAGGTCTGGCTCTCACCCGGCTCGAGGATGAGGCTGGTCGCATCTTCAAAGTAGCTGCGGCCGGTCTTGTGGATATCCTTGGAGTGGATGTAGTAAACGCTCAGGCCCGGCTGCCATTCGCCGGAGTCGCCCGTCCAGTTGGAGAACGTGCTGCCGGTACGGTTGTCGCTGACGCCGTTGTTGCTGCCGATCCAGTTATCCACATACTCGATGCGGGCACCGGAGGTGGCGACCGGCGTGAAGAGGATGTAGTTGCCTTCGCCGCTGCAGCGGGATCGCGTATAGGCATAGCCGCCGTCCGCGCCTGCAAAGGTATGGGCCGTGACGCGCTCGGAATAAACGCTGTTCTGGTTCGTGTACTTGTTGTTCCACGGCATCGGCAGGCCGACGTCGCCGAATTCCAGATACGCATCACTCTTTGTTCTTCAGGGGTGATGGTCCACAGCAGGAGCCATCCTCGGTGTCCATATCATAGGTGGACTTCACATCGAAGCCCTTCATGGTACGGTCCGTCGTGGAGCTTAGGTCCCGGCCGATGAAGTTGACCTCGACCTTCTTGTCGCTGACAACCGTCTTCTCGATATAGGGGTTATCGGAAGCGATGTTGAAGCGGTAGTCCGAGCCGCCGGCTGCGAGGGTCTTGTTCGTGTCGACCTCGACGAAGCCGGTGTTGTCGGCCGGGGAAGCTGCCGTCCGCACTGGAGCGGACGGAGAAGATCATTTCGCCCATCCACTGATGCTGCACACCGTTCTGGGGACGGGTGTCATTGGGGAGGACGAAGTTGATCTCACGATTGCTTCGATTTCTGGGATTATTCACGATGTTGAGCGTAGAAATCTGTCCGAGATCACCGACAGAGATCTTCAGACTGTCATTTGCAATTTCGTTCGCTGCAGCCTTCGCCGTCACGCCGAGGCCCGGCAGAATGCCGGAGAACAGGGACGCGACCATGACGATGGTCAGCACGATCGAGATCACACGTCTGGGCAGGTGGTTCACTCTTTTGCATGAAATGTTCTCTCCTTTCAGATTCTATAGTCCTTTTCGAGTTCCGTCGAAAATGCTAAACGTTTAACATTTGCGGTGAAAAAATATCGCCCAACAGGGCAGGCTGGTATCCTGCGTGGATTCCGATCCAGGAATGACCCGTTCCAGCTTGTAACAGCTTTGTCAGCGCACGCTTTCCCTCCTTCCGGCAGGCATTTTTGTACGATATTACCATACAAACCGCCTGATAAAGCCGAGCTGCCGGACAAACGGTGTGCGAAGCCTTGGCGCGGGCATTCCTTGCCCTGCACGCAATGACGAGAGAGCCTCGTTGCTGATGACATCTAGCAGGATACTTCGCCGCAGTCGGAAAACACTTCCCACTGCTAAACGTTTAACAAACTATGTTTGAACTATACCACGTTTGAATCCGCTTGTAAATCCGCAAAATATTTTGGAGCTTTCCATAAAATCGTACCGATTGATTTGTGCGAATTGCTGAATCAGCTTGCTGCAGAGCCCATATTTCTCCCTCTACCTTCACAAAAAATCGGCCCGGTCTGCAGCAGAATTCCGCAGTCCGGGTCGATATGGATATCTTATAACATGACTACAAATTCAGGCCGTTTCGTGTTCCGTAACAGGCATTTCATGTTCCGCATCCGCACAGCGGCGCACGCAGGCGGCATACGTCAGCAGGAACGTGCCCTGCAGCACATGGTGCTGCACGACCTTCCACCGTGTCTGCGCAGGAACTGCAGAAACTCCGCAGGCGACCACTTCCAGCGCAGCGGGAACCCGGCACGGCGCATCAGCCAGAGGCGCAGCCTTGCAAGCCTGCCCTCCCCCGCATGCGTAAACGTCGGTACGATGAGCAGGCCGCCCGGTGCGAGCACGCGCGCAGCCTCGTCGAGTGCCTTGTCTGGCTCCGGCAGCAGGTGGAGCACATTGGCAGCGATGACAACCTCGAAGCTGCCGTCGGCATAGGGCAGGATAGCGCATGTCTGAACAGAAAAGTGCAGCTTGCGGGAATGGGAATGGCTTTGTGCCCGTCGATCATCCCGGCAGAGGCATCCGTCGCCTCGATGGAGGCCGCCTCGTGCACGATCCCGTGCGCGATCACGCCCGTCCCTGTTGCCAGCTCCAGCACGGTGCGGTCACGGACGGCCGGACGGATCCACTCGAGCATCTGCGCATAGGCCTCCTGATCCGCGCGCACGAAGTGCAAATACCGCCGCGCATGGCGGTCCCAGAAGCTTTGTTTCTCCATGCGTTTTCCCTCTTTTTCGGTTAGTTGTTTTCTAACTAAAGTTTACTCCGCAGCGGGCAAAAATGTCAAGCCCCATCTTGTGTTTTGTGGGAAAAACCGTTTAGGTGCAGCACCGCGCCTTTCCTGCGGGAGGGGACAGCCGGGCCCGGCGCTGCGCACGATACGAACGGACGGCGCAAATGGTGCCGGCCACCAAATATCTACGAGGGCGCTTTGCGCCCGTGGCAATTCAGGAAAACACCTCCCCATACCGGCTACCGATAAACGGTATGCACCGAAGTATAGATGTAGCGGCGCTCGCTGCGCAAGACCGCCAGGCGAAGAAGAATGTAGCGGCGCTCAGTGAGCGCCTTGCAGACTGGCAAGTTATGGGGCGGCATCGCCGAACGCACACACGCCTTGTAGGGGAGCGGACAGCCGGGCCCGGCGCTGCACCTGCGCAATCAACAGGCCGTCGTTAAAATGGTGGAAGCCAAAGGTTTGTCATTGCGAGGAGGCCAACGGCCGACGTCCTATCTCGCAGTACAATGCCGGATAACAGGAGTTCCGGCGAAAACGTACTTCTTCGAGATTGCCGTCGCTTCGCTCTCGCAATGACACGTCAGGGTGGCGCGGCGTGCACCAGCGCCCTTCTGCGGTTGAATTGTCCCGTACAAGGCGCTCAATGCCCGCAAGGGGCGCGCCGCATCCATAAAACGGCAGAGCCGCCAACGGCTGCACAGTGAGCGCGCCGCTACAGACGCAATTGGTGCATACCATTTTCGATACCGGTGCAAACTGCCAGTATTGCTCCGGGAGGGGCACGCCGCTCCCTACAATGGCTGGTGCAGTCGCTACATTGCGGCAATTTCGCGATAAAGCGGCCAGGGATCCCCCGGCCGCTGCGGCTGCCGCTCAGCCAGCCCACACCAAACAGAATGCACCACGTCGTCGGATCGCACTGCAATCAAAATCTGCGGATCCAGAACATAGGAAACCTCCTCCTGTGGATTCGTCTCGCGAGACCTGGACAGATGATATCAGGTCTGTTACTATTTGCAGCCACAGGAATTTCCATTTCTTTTTACTAGTCACACTACATTCAATTTACATTTTGCGCCATGGTATCCTTAAAATGTGCCACAGATGGAGAAAAACCCTTGTCCTCAGGACAAAGGTTGTTTTCTGGTGACCGTACGGACTCGAACCCATGTTACCGCCGTGAAAGGGCGGTGTCTTTTAACCACTTGACCAACGGGCCGTTTTGGTAGCGGCAATTGGACTCGAACCAATGACACTCGAGGTATGAACCGAATGCTCTACCAACTGAGCTATGCCGCCATGTATGACCCTTGCCGAAACAGCAAAATGATTATATCCGATTTGCACGGTTTGTCAGAGTGTTTTCTTCATATTTTTCTTTTTCCGCCCCCCGGCCGAAACCGGGGACGGAAAAGGGAATGAGGGTAAGGAGGTTACGCCTTCTTGCGGCTCTTGACCATGTCCATTGCAACGGCAAGATGATCAGAGCGCCGGTGATGACGTCGAGGATGTAGTCGTTGATCTGGAAGGCCTTGCCGGCGTTCTTGATGACGACCATCAGAGCGTGCCGACAAACGTGCCGAGTGATCGCGCCGCGGCCCCGGCCAGCGAAGCGTCCGCCGATAACTTTGCCGCCGCGATGGCGTCCATGTCGTAGCCGTCGCCGGTGTTCGGCATGGCGGAGGATACGGCCGGCAAACATGATTGGCAGCGATGCCATAGACAAAGCCGGCGAGGGAGTAAACGAGGTAGAAGGTCTTGCGGACCTTGATGCCCATCCAGGCGGGTAGCCGATGCCGGGAGCCATTGACAGGCTGGGTCACGGCCGAAAAGCAGTTGTAGCGCAGGACGAGAAGGCAATGACGGCCACGACGATCCAGATGCAGGCCAGCACCGGCAGGACGCCGAAGATGTCATAGTTGCCGATGGTGTCGAAACCCGACGAACGTTGCGCCGTCCGGCTCAAGAACGAGATGCCGGTGCAGCAGCTTCAGGATGCCGCGGAAGATGGTCTGCGCATTGCCGAGGGGTGGCAATCATGGCAGGGACCTTCAGGTCGAAAGATGATCACGCCGTTCAGGAAGCCGCACAGGGTGCGAACTTGACGAAGTTGGCGAGGATGGCAATGCCGAGCATGGACGTGCCACTGCCGTTCATGATCATGGCCATTGTCATGCAGCCGAACCGGCGATAGCGCCGCCGGAAATATCGATACCGCTCGTGATGATGATGAAGGTCTGCGCGACGGCCAGAACGCCGACGATGGCGCCCTGCTTCGTCAGGTTCTTCAGGTTGTAGGGCCGAAGAAGTTCTTGGTCAGGAACGTGGCCAGCAGGAACAGCGCGATAACGACCAGGCCGATGGTGAACTCAGAGTGCTTGGTCAGCCACTGGCTTACGCATTGGGCTTTTTATTCTTGGTAAGCGTGGACATAACTATCTCTCCTCTTAGTCTTCAATGGAGGCCATACGGAGAACATCCGCTTCCGTAAGGGTCTTCAGAGCTTCTTCGTATTCTGCGGTGATCTTGCCCTGCGCCATGACGATCAGACGGTCGGAAAGGCCCATGACCTCGGCAGATAGGACGAGATCAGGATCACGCCGCGGCCGCGTTCGGTCAGGCGCTCGATGAGCTTGAAAATCTCCTGCTTCGCGCCGACATCGATGCCGACGGTCGGCTCGTCAAAGATCGGATTTCCGGGATCGCGGCAAAGCGTGCTTGGCGATAACGACCTTCTGCCTGGTTGCCGCCGAGAGATTGCCGACGAGCTGCGAAATAGACGGCGTTTTGACGTTCACGCTCTTGGAGAGTATTCTCCGCGCGCTTCTTCTCCTTGCGGAGGTTCAGGGCAGCCCGCCTTGCTGATCATATCGTAGGGAGCTCATGTTGACATTCGTCTTGATATCCAGCTTCAGCGCGCAGCCGTCGGTGCGGCGGTCCTCGGTGAGGAAGCCGATGCCGTGCTTCAGCGCGTCGGTCGGATTAGGAAAGGTGAACCTTTTTGCCCTTCAGATAGACATCGCCGCTCAGGCGCTTTTCCACGGCGTCAGGGCGCGCATCACTTCGCTGCGTCCCGCGCCGACCAGACCGGCAAAGCCGAGGATCTCGCCCAACATGCAGCCAACTTT
>VOFG01004273.1_pt1 | contig 25827 bp, 44 predicted proteins | sample 5384171 | NCBI WGS metagenome assembly VOFG01 (sample SAMN12384726, study PRJNA508395) | human gut metagenome | isolation source: healthy gut F | host: Homo sapiens | reverse complement strand
ACTTTGACCTTGACCTGGCCGTGCACAACGACAATTAAACCCGTCTACTATGTGCAGTATGCCCACGCCCGCATCTCTCCGTGCTGAAAAAAGCTGGAGGCAGGGGCATCACCTTCAACGGTGTGGACGGTGTTGATGCCTCCCGTGCTGACTGACCCCGCCGAGCAGGCCCTGATCCGCCTGCTGGCCGCCTTCCGGCAGAGATCGTGGCCGCGGCCGATAAGTACGACCCCGCCCGCATCACCCGCTACTGCATCGATGTGGCCTCGGCTTACCACCGCTTCTATAATGCCTGCCGCATCATGGGCACGGAGGGGTGCTGTCCAGCAGGGCCGCATTGCCCTGTCTCGCTATGCGCGGCGTCATCCGCAACATCCTGACCATGTTCAAAGTCAGCGTGCCGGAAACGATGTGAAAGCCTGTGTCGAGCGAAACGATGAATACAAAAAACAACCTTTGTACACCTGTCTGTATGCGGCATCTGTTGCCCTGCTGGTGTTGCTGCAATGCTGCCAGCTGGAATGGAGCGGCTTTGTATTCTTTGCAGACAGGATGAATACGAGCCTGATCTTTGGGCGGCCTTTCCTTTACTATGTTGCTATCGGCTGGAGCCGTGGCACTGCCACGACGCCTTGCTGAAAATCACCGGGGGGGGGATCGCGTCGCGGGCAGCATAACCTGCGTGCTGTACACGGCATTAAGCATCGCCAATTACTATGTGATCGATCTGCACGGCAGCCCGCTCTACCCGGATGAGTTCCTGAACACGAAAACTGCGTTTCAGGTATTGTCTGGCTACGAGCTTACACTGCCTAAAAAGATGCTGACACTGCTGCTTTTTGCGGTGGTGGAACTGGTCCTTCTGTGGGTAGTTGTGCCCCGGCTGCAAAAGTGGACCTGGCAGAACACAAAGCGCCGTGCCCGGCTTTCGGCAGCGGTGGCTTCGTTGGTGGCATTGGCTGCTGTTGGGCTTTCTTATGGGCAGGTCCGTACAGAAGTGGAAAACTATATCGGCTTCCAGACCTGGCAGACCACGATGGAGAGCTGCGGATATCCGCTTGCCTTTGTGACGCGGATCAGCGCGCTGCTGCACCATACGACAAAGCCGGAAGGCTATACAACGGAAAAAAGCCTCGAAATCGCGGCAGAGAACACCGGCGTATCGGCGGCAACTACGGAGTACCCCGACATTGTTCTGATCCTGAATGAGACATTCTATGACTTAGCGGCCAGTACGTCCATTGAGACCGACCGCGGCTATCTGGATGCCTTTTATGCAACGGAAAACGCCGCTCACGGCATGGCGGTGGTTAGCGCGATCGGCAAAACGAACCTGACCGAGTATGAGCTGCTGACCAGTAACACTTCGGCGGTCCTTGGCGATTACAGCGCCCCGTTCAGCTGCCTGGACATGCAGGAAGCCAATACGATCGTAAGCTATCTGCAATCGCTGGGCTATGAGACCTGGGGTATGCACGCCAACGACGGCATAAACTACGGCCGCGACAAGGCTTATCCGGCAATGGGGTTTGACCATGTGATCTTCCAGCAGGATTTTTGAACCGCTGGAAAGCTACGGCAACCGCGCCAATACTGATGCCAGTGTCTATAACACGCTTCTGCGTGAGTACGAGTGCCGATGGCCCGCGTTTCTTCTACCTGCTTACTTACCAAAACCACGGTGGATGGGCACAGAATGATGCGTCCCTGGATACGGTGCATACCCTGACAGACTGCGGCGAAGTAACGGACCAGGTCGATGAATATCTGACAAGCATCGCTATGTCGGATGCGGCGCTGCAAGATCTGCTTCAAACGCTTTCAGAGTCGGAACGCCCCACCATTGTGTGCATGATGGGTGACCATGGCCCCAGCTTCCTGACCCAGCTGCCTGCCAAACAAGGGCTGGATGAACAGGCGTTGGAACTGGCCTACCATGAGACCCCGCTGATCCTGTGGGCAAACTACAAGGATGTTTCCAGTGCCCTGGGCAATATTAACATCACAGACGTGGTGCCGCAACTTCTGCGGGCAGCGGATATGCCGCTTTCCGGCTACTATGAACAGATCTTGAAACTGGATGAGGAAATGCCGGTGCGCGGCAAGTTCGGCGTCTGCCAGCAGGCAGACGGCCAACTGCTGGATTACAGCACGGCCTGGGCGCTGAGTACCCCGATGCAGGCCTACAATTATATGGCCTACACCAACGTGGCGGATAAAGAGAGATCAACAACGAAACATTTTATCAGCCCGCAGCATAAAAATCCCTTGACAAGGCACGGTTTCTATGGTAAACTATTGCCTGTAAAAAAAAGCAGCAACCGGCAGTAGGCCGTCGGCTCACCTTGCGGGCGCAAAGCCCCGGGTCATACCAGATACGCACTTGGTGCGCAACTACGTATGTTCGGCGGCTGCTTTTATGGCAGCCGCTTTTATCATTTATCATACACTTGTGGGAGGTGTGTTCCAATCGCCAGCAACAGCAATTCCAAGGAACTGGAAATCAATGAGCAGATCCGCGATAAAGAAATCCGCCTGATCGGGGCGGACGGCGCGCAGATGGGCATTATGAGCCCGCGCGACGCACTGCGTATGGCTATCGACAAAGATCTTGACCTGGTCAAGGTTGCGCCGCAGGCCGCCGCCGGTGTGCAAGATCCTGGATTACGGCAAGTACCGTTTCGAGATGCAGAAAAAGGAAAAGGAAGCCAAGAAGAACCAGAAAGTGGTTGAACTCAAGGAGATCCGCCTTTCCCTGAATATCGACACCAATGACTTCAACACCAAGGTGAATCAGGCTGCCAAATTCCTGCAGCAGGGTCACAAGCTCAAAGTGAGCATCCGGTTCCGCGGCCGTGAAATGGCACATACCAGCCTGGGTCTGGAAGTGCACAAGCGGTTTGCCGATGCGTTGGCAGGCAAGGCCGTCATCGACAAGCAGCCCAAGCTTGAGGGCCGCAGCATGATGATGTTCATGTCCCCCGCACCCAACAAGTAAGAAGTAACTCTTTAGGAGGAAACAACAATGGCTAAAATGAAGCTCAAGACCCTTTCCGGCGCAAAGAAGCGCTTCAAGATGACTGCTTCCGGTAAGATCAAGCGCAATGCGACCAAGCGCCGCCACATCCTGACCAAGAAGACCACCAAGCTCACCCGCGGCCTGCGCATGCCCAAATATGTCGACAAGACCAACGAGGCTGCTGTCAAGAAAATGATGCCCCTACGGCGGCTAATCGCCCCGCGGCAAGGTCAGTTAACTTAAGAGTGTATAAAGGAGATATAAACCATGGCTCGTATTAAAGGCGCTACCATGACGCACAAGCGTCGTGCTAAAACTCTCAAACTCGCAAAGGGCTACTACGGTGCTAAGTCCAAGCACTTCCGCATGGCCAAGCAGGCCGTCATGAAGTCCGGCAACTACGCTTTCGTTGGCCGTAAGCAGAAGAAGCGTCAGTTCCGCAACCTGTGGATCACCCGCATCAACAACGCTGTTCGCGCTCAGGGCATGAACTACTCCCAGTTCATGAACGGCCTGAAGAAGGCTGGCATCAACCTGAACCGCAAGATGCTGTCTGAAATGGCTATCCACGATCCCGCCAGCTTCAACGCTCTGGTCGAGACCGCCAAGAAGGCTCTGTAATAATTCTTGCAAAAAGACTCACGCGCACGCGTGAGTCCTTTGTGTTTAAAGGGGAAAGCTATAGCACAGCCGTTTTACGGCTTACTGTGGGTGGCTTTCCTGCATAGGGAATCCCTATCGTTCATAAAACAACATTGATTTTACGGGAGAGGGGCGCTACAATGGATATAATCACCAGCCGTGACAACGCAGGCGTAAAGTATGCCTGCACACTGCGCGATAGTGAGAAGCAGCGCGCGGCAGAGGGGCTGTTTTTGCCGAGGGGCCGAAGCTTTGCCTGGAACTGGCCAAAAGCTGCACCCCGCGCACGGCTTATGCCACCGAGGCGGCTATGGAAAAGACGCCCGCGTTGGAAAGCTTGCGCCCCACGCTGATCGCGCCTCACGTGGCCGAAAAGCTGGCGGGCACCAAGACGAGCCAGGGCGTGTTTGTGCTGTTTGAACAGCCCGCGCCCCCGGTAGAGCGGCTGGACACCGCCACCCACATCCTGGCGCTGGAAGGCGTGCAGGACCCCGGCAATGTGGGCACCCTGCTGCGCAGCGCCGCGGCCTTTGGGTACGATCTGGTCCTGTTGGGGACCGGGGTGCGCCGCACCGTTTTCGCCCAAAACACTGCGCTCCTCGATGGGCGCGGCCGGGCGGCTGCCGGTACTGCATGTGGACGACCTGCCCGCCACCCTGCAAGGCCTGCGCGCCCGGGGTGTGGCCTGCCTGGCCACCGCTCTGTACAACTCCCGCCCGCTGGGTGAAGCCGGGCAGGAGTTCCCACAGGGACTCTGCGTAGTCATTGGCAGCGAGGGCCAGGGGCCTGACGGATGCCACCGTGGCCGCCTGTGACCTGGCTGTGCGTATCCCGATGACAGACCGGGTGGAAAGCCTGAACGCCGGTGTGGCCGGCAGCGTGCTGCTGTGGCAGTTCCGCAATGTGTAAAAACATAGCATAATAAGGGAAGGGGAGACACGCGTGGATAAGACACTGGCCTGGCTTTGGCTGGCGGATGCCGTTGGTTCTGCCTGCCAGAACGCCCGCGATCTGCTGGCGCTCTACCCCGACCCAGAAGCTTTATACGAAGCCCTGTGCGCCGGGCGGGAAGCACCGCCCTACTTTTTTGAGCGACCACGCCGTCGCCCAGCTGTGCGACACCACCCCTTTGATTATGAGGAGCGGCTGGACCACTGTCTGCTGACCGGTGTGGAGATCATCACCCCGATGATGCCGCCTACCCGGATCGCTTGCGGGACCTGCCGGATATGCCGCTGGTGCTGTACGTCACCGGCGAGCCCGCCTGCCTGAACGGCCACCGCTATGTGGGCATGGTGGGCACCCGCCGCCCCAGCGCTTACGGGCGGCAGGCGGCGTTTGACCTTTCGCTGGAGATGGCCAAACAGGGAGCCGTCATTGTCAGCGGTCTGGCGGACGGTCTCGACAGTGAGGGCCACCGCGCGGCGGTGGAAGCTGGCACACCCACCGTGGCGTTCCTCGGAACGGCCATCGATACGACCTACCCCGCCGCCAATGTCAAGTTGCGCCAGCGCATCGAGAAAGGCGGCGGCGCCGTCTGCAGCGAGTACCCGCCCGGCTACCAGGGCAAGCAAAAGGGCACCTTTTCTGGCCCGCAACCGGCTGATCGCCGGCCTGTCGGAGGTGCTTTGTGTGGCCGAGGCTCGCATCCGCAGCGGCACGCTGAACACCGTGTCCCACGCCGAAAGCCTGGGCCGCCCGGTGCTGGCCGTGCCGGGCAGTATTTACAGCGCCCAAAGCCAGGGCACCAACGAGCTGCTGCGCTCCGGCCGGGCCGGGCCGCTGTGCCAGGCAGCGGACGTGCTGGCCTGTATGGGCGTGGAAGAGTGAAAGCGCCGCGCCGGAGCAATCGGCCTTTGCGGTGGAACAAACCAGCCCCGACGCCCAGGCCGTCTATGCGGCACTGGGCCCCACGCCCAAAGGCGTGGACGAGTTGGCCGCTGCCACCGGCCTGTCCGCCAGCCGGGTGCTGGCCGCCTGTACCGAATTGGAGTTGTACGGCGGTGCACAAAGTCAGCCGGGACGGCGCTATGTCGCCCTGTAAAATATAGAGTTAAAAGTTGAGGTAACCTATGCCGAAATTAGTCATAGTGGAGTCCCCCTGCCAAAGCAAAGACCATCAGCAAATACCTGGGCCGGGGCTATAAAGTTTTCACGGAGCATGGGCCACGTGCGTGACCTGCCCGCCAGTACGCTGGGCATTGATGTCGAAAACGGCTATAAGCCGAAATATATCACCATCAAGGGCAAGCAGAAACTGGTCAAAGAGCTGAAAGCCGAGGCCAAAAAGTGCGATGGTGTGCTGCTTGCGACCGACCCGGACCGCGAGGGCGAGGCCATCAGTTGGCATCTGGCGAACATTCTGGGACTGGACCCCGCTGCGCCCAACCGCGTGACCTTTGACGAGATCACCAAAAGGGCGTCAAGGAGGGTATGGCCCATCCCCGTGCCATCAACATTGATCTGTTCAACGCCCAGCAGGCCCGGCGCGAACTGGACCGCCTGGTGGGCTACAAGCTCAGCCCGTTCCTGTGGCGCAAAGGTCCGCCGCGGCCTCTCCGCCGGCCGTGTGCAGAGCGTGGCGGTGCGCCTGATCCGCGACCGCGAGCTGGAAATTGAAAACTTCAAGCCAGACGAATATTGGAACATTGACGCCGCGCTGTACCCCCAGACCCAACAACAAAAACGGCTTTACGGCCCGCTGGCCGCTACCGCTGACGGCAAAAAGCTGACCGTCACCAACAAAGAGCAGGCCGATACCATCGTGGCCGCGCTGGATGGTAAAAGCTACACCATCTCCAAAATGGAAAAGGGCAAGCGCCGCCGTCAGCCCGCGCCGCCCTTCATCACCTCGACTTCCCTGCAGCAGGACGCGAGCCGCGCGTTCTGGCTTTTCGGCCACGCGGACGATGCGCGCCGCCCAGACCCTGTACGAGGGCGTGGACATTGCGGGGCACGGCACGGTGGGTCTGATCACCTACATGCGTACCGACTCGCTGCGCATTGCTGCCGAGGCCAGCGCCGCCGCCAAACAGTTCATCGCCGGGCCGCTGGGGCGACAACTACGTCTGCAACACCCCGCAAGTGGAAGTCCCGCTCGGCCACGGCGGCGCAGGACGCCCACGAAGCGATCCGCCCCTCGATGCCCGAGCTGACCCCCGATGAGGTTGAGCAGAGCATCAGCGGCGATACCGCGAAGCTCTACCGCCTGATCTGGAGCCGCTTTATGGCAAGCCAGATGGCCGACTGCATCCAGGATACCGTCTCGGTGTCCATCACGGCAGGGGATTACCTTTCCGTGCATCTGGCTTCCGCGTGTCTTTTGACGGCTTCACCGCCCTGTACGAGGAATCCACCGACGACAAGAAGAAAAAGGAGACCGCCCTGCCCCCGCGGGAGGAGGGCCAGAACTGGCTGCTCAGCCTGACGGCGGACCAGAAGTTTACCCAGCCGCCGCCGCTTTACACCGAGGCAACGCTCATCCATGCGTTGGAGGAGAACGGCATCGGCCGCCCGTCCACCTACGCGCCGATCATCACGACCATCGTGGACCGCGGCTATGTCGAGAAGGATCAGAAACAGCTGAAGACGACCCCGCTGGGTCAGGCCGTCAACACGGTCATGATGGAGCAGTTCCCCAACATTGTAATGTGAAATTCAGCGCTGATATGGAGAAAAAGCTGGATATTATCGAGGCCGGCAAGGCAGACTGGGTCAAGACCATCGACGAGTTCTATCAAAGGCTTTGCCAAAGAGCCTGGAGCAGGCCGAGAAGAATATGGAGGGCAAGCGCATCAAGGTCGAGGACATCCCGACGGATGAGATCTGCGAAAATGCGGGCGGCCCATGGTCATCAAGTCTGGCCGCTACGGCAAGTTTGTGGCCTGCTCCGGCTTCCCGGAGTGCCGCAACGCCCACCCGCTCGTCAAGAGATACGGGCGGTCTCTGCCCGCTGGCGGCGGCCACATGCTGGTGCGCAAAAGCGCGAAAGGGCGCGTCTACTACGGCTGCAGCAACTACCCCAAGTGCAATTTATGATGACATGGGACGAGCCTGTGCCCGATGCCCCCAGTGCGGCAGCACCCTGTTCAAAAAGAAGGCCAGCTGTACTGCGCTAAAGAGGGCTGCGGCTTTACGAAGCCTATCGAAAAGAAGTTTAAAATGGCGGAATAACGCCGAAACCATAACAAGTATATGCAACTAAACGTGATCGGTGCCGGTCTGGCCTCTGTGCGAAGCCACGCTGGCTGGCGGACGCCGCGTGTGCAGGTAGACCTGTACGAACAAAAACCGGGCAAAATTTTTCCCCGCCCATAAAAGTGCCGGCTTTGCCGAGCTGATCTGCTCAATTCGCTGAAAGCCGAGCGCCCGGACTCTGCCTCCGGCCTGCTCAAGCTGGAAATGAAGATGATGGGCAGCCACCTGCTGACCGGTGGCCGAGACCGCCCGCGTGGCGGCCGGCGGTGCGCTGGCAGTGGACCGGGATGTCTTCTCCGCCGCCGTTACTGAGATGGTGGAAAAGCACCCGAATATCACAGTGCATCGTGAGGAAGTGACCGCTCGACGAAAGCGCCCCTGTGCTGGTAGCCTCCGGCCCGCTGACCGAGGGGCGCTTGGCGGACGCCGTGGCCGGCCTGACCGGTGACCACCGCCTGAGCTTTTTTGACGCGGTAGCGCCCATCGTTACCGCCGAAAGCCTGGACTACGAGAAGGTCTTCGCTGCTTCCGCTATGGCCGCGGCGAGGCGGACTACCTGTAACTGCCCGTTCAATAAAGAGGAATATGAGAAGTTCCACGCGGCGCTCATCGCCGCCGAACGTGCACCGCTCCACGACTTTGACGGCGACCTGACCGTCTACGAGGGCTGCATGCCGATCGAGGTCATGGCCGCCCGCGGCGCGATACGATCCGGTTCGGCCCCCTGCGCCCCGTCGGTCTGCGCGACCCCGCACCGGCCACCGCCCCCTGGGCCGCCGTGCAGCTGCGGGCAGAAAACACGGCCCGCACGCTCTACAACCTCGTTGGGTTCCAGACGAACTTAAAGTGGGGCGAGCAGAAGCGGGTGTTCAGTATGATCCCGGGCCTCGAGCATGCCGAGTTCGTGCGTTACGGCGTCATGCACCGCAACACGTTTTTGAAAAAGCCCCAGCGTGCTGACCGGGCAGCAATTTCTGAAAGAACACCCCAACGTGTTTTTTGCGGGCCAGATCACCGGCTTTGAGGGCTATATGGAAAAGCGCCGCCAGCGGCTTGCTGGCTGCCCGCCAGATCTTGGCCCGCCTGCAGGGCCGTGAGCTGCCCCGCCGCCCGCCAGCACGATGTGTGGCGCGCTGCTGGATTATATCACCACGCCCAACAAGGACTTCCAGCCCATGGGCGCGAACATGGGCATCTTGCCCCGCACCGAAGAAATCAACACCATCCGCGATAAGCGCGGAGCGCTACGCCGCTCTTCGCAGAACGCACAAAAACGCCATGCACGCATGGGTGGAGGAATACAAATGAAAATTTTAGTAGATGCCATGGGCGGCGATAACGCCCGCTGTGCGTTTGCAGGGCGCTTCTCAGGCTGCGGCCGAGTTTGGCGACGGCATGGAGCTGGTGCTGCTGGGCCGAAGACGCTATCAAGGATTGCGAGCCGCCCAGAACAAAATTAACCTGGCACCATTCACCATTATCAATTGCACTGAGAATATCGACATGCACGACGACCCCGTCAAGGCTGTGTTTACAAAAAGGATTCCAGCCTGGTCAAGGGCCTGACGATGCTGAAAACGACGAGGCGGACGCCTTTGTCAGCGCCGGTTCCACCGGCGCACTGCATGGGCACCAGCCTGATCGTGCGGACGATCAAGGTGTCAAGCGCCCGGCGCTGGCTACCCCGATGCCCGGCGCGAAGCAGAACTTTCTGCTGCTGGATTGCGGCGCAAACGTTGAGTGCCGCCCGAAATGCTGAACGCCTTCGGCACCATGGGCAGCGTCTACGCCGAGAAGGTCATGGGCCGCACCGCCCCCAAAGTCGCGCGCTGGTCAATAACGGCGCCGAGGAGACCAAGGGCACGCCCATCTACCGCGAGGCCCACCAGTTGCTCAAAGCTAACCCCGGTATCCATTTCGCCGGCAACATCGAGCCGCGCTACATCATGGATGGCGAGGTGGACGTCGTCGTTGTCTGCGACGGTTTTACGTCGGCAACGTGGTCCTCAAGCTGACCGAGGGCGTCGCCAAGACGCTGCTGGGCATGCTGAAGAAAAATTTTCCTGCAAAACCTCATCACCAAGCTCAGCTACCTGGGCATCAAAGGCGGCCTGGGCGAGCTGAAACGGATGATGGACTCTGAGGAAGTGGGCGGTGCGCTGCTGCTGGGCGCTGCCAAGCCGGTCATCAAGGCCCACGGTTCCAGCCACGCCAAAGGCATCAAAAACGCCATCCGCCAGGCCAAGCTGTGCGTCGCCAACGACCTGTGCGGCACCATGCAGACCGCCCTGGCCGCTGTGGCCGAAAAGGCCGAAGCCGAAAGCCGAGCCTGTAAAAAAGAGTAAACGCTATCGTACTGTTGTTTTAAGAAAGGCATGAGACAGATGGCAAAAAACCGGAAGAACTGCAGCAAGTACTGCATTATACCTTTAAAAATCCCGCGCTGCTGCGCATTGCATTGACCCACCCAGCTTTGCCAACGAGAGCAAGGTCGCCACCACCCACAACGAGCGCCTGGGTTTTGGGCGACAGCGTGCTGTCCGTTGTGGTGGCGGACTACCTGTTCCACCAGTCCGGCCGGCCTGAAGGCGAGCTGACCCGCATGCGCGCCAGCCTCGTCAGTGAGGATGCGCTGTTCCAGTTTGCCCAGGAGATCCACCTGGGCGAGTACCTGCGCCTGGGCCACGGCGAGGACCTGGGCGGCGGCCGCAACCGCCCCAGCGTGGTGTCCGATGCGTTTGAGGCTGTCATCGCTGCGCTGTATCTGGACGGCGGCATGGAGGCCGCCCGCAACTTCATCCTGCCCTTTATCACCGAGGGCAAGACCGCCGAGGAAGACTACAAGACCCAGCTGCAGGAGGTAGTCCAGCAGGACCCCAGCGCCGTGCTGCGCTATGAGGTCACCGGCGAGACCGGCCCCGACCACGCCAAGAAGTTTACCGTTTGCGTATGGCGCAACGGCGAAAAGCTGGCCGAAGCCCCCGGCCGCAGCAAAAAGCCGCCGAGCAGCACGCCGCCAAATTGGCATTGAGAAACTGCGGTAAAAATACGAATTCAACCAACCTACGCGAAAGGTTTTAACCATACATGCGCCTGAAAGAACTGGAAATCCAAGGTTTCAAATCCTTCCCCGATAAGACCAAGATCACCATCGGCGAAGGTATCACCGGCGGGTCGGGCCGAACGGCTCCGGCAAAATCGAATATTTCGGACTCGATCCGCTGGGTTTTGGGCGAGACCAGCTCCAAGCAGCTGCGCGGCTCCGGCAAGATGGAGGACGTTATCTTCGGCGGCACCCAAAGCCGCGGCGCCATGGGCTTTGCCTCGGTCGCGCTGACCATCGATAACAGCGACCACGGCCTGGATATGGATGCCGACGAGGTCACCATCGGCCGCCGCTACTACCGCAGCGGTGAGCGAGTACTCTATCAACGGCCAGAACGTCCGTTTGAAGGATGTCTACGAACTGCTGCTCGACACCGGCATCGGCCGCGACGGCTACGCCATCGTCGGGCAGGGCCGCATTGCCGAGATCGTCGGCGCCAAATCCGCCGAGCGCCGCGAGATCTTTGAGGAGGCCTCCGGCATCGCCAAGTACCGCTACCGCAAAACGAGGCGGAACGCCGTCTCGAAGCCGCCGAGGGAAACCTCGAACGCCTGCGGGATATTTTGGGCGAACTGGAAAGCGTGTCGGCCCGCTCAAGCGGGACAGCGAGAAGGCCCAGCAGTTTTTGGAACTCTCGAGCGCCGCAAAGAGCCTGGAAGTCACTCTCTGGGTCGATGCCATCCGCCGCGCCAACGATACCGTGCGCGACCAGCAGCGCAAGTTTGAAGCCGCCCAGGCAGATTACGAACGCCTGAGCCGCCAGCTGGACGAGTTCGACGAAAAAGCGCCGCCCTGCGGGAGGAAGCCCAGCAGCTTGTCCTGCAGGTCGAGCAAGCCAACGCCGACATCCGCGCCGTGACTGAGGCCAACGCGGGCAGTGAGAGTGAGATCGCCGTTTTGAAAACGAGAGCGAGCACAGCCGCTTCCGCATCGACGAAGCCACCGGCGAGTTGAGAGCGCGCCGGGCAGGGCCGCCAGTCCATCGAGACCGAGGCCGCCGGCCACAAAGCCGCCATCGAAAAACTGCACGGCGAGGTCGCTGCGCTGGACGCCCGCGTGGCAGAACTGCGCGCCGAACTCCGTGCGCTGGAAGAAAAAAGCTGCCGCCAGCGGCCAGCGCCGGGACGTTATCGACGCCGCTATTGCTCGCCTGCAGGACACCGCCACTGCCGCGAAAGTGCGCGCCGCCTCGGCCCAATCGGCAAAAAGAAGCCGCCGCCCAGCGTTTGATGAAGCAAAGCAGCAGGCCGCAGAGCTGGAAAACCCGCCGCCGCTGCCGAGGAAGAAAAGCGCCGCGCCGAGCGCCGCCTGAAGGATGCCGAGGAGGCCGTCACCCGCAACGATAACATCAAGGCGGGCCTAAAGCTGAAACTGGAAAGCCGCCGCCGCCAGCAGGCTGAAGCTGCCGACGCGCTGCAAAAGGCCGACAAAGAGCGGTCCAACACCTCCCAGCGCATCCACATTCTGGAAGACCTGGAGCGCAACATGGACGGCTACCAGCAAAGCGTCAAGGCCGTCATGCGCGCCGCTGCGGGCCGTCGTCTGCGGGGGCATCATCGGCCCTGTGGCGGGCATCCTCACCGTCGAAAAAAGGCTATGAAACCGCCATCGAGACGGCCCTCGGCTTTGCTTTGCAGAACATCGTGGTCGAGGACCAGGGCTGCGCCCGTGCGGCCATCGGCTTTTTTGAAGGACGAGCGCGCAGGCCGCGCCACCTTCCTGCCGCTGGATACCGTGCAGGGCTCCCGCTTCACCGGCCGCCTTACCGGTACCGCCGAGGTTGCCGCCGATCTGGTCAAGTGCGACCCGCGCTACCAGCACATCATCGATAACCTGCTCGGCCGCATCATCGTGGTCGAGGATCTGTCCGAAGCCTCCACTGTGGCCAAAAACCTGGGCTACCGCAACCGCATCGTCACGTTGGACGGCCAGGTCATCAACGCTGGCGGTTCGTTTACCGGCGGCTCCACCGCCCGCAGCGTGGGTGTGTTCAGCCGCAAGCAGGAGCTGGATGAACTGCGCACCGTCTGGTCAAGCTGGAGAAAAAAGCGTGCCGATGCTGAAAAAAGCTGGAAGCCCGCAAAGCCGAGGTGGATAACCTTACCGCCCAGCTCTCCGGCGCTGAGGCCGAGGGCATGAATGCTTCCTCCGAACGGCTGCGCGCCTCGCTGGAACTCGATCGCCTGACCGCCGCCGTAGCCCAGCATGAGGAAAATACCCGCAGTCTGGCCTGCCGAAATTGAGGCCCAGCAGGCCGCCGTGACCCAGAACGAGACCGCCTGCGCCGAAGCCGAAGCCGCCCAGGGCAAGGCCGAGGCCGAGCTGAACACCTACAATGCCGAACTGGCTGAACTGGGCGAGAGCACCGGCAGCCTGACCGCCGAGCGGGAGCGCATCACCAACGAATTGAGCGAAAACCAGATGCAGCGCCTGGCCAACGAGAAGGACATCGGCCTGCATGAGGCCGCTTTGAAGGCCTGCAAAGCCGCACCGGCGAGGCCGAAGCCCGCGCCCCGCGAGCTGAACGCCGCCATCGAGGCCGCCAAGGCCAAGATCGAAGCCAACGCCTTAAAGATCGCTGAGATCGAGCGCGCACCCGCGGCGAGAACAAAGAGAAGATCGCCGCCGCCGAGGAGACCATCCGCACGGCCAACGCCGCCCGCATGGAAAAGGAAGCCGCCGTGGCCCGCTTAGGGGACAGGAAAACCGCGCCCTGACCGATGAGCGCGAGCGGATGAGCGGCGAGATGGCCCGCCTGGCCGAACGCCGCACTGCCGCCGAAAACGAGCTGAACGACACCAACACCAAACTGTGGAGGAGTACCAGCTCACCGCCGGCGAGGCAAAGGAGCTCTGCGTTGAGTTTGAGTCCCTGACCGAGCTGCGCCGCAGCGTGGCCGAGGTGCGCGGCAAAATTCGCGGCTTGGGCAACGTCAACGTCGGCGCCATCGAGGAATATAAGGAGGTCAAGGAACGCTACGACTTCCTGAAAGCCCAGGTCACCGACGTGGAAAAGGCCAAGAGCGAGCTGACCCGTATGATCGCCGAGCTGTGCAGCGAGATGGAAGAGCTGTTTACGACGAGCTTCAAGCAGATCAACACCCACTTCCAGCAGATTTTCAAAGAGCTGTTCGGCGGCGGCCACGCACGCCTGTACCTCTCCGACGAAAGCAACGTGTTGGAATCCGGCATCGAGATCGAGGTCTCGCCCCGGGCAAGGTCATCAAGAACCTGAGCGCCCTTTCCGGCGGCGAGCAGGCGCTGGTCGCCATCTCGATCTACTTCGCCATCCTCAACGTCAATCCCGCGCCCTTCTGCTTCCTGGATGAGATCGAAGCTGCGCTGGACGACGTCAATGGCCCCGCTATGCGCAATATCTGCGCCGCATGACCGACCACACCCAGTTCATCGTCATTACCCACCGCCGCGGCACGATGGAGGCCGCCGACGTGCTGTACGGCGTCACCATGGAGGAGGACGGCGTTTCCAAGATCCTGCGCCTTGACCTGGATAAAAGTCAGCGCAGACCTCATTACCTGATATATAAGGGAGGCTTCCCATGGGATTTTTCAACTTTTCAAGCGCAACATCTCGGAGCAGGAGTTCCAGGAGCAGCAGAAAATGAAGTACGGCCTGGAAAAGACCCGCACGGGCTTTTTCCAGAACATTGTCAACACGTTGACCCACGCCCAGATCGACGACGACCTGTATGACACACTGGAAGAACAGCTGATTTTGGCCGATGTCGGCCCCATGTGCGCTGTGCGCCTGGTGGACGAGCTGCGGGATGCCGTGGAGGAAAAGCACCTCAAGAACGGCCAGCAGGCATTGGACGAACTGCGCCAGATCATCTGCCAGGAATTGACCCCCCGCTACCCGATGGAGCTGGACGGTAAACCTGCCGTGATTTTGGTCATTGGCGTCAACGGGGTGGGCAAGACCACCTCCATCGGCAAGCTGGCCCACCTGTATAAGGAGAAAGGCAAGCGTGTGATGCTGGCCGCGGGCGATACCTTTCCGCGCCGCTGCCAGCGAGCAGCTGGAACTGTGGGCCGACCGCGCCGGTGTGCCGCTGGTGCAGGCCGGTCAGGGTGCCGACCCCGCCGCCGTCATCTTTGACGCGGTCAAGAGCGCCACCGCCAAGGGCTACGACATGGTCATTGCCGATACCTCAGGCCGCCTGCACAACAAAAAACCCTGATGGACGAGCTGGCCAAAATTTCCCGCAGCGTCAAAAGGCAAGCCCCGAAGCCAGCCTGGAAGTGCTGCTGGTGCTGGATGCCACCACCGGGCAGAACGCCATCAGTCAGGCCGAGGAGTTCTGCCGCCGCCGGTGCCACCGGTATCGTGCTGCCCAAGCTGGACGGCACCCCCGCGGCGGCTGTGCGGTCTCTGTGTGGGAGAACCTGGGTCTGCCCATCCGCTTTATCGGTGTGGGCGAAAAGATCGATGATCTGATGGAGTTCGACGCCCAGACCTTCGTGGAGACCCTGCTGCCCGAAGAAGCACTGCAGAAAGAGGAAAGAAGAAAAAGAGGAAACTTCCGGGGAGGAACAGGCATGATCGTATGTGCCGCCAGCAACAACGCCGGCAAACTGAAAGAACTGCGCCGCATTTTGGAGCAGATGGGCCACGAGGTCAAGAGCCTGCGTGACTTATGTATAGACCCTCGACCCCGAGGAGACCGGCACTACCTTTGCCGAGAATGCCCGCATCAAGGCCGAAGCGTTCTGCAAGGCCAGTGGTCTGCCCACCGTGGCGGATGACTCCGGCCTGTGTGTCGACGCCCCTGCACGGTGCCCCCGGTGTGTACAGCGCCCGCTATGCCGGGCACCACGGCGATGACGCCGCCAATAACGCTAAGCTGCTGCACGAGATGGCCGACGTCCCGGCAGGGCAGCGCGCCGCCAAATTTGTCTCGGCCATCTGCTTTATGCTGCCCGATGGCCGCGCACTGGAAGTGGCAGGGGAATGCCCCGGCTCCATCAGCTTCGCTGAGACCGGCTCCAACGGCTTTGGCTACGACCCGCTGTTTGTGCCCGCCCGTGTGGGCCTGCCCGACGGCACCACCACCGAGAACACTGCCTGCCGCAGCTATGCCGAACTGACCGACGCCGAGAAGGACGCTATCAGCCACCGCGGCCGCGCCATGGAAAAAATTGGCCCGGGAGCTTCCGGTGTTTTTAAAATGAATGTCTGCGTTTTACAGTAACCTATTTATAAAAAGGAGACCATTATGGCTTTAACCAGCAAACAGCGCGCCGCCCCTGCGCAGCGCCGCCAATACCATTGACCCCGTTTTCCAGATCGGCAAGGGCGAGATCGACGATACCCTGATCCAGGGCCTGGCCGATTGCATCGCCGCCCGCGAACTGATCAAAATCAAGGTGCTGGAAAACAGCGAGTATTCCGCCCGCGAAGCCGCCGACACCCTCTGCGAAGCACTGGACTGCGAGTGCGTGCGGGTCATCGGCCGTAAGTTCGTGCTGTTCAAGAAAAAAAGAAAGAAAGCGCCTTCGACGCTGTTTTTGCAAAATAATGGGCACGGTGCAAAAGGTTTTGTTGTACGGCGGCACGTTTGACCCGCCCCACAACGGCCACATGAACAACCTGCGGGCCGCGCTGGAACTGGTGCGGCCGGATAAGGCCATCGTGATGCCTGCGGGCATCCCGCCCCAAAAAAGCCAGCACCACCCCGGCAAAGTGCGGCTGGCCATGTGCCAATGCTTTTACGGCGCTTAGCCCGGCGGTGGAAGTCAGCGATTGGGAGATCGCCCAGGGCGGGCGCAGCTACACGGTACACACGCTGGAAATGCTGCGTGATGCCTACCCCGGCGCAGAGCTGTACCTTTGTGTTGGCAGCGACATGCTGCTGACCTTTACTCAGTGGTACCGCTGGCAGGATATGCTGGCCATGGCCGCGCTGGTGGTGGAAAGCCGCGAAGCGGGGACAAACCCGCTTTGCAGGCGGCCGCTGCCGACCTGATTGCCCGGGGCGGCAGGGTGCTGTTTGCCAGGGCCGAGGCTTACCCCCTGTGCCTCCAGCGACATCCGCAGCGGCAAGATCCCGCCGGAACAATGGCCGGAGGTTTTGCCGCCGGAGACATTGCGCGTGGTGCAGGAAAACCATTTATACAGCGCAGAAAAAGAGGTTTGATACCATGACCTGCGAAGAAGCCAAGAAGATCGTGAAGCCGCGTCTGAGCGAAAAACGCTGGACACACACCAAAAATGTAAAAAAAATGGCGGTAAAACTGGCAAAACAGTGGGGTGCAGACCCGGAAAAAGCCGCTGTGGCGGCAATTTTGCATGATTCTGCCAAAAGAACTACCCAAATCGGAGTTGTTGCAGATTTTTGCCGATAATGCTATAATAGCAGAAAATGCCCCTGCGCGCCCATCACCCGTGTGGCATGGCATCGCCGCGGCCATCCTGGCCGAGACCCAATGGGGCGTTACCGATCCTGAGATCTTGTCCGCCATCCGCTGCCACACTACCGGCAAGCTGAACATGACCAAATTGGACAAGATCATCTACTTGGCCGATATGACCAGCGCTGAGCGTGACTGGCCCGGCGTGGAAGACCTGCGCAAATTGGAGATGCAGGACCTGGATCGGGCATTGTGCGACGCTTTGAAGCGCAGCATTGATTTTGTAGAAGAAAAGGGCGGCACGCTGGACCCTGAAAGCGTGGCCGCCTACGAGTATGCAAAAGAGCATTTGCAAGAACCGTAAAGGGAAGCCAAAAGTGCTGCTGCCGTATCCGCGGTATGTTGTTTTGTGGCTGTTCCCGCCAACTCCAAAAACAGGGAGGAAACATAATGAGCGAACCGCGTAAGCTCAATACCGGCAGCGCGTCCGGCGGATTTGACCAGTCCCAGTACGAAGGCTGCCCGCCGCCGCGCCCAGGAGCAGGCCAACCAGAACGCCCGCCGCCGTATCATCCAGCAGCCCATGCGCACCCAGCAGCAGGCCCGGCAGCTCCGCCAGCAGGCCCCGTACAGGAACCTGTGCAGGAAGCCCCGCAGCCGGTCAGCAGGCCTCCGTGCAGGAGACACCCCGTGAGCTGACCCACGCCCAGCGCCAGGCCATGGCCTACCGCGCTGCAGCCGAACGCAAGTACGGCAACACCGTGCAGTTCCCCACGCGGGAGATCCAGACCCGCCGCCCCAGCCGGCCCGCGCAGCCGTCCCAGCAGCGCACCATCCACCGTGATGGTGCCGCCCAGCCGGGCCGCCCGCGTGCGCAGGTGCAGCAGCTGGATGTGAACAAGGTGCAGGGCAGCCGCCCCGCCTTTAATTATGACGAGGCAGCCCCCGCCGCCCGAGGCATCCAGATGGAAGAAACGCCCCGCACCCACAAGGCCCACCATAAGGACGAAGCCACCCCCGCACCCATCGCGCCAACGGCGGCGGCCGCAAGCCCCCGCGTGACGGTTACCCCGCCGACCCCAAGCCTCACGGCAAAAAAGCGGCAAGGGCAACGGCGGCAAAAAGAAGAAAAAGAAAGGCACCTGGTGGAAGATCCTGCTCATCACCCTGCTGGTGATCGTGCTGATCTTCGGCGGCGCGTATGCGCTCATCATGGGCGCTATCGCCCCCAAGGGCGGCAGCATCAAGCTGAACCAGCTGGTCAACACCCCCAAGGAATTCCAGGATAAAGAGCTGAATGTCCTTGTCACCGGCGTGGATCGTTCCTCCACCGGCGACCTGTCCGCCGGTGCCGCCAACGACTCCAACGTCAACGACGGCATGACCGATATGATCCTGTACGTCCATTTCAACAACGAAACGGGCGAATTGAAGATGCTGCAGATCCCCCGTGACACGATGGTCACCACCGACGCCAGCGTCTCCGGCAACTACCGCATCAACGGCGTGGCCAAGACCCAGGGCAGCGATAACAACAACAATATGGCCGCCCTGTGTGAGCTGGTCGCCGACCAGTACAAGATCCACATCGATGGTTATATCACCATCCGCCTGAAATGCTGACTGAACTTGTCGACCTGTTCGGCGGTGTCGAGATCAACGTCCCTGTGGACGTGGATTACTCGGCCATCGGCCAGGGCGCCAGCGTTATCCACGCCGGTTACCAGACGTTGGACGGCGCGGCTATGGAGTTCCTGCTGCGTGCCCGTAAGGTCTACCCGGACGGCGACATCGGCCGTCTGAACATGCAGCGCCAGTTCTACGCCGCTCTGTTCCGCAAGCTCAAGAGCATCGGCAACATCTGGGACGTTGCCAGGCTGACCCCGCCGTGCTGAACTATATGGAGACCGACCTCAACGCCTCCACCCTCATCAGCTTCGCGGTCAGCATGCTCAAGCTCGATTCCAACAAGATCATGATCGCCCAGATGCCGGTCATCAGCGGTCCGACAGTATCAGGCCAGGCGCTGCTTTACCCGGCACGGCAGGAGGACGCCGACCTGCTGAACCAGTATTTCCGCGAGAATACCGGCCCTGTGGACGCCAGCCAGCTGAACCTGTGTGCGATAACGTCATCGACCTGTCCGGCTACTCGGCCACCGACCCCAACATTCAGGTGATGGGCGGTCTGATGAGCGAGGCCGACGATGCACAGAAGAACAATAACCGCGACGGTTCCAACCAGGTTACGGATGTTATGGAAAATGATTCGGCGACTACGACATCGGAATCCGAATCCACCAGTGAACCGGCCGCCTAAATAAAAGGAGAACCTATGGAAAGCAGAGAACTTGCCATCCGTCTGGCCCGTGCGCTGGACGCCAAAAAGGCTTTCAACATCCATATCCTGGAGGTTGAGGACCTGACCACCGTTACCGAGTATTTCGTCATCGCCACCGGTAACTCCACCACCCATGTAGGTGCCCTGGCCGATGAGGCCGAGTTCCAGCTGGGCCGCGAGGGCGTCCAGGTGCTGCGCACCGAGGCCACGACGGCAAGCGCTGGGTGTTGCTGGATTACGGCAGCGTCATCGTTCACGTCTTTACCCAGGAAGCCCATGACTACTACGACCTCGAGCACCTCTGGGCCGATGCCACGGTCGTGCCCGCCAGCGAGTGGATGCCGGAAGAAGCCGAGACCCCGGCCGAATAACCTTACAGCAAAACCCATTTAAATTATCAACATGGGGAGAAAAGATAGAGTATGAAGTACGATTTCAAAACCGTTGAGGCCAAATGGCAGAAGGTCTGGGAGGACGAGGATACCTTCCATGCCGAGATCGACCATTCCAAGCCGAAATTCTACGCGCTGGTCGAGTTCCCGTATCCCTCGGCCGCTGGCCTGCACCCAGTCGGCCATCCGCGCAGCTACACTGCGCTGGACATCGTAGCGCGCAAAAAGCGTCAGTGCGGCTATAACGTCCTGTACCCCATGGGCTGGGACGCCTTCGGCCTGCCTACCGAGAACTACGCCCTGAAAAACCACATCAACCCCGAGATCGTCACCGCCCAGAACGTGGCCCGCTTCAAGAGCCAGCTGAAAGCCTTGGGCCTGTCCTTCGATTGGGATCGTGAGATCAACACCACTGACCCCGAGTACTACAAGTGGACCCAGTGGATCTTCATCCAGCTCTTCAAAAAGGGCCTGGCTTATAAGAAAGAGACCACCGTCAACTACTGCACCGGCTGCAAGGTCGTTCTGGCCAACGAGGAGGTCGTCAACGGCGTCTGTGAGCGCTGCGGCAGCCCCGTTGTCCAGAAGAACAAGAGCCAGTGGATGCTCAAGATTACCGCTTACGCGGACCGCTTGATCGACGACCTGGACGATGTGGACTACATCGACCGCGTCAAGACCCAGCAGCGTAACTGGATCGGCCGCAGCCATGGTGCCGAGATCAACTTCGACACCACCGCCGGCGACACCCTGACCGTCTACACCACCCGCGCCGATACGCTCTTCGGCTGCACCTACATGGTCATCAGCCCCGAGCATGCCTTCATCAAAAAGTGGACCGACGCCGGCCTCATCAAGAATGCCGACGCTGTCTCCGCTTATCAGGAGGAAGCCGCCCGCAAATCTGACTTCGAGCGCACCGAGCTGAACAAGGAAAAGACCGGTGTTGTCATCGAGGGCGTGCAGGCCATCAACCCCGTCAGCGGCAAGCAGGTGCCCATCTTCGTGTCTGACTACGTTCTGGCTACCTACGGCACCGGCGCCATCATGGCTGTCCCGGCCCACGATACCCGCGACTGGGAGTTTGCCAAGAAGTTCGGCATGCCCATCATCGAGGTCGTTAAGGGCACCACCGAGAGCGACCTGGACAAGGAAGCTTTCACCGATGTTGCTACCGGCACGCTGGTCAACTCCGGCTTCCTGGACGGCCTGTCTGTCGAGGATGCCAAGAACAAGATGTACGCCTGGCTGGAAGAGAACGGCAAGGGCCACAAGCAGGTCAACTTCAAGCTGCGTGACTGGGTCTTCAGCCGCCAGCGGTACTGGGGCGAACCCATCCCCATGATCCATTGCGACAAGTGCGGCTGGGTGCCCCTGCCTGAGAGCGAGCTGCCCCTGCGTTTGCCCGAGATCAAGGACTTTGAGCCGGGCGAGAACGGCGAAAAGCCCGCTGGCCCGCCACACCGAGTGGGTGAACACCACCTGTCCTTGCTGCGGAGGCCCTGCCAAGCGTGAGACGGACACTATGCCTCAGTGGGCCGGTTCCAGCTGGTATTTCATGCGCTACTGCGATCCCCACAACCACGATGCTATCGCCAGCAAGGAGGCCATGGAGTACTGGAGCCCTGTGGATTGGTACAACGGCGGCATGGAGCACACCACCCTGCACCTGCTGTACAGCCGTTTCTGGCATAAATTCCTGTATGACCTCGGCGTAGTGCCCACCAAGGAGCCGTACCAGAAGCGTACCTCCCACGGCATGATCCTGGGCCTGAACCCCATGCGTTTGAGAACCAGCCTGATGCCGAGCGCAAGCGCCTGCTGGCCGATTACGGCGACGAGAAGGGCGCACGCAAGGCCCTTGTTGAGAAGTACGGCGAGATGGCCGAGCATCCCATCGTCAAGATGTCCAAGTCCCTCGGCAACGTCGTCAACCCCGATGACGTGGTGAACGAGTACGGTGCCGACACCCTGCGCCTGTACGAGATGTTCATCGGAGACTTCGAGAAAGCCGCCCCTTGGAACACCTCCTCCATTAAGGGTTGCAAGCGTTTCTTGGATAAGATCTGGTCCATGAGCGAGAAGTTGGCGGACGGCGACGGCATCCGCCCCGAGCTGGAGGCTGTGGCCAACCGCACCATCAAGAAGGTCGGCGAGGACATCGACGCCCTGAAGGCCAACACCGCCATCGCCCAGCTGATGATCTACGTCAACGCCCTCAGTGACAAGGGGGCGCCACCAAGGACGAGTACGAGGTTTTGCTGGAACTGCTGAACCCGTTTGCCCCCACATGACCGAGGAACTGTGGCAGCAGCTGGGCCACACCGAGCAGCTGGCCTACCACGCATGGCCCACCTACGATGAGGCCAAGTGCACCGAGCAGACCATCGAGATCGCTGTCCAGGTCAACGGCAAGGTCAAGGCCCGCATCCACGTGCCCGCCGCCATCGAGAGCGCCGATGCCATTGCCCAGGCCAAGGCTGAGCCCGCTGTGGCCGAAGCCATCGCCGGCAAGACCATCGCCAAGGAGATCTACGTTAAGGGCAAAGCTGGTCAACATCGCCGTGAAAGGCTAAGACTCTGTTCTTTCTTTGAAAAGAAAGAACCAAAGAAACTTTTGATCAAAAGGCAGGACGCAATGGTCCTGCCTTTTTGTTATTTTGTAGGGGCCGATGCTTTGCATCGGCCCGTGGGTATCGACCTATATTTCCATTGTTTACAAAAGGAGAAAAGTACGATATAATAAAAGATACAAATTTGTCACGAAAGCAGGTCACAAACCATGCTCATCAGTCTGATCGTACCTTGTTATAATGAGGAAGAGGCGATGCCTCTGTTTTATAAAGAGGCCAGCCGTGTGGCGGCCGAGATGAAAACCAGCCACGGCGCGGATTTCGAGTTCATCTTTGTGGATGACGGCTCCCGCGATGGTACCCGCGCGTGGCCCGCGAGCTGCACGCCCAGGATGACCGCGTGCGGTACGTTTCGTTCAGCCGCAATTTTGGCAAGGAGGCTGGCATCTACGCGGGCCTGAAAGCCGCTAAGGGTGACTACATTGCCACCATGGATGCCGATTTGCAGGACCCGCCTGCGCTGCTGCCCCAGATGCTGGATACGCTGCTGACCGGCGACTACGATTGTGCCGCCACCCGCCGCACCACCCGCAAGGGCGAGCCGCCGCTGCGCAGCTGGTTCGCCCGCAAGTTCTACCGGATCATCAACAAGATGTCGGACACGGAAATTGTCGACGGCGCGCGTGATTTTCCGCCTGATGAGCCGCAAAATGACCGACGCCGTCCTCAGCATGGCCGAGTATAACCGCTTCAGCAAGGGTATTTTCAGCTGGGTCGGCTTCAAGACCAAGTGGTTCGATTACGAGAACATCGAGCGCGTGGCCGGCACCACCAAGTGGAACTTTCTGGGGCCTCTTTAAATACTCCATCGAGGGCATTGTCGGCTTCTCCACCACGCCGCTGCTCATCGCCGCCGGAGTGGGCGTGCTGTTCTGCATCCTGGCGTTCATCGGCATTATTTTTGTAATTGTCCGTGCGCTGATGTTTGGTGACCCAACCTCCGGCTGGCCCAGCATGGTCTGCATCATCCTGCTGTGCAGCGGTGTGCAGCTGTTCTGCACCGGCATCGTGGGCGAGTACCTGGCCAAGACTTACCTGGAAGTCAAGCACCGCCCCATCTACATTGTGGCCGAGACCGAGGAAGATCAATAACGCTTATGCGTGATATGACAAAGGGTGCCCCGCTGGGGCACCTGTTCTTTATGCGGTGCCGCTGCTGCTGGGCAACTGGCTGCAGCTGGCATATAATGCGGTGGATTCCATCATCGCGGGCCGCTTCATCGGGCAGGACGCCCTGGCGGCCGAGGGCATTGCTGGCCCGGTGATGAACCTGGTCATCCTGGCCGTCAGCGGGCTGTGCATCGGCGCCGGTGTGCTGATGAGTCCAGAACTGGGTGCCGATATAGCCCTGACAGTAATCCGATTTGGTGTTCAACTCCGCATACATGATGTTGTCATAGATGAACTGCAGCACACTTATGACGGCTTCCAGATTGTCCTGCATGTTGGGCACTTCCACATAGCTGATGGCACCGCCCGGGGACAGGCGCTGGAAGTCGCTCTCGAACTTCAGCTTGGTGAAGGCATCGATCTGTTCCGACACATGCACATGGTAGCTGTTGGTGATATAGTTCTTGTCGGTAATGCCGGGCACGATGCCAAAGCGCTTCTGCAGGCACTTGGCGAACTTGTAGGTGGTGGATTCCAGCGGGGTGCCGTAGAGGGAGTAGTCGATGTTCTCGGCCTTTTTCCAGGCGTTGCACTTGTCGTTCATGTGCTGCATCACGCTCAGAGCAAAGGGCTTTGCACCGGCATCGGTGTGGCTCTTGCCGGTCATATACTTCACGCACTCATACAGACCGGCATAGCCCAGACTGATGGTGGAGTAGCCGCCGAACAGCAGCTTGTCGATCTTTTCGCCCTTTTTTCAGGCGAGCCAGTGCACCATACTGCCACAGGATGGGTGCGGCATCGCTGGGGGTGCCCAGCAGCCGCTTGTGCCGTGCCTGCAGTGCGCGGTGGCACAGGGCCAGACGGTCGTCGAAGATCTTCCAGAATTTTCAAAGTTGCCCTTGGAGGAGAGCGCCACATCCACCAGGTTGATGCTGACAACGCCCTGATTGAAACGGCCGTAGTATTTGGGCTTGCCGGTCTCGGGGTCCACATAGGGGTCAGGAAGCTGCGGCAGCCCATGCAGGTGTAGCAGTGGCCTTCGCCGTTTTTGTCCACCTTGAGCTCCAGCATCTTCTTTGCGGAGATGTAGTCCGGCACCATGCGCTTTGCGGTGCACTTGGCGGCCAGCTCGGTCAGGTAGTAATAAGGAGTGCCGGGGCGGATGTTGTCCTCCTCCAGTACGTAGATCAGCTTGGGGAAGGCAGGGGTGACCCACACGCCGTCCTCATTCTTCACGCCCTGATATCGCTGGCGGATGGTCTCCTCGATGATGATGGCAAGGTCTGCCTTCTCCTGCGGATTGCGCGCCTCACCCAGATACATGAACACGGTGATGAAGGGAGCCTGTCCATTGGTGGTCAGCAGCGTTACCACCTGATACTGGATGGTCTGCACACCGCGGTTGATCTCGCTGCGCAGGCGGCGCTCCACGATCTCCTTCTTGCGCTCAGCAGAAACGTCCAGACCGGCCATTTCCACTTCTACCTCAGCGGCGATCTTCTTGCGGGAGACATCCACAAAGGGGGGCGAGGTGGGTCAGGCTGATGCTCTGGCCGCCATACTGGTTGGATGCCACCTGTGCAATGATCTGGGTGGCGATGTTGCAGGCGGTGGAGAAGCTGTGGGGCTTTTCAATATAGGTGCCGGAAATGACGGTGCCGTTCTGCAGCATGTCCTCCAGATTCACCAGATCGCAGTTGTGCATGTGCTGGGCAAAGTAGTCGGAATCGTGGAAGTGGATCAGACCCTCCTGATGTGCCTTGACGATCTCCGGGTCCAGCAGCAGACGGGCGGTCAGATCTTTGGAGATCTCACCGGCCATATAGTCGCGCTGTACGCTGTTCACGGTGGGGTTCTTGTTGGCGTTCTCCTGCTTGACCTCTTCGTTCTGGCACTCGATCAGGCTCAGGATGCGCTCATCGGTGGTGTTGGTCTGGCGCTTCAGGCTCTGGATATAGCGGTAGGTGATGTAGTGCCGGGCCATGTCATGTGCCTTGATGTCCATGAGCTGGTTC